>VFSW01010957.1_pt1 | contig 12791 bp, 10 predicted proteins | sample 5358111 | NCBI WGS metagenome assembly VFSW01 (sample SAMN11554181, study PRJNA540505) | mine drainage metagenome | isolation source: sediment from site ElyBrook_90M | place: USA: Ely Copper Mine, Vershire, VT | collected 2017 | reverse complement strand
TTTTCTTTGGTTTTTTCTTTGGTTTTTTCTTTGGTTTTTTCTTTGGTTTTTTCTTTGGTTTTTTTGTATTTCTTTGTTCTCTTCTTCTCCGCGCACTCCGCATCTCCGCGTGAAAACCTCTTCATCTTTGGTTTTACTGTGTTTTTGTCTTAGTTTTTCACCTCCGCGCTCTCTGTTCCCCTCTCTGTTCCCCTACTGGGTCTGAATAAGGAATCAGACTATAATATCCCCACTCATATGACCACAGGCTTCCTCTTCAACGTCCAACAGTTCAGCACCGAAGATGGCCCCGGCATCCGCACCACGGCCTTCCTCAAAGGCTGCCCGCTGCGCTGCGCCTGGTGCCACAACCCCGAAGGCATGTACGCCACCCCCGACCTGGTGTGGTACAACACCCGCTGTATCGCCGCCCGCGACTGCCTGAGCGCCTGCCCTGAAAATGCCCTGGAATTTACCCCGGCAGGCATGCAAATTGACCGCCAGCGCTGCACGCTGTGCGGTAAATGCGAACAGGCCTGCCCGGCTGCCGCATTCGAAACCATCGGCCGCGCCTGGACCTCCGCAGAACTGCTGGCCATGCTGCTCAAAGACCTGGTCTTCTACGAAACCTCGCACGGCGGGGTCACCTTCAGCGGCGGCGAGCCGATGCAGCAGGCCGATTTCCTGGCCGAAATCCTGCCCCAGTGTAAGCACAGCGGCCTGCACGTTACCCTGGATACCTGCGGCATGGCCGCCTGGGAGCAATACGAAAAAGTGCTGCCCTACGTCGACCTGGTGCTGTACGACCTGAAAATCATGGACCCACTCCGCCATCGCCAGGTCACCGGCTCCTCTAACGCCCGCATTCTGCAAAACGTGCGTAGGATTTCGCACAGCGGAAAGCCCATCTGGATTCGTACACCCATTATCCCGGGCTATACCGACGCTGCGGATAATATTGCCGCCATCGGGCGCTTCGTGCATGAAGAGCTGGCGGGCGTGCAGCGCTGGGATCTTCTCGCCTATACGAATATGGCCTCGCCCAAGTACCAGCGTCTGGGCCGGGCTTACCCACTCGAGAATTCCCCCCTGCTCCTGCGCAGCCAGATGGAAACCGTATACCAGGAAGCCATCCACTGGGTGCCCGAAGCGCATTGGTCTGGGGCTACCCGCTAAGACACTATCGACCACCCGCCGCCTGTTATCGGGAGGGAATATGGACATCGCCGCTCTCTATCACTCAATCCAGCCCTGCTACCCTGAGTTAAAAGGGCAGGTGGCAATAATCACCGGTTCAGCCCGCGGCATCGGCAAAGGCATTGCCCTGCGCCTGGCGCGTGAAGGCATGCGCGTAGTGGTCCATGGGCATATCCAGGCGGAAACCGACGCCACGGTCGCTCAATTGACCGGCCTGGGCGCCGAAGTCCTGGCTGTCACGGCTAATTTCCGGCAGGAAGCCCAAATCTACCACCTCTTTGACGAAACCATGCAGGCTTTCGGTAAACTGAATCTGCTGGTCAACAACGCCGCCGAATTAAGCCGCGGCCAGTTCTTCGAAGTCGGCTTGCCGCTGCTGGAGGGCGAAATTAACGTCAACATCAAAGCCCCCTACCTGTGCTCTTACCGCGCCGCCGAAATCATGCGCGCTGCCGCAGGCGGCAGCATCATCAACATCAGCTCGGTGGGCGGCCTGCGCGCCCATTGGAGGGGCTTGCCCTACGATATGACCAAGGGCGCCATGGATGCCATGACGCGTGCTATGGCGCTGGAACTGTCCCGATTTAACATCCGCGTCAATGCCATCGCCCCCGGCCTGATCTTGAAAGACGACGTCGTCTACAACCGGGAAGCCGGCTGGGAAGCGGCTGTTACCAAACGCATCCCCCTGGCTCGCGCCGGCAACCCGCAAGACATCGCCGCCGGAACCGCTTTTCTGGCCAGCAGCCAGGCCAGCTACATCACCGGGCAGGTGATTTACATCGATGGCGGCATCACCGCTCAGCTTTCACCTCCCGGACAGGATATATAAGCAGCAAATTTTAGATATCAGCGGGTGCAACCCGTTGATATCTAAAATTTGAGTTCTTCAAAAGGAGCCGGTAAATGACAAAACCAATCACCATTCAGGATGTTAAGATATTCCTGATCCAGACCAACGGCGCCGGGATGCGCTTTATTGTGGTCAAGCTGATCACCTCCGAACCCGGCCTGTATGGGCTGGGCTGCGCCACTTTCACCCAGCGCTACCACGCCGTGCAGGCCGCCCTCGAATACCACGTCAAGCCGTTTGTGCTGGGCAAGGACGTGTCCCGTATCGAAGAGCTCTTCCAGATGAACATGGTGCAGAGCTACTGGCGCAATGGGCCGGTGCTGAACAACGCCATCTCCGGGATCGATCAGGCCCTATGGGACATCAAAGGTAAAATGGCCAACATGCCTGTCTACAACCTGTTGGGCGGAAAATGCCGGGAAGCCGCCGCCGTTTACGCTCACGCCGACGGGCGCGATCCTGAAGAAGTTTTGGATAACGTCCACAAATTCCAGGACCAGGGTTACCGTTACATCCGCGTCCAGATGGGCGGGTACGGCGGAAAAAGCGGCCAACTACCCAGCCCGGTAGGCGCCCCCGCCGGGCATTACTACGACCCGCGCGCTTACTGCCGCAACATGCTCAAAATGATCGAATTTGTGCGCAGCCACGTGGGCGAGGAGGTCGAACTGCTGCACGACGTGCACGAAAGGTTGTCTCCCATCGACACGCTGCAGTTCGCCAAAGACGTCGAGCCGTTCAAATTGTTCTTCCTGGAAGATTCACTGGCGCCTGAGGATGTCGAGTGGTTTCGCGCCATCCGCCGGCAGTGCGCTACCCCTCTGGCCATGGGCGAGCTGTTCAATAACCCCCACGAATGGCGCCTGCTGATCGAAGAACGGCTGATCGACTTTATCCGCATGCACGTCAGCCAGATGGGCGGAATCACCCCGGCGCGCAACGCCGCCATCCACGCCCAGGTGTACGGCATCCGCACCGCCTGGCACGGCCCGGGCGATACCTCGCCGGTGGGGCACGCCGCCAACCTGCACCTGGATCTGTGGGCGCCCAATTTCGGCATCCAGGAATGGGCGCGCTTCGACAACCTGGTCTACGATATGTTCCCGGGTCTTCCCGTGGTGAAAAACGGCTACATGTACCCCAACGACAAACCCGGTCTGGGCATCGACCTGGACGAAAAGTTGGCCGCCAGGTATCCCTGCGCCGATGAAGTCGACAAATGGACCCAGACCCGCCTTCCGGATGGCGGGCCGGCCCGGCCATAATATCCCCCCCTCACCACCCTGTTCGCCGCGTAGCCTCGCCATAGGTTAAGTACTCGATATACAAATGGCCGGCGTTTGTAGGAAAACGCCGGCCAGATTTATCAGTTTAGAATTGAGGGATCTATCTTTTAATTTAAGGCGCCGCCACAAAATTCTGAGCATGCACGTTAGCTTGCACATTAGTAATGGTGATGGTCGTTGGGGTAAAGGTCTTCCCAGCCAGGCTGGGGGTCAGGGCGCCGCTGGTCCCGGCAGGCACGTTGCGGATTGTATAGGCTCCGGTCGTCGCACTTGTCACCGCACTGTGGGTGCCCAAAGTGACCGTAACCCCTCCCAGGGGCAGCCCGGTCGCCTGGTCGGTTACCTTACCCGAGACAGCAAATACAACTGTTCCAGTGAAGTTTTCATTTACCAGGTTGGCTGTCAACCCAGAAACTGTGATATAAGCCGGGCTGAAAGCGTAACCCGCCAGACTGGGGACAATTCGACCCCGCGTTCCAGCCGGTATATTAGCAATCGTATAGGTGCCGTTAGTGGCAGAAGTAGCTGTAAAAGTACCAAACGTAATTAATACTCCCGCCAGGCCAAGAGTGCCTTTGAGAACTTTTCCAGAGACGCTGTAAACGACCGGTTTTATTATTTTTGCGGTGAAGTTTTGCCCGGTAAGGCCAGCCGCGAGTTTGGCGAATGCGATGCTAACAGGTGTAAAAGTGTAATTGGCCAGTGCAGGAACGAGAGTGCCGCTACTCCCGGCAGGGACATAATGGATCGCATAATTTCCCAGGCCGTTGGTTACGGCGCTCATCGTCGTACCTTTGATGGTGACCGTTACTCCCTTAAGCCCTACGCCATTAACCGTAACATTACCAGAAATCGAAAAGGTTGATGCTGCCTGTACAGGGAGAGTAAACACTGTCCCGAACAGCAGAACGATCGCGACAATCAAACCAAGTTTTTTTAACATTTTGAAATTCTCCTAATGTAACAATAAGATTAAACGTTGTTGTTATTTTTTTCTTTTATCCAAAATAACACTATCTCTCATTTGTACCAGTAAGCTATCACACCTGTACCAGTAAGCTATCACACCGGCGGTCACCTGTAATCTTCGAATGATGAGTCCAGGCAAAAATTAATCCACCTTTGACAAAATGTCAGGCTGCCTGGACCTGGATCGAGCGATTTGGATTATTTGACGCGATTCAAGACCGATACAGGCTCCAAAATCCGGTGATTATTTTATTATTTGGAGAATTTGTCAATCATGATTCAGTAATGATCCGAAAATCCTTTTATCCCGGCAGTATTTAAACACTTGCTCCGAATCAATTCCTTGTTATGCTCGTTAGAATTCCTATCCCCTTTGCGGCTTTTCTGCTGGTTTAACATAATTTCTCAAAGACCTCTTTTCTTTGAAAGTGATTGATAATACGAGGGTCTCTTCAGAAACAGTCTGGTAATATTGCCAGAAATTAAATCTACCAATACGGTAATAATAGTCATATATTTATTACGATTATATCCATTCAAGTATGAATGTCAATGTCTACTAACCAAAAATAAAGAAATAAAATACTAATTTGATATTCATAATTTTTTAAGACTATTTCAATCTTAATATAAATGACATAGCTCTACGCGCTAAGAAAGCAAAACCGGGATTTTTCATGTCAGGTGCAAGGCGCAATACGATCCCGACCTGGACAAAAATCCCGGTTTTTATTCCTGATTAACTAAAGGACGGGGCACTTTTTCTAGTTATAAAGAGCTACGCTTTTTACAACTAGAAATGTGATCTCCGTTTTTCGAATAAGTTCTTAAATTATTCAGTTTTTCTCATCGGCTCTGAACCTGGATGACTGACATATTTCTGCGGGTCTTTGTCGAAAGACTTCTTGCAGCCCAGCGAGCAGAAATAATAGGTTTTCCCCTGGTATTCCGATTTTCCTGCCGCCGTCTTGGGATCGATTTCCATTCCACATACCGGGTCGATTACCATTGTAAACTCCTTATACTGCCACTGCGCGTCCCGCCAGGAACGCTCTTTGGTTAAGCTCAATATATTTTGCCGGGACGCGTTCCGCCACCGCTTTCAACCAGGTTTCCAGGCACACGCGCCCATCTGTCAAAGATTGTTGCTCCATCAACTGTGAAAGTGCCCCCAACATAATCACATTGGCCACGCGGGAATTGCCTAATTCAACCGCCATCGCCGCCGCGTCGACGTACATGGCGCGTGGGGTGGCTTTCGCCACCGTGGAGCGCACCTGCGCGTCTTCCGGGTAGGCCACGTCGCTGGTGGTCAGGCTGACCGGCATGATCGCTTCCAGGTTGACCAGCACCAGCGCCCCCGGGCGGATCTTATTCAGGTGACGCAGGGCTTCGAGCTTCTCGAAGGCCAGGTATACATCAACTTCGCCCGCTCCAACCAGGGGCGAATACACCACCTCGCCCCAACGCACGTGGCTGACCACACTGCCGCCGCGCTGCGACATGCCGTGTACTTCCGCCTGCTTGGCCTGATAACCTGCCGCCAATCCGACGTTGACCAGTAAATCGCTGGCCAGAATAGTTCCCTGCCCACCCACGCCTGCCAGGAGGAAATTGATCGTTTTGTTCATGGCTGTCATCCCTCCACCGGCTCTGCGACGGGTCTAAAAGTGATCGCATCCCGCGGGCAAATTTGAGCGCAGACTTCGCAGCCTGTACATACCCCGGCGTCGATGATCGCCTTTGGCCTCTGGTAGTGTTCGTCCAACTCTTCGCTCTTCAGGATGGCCGGGCAGCCCACCCGGAAACACAGCCCACAGCCGTTGCATGCTTCGGCAATCACGGCCAGGGGAATCCACTTTTTGCGCCCTTCCGGCAGCAAGGCGCACGGCTCACGCGTAATTAACACGGATGGCTCATCCAGTTTGATATACTCTTTGAGCGTGGCTTCGATTTCATCCATCGCGAACGCCTCAACTGTTTTGACGTGCTGAACCCCCAGGGCTCTTACCAGCGGCTCGAACTCGATCTGGAATGTTTCCTGTCCCTGCAAGGTGCGGCCGGTGCCAGGGTTCTCTTGATGCCCGGTCATGCCGGTGATGCGGTTATCCAGGATCACCGTGACCACCGCGGCCCGGTTGTATACCACGTTGATCAGGGCCGGGATGCCGGTGTGGAAAAAGGTCGAATCGCCCACAACCGCCACGTGGTGTTCGCTCGAACCGGCCTTGGCAGCCCCGTGCGCCACCCCGATACCGGCGCCCATGCAGCCAATCGTCAGAATCACGTTCCCGCCTGGGGTCGGCAGGCCCAGCCCGTAACAGCCGATGTCGCCGTTGACCGGCACCTTCAGCTTGCTGAGGATGTAAAAAGTGCTGCGATGCGGGCAGCCCGGGCACAAAACTGGCGGGCGGGCCGGTAGAGGCCCGGTATCCACGTCCGGCAGTCGCACGTGCGCCGAAACCGGCAGCAGGCCGGCTTTCACCGCGCTCTCGCGCACCACGCGTGGGTCCAGTTCGCCCACAATGGGGAAGATGCTTTTACCTTCCACTGCAATCCCCATCAGGCGCACCGCTTCTTCGATAAACGGGTCCAACTCCTCCACCACCACCAGGCGCTCGACCGAGGCGGCAAACTGCCGGATCATTTTTTCAGGCAGAGGCCAGGTCATCCCCAGGCGCAGGATCGAAGCAGTCGGGAACACCTCGCGGGCGTACTGGTAAGCCACCCCGTTGGTAATGATCCCCAGCGAGCGGTCGCCCATTTCGATGTGATTGTATGGAAATGTTTCGGCCATTTCAGCGATAGCTTTTTGGCGCTGTTCGACCACCGGGTGGCGGCGCAGCGCGTTGGCCGGCACCATCACGTACTTGGCCTGGTTGCGCGGGTATTTCTTTACCTCCGCTGAGAGTTCGATGCGCTCACCCAGTTCCACCGCCCCGGACGAATGGCAGATGCGCGTGGTCAGCCGCAGCAGCACCGGCGTATCGAAACGCTCGCTCAACCCGAAAGCCGCCATGGTCATGTCCTTGGCTTCCTGGCTGTCGCTCGGCTCCAGGCAGGGGATGCGGGCAAACTTGGCGAAGGTGCGGTTGTCCTGCTCGTTCTGGCTGGAATGCATCTGCGGGTCGTCGGCTGAAATGATCACCAACCCGGCTTCGGCGCCGGTCAGGGCTGCGTACATGAACGAATCGGCCGCCACGTTCAGGCCAACGTGCTTCATGGTTGCCATCGCTCGTTTACCGGCGTAGGCTGCCCCAATGGCTACGTCGACTGCCACCTTTTCGTTAGGCGCCCATTCGGCATACACGTTGGGATAGTGGGCCAGGTTTTCCAAAATTTCGGTGCTGGGCGTACCGGGATAAGCCGAAGCCACCGCCACCCCTGCCTCCCAGGCTCCGCGCGCCACTGCTTCATTACCAGACAGCATTTTGATCATAATTTACCTGTAATCCTGCAGAATATAGAGATTTAGAAATTATACCCGAGAGTGAGCCCCCCGGGGGTTGGGGGTTTTGGGGGGGGGCGGGGCGAGGGCCCGAAAACAGGGGGGGGGAGGGGGGGGGGGGGGGGGTGGGGGGGGGGGGGGGGGGGGGGCGTACGCACGCTTACACCCTAAATCCTGGGGCTTCCCTTCGTGTCCTTCTTGGTTCAATCTCTTCTCTTTTCCCCCATTGCGCGACCCGCGGCACGGATCGTCTCCAGCTTGTATTCCCTGCTCCACCGGTTGACCGGGATCAGATCGAACACCCGCCCGTGCATGTGCTGGACCCAGCGTTCCATGCTCCCCAGGCAAGTGATCATCCCCCCGCCGCTGCCCCCGGCGGCCGCCCCACACAACACCGGTTTACCTTCCAGGGCTGACCCGCCATCCCGGTTGGCCTCACAGCGGCGCAGCCGGTCGGTGAACGCCTTGGCCGATTCACTCATTTCTCCCCAATATACCGGCGTCACCACCACCAACCCATCTGCCTGGCGCACCTGCGCATGCAGCGCTTGAAAGTCATCCAATTCCTGGCATTCATGTTCTTCCAGGCAGGTCCCCCAGCCGTTATCGCAGGCTTTGCACATGCCCACTTTCAAATCATTCAAGCAAACTTCTTCCACCGTCCCTCCGGCCTGAATCAGGCCGGCCACCGCCGCGTCCGTGCAGGCCGCGGTAAGCCCATCGTGATTTGGGCTGGAACTGATCACAAGGATTTTCATAAATAGTTGCCTCTTAAATTGGTGAAGTGCCGATAAAAACGCCGGTTTCCCCGGAAGATCGCGCCTGTTCCATGGCTCGCTCGGCCACCTGAATCACTTCTCCCGGCGAGCGATAGCCCCGGTTATGGATGGCCGCCCCAAAACTGACCCCCATTTCGTAGGTTTTAGCTGACATTGTAAACGGCGCGGACAAAGCTTCATGGACCCGGCTAATAATGATCTTGATATCTTCCGGTTTGGTCAACTCTTCCAGCAGGGCGGCAAACTTCCACCCGGTAAACCTGGCCACCGTATCGGTCGGGCGCACCGACTCCTTCAGCCTGTCCGCCAGGCCTTCGAGGATGCGAATCTGTATGGAGGGGTCCATCTGGTCCATCTGCAAGTTAACCGGCTGCACCTGGAAAAGGATTACTGCGAAAAGAAAGTCCTTGCGCCGCCGGGAACGCTCGATCGCCAGGTCAAGCCGGGTGATAAAAAATTCACGCGTAAAAAGCAGCGTGATCGGATCGCGGAACGGTTGGCGCTTGGGGGCAATCCCATACGAACGCATATGCGCCACCATGGTTTTGAGATGCTCAACCTCTACCGGCTTGATCAGAATCATGTCCGCCACGTTCGTGACCATTTCGGCAATCGCCGGATAAGCCGTGATCACTACCACCCGTGTATGGTCGTAGCGCGGGTTCGAGCGGATCTGGTAAAGGATGTCTTCCCCGCCAATTTCCTGCCCCAGGCGCATATCCAGGAGAACCAGGTCGGGCACGCTGGCAGCCAGGTGTTTCAGAGCATCCTTGGCCGACAGGACAATATCACAGTTCATATCTTCCAGAGTCAACACAGTACTGAAAAACTCGGCAATTTCCCGGTCGTCATCGATAATAAGTACTTGCAGGTTTTCCACTTACGACTCCCTTCCTGGCGGCGCCTGGTTACTCAATCATTATAAGCCGAAACTAATATCGTCCTGCTATTTCTTCGGCTACGGTAACACAATCCTTCCCGGCGCTCTTAGCCCGGTGTAAAGCCGTATCCACGGCGCGCAGCATCTCGTACATGCTTTTGCCGTGCTGCGGAAAACAAGCAATCCCGATAGAAATGGTCACCTCTCCCAGCGGCAGCCCCTGGTGCTGAACGCGCAAGTTTTTAACCCCTTCGCGCAACTGGTCGGCGCGTTTGATCGTATCCTCGGGGGTCGATTCGGGCAAAATGAGGATAAATTCCTCTCCGCCGTAACGGCAGGTCAGGTCACCCTTGCGCAGGTTAGCCTGCAAGTAAGCCCCTAATTCACGCAGCAAGGTGTCGCCGGCAGCATAGCTGAAACTGTCGTTGAAGGCCTTGAAATTATCGATATCCAGCATGATCAGGCCCAACGGACGCCGGTAGCGAATGGCCCGGTGCACCTCTCGATCCAACGACTCTTCCATCACCCGGCGGTTGAATAAGTTGGTCAGCGGATCGCGGATAGCCTGAGTATGCAAAGTCTCGCGCAGGTTCAGATTAGCCAGGGCCAGCGCAACGCGTTCGGCCAGCGAACGCGCCAGGCCCTCGTATTCTGCCACGGCCTGCCCCTGCCTGCCTTGCAGGTGCAATAAACCCAGCACCTCTCCCTGGGCATTCATCGGCTGGCACAGATAGGGGATAAATTCGTGGTCGGGATCATCTGAAATGTGCTGGCAGTACAGGCGGTTGGTCTGGTCGGCCACCACGTGAACCCGACCGCGGCGCATCCCCCAGCACGCCTCTGGCATGAACACCGCGTCGCCGAAGATTACCTCACCCCAGCTCACCACCGATTCGAGCATATTCTGCGGCTTGCGCAGGATATACATCCCACCGCACAGGCCGGGGAAAAGCTCCTCGGCGTACTTTTCCAGGATGGCGTAAACGTCCTGGTCTACCCGGCAGCTTTGCAGCAGGTCGCCTACCTCATTGAGCAGCAGCGCCTCTTTATTGCTCTTCTGCAAAGTATCCACAAAATGGGTCAGCTTTTCATTCGCCTGGCGCAAAGCCTCTTCGGCTTCCCGGCGCTTGGTGATATCCTGACCCACCCCCACCACACCCAGGATATTGCCGCTGCTGTCACGCAAGGGCACCTTGGTAGTCGAAAACCAGCGCCGGTGGCCCGAACGATCCGGCACAATTTCTTCGACACGAAACAGAGTCTGCCCGGATTGGGTTACGTGCAGTTCATCGTTTTGATACTTGGCAGCAAATTCGTGCGGGTAAAAATCGGTGTCCAGCTTACCAATCAGGTCCTCAGGCTTTTCTACGCCCATAAACCGGGCGATAGCCAGGTTGGCCAGCACGAAACGCCCCCCGCTGTCTTTGATATATATGTTATCCGGTAAATTATCGATCAGGGTTCGCAGCAGGTTGCGTTCCCGGGCCAGGGTCTCTTCGATCTCCCGGTGACCGGTCTCGTCACGGCCTACCAGGCATTTCATGGACCCTTTATCGGTATAAATCTGATAGATCAGCGCCTGGACGAAACGCAGGCTCCCATCCGACCGCCAGACCTGCTGGTCAAATAATTGGCCGTCGTTGCCAGGCTGTGAGCCGCAGAAGCGGGCCTTGATCTGCTCATGCTGCTCGGGCGTTCGCAGCCCTTCGGGCAGCAGGGCAAACTCAACGTCCCAGATGAATTTTCCACACGCCTCATCGTGCGTAATCCCCGTGATACTTTCTTGAGCGTGGTTCCACTCTATCAACCGCCCCTGTTCGTCGGCCAGGGCGATCCCATCGGAAGACTGTTCGACAATACTGCGAAATTTTCGCTCGCTTTGTCGCAGCGACTCTTCTACTAGCACCCGGTCGTTGATGTTACGTGTGACAAAGATCAGTTCAAAGGCATCGCCGGTTTCTGCCTGGGCGACCGACCTGCCGGTAGTCTCCAGCCAGACCCAATTACCAGCTTTATCTTTCATACGGTAGACCAGGGAAACCTGCGTTACCCGCGGGTTCGCGGGCTGCGGGTTGGCGGTTGCGCTTTGAAATTCCTCAAGGACTTTTGGCAGGTCGTCGGGGTGGACGAACTCATGAAAATGATGTCCGATCAACTCTTCTGGAGCATAGCCCAACAGGCGCAATGAGACAGGTGAAGCGTACAGGCACACCCCATCCAACCTGTGGCGGGTGATCAAATCCGCCGCGTTACCGGTTAAAAACCGGTAGCGTTCTTCGCTGGCTTTCAGGGCCTGCCTCGATTGCCTCCCTTGCAAGATCGCCCCCAGGATTTTCGCCAGGGTCGAGAGCATTTCGATCTCTGCTTCTGACCACTGGCGTTCCGCCTGGCAATCCGCGAAACTGAACAACCCCCACCAGCGGTTGGCGCAAAATACCGGCACATCCAGAAACGACAAAACCCCGCTGGCTTTCAGCACGCGTTCTTCCTCATCCGTAAAATCTCGTGCCAACCCCGTGCATACCTGGCCTTGTTCGAGCTTATCCTGGCATAACGTGTGGAATAAGTCTGCATCAGCTGGCTGTGCGGCCATTTCCGGCGCGACCCAGCCAAAGCGGCGGATAAACTCGGCCGGGTGGTTCCCACCCTCCTTGACCTGCAAGAGAGAAACCCGGCTGAGCCCCAGGGACTGTCCCAACTGGTCCAGCGCGGTTTGGATGTGGCTCTCCCAATCCATATCCGACAACAGGGTCGCCGCATTGCGCCCGATCATCTCATAGGCATTGTCGCGTTTGTCCAGGTCTTCAACCGTTTTACGGCGTTCATTGACTTCGCTCTGCAATGCCAGGCTGGCGCTGGAAAGCTGGTCGGAGCGTTCCGCCAGGCGCTTTTCCATGTCGGCGTTAGTGCGCGCCAAAGCCCTTCTGGCGCGTTTTTCTTTTTGCAGGAAGATGAACAACAGCATGGCAAACAGCATCAGACCAAGGATAATTGCGATTGCCATATAAATCAGCGTGTCCATGGATGGATCATCCCTCGTATCTGCAGAAGTATTTATATCCCGGCCCTGGTGTAACTGGTGGATGTTAATAATATTATACGCCGGAATAGAAATTAGGTTTGGTTTGTTGTTGGTAATGATTCGGTAAAACCGGCGCCTCCCGGTTGTTACGCGTTGATCGCCTATGTCCGTCATTCTAAACCCCTCGCAGGCCTTGCCCTTTCTGCGCCCGTCATTCTGAACCCCTCGCAGGCCTTGCGCAGAGGGGTGAAGAAACTCGGCGTTGGCTACAAAGACCGAGCCCATGCAAGCGCGCCGACGAAGAAGATCCTTCGCCTAAGAAGGCTCAGTACATTGCCAACTAAGTTTTCTCTATTATGTCCGGGTAGAGGCGTCTGA
>VFSW01010956.1_pt1 | contig 12791 bp, 11 predicted proteins | sample 5358111 | NCBI WGS metagenome assembly VFSW01 (sample SAMN11554181, study PRJNA540505) | mine drainage metagenome | isolation source: sediment from site ElyBrook_90M | place: USA: Ely Copper Mine, Vershire, VT | collected 2017 | reverse complement strand
GTAAAAAAAGAACAGGTCATAAAAGCATTTGAGAAGGACATGGCTGTACCGCCGGATCCGGACGCGCCCCTTCAGGTCCCGGACACCATGCATGTAAACATGCGGTACTCCTACGGGGGACAGTCGCGGTTTTTCCGGGAGATCCTGGAGAACAAACGGATCATGGGTGCACGCTGCAGCAGATGCGGCAAGGTGTTCTGCCCGCCGCGCTCACACTGCCCGGACTGTTATGAGCAGACAGCATGGATAGAGCTGAAAGGCACCGGTAAACTGCTGAGCTACACGACCGTATACTTTGCCACATCCTCCTCCGTCAAACAGGTGCCTTACATCGTTGCGTACATAAAGCTTGACGGTGCCGACACCGCAATCCTTTCCAACGTAGAGATGAAGGATATCAAAAAAGCAAAGGTTGGAATGGATGTAAAAGTGATGTTCCGTAAACAGAGGGACGGCAGGATCACGGACATCTATTTCAAAGAGGCCTGATGCTCAACAAAACATATACATCATCCCTTGAGGCAATGCACGACGTAAAAGATGGAGCAGTCATCATGTTCGGAGGCTTTGGTCTTGCCGGCATACCGCAGAACCTGATCCGGGCGCTCTATGAAAAAGGCACAAAGGACATTACTGTTATCAGCAACAACCCGGGCTCGAGGCTCGGCGATAATGAATACGGGCTCGCAATCCTGTTCAAAGCCGGGAGGGTAAAAAAATACATAGGCTCATACCCCACCGCGACAAAATCCTTCAAAGAGCTGTACGATGCCGGAAAGGTCGGGCTTGAGCTTGTGCCTCAGGGCACGCTTGCAGAACGCATCAGGGCAAGAGGTGCGGGGATAGGAGGGTTCTATGTCAAGACGGGTGCCGGGACTTTGCTTGCAAAGGATAAAGAAAGCCGAGACATCAAGGGCGAGCAGTATATACTCGAGCAGCCCCTTGGTGCTGATTTTGCTTTTGTAAAAGCGTACAAAGGCGATTTCTACGGCAACCTCGTTTACCGGTATACGGGTGCAAATTTTAATCCTCTTATGGCAATGGCTGCTGCCGTCACCATAGCAGAGGTCGAAGAGCTTGTTGAACCGGGGATGCTTGATCCGAATACAATCCATACACCGGGCATTTTCGTGAAGAGGATCCTCAAAGGAGAACGGTATGATCGCTGGTATGAATGAGAAAGAAATGGCACAGCGTGCTGCGGCGGAGATCCGGGACGGTGATTGTGTCAATCTCGGCATCGGCATGCCGACCATGGTGCTTGATTTCATACCATCAGGAAAAACGGTGTTCTTTCATACGGAGAACGGCTTGCTCGGCATGGGCGGATTTGCTCAAAAGGGTGAGACACATCCCGACCTCGTCGATGCCGGGAAACAACCGATAACCTGTATCAAAGGAGCCAGTTTTTTCCCCAGCGATATTTCGTTTGCAATGATGAGGGGCGGGCATATCGACCTTGCTATCATGGGCGCTTATCAGGTCTCGGAAAAAGGGGACCTTGCCAACTGGACAGCCCCGGGCATGCTGCCGAGCATCGGCGGTGCAATGGATATTGTCGCGGGCATAAAAAATATCATCGTTATGATGTCGCATACAACCAGGGACGGGAGACCGAAGATCGTGCGGGAACTTACCTACCCTGCAACAGGTTACGGATGCGTATCCATGATCATAACGAACCTCTGCGTCATGGATGTTACGGACAAGGGGTTGTTACTCAAGGAGCTTGCAAACGGCGTATCCGCGCGGGATGTTCTGTCCGCTACAGAATCATCGCTGATCATTCCCGATACGCTATCGTAAAAAATGCATTTGCAAGAATACAAAAGTCGGCCAGAGGCTCACGAGCCTATGTATCAAGTCCTCTGGCTTACGTCTTTGAGCGGGGAAAAAAGGTGTTCTGCGAATATCCGAAAAAAACACATAGTCCTGTCATTGCGATACGCCTTTGACGTAGAAGCAATCCCTCTGCCTGCAGATTGCTTCGTCGTTTCACTCCTCGCAATGACATCCTAACATGCGTTATTTCTTTTTCATGCCTTTTATCATGTCTTGCAGCTTTTCTATTTCCTCGTACTTGTTCATGAGTTTAGGTCCCATCAGCTTCTTGAATTCCGGCGTGTCCCTTATCGGCGCAAAAGAAGGCTCTTCGAGCGCAGATACCTTCAGATCCGGCTTCATCTGGATAGCTTTTTTCAGGCTGTCCAATGCCTGGGCTTTCTTACCCTCAAGCACCAATCCTACCGCCTGATCGTACCATAAGACAGGATTTGCCGGGTTAATGTGCTTTGCCTTTTCAAAATAGATGTTCCCGGTCTTAAAGTCCTTCTGGTAATAATAGGCCATTGCTATATTTAACAAGCCGCCCTGGAAAGACGGGTCCAGCTGTACGCTCTTCTCGTAATTTGCAAGCGCGCCTTTATAATCCCCCTTCAGGAACATTGCGTTGCCGATGTTGTAATAGGCATCCTTGTCCTTGGGGTTGAATTTCAGCTGCAGGGCTGCAACTTTAAGGACATCGTCGAATTTATTCAACCGGACATCACACGCAACAAGCTGGTTCCCGATCTCACCGACGAGCGGGGGCAGGAACTGCAGTGCTTTATCGAAATCAGGCACAGCCTTCGGACAATTGTCCGTGGCGAAATATGCGCCTCCTCTCAGCCTGTATGCAAGGCCGAAATAAGGACTGAGCTTTATCGACTGGTCGAGGTCGGATATGGCCTGCTGGAGTTCGCCCGTGTTGAACAGTACGATCGCCCTGTGGAAGTAGTAGATGTACTCAAACGGGTTCAGCCTTATCGCATCGTTGAATTCCCTGACAGCATCAGGGAAATCTCTCCTGTTTCTGTACGCAACGCCGTCTTTGATATGGTTCTCTGCAACCGCTGTACGCCCGGCATAAATGGGCAATGCAAAAACAGAAAACACGCTGAGGGTGATCGCCACTATCAATACAAGCTGTTTTAATGCAACAGGTATTTTGCCCTTTGCAGAAGGATCTACGACAAGCAGGTATGCGGGCATCTGCGGTGCCGCAATCCTCTTTTGCTTCCTCGCATTGACCTCCCCGTTTCCTTCATCAAAGCCCCTGTACAAAACATCAGCCAGCGCTATCAGCCCCCAGAAATACATGCTTGAAGCTGGTTCCTGAAGAGGAAAGCTGAATATGGCTGCTATCAGGATACCCATGATGCCGCCGCCGATTGCAAGGGATAAAAGGAATTTATCTTCGCTTGCTACATTTTGTCTCGCCAGTCTTATGAGTTTCACCGCGATATTCAGGACAATCCACAAAAATGCGAGAAACCCTATAATGCCCAGTTCTGCAAGTATCTGCAGCCAGTCGTTATGCGATTCGGAAAACACCTGGTAGGTCTTTGATATGATCTGCCGGAGCTGCGGCACCTGATACTTATGAATATCCACCTCAACCTGGCCGATTCCCACGCCAAGTACGGGATTGTGCTTCCATGTATCATAGGTACTCCGCCATGCCATAAACCTGAAATTGATAGACGGGTCTTTCGTTGTAATTTTAGAGATGAGCAGGTCGTATATGTCTTTTATAGTATTGGTATGGGGCTCTTCTACATCCCGGACTGTTGAGTATATGGATGCAAATTGCTTCTTTTTCCCGAAATGTGTAACGGAAAGGATTGTGCCGCCTATTATCACAAGGGTAGCAAATGTTATAAGAACAGAGATCCTCCTTCCCTTTGAAACTCCCTTTGGGACCTCCGCGTCAGAAGGTACTGTTTTCTGCTTAACGGACTGTACGGCAGAGGTATCTTTTTGTTTCTTGAGCTTTATCCACTGGTATATTAAGAACCCGAACATAACCAGGCTTGACAGGATAAACCCCATCCATGCTGCCCTTGCCTTTGTCAGGATAAAGTAAAAATATGAAGGAATGAAGAGGAAGAACAGGGCTGTCTTTGTTTCGATGTTGAAATCCTCGATGAAGAACGCAAAGATGAAAAGCCCCATAAAACCGACCATCCACTCCGCGGAGAAATTGGTAAGCCCTATGGTGGATGAAGGATCCTTCTCTCCGTATATATCATAAGGACACGGCAGGATCTCGTAGAACTGCATAATTCCGTACATGGACACGATAAATACGGATATGGCCATCGCAATGATGATCCATTTTACATGGCTCTTCTTTCTCACGTACAGCACGGTAAAGAACCAGAAGAATATGTTCGCACCCAGCCTTATCATCATGTCCACCGCTCTCCAGATGTCCGTCACATGCACGAGATGCACGAACACAATCCCGATCATGATAAGCATCGGCAGCCAAAGAGATGTCTTTGGAAAGATAAGTTCCCGCCTGTCTACTGCCCTTATCAGCCAGAGAAAGGTAAGGATCATGGTAACTGCTATCAGTACCGTCGTCTTTATCCATATAAACTCGTTGCCGAATTTCAAGAGCGGGATAACGAGGAACGAAAGGACAATGGTAGCAACACCTATTTTATCGTAAATGGTGTCTGGATTTGCATGTGGTACAGTATTTTCCGGCATTTCTCCTCCTAAGCCTTTATGTTTTTCTTGATAAATAATTCTTTCAACTGCCTGTCGTCAACATCCGACGGTGCATCCGTCAGCGGACAGGTGCCCTTCTGGGTCTTCGGGAACGGAATAACGTCCCGAATCGATTCCGAACCGGTCAGTATCATCACAAGCCGGTCAAGACCGAATGCTATGCCGCCGTGCGGCGGTGCTCCGTACTGGAGTGCATCGAGCAGGAAACCGAATTTAGCCCGCGCAGATTCGTCCGATATGTTGAGCAGCCTGAATACCTTTGATTGGACTTCGCTGTTATGTATACGGATGCTGCCTCCTCCGACCTCGGTACCATTGAGCACAAGGTCATAGGCCTTTGATCTGACCTTGAGCGGAGATTGTTCCAGTATCGCAATGTCTTCGTCTCTTGGGGAGGTAAAGGGGTGGTGGACGGAATCATAGCGTTTTTCTTCTTCATTGTACTCGAAAGCAGGAAAACCGGTTACCCATAACAATTTGTAGTCGTTATCCTTTATGAGGTTGAGCTTCCTGCCGAGGTGCAGCCTGAGGTTCGACATGGCATCGTTGACGACCTTCGGAGATGCATCCGCAACTGCAAAGACCGTGTCTCCGTTTTTCATACCGAACAGTTTTTTAAGACTGTTTTTTTCTTCTTCGGACAGAAATTTTTCAACCTGGGACGATAACGCTCCGTCTTTCATCTTCAGCCATACAAGCCCTTTTGCCTTGTATTGCTGAACGAACTGCTCGAGTTCTTCTATTTCCTTCCTCGAAAAGTCCTGTTCTGCTTTCACACCTTTTATAAGTCCTTTGTTTGCTATAGCCGCTTTGAACACGTTAAATCCCGTTCCCGCGAAAATATCGTTCAGTTCTTCGAGTTCCATGCCAAACCGCATGTCCGGCTTGTCGTTGCCGAACCGCCTCATTGATTCGTCGTATGACAGCCGGTAAAAGGGCCGTACCGGTTCTATACCTTTAAATGTTTTAAAGATCCTTACAAACAGCCTTTCCATGATCCCCATCAGGTCTTCCATCTCTATAAAAGACATTTCGATATCGATCTGTGTAAACTCCGGCTGCCGGTCTGCCCTCAGGTCCTCATCCCTGAAACACCGTGCGATCTGGAAATAGCGATCGAACCCGGACACCATGAGCAATTGTTTGAATAACTGGGGTGACTGCGGCAATGCATAGAACTTACCGGGATTCAGCCTGCTCGGTACAAGAAAATCCCGCGCACCCTCTGGCGTGCTCTTCGTCAATATGGGCGTTTCAATGTCTATAAAACCTTCCGAATTCAGGAATTCCCTTACAAGGTTCGTTACTTTGTGACGGATGATCAGGTTAGCCCTCATTTTCTCTCTTCTGAGATCGATGTATCTGTACTGGAGTCTTGTTGTCTCATCAACATCCACCTTCTCCTGGGCTACGGGGAATGGAGGGGTCTTGGCTTCATTCAGGATGCGGAGTTCTTTGACCTCCACTTCATAGAGCCCTGTTTTGATCTCCTTGTTCTCGGTACCCTGCGGCCTTTCCCGAACACTGCCTTTTATCAAAATAACGTATTCAGGCTTAATGAGTTTTGCCTTTTCATACGCGGATTTGTCAGTCTCCGGGTTAAACACGACCTGGACAATACCTTCCCTGTCCCTGAGGTCCGCAAAGATGAGCCCGCCGTGATCCCTTCTCCTGTGGACCCAGCCCATCAGTATAACTTCTTTTTCACGGTGAGCGGAAGAGATCTCTCCACAGTAACACGTTCTTTTCAATCCACCAAGAAATTCCATGTTGTCTCCTTCTATTTGTCTACCGTTATAACACAGTTCCGGAGGCCTTTTGGCAAAAGCCTGTGTTTCTGGTAATTCTGTGCCTGTTCTCTTGTTTCAAAATGTCCGACCTTTACCCTGTACAGTTTTTCTTCTTTCCCTGTAATCGGTTCTATCCACGAAGCAAGGTTGTACTTCTTTTTCAGTTCCGAAGTCAATCGCTCCGCCTGCGCTCTCTCCCGGAAGGCACCGCATTGAATGCTGAATTTACCTTTCGCAACCTGTGCCGTCTTTTTCTTTTCTATTCTTTTCTTTTCCGCCTTTTTGGCCGGCTTTTTCTCTTCTTTTCCCTGTTTGCCTTGCGTCAGGGACTTGTAGAATGTCAATTCCGTATGCTTAACGGCAGCCGTCGTCTGTGTTACGGCCCCCCCGGGTGCTTGTTCAACTGCCGGAGCCTGCTGCCCCTCCTCGGCGGATTGTGTTACACCCTGCCCTGAAGGCTGCACGGACGATTGCATGGTCTGCTGGGTAAAGACCACTGCGTTTTGCGGCATGTTCCCCCGGGATGATGCCGAAGCCTCCTTGGATTCCCTGATTCCCGCGTTCTTGCCCAGCACAAAGCCTATAATAAATACAAGTACCAGTATTACAAGGGATGAAATTATCAGCATGACGATCTGCTTGTTATCCAATGTTACATTGTACTTTGGTTTTATCCTTTCCATATCTCTCATAATTACCTCCTCGGTTCCTCTTAGAATTATTTTCTATCCTACAATAAGTCCTGTTCCGCGAACTCCATCCTGCGATCCCTGCACCTACATTTTCTCCGGAGCGTTTATGCCCAGAAGTTCAAGTGCATTCTTTAAAACAATTTTTACCGTTTTCATCAACAAAAGTCGTTGGTCCGTATCGCTGCCGCTATCAACGACCCTTGTGTCGGTATAATATTTATGCAGTATGCCGACAAGGTCCATGAGATAATACGTTAACCTATGGGGTTCTCTCTTTACGGCAATTTCCGCGATAAGCCCCGGGTACAACAAGCACTGCGACAGCAATCGCTTTTCCTGTCCGCTGAAAACATAGTCCTGCCGGTGCTGTAACGCATCCGTATTCCAGCCCTTTGTTTCCGCAAAACCGAATATGCTTGAAATCCTCGCATGGGCATACTGGACATAGTACACGGGATTTTCCTGGGACTGCTTTTTGGCAAGCTCTATGTCAAAAACGAGCTGGCTCTCATGGCTGCGCTGTAAAAAGAAAAATCGCACTGCATCGCCCCCGACCTCATCTACCAGTTCTTTGAGTGTTACATACTCCCCGGCTCTTTTCGACATGGCAACGGGTTTATCTCCCCTTGTTAACCGGACCATCTGGACGAACATCACCCTGAGTTTTTCCGCATCGTAACCGAGTGCTGCCAGTGCTGCTTTAATCCTCGGGAGGTATCCGTGGTGGTCTGCACCCCAGATATTGATGAGCATATCATAGCCCCTGGCATACTTGTTCACGTGGTATGCTATGTCCGATGCAAAGTAGGTCAGTTCACCGGATTGCTTCTTCAATACCCTGTCCTTTTCATCTCCGTAATGCGTCGATAAAAACCACGTTGCCCCGTCCTCCTGCTTGACTGCATGCTTTTTTTCAAGTTCCCCGATAACACCGGCAATACTGCCGTCATGGTACAGTTGTTTTTCACTGAACCAATTGTCAAACTCTATGTTAAAATCCTGCAGCACTTTCTTTATTTCATCAAGGATAACCTGCACCGAGAACTCGGTTATGAGCCCGATGTGCTCTTCATTAATATCGGCCGCCGGGATCCTCGAATCAAGGGCGTTACTGATATCATCGATATATGCACCCTGATATTCCCCGGGTCGTGAAACCGCACGATCGATGCTGCGGTTTTTGTAATATCCGTTCAACACGGAATAACCGAGGGACAAAACCTGGTTCCCCGCATCGTTGATATAATATTCTCTCGCAACGTTGTAGCCCTGGGCGGATAAAATACGTGCAAGAACATCGCCGATGACAGCACCCCTGCCGTGCCCGACGTGGACAGGACCCGTAGGATTTGCGCTGATATACTCGAGTAAAACCTTTTTGCCCTTGCCGGTATTGTTCCTGCCGTAATCCGTGCCTTTATCCATAATGTCCTGCAGAGCGTCATGCCAGAATTTCCGGCTCATGAAAAGATTTATATAGCCCGGCCTTACAACATCTATTTTATCGATAATGCCGGCGGTTTTATCCCCCATTTTTTTTGCAATCTCAACGGCAATTTCATAGGGAGGCCTTTTCATGACCGGCGCAAGATTGAACGCTATGCCGGTTGAGAAGTCTCCATGCGTTTCATTCGCGGGTATGGAAATACCGGGCTGGGGCATGGGCATGCCGGGATCGACATATCCGGCCACGGCATCCTGTATAAGTTTAACAAGTAAATCCATCATATTTTTAGGGAAGAGGTGGGGTAACGCCCGCCACAAAATCTTTTTTATTTTTTAACTGCATTTTTGGTATTCGTCTGATTCGAGGATTCATCCGGCGCATCCGCAGGAATATTTTTCTTCAACCTGACATCAAAGGTATACTCCGGGCAACGCAATCCAAGGTCTTCCGTCGAGGAAAACCTCTTCTGGCATGTCTCTCTCCATGCGCAGGTAATACAACTTTTCTGGTCCGTATAGGTCATATCTATTTCACTCCAGCCTTCGTGTTATGCGTTCATCTCTTTTATGAGCTTCTGTGAGCCTTCTACAATCTCACGGATAATTTCACGTACCCCTTTTATCGAAGATATAAGTCCTGCAATCTCTCCACTCATGACCGAGCCTCTCTCTATATCACCGTCGATCGATGCCGCTTTACTTCTGCCCGGACCGATAAAGGACAAAATCTCCATCTCGCTGATACCTTTCTTTTCCAGCTCAAGGACTTGATCCGCCAATTTGTTCCTGATTACCCTGACCGGCCTGCCTATGCTCATGCCCGTCAGCACGGTTGCATCGTCCCCGGCATCCACAATTGCCTGCTTAAAGGCCTGGTGAACAGGAGCTTCTGCCGCTGCAACAAACCTCGTTCCCATCTGAATGCCCTGCGCTCCGAGTGCCCGTGCTGCAACAAACCCCCTGTGGTCCGCTATGCCGCCCGCGGCGATAACGGGAACATGCACCGCATCGACTGCCTGGGGGATCAGCACCATGGTTGTTATACCGAGAGGACTGTCATGCCCCCCGGCCTCTATGCCTTCCGTTACGATAAAATCAACACCCGCCTTGTCCGCCTTCATCGCAAGTTTTGCCGAGGGAACGACATGGCCCACCTTTATACCTGCATCATGGAGCATGGCTGTAAACTTTGCAGAACTCCCCGCGGATGTTATGACGACGGGAAGCCTGCTTTCTCTTGCGGCATCGATCATGTCCTGGGCAAGCGGGTAGATAAGCGGGACATTCAGACCGAAGGGCCTTGATGTCATGGCCCGCGTCTTTTCTATCTCTTCCTTCAGTTCATCCTTTGTTTGAAAGGAGCCTCCCGCAAGGACCCCGAGCCCTCCTGCATTCGATACTGCGGCAACAAGCGGGGCATACGACACGTATACCATACCGCCCAGAAAGATGGGGTACTGTATGCCAAGCAGGTCGCAGATCTCTGTATGGAGAAGGGCGTTCATTGTCTTATTTCCTTGATACCGGAAACAGGACGATCCGTTGCATCGCCCCCGTCAGAAAACACGATATCCTCACCTGTACTTCCGGCTTAATCATGGTTCAAGAATTTTTCTTTATTCTCTACGATATACTGTGCGTTCCTCAGAGAAAAGGACATGATCGTGATCTGCGGATTTACGCCGAGGGATGTCGGGAAAATACTGCCGTCTGAAATAAACAGGTTCTCAAGCCCGTGCGTCTTACCGAAAGAATTTACCACGGTATGGCTCTTTAACTCCCCCATCCTTGCCGTACCGAGTGGATGAAAGGCCATCATCTCAACGGATGTTATGCCGATCTTCTTCGTGAAAAGCTGCGCCACGTCATCCGGGCCGGTAAACTCCTTGATGCCGTAGATAGCGGGGTTGACGGTCTTAGCTCCGGCTGCAAAGAAAATCTCGGACGCGATAGCAATACCTTTGACCAGCTTTTTAAAGTCGTAGGGATCGAAATGATAGGTTATAAACGGCCTGCCGTCGACCCCTACCTTTACTCTCCCGTAAGAATTCTTATCCGACACCATAACCCCGAAGGCGGCAAGATGATCATACAGGGATGCGATCTCTTTGTTCTTCATCCCGATAGGTGCCAGGATCGGCAGTCCGATTTCCGGGGGAACAAATATGCCCTCGAGTATTATCCCTTCGCTTGAATATGCATCGACATAACTGCCCTGGGGCACACCCTTGTACCCCTGTATAATTTCATCGAACATCGCCGTTATCCTGACAGCGGGATGTATGGTGAGGTTTTTGCCAAGCTCGGGTGACAGGTTTATATTGTTCTTTTCGAGGATGTACGGCGTGTAGATTGAACCCGCGGCTAGGACGAGAAGCTTCGGAGACACGGTAAGCTTGAACAGCTTGTTACCGGTCTGCTCGTTTATAATACTGCCTTCTATCCGCGTTACCCTGTTGGACTCAACGGTTATTTTTTCAGCCCTTGCGTTGGCATAAACCCTTGCTCCATTTCTTATTGCAGAGGGGATAAAGTTCAAATGTACAGCCTGCTTTGCATCATGCGGACAGCCAAACGCGCACCTTCCGCATCCATGACAGTTTATCATGTTATGCATCAGCATGCCGTTGCTCATACCGAGCGCATCCGCCCCTCTCTTGAAAATAAGGCCGTTCTTTCCGAGTACCTGGGGACTGACCGGCATTACATTGATTGTTTTTTCAACCTGCTGAAAGTACGGCTCCATCTCTTTTGAAGAGGCATTCTCCACTCCGTAACGTTCCGCCCAGTCGCTCAGTACGTTGTCGGGCGTCCTGAAGCAGGTACCAGAATTTATCACCGTTGTCCCTCCGACAGCCCTTCCCAGCGGAAGCATGATGGGATTTTTGCCAAAGGCAATCGTTGCACCGTAATCCCGGTAGAGTATCTTCATAGCTACTGCCGGTTTGTACGTGCTGTACCTGTCTTTTGTGTAGTAGCCGCCCTCTTCAAGCACCACAACATCAAGCCCTGCACCGCTCAGTACATCCGCCATTACAGCGCCGCCTGCACCGGACCCGATGATGCAGACATCCGGCTTCTCAACAACGTCCTTGGTTATGTCATTGTAGGTAAACAGCATCGTATGCCTAATCCTTTATCAGACATTCCGGGTGATAATGTATCGCATCTGCAACAGTATCATCGGAATAAAATGACATCAAAACAAGCATCTTTATCACTAAAAAGATGTTCCTCTTGGAAAATATCCTGCTGTTTTCCCATCCCTGGAGATATTTCAATCTCTGGTCAGGCGTCATGCTGGTAAATCTTTTTAACCTCGTTGCCATGGGCATATATTCTATCGTATAGATAACCGCTTTTATTGCTTTTAACTGCAGCGTGCTCATACTGTCTATATAATTGTCGAACAGCTGGACAGGATCGACAACATTCGGATCCACATCAAAGGCACCGCCGGGAGGTATGATGGTATCTGTTATAGCATGTACTATTTTGTATAGCTTTTGATCAAAAACCTTTAACTCTTTTATCGCCATAAAAGCAATCTCCTTTGTCCCGATTAACCCGTGTAGCCCGGTTCAGACCGTCCGTTTCTTAAAGTATTTTACAAAATGCCTGTCTGTATTCCTATCTTTTAATTCACGTACAGTCAACCGAAACAGCGGATGCACCCTATTCCCCGCTATTTCAGAGAGCGGTTCAAGCACGAACCGCCTTTCATGGAGCAGGGGATGAGGTATGATCAAATCCCCTGTATAGAGTATCCGTTCGCCGTACAGGAGTATGTCTATGTCGATCGTGCGGGGGGCAAACATCTTTTGCCGGGACTTATAGCCCGGCCCCTTGCCTGAAGCAGACCTGCCGAGCCCTTGCTCTGTTTGCTGCAAAAGCCCGAGCAGCACGAACGGGCCTGTTGAGGTCTTTATGGCACAGCACAGGTTCAAAAAATTCAGGGTATCTTGCCCGTGCTCCATATCGACCGGCTCTGTTTCATACAGGGCAGATACAGCGGTTATCTCTGTTTCCGGATAAAGTGCGATAGAGTTCAGCGCCTCTTTCAGGTATACCTCCCTATCTCCCTTATTTGAGCCAAGCGACAGATAAACGGTTTCAATCATCTGAAGATGTTACCCCAAAAAAATGCAATAGGGAAGTTTGGTTCTTTCTCGTTTAATGCGGGTAATTTACTTTTCATGATATAGGATTTCATCTACATTCCCCTCCCTTGACGGGAGGGCGGGGTACCCAAACGGGGCTTGGGTCGGGAGGGTGATAAATTCATTGGAACGTAATGCAGCCGGAG
>VFSW01010955.1_pt1 | contig 12792 bp, 12 predicted proteins | sample 5358111 | NCBI WGS metagenome assembly VFSW01 (sample SAMN11554181, study PRJNA540505) | mine drainage metagenome | isolation source: sediment from site ElyBrook_90M | place: USA: Ely Copper Mine, Vershire, VT | collected 2017 | reverse complement strand
CGTGGGTAATGATGACCGTGCACGTCCCGGTTCTTAACCGGTAGTACAGTCTGCGCGCTAAACGGGGATTGTAAACCCCGTTTTCGCGCGTTACGCTCAAGCCGCTGCGAGCTTCGCCTCGTCCGCCGCTGAAGGACCCGTTACCCGGTAGAGCTTCTGGGCATTCCCCCAGAGAATTTTGCGCCGCACCGACTCCTCACAGTCAGAAAGGCCGCCCTTGATCCGGGCGTGCACTTCGTCGCCGTAGAGCGAGGTCGGATGCGGAAAGTCGGTCTCAAAGAGGACATTGTCCACGCCAATCTTGTCGATCAGGCGGCGCGGCGCCGTCTGCTCGAACCAGTAGCAGGCATAGACGTTGCGCGCGAAGTACTCCGACGGCAGCCGATCGAACTCCGGATGCTCTTCCGCCACGCTATTGCCCTGGAACTGGTAATCCATCGCTTCGAGCACGAAGGGAATCCAGCCGATGCCGCTTTCCACTGAGACGAACTTAATCTTGGGATAACGCGCCAGCACTCCGGACATCAGCAGGTCGTTCAGTTGAAGGCCGTTGCGCAGGAAGATATCCACCGCCAGCTCCGCAAACGCCGCCATCCTGCCATAGGCCGCTACCCTGGTTTTCAGCAGGCCCTCTGCCATATCGCCCGAACCGATATGGAAGCTGATCGGCAAATCCAGCTCGACCGCAGTCTCCCAGAGCGGGTTCCAATGCGGATCGCCCAGCAGCGGCTGATTCCAATATTGCGGCTCTCCTGTGAACAGGATGCCTTTGTGGCCCACGGCGGCGCATCGGCGGATCTCCTTCACCGCGGCGGCGACGTCCCAGAACGGAATCGAGGTGATGGGGAGCAGGCGGCGCTCATCGGCCGACGCCCATTCGGTCTGCCAATCGTTGTAGATTTGAACACAGGTGAGCATCAGCTCGGGGTCGTTCAGCTTCAGGAACTGCTGGGCGCCAAACCCGCCGACGTTCGGGTACATGACCATTGCCCAGATGCCCATGTCATCCATGTATTTCAGCCGCGCCTTGGCGTCGTATGCACCCGGATGCATCTCCTGGTAGTTCTTTGGCGGATGCTTGAAACTCCCTCTGCCAGCGGTCGCGGTCATGCCAATATTGCCGAGGCTCCGGTTTTCTCCCAGCATCCACTGCTGGACCCCCTTGGCATTGGTCACTACATGCGGCACGCGGTCGCGCATGCGAGCAGGCGCGCGGCTGGTCCACAGGTCCGGCGTTTCGGTCACGTGGGTGTCGGCGTCAATTATTGTGTAGCTGCTCACGGTATTCCTCCTTCAGTTTTGCGCATCCCATTTGGTTGCGGCCTTGCGGCTTTGCTCACCATCGGGAGCACTACGCTACGTTGCGGTTGACAAGACGGAGACTAGTCGCTTTGGATTCGCTTGTCCAAAGCTCCAGCCCGGGATGATCAATGCGTCAACCGGGTCGAACGTCGCATTTGCAAGATGCGTGGCTTTGGTGCGAGCGTATCGGATTCGCGGCGCATCAGAGCCGACAGGGGAATTCTATGAGTACCAGGCGCGTCTTCAACAACACGATCACGTTGGTAGCCATCACGATCGCGGCCATTTTCGCCAATGCCTTGATTTCAGGTACGGCAATTGCGGCAAGCGCCAGCGAGATAAGGCGGAACTCGGAGGACGCATTGCACAGGCTTTATCGAACGACTCCGGGGTCGGAGGCCTTGGCGGATAAGGCAAAGGGCATCCTCGTATTTCCAAGTATCGTGAGAGGCGGCTTTATCGTCGCCGGACAATGGGGTGACGGCAGCCTGATCGAGGGTGGGCGAACGGTGGGATATTATCGGTCGATCGCGGGGTCGGTAGGGTTTCAGGCGGGCGTGCAATCGTATGGTTACGTGCTATTTTTTATGGATGAGGCATCGCTCAGGTATCTCGATAAAAGCGACGGCTGGTCAGTTGGAACAGGGCCCACCCTGGTAGTGCTCGACAAAGGGTTCAGCAAGAACATTTCGACCACAACCATGCAAAAAGGCGTCTACGCATTCATTTTTAATCAGAGAGGTTTGATGGGCGGGATCGGCATCTCAGGGTCCAAGATCAGCAAAATTCACCCTGATTAGCCGCGCAAGGAGCCGTTAACCTTTTGCAAACCGCGCGGTGCCCGGTGCGAATCTGAATCAGGATTTCCAACAGGACATTCCGTTGAACAAGCACATAAGTAAGAATCCCGAGACCAAGCATCTAGCCGACGACGTCGTTCACTATCGGGAATACAAGATTCTGCTGCAACCCGATCAGTTCACCGGCAAACGCGGCTTTCAGGAATTTTGGCAAGACGCGAACAAGACCATCAAGAAACTCGGTCTGAAGGTGGACACCGATCGACACGCCTTCGACAGCCAGGTCCGGGAGGTGCTCTTTTACGACACGCCGCAGTTCGACCTTTACAACCATCATTTCATTTTGCGCAAGCGCACTTTCTATGATCAGGGATGGCCGCGCCCGGGCCACGAGCTGACCTTCAAGTACCGGGACCCCGACCTGAAGGCAGCCGCGGCCGTCGACGTGCGTCCGCAACTGGGAGGTCACGACGAGGTCAAGTTCAAGGAGGAACTGTTGCTCGAGCGCGACCGCCTGGGAGGAATGCGCAGCGTCTACTCTCATGGCTGCGTGCTTACCTCACCCGCGATAGAACTCGATCGCGGTATCGAGGATATTGCCCGGGCTTTTCCCACGCTGAAGCGGATCGACATAAGCCCAAGAACCAAGATGGAGCTGGTCAATAATGTGGCGGTCGAGGAAGTGCAAAATACTATGGGCATGATTCACTTCCACCATCACTTCAAGGGCAAAGTTACAATTGCCATCTGGCGCAGCCGGGCACTGGAGAAATCGCTGTCGGGCGAGTTCGCGTTTCAGTGCAAATTCGACCATATGGAGGAAGTCAGCAAAGAAGCCATCGAGCTGTCGGAAGAGTTCTACAAGCAGGTACAGCTCGACTGCGCGCAATGGATCAAGCTCGGCACCACTAAGACTGCGATGGTGTACGGACTGGGGGCTGGAGACCATCTGAGAAACCGGGAATAGCTTGTCCCCGCGTGCCTCCGCCTTCGCTCCGTGCCTGGTTCCCTTCGCGGTTATACCGAATTCCTACTGACCATCCTGAGCCCAACCCAGAGGGATCGCGAGTGCGGGCCGCGGTATGCGGCCCGTCAACCGAACCCGAGCGGTGTGTGCCGCGGAAGCGAGGTTCAGTCGGGCCGTTCGAAGGACGGACCCGAAAAGCCGGTGCCGAACTTTATGCGGACGTTGCCGGTGTTCATGCCGCCGTCGACGACCATCGCGGTCCCGGTGATCCATTCGGCCTCGTCGCTGGCGAGGAAGAGCGCCATCGCGGCGATATCTTCAGGACGTCCGGCGCGCGGAATCGGCTGTGATTTCGCCATACTGCTGCGGGCCGCCTCCTCGCCCCCGCGCATCCCGCGATAGACGAGCGGCGTGATCACGCCGCCGGGGCAGATGCAGTTCACGCGGATGCGATCGCGCCCGAGCTCGATCGCGGCGCTCTCAGTGAGGCTGACCACGGCAGCCTTGGCGGCGCTATAGGCGTGCAGCCCGGCGACACCGCGCAGGCCCGCGACAGAAGAGGTCGAGATGATCGATCCGCCGCCGACTTTGCGCATCGGTTCGATCGAATACTTGATGCCGAGGAATACGGCGCGGGTCAGAATGACAAAGCTCTTGTCCCAATCGGCCGCGGTGGTGTTCTGGAGCAGGCCGGTGGCGCCGCCGATGCCGGCATTGTTGTAGGTGATATCCAGGCGGCCGAATTCGCGCACCGCGCGATCGATCAGCGCCTTGATGGCGTCGTCGCTGGCGACATCGGTATGCTGAAAAACCGCGCGTCCGCCACCGGCGGCAATTTCCGCGATAGTGGCTTCACCGGCCTGCGAGTTCAGATCTGCGACGACGACCGCCGCGCCTTCCTTGGCGAAGCGCAACGCAGTGGCGCGGCCCATCCCACTCGCCGCACCCGTTATAACTGCAACTTTTCCTTCGAGCTTACCCACAATCATTTCTCCTTGGCGACGATCGGCCGATTCTCTATCTATTCGACTTTGCCAATGTTTGACAAACGCAGGCATCGAGCGCTTGAGAGGCGAATCGACCCGCGCGGCCGTGATCTATTCGTGGAAAAAAGCCAGCGCGCGGACCTCGATACTCTCGCGAGCTGGAGCATCCGGCGGCGTCGAGGGATCGTCAAACGCCGTATGAGCGGTGAAGCGGGCGCGGCCGTCGCGCATCGAATCGAAACACTTGAGCAGCAGCGCTTCGTCGGTGCGCATCGCCGGAAAATAGAACCATCGATGGTCCAGGCTGAAGTTGAACAAATAGACTTCGTGCTTGACGCCGTCCGAGGTTGGAATGAGGTCTTCGGCCGCGAGGCTTTGCGCATCGCATACGGCCAGTGGCGTATCAAGCACGGGACCTTTGATTGGCCGCCAGACGTTGATCACCGCGAAGCGATGGCGCAGCAGCGTGTCCGCTTCGCCGGGCAGATATAATCGCACCCGTTCGGGAGCCGATTTCTCGGTGTAATCGTCATGGACGACGTGAACTGGTTCGCGCACGCCGCGAATGCCACTTCGCGACGCATCGCGCACGTCGTGCTCGAAGGCCAGAACCTTGGTCGCACCAGTGACCGTTTTCAGCAGTTCCTCGACTTCCGGATAATAGACCGCGCGGACCTCGGCCGCGTCATAAAAGTTCGACACGGCGGTCTCGTGATGGCGGAGCACGAATCCCTGCCGATCGAGGGACAATTGCTGCAGTATGGCGCGTCCATCATGAATCGAAACCGGCCGGGAGCGACGGCGGCCGTCCGCGTAGTTGAGCGCGACCCGAAAGAGATTGGCCGTATGGACGGTTTCGCTCATCTCATAAGGCCGGATTCGCGGCGGTGCGGCGGAAATGGTCCGCGATCACCTCGGCGACGCAGCAGGTCAGCTTGCGCACGAACGGAATATGCAGGAACTCGTTGGGGCCGTGGGCGTTCGAGTGCGGTCCGAGCACGCCGGTGATCAGAAACTGCGCCTCCGGAAACTTCTCGCCCAGCATGCTCATGAATGGAATCGTGCCGCCGAGACCCATATAGGCGGCCGGCTTGCCGAACCATCGCTGCGACGCCGCGCCGAGCGACGCTTCGAGCCACGGCGCCAGTTCCGGCGCATTCCATCCCGAAGCGGCCCAATCGCCGCTGAAAGTCACCTTCGCGCCGTATGGCGGGTCCTTCTCGAGGATGTCCTTCATGCTTTTGTTGGCCAGCTTAGGATTGCATCCGGGCGGGATGCGCAGCGACAATTTGAGCGCGGTCATCGGGCGCAGGACATTGCCGGCGTTGCCGATCGTAGGGATACCGTCGGCGCCGATAATCGAGAGCGCCGGCCGCCAGTCACGATTCAGGATGAGCTCGGCAAGGTCGTCCGAGGCGGGCCGCGCGCCTTGCACAAAGGGAAACTCTGCCGGCAGCGAGTCCGCGAGGATCGCGGCGGCCGTATGGGCCTCCTGCACGCGGGATTCCGGGATCGGCACGTGATACTCCGGCACCAGGATGCGGCCGGTCTTTTCGTCCTCGATACGATTGAGCAGCATCCGCGCGATCCGGAAACTGTCGGGCACAATGCCGCTCGCGCCCGAGTGAATTCCCTCGGTAAGGACTTCGACGCGGAGAGTTCCGCCGGCCAATCCGCGCAGCGAGGTCGTGCACCAGAGCTGATCGTAATTGCCGCAACCCGAATCGAGTCCGATCACCAGGCTCGGCTTGCCGATACGATCACCCAGCGCCGCGATATGATGCGGCAGGTCGAAGCTGCCGCTCTCCTCGCAGGCTTCGATGATCACGACGCAGCGGGCGTGCGGGATAGCGGCCGCATCCAGCGCCCCAATCGCTCCGAGACAGGCGAACATCGAGTAACCGTCGTCGGCGGCGCCGCGCCCGTAGAGCCGCTCGCCTTCGAGGGCGGGCTGCCACGGGCCAAGACCCTCGCGCCACCCGGTCATCTCGGGCTGCTTGTCGAGATGACCATACAAAAGCACGCAATCGTCGGATTGGCCCGGTACGTCGATCAGAATCAGCGGCGTGCGCTTGTCGGTGCGCACAACCTCGAGCTTCATTCCTTTGAGGGGATGATTGCGCGCCCAGGCCTCGAACCGCGCGACCACCTGGTCCATGTAGCCGTGCTCACGCCATTGCTTGTCGAAAGCTGGCGACTTGTTGGGGATACGTACGTATTCGATCAGTTCGGGAACGATCGAGTCATTCCAGAGCGGATCGACATAATTGCGGATAGCGGCAGCGTCCATGGCGAAAATCTACGCGGCGCGGCGGTCGCGAGCAAAGCCCCGCCGGCACAGTCGCACGTCGATGAAGCCGATTGCGGATGTGCTCCGCGGCGACAAGGTCTGATCGTGCGGCGATATCGCGCCGATTCAATTCAGCTTTGCGAAGGCCTTTAGCAGACGGCGGACGCAGGCCGGATAATCCTCGTTGACCGCGTTCGGAACGATGATCGGCACCTCGGCGCCCTGCTTGCGATATTGCTCCAGCCGCTCGATGCAGCGCGACTCGGGACCAACCAGTGCAACCGCGTCGGCCATCGGCTCGCTCACCGCCGCGGCCATCGCAGCCGTGTCACCCCTCGCGGCTGCTTGCATCGCGGTCCGGGCGGCAGACTCGCAGCCACTGCGGGCGAGCAGGCGCTTGTAGAAGGGAACTGCGGCGTAAAACGCCAGGCCCCGCTGGGCGGCGGCATAAGCGGTCTTGAGATCGTTGTGCATGAACACCGGAAGGCCCATCGTCATCGCGACGTCGCTTGGCTTTCGCCCATGTTTCTTCGCGGCCTCGTGCGCGACATCGATCGATTTGCGCATCCGTTCGGGCGGACAGAGATAAAGCATCAGGCCGTCGGCAAGCTCGCCGGCCAGGCGCGCGGTCTCGAGTGCGAGCGCGGCATAGTAAATCGGAACGGGCTTTTTTGGTTGACGGAATTTCATACCGAAAATGGTCGCCTCGCCAGTCAGCGTCTTACGGATAACAAGCGTGTCGTGGCGCAGGCGGTCGCGCAGATTGCCCAGTTCGATTCCGCGCGCCTCGAGCGCCGGGCGATGGCTCACGCCCAGGCCAAGGATGAAGCGGCCGTCAGCCGCGTCCTGGACCATCTCCGCGGACGCCGCGCATAGCATCGGATCGCGCAAGTAGATATTGGCGATCCATGTCGCGATCGTGGCCCGTTTAGTTGCCTTCGCGACCGCATACGCGCAGATCATCACGTCGTTGTTGGCCTCGGGAATATAAATTCCGCTGAAACCCGCGTCCTCGATTTCCCGCGCGATCCGCGTGAACTCATCGTGAGCGATACCGGACATTGGAGAGAGCGATACTCCGCATGCTGTCATGGCCTTGATGGTCTCCTTTCGCGAGAGGTTCGCGACAACCTCCAGCAATACACCTTTGCGCCCAACCGTGTCGTGCGATTTACTCGTTTCAGCGCGAGTTCTTCGTCGAATGCACGCCCGATCGTTTCGAGCCACAACCGGCTAACCAGGCTGCCACCTTCGCATACAGCACCTGTGGATTGCCGGTGATCTCGATCAGCTTGAGCCGATTGGCCGTCCCGGCCTTGAGCGAGAGATCGGCCCTTTTCAGGCGGAGTTCGCCCGCGAGCAACGCCAGAATCGCCTGGTTCGCCCTACCGTCCCTGGCAGGTGCCGCAATCGCGATTTCAAGCGCGCGCTTGCCGTCAGCCACCTGAACGATTTTCGGTGTCCGCTCCTCTGACTTGCCGGGTCGCGCCCCGGCTCTGGCCTTGATGCTGAGGCGCACACCCGTGTCAGAGGACGACAGAATATCGCGAAAATCATCCGCCATATTTTTCACCGCACTTTCGCCCTACTGCTGCCATTGTCCCGAAGCGTCGTACGTACCAACTGCTCAGCGTCTCCTTGCGGATTCGGCCGGAGCCCCTGTATCAAATCGGCGATTAGCCCTAAAATTCTCATGCACGGGCAGACGCCAACAGCATGCCCGATGCTCGAGACCGAGGAACGCTATGCGTGATCTGTTGTGACGCCTCACTTGAGTCCCCGCTACTTTCGGGGGCCGCATTTGTGCCTGTTTGCGGTCTGTCTCTTTGCTTCACTGTTGCCGCGCGCCGCATCGGCGGTTGAGGTGACGATTCCGCTCAATATCGACTACATCACGCTGGGGGCGGCGCTCAAAGATCAGCTTTACAATGGGGCCAACGGTCGCGCCGAGCTGTGGGCCGGCTACGACAAATGCCAGTTTCTATACGCCACTAATCCCCGCTTCGGGCGCAACGACGGCGTTCTGAAGCTGGAGACTAATGCCGAACTGAGCCTTGGCCTCGCAGTGGCCGGCAAATGTATAGCGCCGATTACATGGTCGGGCATTATCGAGGTTGAGAGCCAACCGTACGTTGGCGCCGATCTGGCGATTAAATTCCACGTCACCAATATCAATCTCTACAACTCAGAGCATAAGCGGACCATACTACTCAGAGGCTTCGATCTGATTAAGAAGAGTCTGATTCCGCGGCTTGAGACGTTCTCATTCGATCTCAGAGCGCCCCTGCGACAACTCGAAGACCTTGTGCGAGCGGCCGCCGCACCCGACGACGCCGGGCGCGTCGATAATGCTCTTTCGACGTTGCGGCCGATGTCGGCGGTCGTTCCCGATGACAGTGGCCTGAAGCTCACCCTTGAACTGAGCGTTCCGGCGATCGCAATCCCAACGCCCGCCGCATCGGCCGCTCCGCTGAGCCCCGCCGAGATCGCCGCATGGCAAACCATGCTGGACAATTGGGACGCTTTTTCGGTCTTTACGATCAAGCAACTTGGCGGCACTGTCGAGGATAAGCAGGTCCGTAGTGAGCTCTTCGATCTCCTGCTCGATAGCCGTTATCGCCTCGTCGCAGCCCTGGCGCGACCGGAGGTTAGTAGCGGGCCCGATCCCACACGGGTCATTTTTATCGACGAATGGACCCGTCTTCGGACAATCATACAATCCGCCGCACAGCGGGGGATGCTTGGTAACCGTGCACTCGAGTTTCTGTCGTTCGTCAGCGCCGGTGATGCGTTGTTCGCAATTGACCAGGCCGCTCCGGCCCTGGGCATGCGCATCTCCGAAGATGATTTGCGCCGCCTTGCGCGCATAATGGCGCCGCAATATCCGGCCGATCCAATCGCCTTCAGCTACGATACCGATTTGGCGTTGCAACAGATGTTTGGCGTGACCGAGCCGCTGGAAACTCCCGGACCGCTCGAAGCGCCTTCGTCCGCGACCGGTCCGACGCCTGCGCCGTCGGGCACGCCCGGCATATTACCGATCCCATCGCCGGTGATCAGCGGACCGGGCGTCCCCACCTCGTCGCCGACAGCTGAGTCAGGCGCGACCGCGATACCAGGCGCCGCGTCGAGTCCTGCTGCGATGCTTCGACTCCGGGAATGGTTATTCGTAACCGCGGACGCCGATGCGGCTGAGGATCCGTTGGCGGCTCAGATTGTCAGTCTCGGCGCGGTGCTCAGGCGCGTCGTAGTCGAGGGGGACAATGCGAGCAGCTACACTCATTCGGTGGAAAATCTGCTCACCTTAACCGCGCAGCGGGAACTCCTTGATAAGGGGCTCCAACCCCGATATCGCGAGAACTATCTCATTGTAGTGAAGAGCACCGCCTGGCAGGAGAGCTGCTGGCGTCAATTTGTCAGGGTCCACGGACGTGTCCGTTTTCTCGAGTCGCCGACTGCAGATGTCGGCCTGATGCAGGTCAACAAGCATGTGTGGCGAGGGTTCTACAGCATCCCACGCCTCGAATGGGACATTGTATACAACGCCGGCGCGGGTGCGGAAATCCTGATGAGGCTGATGACCAGCGTCGCCGCGGACGCAACCAGCCAACGCGGAGACCCGCTTGCGGAAGTGGCGCGATCGACTTATGCCGCCTACAATGGCGGGCCGGACGCCCACAACCGATGGCGTCTTGCCGATGAACCGGCGCAAGCGCGGGATATAGATCAGTCGTTCTTGGTCAAGTTTCGCGCGATCGCCGCCCGACAGCAGTTTGACATCATGACCTGCGCGGCGAATTGGGACCGAACTCACCAACAATAGCCACACCCCGCGGCGAGCAATCCCAACGAGTCGGAACGTTATGAACCAGGTCGTTATCGAGAACCCGATTATCAACTCGCCTTTCGACGAGCCGGCCCGCCATTTCCGTTTCACTGACGAGGGCATTACTGACGAGATCGTTGACGGCCGGCGATCTAGCTCGTACTTCGTCCCCATCGCCACGCCGAAGAAGCGGGGCTCCCGGCAGCTTCCGTTCGACACCGAGTGGACCCAGGACCGCATCGAAGAGAACAAGCTCGTCAACGACATCCGGCGCCGGGTCGCCATGTGGCGCACGGGCGGTTACGTCGGCGTCACGCCCACCACGGCACGCTTGATCGCCTACTGGACCGACATCGCCGGGGAATCCCGACTGGAGGCGTCAAAACGGAAATTCTGATGAAAAGATGGCGGCCTGCGGCGGACAAAATGCCGACCGGAGGGTCAACACATTGAACCCATCGACAGACCATAAGCGGAATGAAAAAGCCGTTCGCTTGGTTGAATATCTCCTGCGGATCGCTTCTTTGCGATCTAAGTTGGTGCGGGACATCGCTGACTATGAAAAGGTTCTTTGGGTCAATGATATTCCACGGCAAAAGGGATGTTTTACGCAAGCATGGGGTCGAGACGAAGACTACGATGCCGACATCTGGGCTGAGGTTCAGAATCGGGGTGAACCTGAACTGCCAAGTGTTCCCGATCAATGCAAAGACTGGATCGACAACAGCGCTCTGCGAAACAAGAATGACCTGCCAGCGCTAAAGCCTGAAAGTACCAGGCAGGTTAAGAATCCTGCATGGCGGGAAGGGTCCGACCAGCCGGAATTGATTTCGTGTACCGAACGCCTCGAGGACCATCGAGAAGTTCAGCCGGCATGGGATCGTTACGTTGAAGGACGCTGGTTGCCATGGACGGAAGAGCATAATGTCTGGGAGGATATCCACAAGGTATATGGCGCACTCTTCGCCATCCATCAAGAACAGTTACGGCTTGGAGAAGAATACGAACTCGTTCTTGGCCTTGGTCTTCTTACATGGCAGACGGCAAGCGGGCAGCGCGTTCGGCGTCACTTGATTGTCGCAAACGCATTCCTTGAATTTGAAGCGCGTTTGGCGAAGTTCACGGTCCGGCCAATGCCGGATGGCACGAATATTCGCCCCGAACTAGATATGCTTGCTATCGAAGAGCAACCGGCACGCGCCGAGGAGACAGCGAAGTCGTCGCTGGCTAGTTCCAGCGATGATCCGTGGGAGAAAGATTGTATCGAAGGGGTGCTTCAGGCCCTCGTGCATTCGATCGATTCACAGGGTCAATACGATAACACCGTGGAAGCGAAGACTATCCGGTCATCCGCGAAACCCGTCGTTGAATATGCGCCCGCTCTTATCCTGAGAAAGCGTTCTGCTAGTGGTGTGTCCCGTAATTAACTTGCATAATCCTTGCTTGCATATTCGGCATCAAATCCGGTTAAGGAGAGATGCCGATGGCGATTGGGCGACCCAAGACGGAGCTGGTGTTGAGCGCTGAAGAGCACGCGCAGGTGTCCGCGCTGGCCGCGGCGCGCAGCCTGCCGCACGCGATAGTCGCGCGGGCCAAACTGGTGCTGTGGGCGGCGCAGGGCGAGAGCAACTCCGCCATCGCGCAGCGCCTGGGCTGGAGCATGCCGACGGTGGGCAAGTGGCGCCGGCGCTTCGTCGAGCAGCGGGTGGCCGGCCTGCACGATGAATTGCGCCCCGGACGTCCGCGCACTTACGGCGACGAGCAGGTGGCGGGACTGATCAATCAAGTCCTGCACAGCAAGCCCAAAAACGCCACCCATTGGAGCGTGCGCTCGGTCGCCGGAGAAACCGCAATCTCCAAGAGCACGGTGGCGCGCTATTTCGCGCTGTTCGGCCTGCAACCGCATCGCTCCAAGAGCTTCAAGCTCTCCACCGATCCGTTCTTCGTGGAAAAAGTGCGCGACGTGGTGGGACTTTACCTCAATCCACCCGACAAGGCGCTGGTGCTGTGCGTGGATGAAAAGAGCCAAGTTCAGGCGCTGGAGCGCACCCAGCCGGTGCTCCCGATGGGGCTGGGATACCTCGAAGGAGTGACCCACGACTACTTTCGCCACGGCACCACCACCCTGTTCGCGGCGCTCAACGTGCTCGACGGGTCGGTCATCACCCAGTGTAAGCCGCGTCATCGCCACCAGGAGTTTCTCTCGTTTCTTAATCACCTCGACCACAACGTTCCGCCGGAGCTCGAGATCCATCTGATCGCCGACAACTACGCCACCCATAAACATCCGCGGGTCAAAGCCTGGCTGGCGCGCCATCCGCGCTATCACATTCATTACACCCCGACCTACTCCAGCTGGCTCAACCAAGTCGAGCGCTGGTTCGGATTGATCACTCAGCAGGCCATCCGGCGCGGCTCGTTTCGCAGCGTGCGCGAATTGGTGCGGACGATCGACCAATACGTCGCGCGGCACAACCTCCACAAACGACCCTTTGCCTGGACTGCCACTGCTGATTCGATCCTCGATAAACTTCAACGCCTTTGTAAGGTTATTAGTGGGACACCACACTAGCAGGATGCGGAAAAAGGATCGTTTCTCATTTGATTATCCAGTAGGATGG
>VFSW01010954.1_pt1 | contig 12793 bp, 12 predicted proteins | sample 5358111 | NCBI WGS metagenome assembly VFSW01 (sample SAMN11554181, study PRJNA540505) | mine drainage metagenome | isolation source: sediment from site ElyBrook_90M | place: USA: Ely Copper Mine, Vershire, VT | collected 2017 | reverse complement strand
AGCCGCCACCGTTCGCCCCACCCGGGGCCGTCGCCGGCGCACTCGCGCTGTTGGAGGTTAGAGCTGGCCGGGTGTCCCCAATTTGTGGGGCTCGACGTACGTCACCGATGCGGGGACCGGTTGGGGATGATGCGGGCTTGCTGTTCTCGTCGCTCACGACGGACACTCCTTGCGTTCTGGTTGGCCCAATCGCGGCTGCGATCGGGACGATCGGATCCCCACGGATCGGCCGTGGCGGCATCGGGGGTAAGGGTGCACGCGACGAACCCAATCGTCACGAACGCGAGGACCGGAAGGCCAACCAAAACCATGGTGCTGGATTGGATCACGTCGCCCTCGAAACTCGTTGGCGGGCGGCTTCGCGCCGCCAGCCTTGCGTCTTCACGCGCATCGTGCACCCTGCACGGTGGCGCCCCACGAGACCAGGCTACACCCTGGGATGCGAAGCGCTGCTATCCCGCGGCCCCGCCGGACGTCGTCGTGGGCGTCGAACCGCGGCTGGAACCGGCGACGGTCGAGGTGGTGGACGACGTCGTCGTTGAGGTCGCCAGCGTCAGTTTCGGCTTCAACGAGACCGGTCTGATCGGGTGAGCCACGAGGTAGTTGAAGGCTTCGGCGACGACCGGGGCCGCGGCGTTCGCGCCGTACCCGCCCTCGCCGATCACGCAGACCACGACGTACTTGGGGTGGTCGATCGGTCCGAAGCCGACGAAGAGCGAGTTCGGCTCCATCCCCGGCGCGTTGGACGCGGTACCGGTCTTGCCACCCAGCGGGAACTGGGTCAGCGAGAAGTCCGCGATCTTGTGGAAGGGGTAGTACCCGGTCCCGCGGGGGTTGTTGATCGCCCCGTAGAACCCTTGCAGGATCGGTGCGCGCACCGAGGGGGGTAGGTTGACGTGCCCGAGCACTCGCGGCTGGTAGCGCTCGATCACCTTGCCCGAAGGACCGACGATAGCGGCGGCGACTTCGGGCGCGTAGCGCGTCCCACCGTTGGCGAAGGTCGCGTAGGCGTCGGCCAGGGCGATCGGCGTGATCGCCGTGGCGCCCTGTCCGAAGGCCATCTCGATGTTGTCACCGGTGTACCACGCCACGTTCGGGAAGGCCTTCGGCGCCTGCGCGTGGAGCTCCTTGCGCACCGCCGGGGAGTCGATGCGACCGACGACCTCGTTGGGCAGGTCAACGTTGGTGTACTGGTCGAGGCCGTACAGGTGTCCGACGTTCTGAATCGGGGTCTGACCGTACTGGCTCTGGTGCGCCCAGAACAGGTAGCCCAGATTGTAGAAGTAGTAGTCCGACGAGACGGTCAGCGCCAGCGGCAGGTTCACCCATCCGTTTCCGAAGGTCTCGGCGTCGTGGAAGACGCAGCCGTGGTAGCCCTGCAGGCATCCCGGCACGACGTACACGCCGGTGTCGTCCACCAGCTTGGTCGGCGAGAAGATCCCGGTTTGCATCATCGCGGTGGCGGTCACCAGTTTGAAGGTGCTACCGGGGGTGTAGAGGCCCTGAATCGCGTAGTTGTTGAAGGCCCCGACCTTCATGAGACCGTTGAACGTCTGCTGGGAGAGACCATTGACGAAGGAGTTGAGGTTGTAGGACGGGAAGCTCGACATCGCCAGGACGGCGCCCGTATTGGGGTCGAGCACGACGGCGGCCCCGTTGACCGCTTGGGGATAGCGGTGCGAGACGGGGTCGTAGGTCTTGCGATCGGTCAGGACCTGCTGGGTGAGGTAGCCGTCGAGCGCCCGCTGGAGTCCCTCGTCGATGTTCAGCACGACCGAGTCGCCGCTCGTAGGCGGCGTCGTCTTCGCGGTCGTCAGGATATTGCCGAACGCGTCCACCTCGAGGGTCTGGGTGCCGTCGTGACCCCGCAGATACTGCTCGTAGAAGGCCTCAATCCCGGTCTTGCCGATCTGGGAGTTGGTCTGGTAGCCCTGATTGGGGTGGGCCGCGATCTCCGCGCCGGTGATCGGGCCGACGTAGCCGAGCACCTGGGACCCGACCGTTCCGCCATTGGGGTACGACCGCCGGGCCACGTTCAAGATCGTCACCCCGGGGAACTCGCTCGGGTGGAGCTTGATGAACTCCACGATCTTCGCGGGGGCGTTCATCAGGATGGGAGCGGGCTGATACGGGTCGTACTGCGCGTTGTTGAGGTCGGCGTTGATCGAGGTGACGCTGACGCCGGTCAGCGCCGACAACGCCCCCTTGATCGACGGGTCCAGCGCCGCCTCCGCTCGCGAGAGTTGGACCTCGGTGGTCATCGTGTTGGTCACCAGCGGTCGCCCGTAGCGATCCAGGATCAGGCCACGGGCCGCGGGGATGGTGCTCACGCGAAGCGAGTTCGCGTTGACCGTCGCGACCGCAGTGCGGTAGTCGAGGATCTGCAGCGTGAAGAGACGGTAGATCAGCAGGAGCAGTAGCAAGGTGAAGAAGCCGCCGATGATCCGCCACCGTCGCTCGGGTCGGACCTCGATCTCCTCCGGCGACGCGACGAGGTCGCGGATGCCGACGGTCCGTCTCGCGTTGATCGACCGGCCCCGCCGGCGAAAGGGGTTCAGCGACTCCCACGGTCGCCACAGGCGCGAGAAGAGCGATCCGGTCGGCCGTTCGCGCCACGACCGCTTCACCGGCGTCGCCCGTCGACACGCGCCAGCACCCGAGCCAGACGCGCCGCCGGCCGAGCCAGGATCAGGAACGCGACGGCGTTCACCTCCATGCTCGCCAGGACGCTGCCCCGCCAGAGACCCCCGTTGAGCTCGACGTAGCCGAGCGCTACGTAGAGCGCCGGGGCGAGCAACCCCGCCACCGCCGCCAGCACGGGCGCGACCCACCAGGCCGCCGAGTCGAGGTCGCCCACGCCCTCGCGGCCGAGCCGCGACGCGATGTACGCCAGCGCGATGGCGACCACGATCGTCAGTCCGAACGGTGACGCGCTGTGGGTGTCAAAGAACAGTCCCGCCAGCACGGCGCTCCAGACCGCCAACCCGGTCAGTCCCGTGAGTCCGACGACGAACGGCCAAAGCCACACGAGCATCACCACGACGCCGTCGACGCGCAGCGTCGACAGCACCGCGAGCTGGAACCCGACGATGGCCAGGGTGACGAACGCGACCGGAACGATCGCCCGGGTCACGTGGACGGCTCCCAGAGCACCACGTCGACGTAGTACAGGTGGTGCAGGTCGGCGGTGGGAACCACGGTGACGTTATAGGTCGTCGCCCCCGGGGTGAGTGCCACGCGGGAGACCGTGGCGACGGGCAGGCCGGGAGGGTAGAGGCCACCGCTCAGGCCGTCCGTCGTGAGCACCGTGCCCACCGCCAGCGCCGACGTGAGGTCCACGGCCGTCGCGGAGAGCCCGTTGTTCACCCCGCCCCCGCTCACCACGATCGACTGGTGCCCGTCGCCGTAGGTCACTCCGACCGAGGAGTTCACGTCGGTGATCAAGCGCACCGTCGCGCCCCGAGGTGTGGTTGATATGACCGTACCGACGAGGCCGCCGTTGGCCACGACCGGCATCCCGACGAGCACGCCGTTGTCGCGACCCTTCGAGATGTCGAAGGTCGCCGCGAAGTTGGTCGGCGAGAAACTGACCACCTGGGCGGCCACGGTCGCCAACGCGCCGACGAAGGGGACGTGCAGCTCGGTGGTCAGCTGCGTCAGCTGCCGCTGCATCGCCCACGTCTCGTTGAGCCGTTGTTGGTCGCGACCGAGCTCGTAGCGCAGGCGCTCGTTCTGGGCCACCACGTCGCTGTAGTTGATGGCTCCCGCGAAGAGGTGACCGATGGGACGGGCGGCGGCGTCAATCGTCCAACTGAACGGCGCCACAACGAGATTCGCCACACTTCGCAGGCCGGAGACGACGCCCACCGTCAGATAGAGCGCGGTTACCACGACCAGCGTTCCCACCCCGAGCGTCCACGCCCGCCGCCTGGAACGGTCGCTGACCACGTGTTAACGAGACGGGCTGGACTTCAACATGCGTGAGAAGGTCTCGAGCTCTTCGAGACACATCCCGCTGCCGAGGGCCACGCAGTTCAAAGGATCGTTCGCCACGATGATCGGCATGTTCGTCTCGACCTCCAGGCGTTGGGCGATCCCATTGAGGAGTGCCCCGCCACCGGTCAAGACGATTCCCTGTTCCATCAGGTCAGATGATAGTTCCGGCGGGGTCCGATCGAGCGTCACCTTGACGGCGTCGACGATGGCCTGGACCGGCTCCTCCATCGCTTGACGAATCTGCTCGGTGGAGATCACGACGGTCTTGGGCAGTCCCGTCACGAGGTCGCGACCACGAATCTCCGCTCGCAGCTCCTGCTCCAGCGGGTAGGCCGAGCCCAACTGAATCTTGATCTCCTCGGCGGTGCGCTCGCCGAGCGCCAACTGGAACTCCTTCTTGACGAAGGCCACCAGCGCCTCATCCAACTCGTCACCACCGACGCGGATCGACTGACTGGTCACAATGCCGCCCAACGAGATCACCGCGACCTCAGTGGTACCGCCACCGATGTCGACCACCATGTTGCCGCTCGGTTCGTGAATCGGAAGCCCGGCGCCGATGGCCGCGGCCATTGGTTCTTCGATAATGTAGGCCTTGCGAGCACCAGCGAACTCGGCCGCTTCCATGACGGCGCGCTGTTCGACCCCGGTGATACCCGACGGAACGCAGATGACCATCCGAGGCTTGGCGAACCGCCGTTGATGGACGCGATGGATGAAGTAACGCAGCATCTTCTCGCAGATCTCGAAGTCGGCGATAACACCGTCCTTGAGCGGTCGAATGGCCTGGATGTTGCTCGGCGTGCGGCCAATCATGCGCTTCGCTTCGGCACCGACGGCCAGTGGCTTGCCATCTTTCACGTCAACGGCCACCACCGACGGTTCGTTCAGGATGATTCCGCGACCGCGGACGTACACCAGCGTGTTGGCCGTGCCCAGGTCGACCGCCATGTCGCGACCGAGGAGCGAGAACCTGCTATCAACCATAGAAACCCTTTAATGAGGTCGCAGACGCCACCTCTCACACCGTAAGGCTAGGGCAAGATGGTCCGCGGCGACCAGACAAGTCTAGGAAACCAGGTGAGGGAAGAAAATATCGATCTCGCGCCGAGCCGATTCGGCCGAGTCCGAGCCGTGGATGACGTTCTGCGACATCACCGTCGCGAGGTCGCCGCGAATGGTACCGGGCGTCGCGTCGACCGGGTTCGTCGCTCCCATGAGCAGTCGCACGATTCGCCACGACTCGTCGGGCCCCTCGACGACCGCGACGAAGACCGGTCCACTGGTGATAAAGGCCATCAGGTCGTCGTAGTAGGCCCGTCCCTCGTGCTCCGCGTAGTGCAACGCGGCCGTTGATCGGTCCAGGACCCGGAGCTCGCCCGCGACGAGACGAAGGCCCTTGCGCTCTAGACGCCCGACGATCTCGCCGACCAACCCGCGCTGGACCGCGTCGGGTTTGACGATCACCAGAGTTCGACTCACGAGGTTGCAATCTAACAGCCTCATCGAAGGTGCTGCGACGCCACGTGCAGGACCTCGCCGCGGACCTCGGCCACGACGTACAGACTGCCCGCGACGACGATGAGGTCGTCGTCGGTCGACCGCTCGCGGGCGTGCGCGAGCGCCGCCACGCTCGTGCGGTGTTCGAAGGCGACGCCGCCGTGTCGACGCACGGCCGCGGCCACCACCGAGGCGTCGACCGCCCGAGGTGATCGCGGCTCGCAACAGTGGAACTCCGTGAAGCCGATCGCGACGAGCGGCGCCACCATGTCGTCGACGTTGCGTCCCGTAAGCATCCCCAGGATGCACCGACGCTCCCCATCGACGTGAAACGCGCCGTCGAGCGTCGCGGCGAGCGCGGCGATCCCCGCCGGGTTGTGCGCTCCGTCGACGACCACCGTCGGGTGGTGAGCAAGGACCTCCATCCGTCCGGGCATTCGGGCGCGGCCGAGCGTCGAGCGCACGACCTCGTCGCCGAGCGCCCGACCCAGGAAGGCCTCCGCCGCGACGACGGCGGTCGTGGCGTTGATCCCCTGGTGGATGCCGTGCAGGGAGAGGCCGACGTCCTCGTAGCGCTCAAAGGGCGTTCGCACCGTCACCAGACGCCCGCCGACGGCCAGTTCGTTGCGCTCGAGGTCGAAGCGCTCGCCCAGGAACCACGGTGTCGCTCCCAGTTCCTCCACCCGGTGTCGGGCTATCTGTACCACGATCGCGTTCGTCGTGGCGACGACCGCGATCGCCTCCGGGCGAAAGATGCCGACCTTGTCCCGTGCGATGTCGCCGATGGTCGGCCCCAGGACCGCCGTGTGGTCCAGGTCGACGTTGGTCAGGACCGTCACGACACCGTCGATCACGTTGGTCGAGTCCCACGTGCCGCCAAGGCCCACCTCGATCACCGCGACGTCTACCCCCTCGTCGGAGAAGTGTAGAAGCGCGGCGACACTCAGCCACTCGAATCGCGTGAGGGTGATACCCGACACCGATTCGACGTCAGCGAGCCGACCGAAGAGGCTGCGCAACGTCTCGTCGTCGATCGGCGCGCCGTTCACCGCGATCCGTTCATTCACGGAGTGCAGGTCGGGACTGGTGAAGGTCCCCACCCGCAGGCCGGTCGCCCGCAGCAGCGCACTCGTCACCGTCGTCGTCGTCCCCTTGCCGTTGGTCCCCGTGACGTGGATCGACGGGTAGTCGTGGTGCGGATCGGCGAGCAGTGCCAGGGTGTCGACGATCGGCTGCAACGTCGGGGGCGACTGTCGGTTGGGCGAGACCCGTTCGAAGTCGACGTGCGACTCGAGCCACGTCAACGCCGCGGCGTAGGAATCGAATCGCACGGACTAACTCGCGCGACGGGTACGCGTCGTCTTTCTCAGTTCGTAACTCGGCGCTACGTGGTCGCGCACCGACTCCACGGTAACGACACAGCGCACGACGTCGCTGCGACCCGGAACGTCGTACATCGTCTCGAGCAGCACGCTCTCCAGGATCGACCGTAGCCCCCGGGCACCCGTGCCGCGCTGCAGGGCGAGGTCGGCGATCGCCGACAGGGCGTCGGGCTCGATGACGAGCTCCACGCCATCCATCGCGAGCACCTGTTGGAACTGCTTGACGAGCGAGTTCTTCGGTTCGGTGAGAACCTTGATGAGCATCGACCGGTCGAGCTGCTGGACCGCGCCGACCACCGGTAGGCGCCCGATGAACTCGGGGATGAGTCCGAACTTCATCAGGTCCTCGGGCAGCACGTGGCGGAAGAGTTCGACGTCACCCGCTCGTTTGGACTCCACCGGTGCGTTGAACCCGATCGACTTCTTGCCGAGCCGCCGCTCGATGATCGTTTCGAGACCCGCGAACGCCCCACCGCAGACGAAGAGGATGTTCGACGTATCGATCGTGATGAACTCCTGGTGAGGGTGCTTGCGACCGCCCTGCGGCGGGACGCTCGCCACCGTCCCTTCGAGGATCTTGAGCAGCGCCTGCTGGACGCCCTCACCGGACACGTCTCGGGTGATCGACGGGTTCTCCGCCTTGCGGGCGATCTTGTCGATCTCGTCGATGTAGATGATGCCGCGCTCGGCCCGCTTGACGTCGAAGTCCGCAGCGGCCAGCAATTTGAGCAGGATGTTCTCGACGTCCTCACCGACGTAACCGGCCTCGGTGAGCGCGGTCGCGTCGGCGATGGCGAATGGCACGTTCAGCATGCGCGCCAACGTCTGGGCGAGGAAGGTCTTGCCGCAACCGGTCGGACCCAATAGCAGGACGTTCGATTTGGCCACTTCGACGTCGTCGTCGTGCAACGGCCCCGTCTGAATGCGTTTGTAGTGGTTGTAGACGGCCACCGCGAGGATCTTCTTGGCCTCCACCTGACCAATGACGAAGTCGTCGAGGAAGGACGAGATCTCGCGCGGCGTCGGCAGTTCGTCTAGGACGAACTCCGGCCGGTCACCGAACTCATCGGCGATGATGTCATTGCACAGGTCGATGCACTCGTCGCAGATGTAGACACTCGGACCCGCGATAAGTTTCTTGACCTGTTTCTGACCCTTAGCGCAGAAACTGCACTTGATGAGGTCGCTGCCTTCGCCAAACTTTGCCACCGATATCCTCCGACACGACCTGACCCAACCATCCTAGGGTGACGTCGGCCCCAAATCGGGAACCTACGGTCGGGCGCTGATGACTTCGTCGATCAGGCCGTATTCCACGGCCTCGTCGGCGCCAATGATGAAGTCACGGTCGGTGTCCTTCGTGATCCGCCCCACCGACTGACCCGTGTCGTTGGCGAGCATCTGGTTCAACATGTCCTTCATCCGCAGGATCTCGCGTGCCTGAATCTCGATGTCGGAGGCCTGTCCGCCGACCCCGCCCCACGGTTGGTGGAGCAGGACGCGAGCGTGCGGCAGCGCGTACCGCTTCCCCTTGGCGCCCGCACCGAGCAGCACGGCCGCCGCTGACGCCGCCTGGCCGAAGCAGAAGGTCGACACGTCGGGCTTGATGTACTTCATGGTGTCGTAGATCGCTAGCAGGCCCGTGATATCACCACCAGGCGAGTTGATGTAGAGGTTGATGTCCTTCTCGGGGTCCTCGGACTCGAGGAACAGCATCTGGGCGCAGATGAGGTTCGCCACGGTGTCGTCGATCGGCGTCCCGAGGAAGATGATGCGCTCTCGCAGAAGCCGGCTGTAGAGGTCGTAGGCCCGTTCACCGCGGTTCGACGACTCGACCACGGTTGGCACCAGGTAGCTCTGAGCTCGAAAGTGTTCGTTCACGGTTCCACCTTAAGCGTCCTCTAGGTCGGACTGGTCGTCGCGCAACAGCGCCGGATCGATCTCCACACCGGACGGGTCGACGTAGGTGACGTTCTCGATCAGCCAGCGAGAGGCCTTCATCTTGGCGACTTCAGCGGCGAACGCCACCGTTCGGCCGGTGTCGTGCAGGTTGGTCCGCAACACGTCGGGCGCCACGCCCATCGAGTCAGCGGTCTTCTGGAGCTCCTCGTCGAGCTCGTCATCGGTCGGCTCGAGCCCTTCGGCGCGCACCAGAGCTCGCAGACCGAGGTCGATCCGAATCGCACGAACCGCGTCGGCTCGAAGCGACGCCAGCAATTCGTCGGCGCCCTGGTTCGTGATCCGGAGGAACGTCTCCAGGTCCAGCTTCTGCTCCGCCAGCCGATGACCGAGGTCGTGAAGGCGCTCATTGGTCTCGCTCGCCGCCAGGGTCTCCGGTACGACGTCTTCGGCGACGAGGTCTCCGAGGGCCACGAGTACCGCATCACGCTGGGCGAACTGCGCCTCGACGACCTTGCGTCGACGCATCTGATCGAGCAGCGAGTCGCGCATCTCGTCGGTCGTCCGCCATTCGGTGTTCTCGGCCACCCACTCGTCGGTGAAGTCGGGCAGCACCCGCTCCTTCACCTGTTTGAGGTGCATAACGTAGGTCGCGGCGCCGCCGCCCCGGACGGGGCCGTCCACCGTGAGATCCTCGCCCGCACGCAGCCCGAGGATCAGTTCGTCGACGCCAGCGGTGATCGCTCCCGACCCGACCGTGTACATGAAGTCGTTCATCTCAAGCGGCTCGACGTCGACGTCGGTTTGGGTCGCGGTCACGTCCATCGTCACCAGGTCGCCGGACACAATCGGGCGATCGACGTCACTCAGCGTCGCGTCGGTCTCGCGAAACTGGTCGATCTGGGCGTCGACTTCGACATCGGTGACCTGCGGTGACGGGAGCGTGACGCGCAGACCGCGCTGGCCGCTGATGGTCACTTCGGGTCGAATCTCAACGGCGGCCTCGAAGACCAGTCCCCCCGTCTCCTCTCCCGCGGTCACCGTGATGTCCGGTTCGGCGATCGGGTCGATCGCCACGTCGGCGACGGCCCGGGCGTAGAAGTCGGGGATCGACTCGCGGATCGCCTCGCCCCGCAGCACGTCGGCCCCTCCGATATGGGCGATCAACACGTTCTTAGGGACCTTGCCCTTGCGGAATCCCTTGACGGTCACCTGCTTGGCGAGCTTCGCCGCGGCCCGGTCGATCGCTTCGGACATCTCGAGCTCGTCCAACTCGACGACGAGCTTCACGTGGTTGATTTCCTCGGTGGAGACGGTGGCGCGCATAGGAGATGCCAGCCTACCGGCTGATCGGAGGGGATCAGATCATGACCCGAAGACCCTCGGCGAAGGCGCCGGCCCGTTCGCGATCCCCGCGTACGTTGGTCGCCGAGGCCCTGAGGAACGCGTCGGCGCTGATGCGACCGGCCGCGCGACGCCAGAACAGGGCGACGGGCGTCGTGATCTCCAGCGCGGGCGTCGACTCGAGAGCGTCCACGTGTTGGCATCGCCCGTCTCGGACCTCCAGGGTGACCACCCGACCCGCCCGGCCACTCAGGTTCAGCTGCATCGTGAAACCGTCGGGCGCTCCGACGCGCTTTCCGACGACGAACGGGAGCGCCGCCTCGAATCGGTTCACGACGATCTCCTCGGCCGGTCCGTGGTCGTCGGCGGGCTCCAGTAGCGCGTCTCGGATGTCCTGGAGATGGATCCAACTGTCGAGGACCCTCGTCTCTTGGAACCGGTGGTAGGGCTGTTCACCCTCGGGACTCCAGCCGACGCGGTCCCACTCCGCGGGGCTCAACGCACGCAGCCGGGCGATCGACGACGACGCCACGTCGCGAAACTGGTCGAGCACCTCGAGGCCCGGTCGACCGCGATTGGCCTGGACGAAGGCCTCGTTCAGCCGACCGATGTCGTTGCGCACGTAGTCGGGGTACTCCCCGTCGTACTGCGGCGCCGTCGCCCCATTCAATAGTTGCTCGAAACCGAGCAGGTGACTCACGACGTCACGGACGCTCCAGCCCGGACACGGCGTCGCCGCCTCGTACGCCGCCGGTGGCTGGGGGCGCACGACCGCGTCCAGGGCGCGCCACGTCTGGTCGAGTGCGTCAACGATCCAGTCGTAGGCCACGGCGCTCCTTTGGTCCGGAACCTAATCCTATGAGTCGCTGACCATCGGTGGCGTCAACGGCGAACGTCGAACGAACCCGAGGACGACGGAAGCGCCACCCTCGACGTCCCGGTGGTTGGGCCACGGACAGGAGCACCCGGCGACGTAGTAGCGTCTCTCCCGTTGGTGACGACGTCGCGGGGCGTAGCGCAGCTTGGTTAGCGCGCGTGCTTTGGGAGCACGAGGTCCCCGGTTCGAATCCGGGCGCCCCGACTGAGAGAACTTAGAGGAGTTGTCGCCAGCCCCGTCGTGCGGCGTCAGCGCAAACCGTGTCAACGGTATCCTTACGATATTGTGCACTCCCCAGGCACTCAACCGACGCGGGCACGTTCTAGCAGGACGCGCCGAGCGAACGCCGAAACATCAAGTACGGCCCGAAGTCGTCGGGGACTGTTCAGCCCGACCGAACGGCTTGAACGACGAGGCGACAAGCTACCGCACTCCAAACGTGCCGTTGCGCGCCCGTCTCAAGCGGTACTGCTGACGGCACTTCTGTTCTTCGGTGGTACCACCACGTCGAACGCGTCGGCGTCGAGCGCAACGACCCAACACCTGACGCTCGTTGCGTTCGCCGACCCGAACTCGGGCATCGGCGTGTTCACCCGCGTCGGTACCGTCGCCTGCGAGGACCTCGTCGGACCGACGACGAATGGCGGGGTCAGCTTCGGTCCCTTGCGCGCGGTGGTCGGCTGGAACTGCAACGAAGGGTTCGGGCCACGTGCGGTATCACTGGATACGCGTGGCGATGCATTCCTCTACGGCCCGAAACTCGAGGTCACCCACACTGGAGGACGGACCTGGGTGAACAGTCCCCAGGCGGGCCCGGTCCTCGCCATCGACGTCATTGCCTCGTCGGTATGGATGGTCGAAGCCGACTGCTCGCGGTACGCCACGACACCGGTCTGCCCGCTGTCACTCCGAGTGTCGTCGAACGGTGGCCGTTCCTGGTCGACCGTGGCGACGCCGCCCGATGCGACGGCCCCCCGCCGTTACGCGGCCGCGGCGCCCGGCCAGACGTTTCTCGTTCGCGTCACCACGAGTCGCGCGATCCTGGTCGCGGCTCCAGAGCCGGGAGGTCGGACCCCGAGCGATGGTACGTCGTTCTGGGTCACGGCCGACGGTGGCAAGAGCTGGTCCGAGCGGACGCTGTCGTGCGGGTTGCCGCGCGGCATGAACGTGATGTCGATAGCGATGGCGGCGGGTGCCGGAGAGTCGCTCTTCGCGGTGTGCGCCACGCAGGCGAGCGCCGGCTACGAGGCGAAGACGGCACTGCGTTCGACCAACGAGGGGCGTTCGTGGACGCTGACGGCGAACTGCGCTACCGAGAGCCCTGCGCGCTGCGCGAGCGCCGAACTCGACGCGGGATACCTCGGTGCCCTCGTCGCCACGTCGACGAACACCGAGTTCGTCTCCGGGGACCGGACGTCGCTGCTGATGAGTAGGGACGGCGGGACTCGCTGGCGCGTCGTCGTCCCCGAGATCGGCAACACCGGTAGCGCGTCGCAGTCCCCCATTTTCTTTGGCGCGCGACGGGGAATCGTCCTCGAGCCGTTCGCCTACTTTGGCAACCCCTCGACGCTGTGGACGACCTCCGACGGCGGCCTGCGTTGGACGCCGGTGGTGCCCACGGTCCGGTGAGGCCGTAGCCGCGACGGCCGGTCGAGCTGCGCTGACCGCAGCCGAGGCGGCCGACCACGGCCACGCACCGGCGAACGGTGGGTGGCCACGTGCCCCCGGCAGGAGTCGAACCCGCAACCTGACGGGTAGAAACCGTCTGCTCTATCCAGTTGAGCTACAGGGGCGC
>VFSW01010953.1_pt1 | contig 12794 bp, 9 predicted proteins | sample 5358111 | NCBI WGS metagenome assembly VFSW01 (sample SAMN11554181, study PRJNA540505) | mine drainage metagenome | isolation source: sediment from site ElyBrook_90M | place: USA: Ely Copper Mine, Vershire, VT | collected 2017 | reverse complement strand
TGCGATCTGCGTACCCTGCGTCCCCGATGTCGTGCTCCGGAAGATGCTGTAGGTAACTCCCGAGGTGCTGCTCGCACTCCAGCTCAAATTAATCTGGCTCGACGATGCCGCCGTCGCAGATAAATTACTGGCAGGGGTCGGACCCGATGGAGCGGTTCCTGTACCTGAGTCGCAAAGCACCGCGCCCGGATAGTTGTTTGCTACCTGCCAGGTGGATTGCCCGGTGGAGGTCACAAAGCCAGCATCGGCACTGTTTGAAGGATCAACGGTGGAGGTCCAAGTGTTCCAGAGCTGAGCAAACGCGCAGGACGCAGAACTGGCTCCGCTGATAGCTAAGGCTTCTGCATCCGTAGGCAGGCGCATGTTCTGCGAGGAGCAATACGATTGCGCGATGGGCTGGGTGTATTGCGCTCCGCCATTGGCATAGGTTGTTTCTGAGCGCTGCCATGTGAGGTGACTTACATTGTCAAGTACTGTGGTTGGGCTGAGAATGGTGTAGCGCTCGCCCGCACCGCCGCATTGTGCAATGTCATAGACCTGCATTTCGTACAGGGAATAGCCGTAAGCTGTGGCACGTGTTTCGCCATACATGCGGATATAGCGTCCGCTGACGGTAGGAAAGGCGAGATTTTCAACTCCACCCAGACCTTTGGTGTTGTTATAGGCGACACTCCAGTTCACATTATCGTTGGAATATTGGATTTGATAGGTCGCGGCGTACGCTGACTCCCAGTAGAGGATGACATTGTCAAACGCTTTGACCGACCCAAGATCGATTTCGATCCAGGAAGGATCGACACCTCCAACAGAAGCCCAACGAGTTGTCAGATCACCATCATTCACTAAATTTGCGGTGAGGCCAGTGCCCTGCGAACTGCTGGCGGTGGCTGGTTGATTCAGCGCCAGATTTACGCCCGGAGGTGCAATCGTCAACGTTGCAACAGCGCTGGTTACACTTCCCGCAGCGTTGGACACGATAACCGTATAGTTGCCCGTGTTCGTTGATTGAGCCTGCAGGACGGTGTATGTGGAGGAGTTTGCGCCAATGAGCGTGTTGCCGTTTAGATTCCACTGGTAGGTGAACGGAGAAGACCCAGAAACCGCAACCGTGAAAGTAGCAGGATTATTTGCAAGCACGGAGAGACTTGCAGGTTGCTGCGTGATGGTTGGTGCTACTGCGGGCTGCACAGTGAGCACTGCATTTGCAGAGGTCACGCTGTTAACGGAGTTTTTAACAACAACCGAGAAGCTATCTCCGTTATCGCCTGCAGCTAGGACCGGCGTGGTGTAGGTGGAGCTAGTCGCGCCAGCAATGGCTGCGCCGCCTTTTTGCCATTGATACGTCAGTGTCGGCGAGCCTGAGGCAACAACGGAGAGCTGCACCTGCTGACCGACGTACGCAGTCTGGCTGACTGGCTGCGTAGTAATCGCAACTGCTTGCGACGCATCAACTGTAAGTGTTGCAGCTGGCGAGGTGATATATCCCTGCCCGTTGGTTACAGTCACAGTGAATGTGCTGTTGTTATCCCCCGACGTGGTATTCGGTGTGGTGTACGTGCTGCTGGTAGCACCGTTGATGGCACCGCCATTTTTTAGCCATTGGAAAGTAAGTGGTGCTGTGCCGGAGGCAGTCACTGAGAATGTTGCTGGCTGGCCTACTGTTACGGCGGTGCTTACCGGCGGGACGATGATTTGCGGAGCCGCCGGTGCAGGAAGAACACTGGGCACAGGCTGAACCGTGAAGGTCGCTGTTCCAGTCTGCAGCCCAGGTGCCGTCGCGGTCACCGTGACAGTACCCGTAGTGAACTGGCTACGAAGAGCGATCTTCGTCAGGCCGCCTTCCACCTGTAACTGCGGGTCACCTGGAGCATGATAGTTCAGCTCGCTGTGGGCTTGAGAGTATGCATCTGTCGAGGTAGAAACATATTGCTCCGAACCACCCATGTAGGTGGCAGGGCCACTTACAGAGAAGGTAAGAATATCAGAGGCTGTGGGCACCACGTTGCCATTTGCGTCCTCCACGGACGCAACGACAAATGCTGCATCGGAGCCATTGGCAGTCACTGCAAAGCTTTGTCCATTGGGCTTGACTAATTCGGGCACAGTGGTCAGAACAATTTTATTTTCAGCACCTGCAGTTACTCGGCTGTCCGTCGCCTGCACATTTCCATACTGATCGAGACATTCAGCGGTCACCGTACCAGCGGCCCAGTTGACCATCCATGAGGTCTGGAATGGCATCAGCGTCGTCGACTGCGTCAGGTTAGAACTGGAATCAGAATTCCAGGCGTTTGGCACCTGGTCTGATCCTTGTTGGGCTCCATTGACAAGGAGTCGCACGGATGGGCAGTTACTGAAAACATTCTCCTGCACATTTCCTGAACGATTCCAATGATGCGCCAAATGAACAACCGGCTTGAGCGAATATGGAGTCCAAGCTGCCTCATAGATGTAATACAGCAACTTAGGGAAGCGGTTCATGTCTACGGAAGAAGCTCCCAAAGACCGAACCATGCTTTGCTCTGCGGTATTGCCATTAAATTCGACATAGAGGCTGTCCTCGCCCGGAGAATCGGCAAAGTACCATTGCGCCATACCGAATGCATTTGCAGCTTTTCCCTTGCGCCAGTTGTCTAGGAACGGCGCGGCAAACGCGAGTTGATAATCCCAGTTCAGGCCGCGTCCGGTTCCATTTCCCCAGTACTCTGAACCCCAGGCCGGGTTATTCGGGTAGTTGGCTTTAATCCCGACCTCGCAACCTTCAAGCGTGCAACCCAGCACGTATCCGTTGACCGGATCGGGCGTGCGATCTGCCTCAACGCGCGTGTTGATTGGGTCCCATTGTTTGGCGATGGCATTGAGGGCCTGGCCTACGCTCTCGGCCATGGTGCCGTTGTTGGCTTCCCACATCAAAATGGAAGGGTGGCTGCGATCGCGAATAATCATGTCGCGATGCAGTTCCTCTTTTAACGTGATGGTGTCTGCGGCGGCGGCGGCAAATCCGCCTTCTCCATCGCGGCTTGGCTGGTCGATCATGATGCCATAGGCGTCGGAGTCATTGACAAACTCTTCGCTGGACGTCGAGTGGCCCGGACGCCAGATGTTGCCACCCTCGGCTGCAATCTGTTGAAGATCGCGCCATTGCTGTTCCTCTGGAACAGCAGAGCCAAGCGCAGGGTAGTCATACCGGCCCGATCCACCCCACAGAAACATGGGATGGCCATTGAAGTAGGGGAAGTTCTGATCCCATGTAATGACGCGAATGCCCAGGTTTGTCTGCGCAGCATCCACTACCGTGCCGTTGACGCTGACGATGTGGTTCACCTTGTAGAGGTACGGCGTTCCATAGATGCTGTTATTCGGATACCAGAGAGTCGGATTGTTGACCGTAATCTGCTGATCGAACATGGGTGCCGCAGAGGATGGAAAGTTCGCTGGGGTCATGGGCGCAACCGTCTGCGTGACGGGCGGCGCGCTGGCGACAATGTTTCCATTCGCGTCCACAATCTGCGTTGTCAGCGTGACCTGCTTCGAAGTGGTGCTTTCATTCAGCACGTTCGTCTGCACTTCAACCACTGCGGAGGCGGCCTGTGCCGTACCCGAGGAGGAGGGAACCTCGGAGACTGTTGCTACGTATGTGCCCCATGTTTTCTGATTGGAGTAGATATTCAGGGGGATATGCACCTGGTTGGTGATGAACATGTCGACCGGACGGAATAAACCGGCCATTGCCTGTCCAAATCGGAAATCCTGCGAGAACTGAGGATTTTCAAACCAATTCGCATTTCTGGAGACGCGAACGGCGAGAACATTCGGCGTGGAACCATCTGTATGAACGTAGGGTGTCAGGTCAACAATAAACGGCACAAAGCCGATTACGTGCGAGGCTTGCGAATTGGCTGCGACGGCGCTGATACCCGGCAACAGCGTGCCGTTGATGTATACCTGTGCGCCTGTGTGTGCCCCTTCAAACTCCACCATGATTTTGCTGCTGGCGTATTGTGTGCCCAGCGTAAAGTGCAAACGGTACCAGTTATTGGTGCCGTTCAAGTCTCCATCGCCGCCGCCAGAATCAGCATTCAAAAAGGTAGTGAGCAGATTGGCATCGTACGGAATGCCGACCGGCAGCCAGCTGGAATCGTTATATCCGGTCGTGGCGTAGGAGGTTGAATCTGAATCCTTGATGTAGAGCCATTGACCCTGACCCGGCATTCCGGCGGAAAGATTAATGGTGACACGGTCAGAAGGCGGAAGTGCCTGAGCATGGGCGAAAGGCGACGCCATCAGGGCAAAAACGCATGTCGCCAGCATCGCAAACAGCGTCACTGCCGTTTGAATGACTCGCGGAAGGGCCAATGGTTGATCCCCAGCCGCTTGGGCGGGGAGAGAATGGGTAGAACTGAGGCGAGTATCGCTATGCACGTCGGGCTCCTTGCGTCTTTGCTTCGAAAATGGGGTTTGCCGCATCCCTGTCCAACCGGCTTCTCCGTCCGCATTTCGAGAACGGCGGAGTCAAAGCATCGTCACGGTAAAGAAAAATTTCGCAGGGAATTTCAGCGACGGACAAGATGGACGGAAATAATCTCATAGATGTGTTCTGATTCTTCTGCTCTCCTCGGGAATCGGGGCCGACGGAGAGCCACTTTTAGTCCGCCGTAAAGTTCGTATGAATCTAGAGTTACTGTCAAGTAACTTTGGGTTTCTCCACGGCTAATCGATGCGTTACTTGCAATTTCCCCTTTGTAATCAATGTCAAGATAAAAAGTTAGCCCTGCATGTCTACTTTGATTCTTGTTACTTGGCGCGGTAATCTGCCCGTTAACGCTGGCGTTAACAGACAGGAAGGGGGAGTCGGGGCTGATTTTTTGAATTTATCGATATCTATATAGAGGCAGGAATAGAGCCAGGAGCCTGAACTTGCCGGGATGTCATTGGTTCCTGAAGGGGTTGGGATTGAAGCCTTGCATACGCATGACGAAAAGCACGTTTCTTCTGTACCATCCTTTTGTTAGCTCGTCAGCAGATGAACTTAACTTGAAAGTTGAAAGGAGCACAGAATGAACAGCAAATGCGAAGAACAACTGGGCGCAATCAGCCGCAGAGCGGTGCTCAAGGGAGGCGCGCTGGTTGCGACGACTGTCGTCTTCGACCGCATGGGATGGGCTGCAGCCCATGGGAAAATTTCTATACCGCAGGTGCGGCTTAGCAACGGGGTGAGGATGCCGATGTTGGGCTTCGGGACCTACGGACTCGTCGATAATGTGTGCACGGAAAGTGTCGCAGACGCAATCACTGCCGGCTATCGACTGATCGATACCGCAATGATCTATAAGAATGAGGCCGCCGTTGGCGCTGGCATCAAGAAGAGCGGGATAGACCGCAAGTCTCTCTTTGTTACGTCAAAAGTTTGGGTGGACGATGCAGGCTACGAGCCGACGAAGCGCGCATTCCAAACCAGTCTCGACAAGCTGCAGATGGAATATCTGGATCTTTATCTTATCCATCGCCCGCGTGGCGATGTAAAGGGTTCGTGGCGGGCAATGGAAGAGCTGAATGCAGCGGGAAAAATCAAAGCGATTGGCGTAAGCAATTTTGACCCCGCACAACTCGCCAACATAACTGCAGGAGCGAAGACAAAGCCAGTCATCAATCAGGTGGAAACAAATCCATTCTTCCAGGAGACGGCGGAACGTGCGTCGTTGCGTGCCGTTGGTGTGCAGATGGAGGCATGGGCTCCCTTCGCAGAAGGCAGACACGGTCTGTTTACGAATCCTGTGTTAGAGCAGATTGGTAAAAAGCATCACAAAACCGTTGCGCAGACTGTTCTGCGCTGGCACTTTCAGCGAGGGATCATCGCCATTCCGCGTTCGTCGAACCCAGAACATCGCCGCGAAAATCTGGACATTTTTGATTTCACTTTGGACGCGGATGATATGCATAAAATCTCAACCCTGGACGAAAATCGCAGTCAGTTTCCAGAGTGGACCTAAAGAATTTGCATTCAACGCTGGGATGGGGGGCGAGTGCTGCATTCTAAAAGCAGCCTCGTTCCCTTCCTGCACGCATCTTCACTATCTAGCCGTTTTATCTAACCGCGGTATTGCTGCTCTGTTACCTGCTCCATCCAATCGACAACCTTCCCGTCTTTCTTCTCCTGAATGGCGATATGCGTCATCGCGGTTGTCGCTGTGGCACCGTGCCAATGCTTTTCGCTCGGCGCAAACCAGACCACATCTCCGGGATGAATCTGCTCGATTGGCCCGCCCTCACGTTGGGCCCATCCGGCCCCGGCGGTAACAATCAGCGTTTGGCCGAGTGGATGCGTGTGCCAAGCCGTACGTGCCCCTGGCTCAAACGTTACGCTTGCACCCGCAACCAGCGCCGGGTCTGGCGCGGTGAACAACGGATCGATCCGCACGGCACCCGTGAACCAGTCTGCGGGGCCTTGGACGGAAGGCTGTGAGCCAGCTTTTTTTATCTCCATTTAGCTCTCCTATGGATGAACTCTCCATTATGCGTTCCAGCCGACTGCGACGCTACGCAAAATTCCTGATTGCGAATGATTTATGTAAGATAACTGTGGAGAGAATCGATGAGCGTAGCAGCGCCAACCCCGCAGATCAACCGAGCGGCGAGTTTCTGGCAATCCACAATCGGCAAAAAAGCAGTCATGGCAGTAACGGGGGCCATGATGTTCCTTTTCATTATCGGTCATCTGCTGGGCAACCTGCTGATCTTCGCAGGGCGAGAAAAGATCAACGCCTATGCCGCATTTCTGCACTTTGATGACTCGGCGCTCTGGATCATACGCAGCACACTGATTCTTGCAATCATCCTGCACATTGTCGCGACCGTGCAGTTGGGAATGCGCAGCAAGCGGGCACGCCCGATCGGATATTCGCGGAAAGAGGCGATCAATTCTTCCTATGCGTCGCGAACCATGTACTGGAGCGGCCCGATCGTTCTCGCCTTCATCATCTTTCACCTGCTGCAATTTACCGCTGGCATCATTCACCCGGAGTCGACGTATATTGCGGGCGATGTTTACCACAATCTGGTAACGGGCTTTCGGGTATGGTGGGTTTCGGCGTGGTATATCTTCGCGATCATTCTGCTGGGCTTCCATTTGCGTCACGGCCTGTGGAGCATGTTTCAGTCGCTTGGACTCGCCCATCCTCAGCACACGTTGGCCCTGAAAAAAGCAGCTTTCGTCGTCGCGGTTCTCATCGTCTCAGGCTACATTTCCATCCCCATTTGCATTTTGCTGAGGATCGTAAAATAACATGACACTCGACGCACATATTCCGTCTGGCCCGATTGAACAGGCGTGGGAAAAGGCCCGCTTTGACATGAAGCTGGTCAACCCGGCCAACAAGCGCAAGCATTCGCTGATCGTCATTGGTTCCGGCCTTGCGGGTGCATCCGCTGCGGCCTCACTTGGCGAGCTTGGCTACAAAGTGAAATGTTTTTGTTTTCAAGATTCCCCGCGTCGTGCGCACTCCATCGCAGCGCAGGGCGGCATCAACGCCGCTAAGAATTACCCCAACGACGGCGACAGCATCTATCGACTTTTTTACGACACAGTCAAGGGCGGTGATTTCCGCGCTCGCGAAGCCAATGTGTATCGGCTGGCGCAGATCAGTGTAGATATCATCGACCAATGCGTCGCGCAGGGCGTGCCCTTTGCCCGCGAGTACGGCGGCACGCTGACGAACCGTTCCTTCGGCGGCGCTCAGGTCTCCCGCACTTTTTATGCGCGCGGACAGACAGGCCAGCAGCTTCTTCTGGGCGCGTATCAGGCACTCGAACGCCAGGTTCATGCCCGCACCGTCACCATGCTTCCCCGAACGGAGATGCTCGAGCTCATCGTCATCGCCGGCCAGGCCCGCGGCATGGTCGCCCGCAAGCTGGTCACCGGCAAGCTCAGCGTGCATATTGCGGATGCGGTGATTCTTGCCAGCGGCGGATATGGCAACGTTTATTATCTGTCCACCAACGCCAAAGGCTCAAACGTAACCGCAAGCTGGCGCGCACATAAACGCGGAGCGCTCTTTGCTAATCCCTGCTTCACACAGATTCACCCCACCTGCATTCCGGTCTCGGGCGATTATCAGTCGAAGCTCACACTGATGAGCGAATCTCTGCGCAACGATGGACGCATCTGGGTTCCTGCGGCGAAGGGCGACAAGCGTCCTCCGAATGAGATTCCGCACAACGAACGCGATTACTACCTGGAACGGCGTTATCCAAGCTTCGGCAATCTGGTGCCGCGCGACGTCGCCTCGCGCAACGCCAAGCAAGTCTGCGATGAAGGCCGCGGAGTTGGCCCGACAGGGCTGGGCGTGTACCTCGATTTTTCCGATGCCATCGCCAGATTGGGCGAGCACACGATTCGCGAACGTTACGGAAACCTGTTCGAGATGTACCAACGGATTACCGACGAAGATCCTTATCAGGTTCCCATGCGCATCTACCCGGCCATTCACTACACCATGGGCGGATTGTGGGTGGATTATCAATTGCAGAGCACGATTCCCGGCCTGTTTGTGCTGGGCGAAGCGAACTTCTCCGACCACGGAGCGAATCGTTTAGGTGCCAGCGCATTGATGCAGGGGCTTTCCGACGGCTACTTCATCATTCCGTACACCGTGAGTAATTACCTGGCAACCAACAAGTTTTCGCAGGTCGATGAATCACACGCCGCCGTGCAGAGCGCCGTTCAGGATGTTCAACAGACTGTCGATAAGCTGCTTTCAATTAAAGGCACACGAACCGTTGATTCCTTCCATCGCGAGCTGGGAAAAATTGTGTGGAATTATTGCGGCATGGCGCGCACGGCCAGTGGTCTAAAAACAGCCATCGCGGAAATCGCTACTCTGCGCGAGGAGTTCTGGCAGAACGTCACTGTTCCGGGCAGTGGCGACGATCTGAATCAAAGCCTGGAAAAAGCTGGACGCGTCGCAGACTTTTTTGAGTTGGCTGAGCTGATGTGTATCGATGCTCTGGCGCGAAATGAATCCTGCGGTGGCCACTTCCGCGAAGAGTACCAGACGCCGGATGGCGAGGCGAAACGCGATGACGAGAACTATTCCTACGTCGCAGCCTGGGGCTATCGCGGTCCTGGCAATCCTCCTGAACTTACGAAGGAACCGCTGGAATTTGACCACGTTCATCCCAGCCAGAGGAGCTATAAATAATGAAATTAACACTGAAAATCTGGCGCCAGAAGAACAGCAGCGACAAGGGAAAATTTGTCAGCTATCTGGTCGAGGATGTAGATCCAGAAATGTCGATGCTCGAATGTCTCGACGTACTCAACGAAACCTTGACCACATCTGGCCAGGAACCGGTGGCTTTTGAACACGACTGCCGCGAGGGTATTTGTGGTTCCTGTGGCTTCATGATCAACGGTGTAGCGCAGGGCCCGGAGCGCGCAACAACAGTTTGCCAGCTGAGCATGCGTCATTTTAAGGACGGCCAGGAGTTGGTCATCGAGCCTTGGCGCGTCGTCGCGTTTCCACTGATTAAGGATCTTGTCGTCGACCGCAGTGCCTTCGATCACATCATTGCTGCTGGCGGATACATCTCCGTTTCAACGGGTCAAGCACCGGACGGCAACGCGCTTCTCGTCAGCAAAGAAGCGGCAGATCAAGCGATGGACGCCGCCGCCTGCATTGGCTGCGGAGCTTGTGTGGCTGCGTGTCCCAATGGGTCAGCAGCACTCTTTACAGGTGCGAAAATCGCGCACCTTGGCATCCTTCCCCAGGGCAAGCCCGAACGCGATAAACGCGCGCTGGATATGGTCACACAAATGAATGCCGAGTCCTTCGGCAACTGCACCAACATCGGAGAGTGCACGGCGGTTTGCCCGAAGACAATCCCCCTCGATGTTATTGCCACTATGAACCGGGATTACTTACGGGCAAGCTGGAAAAAACGTGACAGCGGGGAGACAACCTCGTAAGGTCGGCCTTCATCTGTCCGATCCCCGTGTGCGGCGGGTTTAGCCCAGCCCCCGTTCCACCATCACGACAAGCCGCTCGCCCAGTGCCAGCACCATCCCTTGCGGCATCTGATAGAGCGGCCCTTCCAGCACCAGAAGTGCCAGACCGTGAACGGTTGACCATGCAAGGTATTCCGCATCTTTGCGATCCCTCTTGCTGAGCAGGCCACTCTGCTGCATTCGATCCAGAGCTAACGAAAGCAGTTGAAACGGATTCAGCCCCCTCGACGCCGTATTCGCCGGGGTTTGTTCATGCACCGGCGGAGGAACCGAGAAGGCCGTGCGAAACATCCCCGGCTCCCTCATCGCAAATCCCAGATAGCCCATGCCCACTGCGCGCAGACTCTTTCGCGCAAATGCCTGCGGATCGAGCCCCGCTTGATGCTTCTTCATCTCATCTTCAATCGCTGCTGCGACCCGTGACAGACATGCCGACCGTACCGCGTCCAGCAACTCCGCCTGCCCAGCAAAATGTCGGTAAGCAGCGTTCGGAGAGACGCCCGCCTGCCGCGTAGCCTCTCGCAGAATGACCGCGCTGGGACCTCCGGCGCGGGCCATCTCGAGCCCTGCCGTGACGAGCGCGTTGCGCAGATCGCCGTGGCGAAAGGTCTTGCGCTTCTCTGTCTTGCGCTTCTCTGTCTTGCGCTTCTCGGGCTTGCGCTTCTCGGGCTTATCCTTCTCAGGGGAAACTGTCTTTTTCATGATCTGTTCATAGAAGAGTGTACCGCGTGACGGGCTGCTTGTGGACAGCATCCACTTTTCGCTGGTAGCATATGTAAACAGTGTCCACTTCATCGGGACATATTGCTAAAAGGAAGGTGCAACATGGCAGACGGATTCATCTGGTACGAGCTCATAACCAATGACATGGAGAAGGCAGTCAACTTTTACAGGAAAGTGGTCGGCTGGGACATCAAAGATTCAGGTATGCCCGGCATCAAGTACATGATCTTTGGGAAAGACGGAAAAGATGTCGGCGGCATGATGACCTGGGCTGGTGCAGGCGCGCCGGAGAGTTCCGCACAATGGATGGGCCACATCCACACGGCAAAGCTCGACGAAGAGCTGAAGGCCGTAGCAGCGGACGGTGGAACGATTGTGAAGCCCGCGCAGGATATCCCCGGCGTCGGACGTTTCGCGGTTGTGCTGGACCCACAAAAGGTTAAATATCTACTCTTCGAACCCTGCAAACAAGATGCTGGGCCACGTCTGGATCAAATGTCAGTGGGCAACGTGGGTTGGCACGAACTACTCACCGACGATCAAGCAACGGCATTTGCCTACTACTCCAAGCATTATGGCTGGCAGAAAGATACAGCGCACGACATGGGGGCAATGGGCATCTATCAAACCTTCCGCGCCGACAAGCCTCTCTACACCGGCGGTATGATGAATCGCAAAGGCCCCGGTATGCCGGAAGGTATCCCGCCGCACTGGCAGTTCTACTTCATCGTGGACGACATCGAAGCGGCTCAGAAACGAGTGACCGAAGCGGGCGGCAAGATCGTGCTTCCGCCTACAGATGTGCCCGGCGGCTCACGCATGCTGCAGGCCACTGACGCCCAGAACGGCCACTTTGCTTTAATGCAAGCACCAAAATCTTAACCGCAATCTACTTCATGTCCGATGCAGCCGCTCTTTGCTTGCAGAAGAACGGCTGCCACTTACGATGAGTTTGAATAACCGGAGAGGAGAGATAAACATGTCCGAGAAGATGATGACTTGCCTGTGGTTCGACACCGGCAAAGCACGCGAAGCAGCTGAATTTTATGCCGCCACTTTTCCTGACAGCCATGTCGGTAAGATTAGCGCCTCGCCCACGGACACGCCCTCCGGTCCCGAAGGCCAGGAACTCATAGTCGAGTTCACCGTTTGTGGGCGCAATTTCCTGGGACTGAATGGTGGGCCCAACTTTGTACCCAACGAAGCCGTCAGCTTTGTGATTCTTACCGACGATCAGGCAGAGACAGACCGTCTGTGGAACGCCATCGTCAGCAACGGCGGTCAGGAAAGCATGTGCGGTTGGTGCAAAGACCGCTGGGGCTTTTCGTGGCAGATCACACCGCGCGCACTGCTGGCCGCTACAGCGGATCCGGATCGCGCCGCCGCCAAGCGCGCGATGAACGCAATGATGACGATGCGAAAAATTGACATCGCCGCGATCGAAGCTGCACGCGCGAAACAGTAGCTGATCCCATAAGACGGAGGGCTCCTAAAGAGGGTCCGGAAATTTATTTACCGAATAAGAAGACGCTGTCTGGTTGAAGCACGGCTTACTTCAGGTATGCTGTAGGTACGAATGAAAGGTTTGCGCCAATTCGGTGTACTGGTTCTGCTGGTGCTGACAAGCTGGGCTCCGGCGATGGCCTGTATGACATCGTCTGCGCAGATGAGCGCGCAAATGAGTGCGCAGCAGCGCGCCTGCTGCCGCACGATGAGCAACCCATGTGGCCAAATGCAGATGTCGACATCGCACGGGTGCTGCCAGAAAACTTTGGCAAATCTTTACGAGCAGGCGCTGGACACCAAGACAGCGGAATCCTACCCACTTGTAGTTCTGCCCCTCTGGCTGGCCGCTTCCAGATTGGCGAATCCCGTCGCTGCGATCACTGCCTGGGTTGAACGCCCCGACTACTCCCCCCCTAAATCCCAACCCTCCACTATTTCCATTTTAAGAATCTAGTTCTCTCCTCTCTCGCACTCTGCTTTTGCCAGGCGCGCACGCGTTTCTGCGTGTGCCAGCAAAACCGTTGCATTCCATTTTGAGAGTGGAGATTTCCTATGCCCGTGG
>VFSW01010952.1_pt1 | contig 12795 bp, 11 predicted proteins | sample 5358111 | NCBI WGS metagenome assembly VFSW01 (sample SAMN11554181, study PRJNA540505) | mine drainage metagenome | isolation source: sediment from site ElyBrook_90M | place: USA: Ely Copper Mine, Vershire, VT | collected 2017 | reverse complement strand
GTCTTGTTCATCGCTTTGCCTTTATCTGTGTTGATCTGTGTTTATCTGTGGTTCCACCGCCTTAGTAGAAGGGGCGCAGGTCGGGCGGATGGGGCAGTTGGACGGTGAGGACGCGGCCGTAATCGCCGAGCGTGAGCTGAATCAATTCCGCGGGGCCCACGTCGCGCGAGCTCCAGTTGGAACTGGGGAGGAGGCGCGAGGGCTGCGCCAGGTCGCCGCTTTCGAGGTCTTGTCCCTGCGGGTGCATCTCGGCCAGCGGCACGGCGTAGACGCGCGTGGCTTTGAAATCCAGCAGCAGATACCGCCGCCCCAGCAGCACCAGCGCCACGCTTGATCCCTTCTTCTTGCTCTTCGCGTGCGGCTGATAGACGTTCCAGGCGAGGGGCGTCTTTCCGTCGAGCTTTACCAGCGCTCCGGCGACGGGCGTCCAACGCACGCTCCGCGCGTCATCGCCCGCTCGCACTGGGCGCGCCGTGGAAAGCCAGATACATAACGCAAAACTCGCGATCGGCACCAGTGCGAGCAGCCGAAGCCAACGCCTCGGCAGGTTGCCGCGCAACAATTGTCCGGCAGGGAATTTCATCAGTTAACAGGATACCTCAGCGGAAGCCATTCGGGAGGGAGCACGATAACTTCGGGGGCATGGCTTCTCCGTAGCCTCTGTGCTTTTCGCTGTGATCTCTGTGGTGAATCGCGTGCCGGGAAACAGAGCAAGGCTTTGTGATATCGATGCTTCCGTCTAATCCCAAGCCACGCGCACCTGGCGCGTGGAGATCACGACGTAGCCCTTGGCGCGGCCGTGCTCGACCACATCGCGCAGGATCGCCACGTCCTGCTCGCAGTACTCGGCCACGCGGTCCTTCTGTCCGGCCCGCCACCATTCGACCGCCTGCAGGCCGTCGCCGCTCTTGGCCGTTCCGAGAGTCTCCTTCGCAAGCTGGTCGAGCTTCACGCGATGGCCCAGCTGCTTGTGGAGCATCTCGAGGATATCGACGGAGCGCCGGCGCAGCCCCTCGATGGGGGCGTAGGCGCGCAGCACCTCCAGGTCGAAGCGGTTGCCGTTGAACGTGATTACGTGCGTGAAGCTTTCGAGTTCCGCAACCAGGCGCAGGGCATCGGCCTCGAACCAGCGGCGGAAGCCGTGCTCCTTGTCCCACGTCACCGCCACCGCCAGGCCAAACGCGCGGATGTTCCCCCAGCCGCCTTCCACCTCGTGCGACAGCCGCAGCGTCTCAATGTCCAGATAAACTTCGCGATCGAATAGTCCCGCCGTAGAGATCTCCTTGTGAGGCGATTCGCAGCCTATTTCGAAGCGACCTCGCGCAGCGATTTCTCGAGCATGCGGATGCCTTCGTCAACGTCGGCCTTGCCGATATTCATCGGCGGGGCCAGGCGGATCACGTTGCCGTAGAGCCCGCCCTTGCCGATTAGCAGGCCGTTGGCGCGCGCCCGTTCCATCAATTGCGTGGTCTCGGCCGGCGCGGGGTCTTTGGTCTTACGGTCGCGCACGAGCTCGAGCGCCTGCATCATGCCCATGCCGCGGACGTCGCCGATCAGCGGGTATTGGGCCTGCAATTCTTCCAGGCGCGCGCGGAAGTAGCCGCCCACGACGTGGGTGTTCTCCAGCAGGTTTTCTTCCTCGATCACTTCGATCACGGCGCGCGCGGCCACCGACGTCACCGGGTTTCCGCCGAACGTCGAAATCGTCAACCCCTGGAACTTGTCCGCGAGTTCCGCGGTGGTGATGGTGGCGCCCACGGGAACGCCGTTGGCCATGCTTTTGGCGCAGGTGATGACGTCGGGCACCACCTCCCACTGCTCGATGCCGAACCATTTCCTGCCCGTCCGCCCGAAGCCGGTCTGCACTTCGTCGGAGATGAACCGCCCGCCGTACTCCTTCACGATCCGGTGGACGATTTTGAAATACTCCGGCGGCGGCGTGATGAACCCTGCGACGCCCTGGATCGGCTCGGCGATGAACGCGGCAATCGACCCGCTGGTGCCGGTCTGGATCAGATTCTCGACGTCGCTCGCGCACGCCACGCCGCAGGCGGGGTATTGCAAGTGCAGCGGGCAGCGATAGCAGTAGGGATTCACCGCGTGGGCGACACCCACGCCGATCGTGCCGCCCTTGCGCCATGTGGATTGCGCCGTCACGCTTTTCGCCACCGCCGACGCGCCCGCATAGCCGTGGCGCAGCGCGACGATGTCGTAGCTCGGCCCGGCCATGCGCGCCAGCAGCAGGGCGGCTTCGTTGGCTTCGGTGCCGGAATTGGTGAAAAAACTCTTTTGCAATCTTCCGGGGGTGATCTGTGCAAGCTTTTCGGCCAGCGCGACGATGGCCTCGTTGGGGAACAGCGTGGAGGTGTGCTGCAGCTTGTCCACCTGCGCCTTGATCTTTGAGGTCACCTTGGGGTGACAGTGGCCGACGCCGATGGTGACGATGCCGCCGAAGAAGTCGAGATACTTATTCCCCTCGACATCCCAGAGGTATTGCATCGAGGCGTGGTCCGCCACCAGCGGTTCCCGGTAGTAATTCGTCACCGCGGGCCAGATGTACTCCTTGTGCTTGCGGAGCACCTCTTCGCTGCGGGTCGCTGTGGTTTTGGGCTGCATGGAAAATTCCAGGACGCTCGGGCGCGCGATCGCCTCACTCTCTGTCGAGTGAGTTTACCTTCCCGCTGCTCCAGCGGCAAGCGCGCACCGGGCGCGCACCACAGGCCTGGCGGCGCACAGTGCGCGAAACTTCGGATGCGATTTCCCGGACTTCCCGTATAATCCCGCCGGGGTGATTGATGAGAGCCATAGCGATGAACCTGCTGCGCGCGCTCGGCCGGATTTTTCCCGACTGCGTGACGCTGAGCCAGGCGATCGCCTTCAACATGTTTCTGGCATTTTTCCCCCTGTTGCTTCTGGCCCTGGGCCTGGTGGCCGGGACATCGCTGTTCCACGACGCCTTGCGGGAAATTCCGGCGCGCCTGAGCCTGATTCTACCGCCCGGCTCCTCCAATGTGGTGACCGCTTATTTTGTGCGCAAGGTGGCCAACCCGTGGCGGTGGGCCGCGCTGGGTCTCGGGGGAACCCTCCTGGCAGGCACGCAGGTGATGGTGGGATTCATGGAGGGCTTCCGCGTGATTGAGCGGGATTCGCTGCGGCGCGGATATTGGCGGCGCCACTTCCGTGCGCTGGGGCTGTTGTGTCTGACGATCGTTCCCATGCTGGCGGTGATCATCTTCACAGTCTTTGGCAGACAGATGCGGGCCTGGCTGCTGGCGCGCACGGGTTCTCTCCTCCTGACGCGCGAACTCTATCTGGCACTTTACGTTCCCGGCGTTTTCGTGCTGGCCATGGCCGTTCTGGTCCTGATGTTCCGCATCGGACGCCCCGGTCACTCCGGCTACCGGAATCTCCTGCCGGGCGCAGCCGTTTCGACGGTACTGTGGTGGGCGGCGGACCTCGGCTTCGGCTGGTATGTGCGGAAGATGCCGTACGACGCGCTGTACCGGGGGCTGGGGTCGGCCATCGGCTTGCTCCTGTGGATGTTCCTGACGGCGCTGATCGTTCTGTTTGGCGCCGCCTACAATGCGGAAGCTTTGAAGGCCGTCTCGAATCGCTCCTAAGCCGAGCGCGACCCATGGGCATGGCGCTGCCCGGGGAACGTGCTAGACTACGCGCAAGGCGCAAGTCTTTCTGCGATGGATGGTGATCCACGCAGGGGAGGCGCGATGACCGAAATTCGCGTCGAATGTTATGCCGGGCGGCGTCCCGACGAGCGGCCCCTCCGCTTCGTCATCCGGGGACGTAAATTCGAAGTGCGGGAACTCGATGGCCAGTGGTATTCCCCCGAGGCAAGCTACTTCCGCGTACAGGCCGACGATGGCAACTACTACGTCCTGCGCCACCATGAGGCTCAGGATCTGTGGACGCTCGACGGCTTTCGCGCCGCGCGCTACTCATCCCGTTAACCGGAAGTAGCTCCCAGCAGGAATCCACTGGAGTTCGGGGCGGCTGGCCGCCGCTTTTGGGCGTGAGGAAGAGTTGGGGCGTAAGCCCGGGCGAGGCTTGCCTCGCCCGGGACCCGCGACGCTAGTTCTGCTCGGAGCGGATACGCATTCCGTAGAACGAGCGGTAGACGAAGAAGAAGGAAACCGCAAAGAACACCGCGGCTAGGATGTGCGTCAACTGGCCGTTTCCTTGCGAGGCGGTGAGCTGCACGGCCAGCGAGACGGCGAGCAAGCCGAACAGCGTGGTGAACTTAATGACGGGGTTCAGCGCCACCGAAGATGTGTCCTTGAAGGGATCGCCGACCGTGTCGCCGATCACCGTGGCGTCATGCAAGGGCGTCCCTTTCTGCTTGAGCTCGACTTCCACTATTTTCTTGGCGTTGTCCCACGCGCCTCCGGCATTGGCCATGAAGATGGCCTCGTACAGGCCGAAGACGGCGATGGAGATCAGGTAGCCGATAAAGAAGAAGGGCTCGACGAACGCGAAGGAAAGCGCGGCGAAGAACACGGCGATAAAAATGTTCAGCATGCCTTTCTGCGCGTACCTGGTGCAGATTTCGACGACCTTCTTGCTGTCCGCCACCGAGGCTTTCTCGAGGCCTTCGAGCTTGATATTGGCCTTGATGAACTCGACGGCGCGGTAGGCTCCAGTGGTGACGGCCTGCGTGGAGGCGCCCACGAACCAGAAGATCATGGCGCCGCCGGTGATCAGGCCGAGCACGAAGGGAGCGTGCAGCAGGGAGAGCATTTGGACGTTGGTCTTCAGTCCGTTGGTCATGGACATGATGATCGAGAAGATCATGGTCGTGGCGCCGACGACGGCCGTGCCGATCAGCACCGGTTTGGCCGTGGCTTTGAAGGTGTTGCCGGCGCCGTCGTTGGCTTCCAGCAAGTGCTTGGCGCGCTCGAAGTTCACGTCGATATTAAAATCCTTCTTGAGCTCCTGGGCAACGTTGGGAACGCTTTCGATCATGGAAAGCTCGTACACCGATTGCGCGTTGTCGGTCACCGGCCCATAGGAATCCACCGCGATGGTCACCGGCCCCATCCCGAGAAATCCGAACGCCACCAGGCCGAAGGCGAACACGGGCTCCGCGATCATCAGATTTCCGAGCCCGGCCTGGCTGAACAGATATGCGACCGACATCAGCGCGACCATCGCCAAGCCCAGGTAGTACGCGGAGAAATTCCCGGCCACGAACCCGGAAAGAATCCCGAGCGACGCGCCGCCTTCCTGCGCCGACCGCACCACTTCGCGCACGTGCCGCGAGTCCACCGACGTGAACACCTTGACCAGCTCCGGAATCACGGCGCCGGCCAGCGTGCCGCAGGAAATGATGGTGGCCAGCTTCCACCACTGCGTGGTGTCGCCGCCCAGGTCGGGAACGATGTAGCAGGAAATCAGGTAGGTCATCCCGATGGAGACAAACGAGGTGATCCATACCAGCGACGTCAAGGGGGTTTCGAAGTTCATTTCATCGGCATGCGCGAAGCGCGCGCGGGCGATGGCGGCGTTGAGGAAGTAGGCCGCGGCGCTGGCTACCAGCATGGCGATGCGCATCACGAAGATCCACACCAGCAACTGCACCTGCACTTGCGGCGTGTGTACGCCGAGCAGAATGAACGTGATCAGCGCCACGCCCGTCACGCCGTAGGTTTCGAATCCGTCGGCGCTGGGGCCCACCGAATCGCCCGCGTTGTCTCCGGTGCAGTCGGCGATCACGCCGGGATTGCGCGGATCGTCTTCCTTGATCTTGAAAACGATCTTCATCAGATCGGAGCCGATATCCGCGATCTTGGTGAAGATGCCGCCGGCGATGCGCAGCGCGGCCGCGCCCAGCGATTCGCCGATGGCAAATCCGATGAAGCACGGCCCGGCGTAGTCGCCGGGAACGAACAGCAGAATGATCAGCATCATCAGCAGTTCCACGCTGATCAGCATCATGCCGATGCTCATCCCCGCCTGCAGCGGAATCTGATAGATCGGGTAGGGCTTGCCGCGCAGCCCCGCGAACGCCGTCCGCGAGTTCGCGAAGGTGTTCACGCGGATGCCGAACCACGCCACCCCGTAGCTGCCGAGAATTCCCACCACGCTGAAAAACAATACGATCCCCACGCGCGCGGCCGGATAGTGAAGCAGCACGCCGAAGTAGAGCACGATAACGGCGGCCACGAAGGTCCAGAGCCAGAACAGGAATTTGCCCTGCGTCACCAGGTAGGTCTTGCACGTCTCGTAGATCAGCTCGGAAATCTCGCGCATGGCGCGGTGGACCGGCAGATTCTTCAGCCGGACGTACATGGTCATGCCGAAGGCCAGGCCGAAGACGCAGAACGCAATGCCCCAGAGCAGAAGCCGGTGACCATCCACCCCGCCCAGAAAAATCACCTTGTTCAGATCGGGCAGCTTCAGGCCCGCCTCGCCCGCTGTTTCGGCGGCCTGCGCCTGCGCGCCCGCCGCGCTCGCCAGCACCAGACCAATGACTGCAGAACAGATTGTTGCCAGGCGGCGTAGCAGCCCGGACTTGCCTTCAAGGCACGTGCGCATCAGTAATCCTCCGTAAAAAGTTCGTATTGATTGCAGCCCGGTGCGCCGCCGCTTCCATCCAGTGACCGCACGGGGGCGCTCACACCTGTGAATTCCACAAAATCCAGGTCCATCCTCCGGATTAAAACTCCTGGAATAGGAGCCTCATATCGCGAGAAGTTCCCAAACGGAATCCAATCTTGTAGCAGGATTCGCCGCTTCCGTCAAGAAAAGCGGGCGCGCCGCGGGCGGCGGCGAAGAATCAGCCACAAACGCATCATCCCACGGCGTTACGAACGCACAATCGCGTCAAGCTCAATTGCGGCTGGCGGGCTCCGGGTCCGGCAAGCCGCAGGAGCCGTCGGCGCATTCCGCAGCCGCTGGTTGGGGACGCCACTTGTCGACCGACGCGCTGGTCGTGTAGGCAAAGTCAGCGGCCTTCCAGAGCGGGCTGGTTTCGCCGCCGACCACGATGATATTGATCGCCTCGGGCTTGTTGTAGGGCGCGATCAGCGCGTCTTCCGGCAGCTTCTTCCATGTGGCATACGGCTCGACGCCCTGCTCCGCCATCGGACCCATCAGCATGTCGATCAAATCCGTCTTCCAGAATTGGCCGGAGGGAACTTTCACATTTTCCGAAAGCCACCGGCAGTAGTCCAACTTGGACTGAAAGCCCTCGTTCTCCTGGAGGTTTCTGGCGACCAGAGGATCGAGGATCAGCGTTGCAGCGCCGTAGAGCGCGGGCAGGGCCTTCAACTGGAGCGCCATTTCCTCACCGTGGGGCCGGTGCGACGCCCCGCCGCCCATGTTCAGCAGGCTCCAGCCGCGGAAAATACTGATGACGCTTTCCTCGCGCTTAAAACCCTTCTGGACGTGAAACGGCTCCCAGACGCTGCGCTCCTCGTTTTCCGCGCAGCACATATTGTTGTAGCCGAAATTGTTGCCTTGCGAGGTCCACAGCGTTTGCCTAAGCCGCATGTAGCCCCAGTTGATGCTGAGCAGCGTCCAGGCGCGGCCGATGACGGCATTGGCCAGGTTCCGCGGGCTGAACGCGCCGATGCCGGAGTTCATGCCGATTTCGTTGCGGATGGGGCCGTTGACCAGCAGCATGTTGGCAAACGGCGTTGTCGATGGCGTAATCGCAGGAAGCGTGGTGGACGCGACCGCCAAGATCACGGGCAGGTGTTCGGGACGCGCGCCGGCCATCACCGCGACGATGGCGACCATCTCCACGGTGAACTTGACGTGCTGCTTCGCGTCGGAAAGCGCGACTTCGCCGACCACTTCGTCGCGGGCATGGTTCGTGCCGGCCAGCATGCGCTCGACGCGTTCCTCGGTGGGCAGCACGATGGGGAGCCCGTCGGTCCAGCCGCGGTCGTAGAACAGGCGCTGCAAGTTATCTTCGGTGTCGGGTTCGAGCAGGGCCTGGCGCGCGCCAGTGCGCGCGACGCCTTCGCGTTCGGAGGCGTCCGCAGTTCCGTTGACGGGCTTCGTCAGCGCCTCGATCACTTCTTCGATGACCTGCCGGTTCGTCGCGGGGTCCTTGCCTTCGATGTAGCGCTGCAGCACGGCATCCGACATGCCGACCACGGGATGCGGGGTGTAGGTGAAGGGCAAGCGCACGCCGAAGTAGCGCTCGTCATCCTTCACCCGCCCGAGGAACTCGAAGGTCGAGACGGGAGCCGTCGGGATGCCGTATTCCTGCTCGAGTGTCCGGCTGCAAGCGGCGACCGCCGCGGCGCAGCCCGGTCAACCGGCGACGCCGAGAATCGCGGCGTGGCCTTTTTCCTTGATTTCCTTCCACAGGTCGTTGGTGTCGTCGCGGAAGATGAAGCCCGGCTTCCTCCGGCGCACCGTCTTGACGGCGGGCATGTGCTGGGCGAGCCACTGCTGCATCTGGTCGAGGAACTTGTAGCTGCCGCCGAACCCCGTGTCGACCAGATACACCGTCTTGCCGTTCAGCGTGTCCAGGCGCGGCGCCAGGGCAGCCAAGCCGCGGCTTTGCTGCGCGGGGCCCGCATCCGCGGTTACGATTTGCTGGCTCTGCGGATTCAGTGCCGATATGAGTCCAGTCTTCATGGCATGGCTCCTCGTGTTTCCACACGGCCTTCAGACGCCTGCATTATCCGGCACGGCGTCTTATCCCGGCAGGCCGCAGGTTCCTTCGCTGCAGGCCATGCCGGTGGGCATGCGAAGCGGCCGGTCGTCGCGGTAAATCCCGCTCTTGGGCCGCCACTTGTCCACCGACGCGCTCTGCGTGTAGAAAAAGTCTGTCGTCAGCCACAGCGGATTCATCTCCCCGCCCACGACCACGATGTTCATCTGCTTCGGGTCGTTGTAGGGCGCGATGAGTTCGTCCTTCGGCAGTTTCGACCACGTGGCGTAGGGCTCGACGCCTTGCCGGGCCAGGGGTGAGTTGAAGGCATAGATGATATCGGCGCCCCAGTATTGGCCCGCGGGTACTTTCACATTTTCGGAGAGCCATCGCGTGACGTCCTGTTTCGTCTTGTAGCCCTGCTCCTTGAGGCCCTTGGCCACCAGCGGGTCCATGATGAGGGTGGCCGCGGAACGCAGCCCGGGAAAGGCCTTGAGCATGATGGCCGCTTCTTCGGTGGCCGGGCGGACGCAATTGGCCGCGCCCATGCTGTTGATGACGCTCCATCCGCGGAACAGGCTGACCACGCTCTCGTCGGGCCGGAAGCCCTTTTCGACATGGAAGGGTTCCCAGACGCTCATGTCCTCATTTTCGGCGCAGCACATGTTGTTGTAGTTCAGGTTGTGGCCCGTGGAGCCCATGAACGTTTCGCCCAGGCGCGCGTCGCCCAGGTTGATGGAGAGCAGCGTCCAGGCCCGGCCGATGACGGCGTTGGCGTAATTGAAAGGACTCAACGCGCCCGTGCCGTAGTTCATGCCGATTTCGTCGCGGATCGGCCCGTTGACGATCACCATTCTCCCAAAAGAAGTTGTTGAGCTGGGCAACGAGGGTTCCTGCGTGGAGGCGATGGCCAGGATCACCGGGAAGTGCTCGGGCCGCGCGCCGGCCATGACGGCATTTACCGCCACCTTCTCCACGGTGTATTCCAGTTTTTCCTGCAGATGGGTAATCGTCATCCGGCCGACCACCTCATCGGCGGGGTGGCTGGTGCCCGCGAGCATTTCGGCCACGCGCTCCTCGGTGGGCAGCACGATGGGCAGCCCGTCGGTCCATCCGGTTTTCAGGAACAGGCGCCGAAGGTTTTCTTCCGTGTCAGTTTGCAGGAGTCTGGGGCGCTCCGCCGTCTGCACCCTCACCGGATGCGTCTCCTGCTCACTGAGCGGCCGCGTCAGCGCCTCCACCACTTCCTGCATGAGCGGCTTGCCGGTGGTCGGGTCGGGGCCTTCGACGTATCTGCGCAGCGTCGCGCGGGACATGCCCACGACGGGGTAGGGAGGGAAGCTGAAGCGCAGGGTGACGCCGTGATTGCGCGCGTCCCGGGCGACGTAATCGGCAAAACGGGCCGTGGCCACCGGGGCGGTGGGGATGCCGTAGTCGTTCTCCAGTTTTCTGCAGTGGTCGGCGACACTCGCCGAGCAGCCGTCTCAACCGCCCCCGCCAAACAGCACGGCGTGGCCCTTGTCCTTCACTTCGGCCCACAGGTCCGGGTCATCCAGGAACATATTGCCGCGCTTGCGGCGGAGCACGGTGTTGACCGCGGGCATGTTGCGGGAGAACCAGCCGACCACTTCCTCGAGGAATTCGTACCCGCCGCCAAAGCCCACGTCCACCAGGTAGAGCGTCTTGCCGTTGAGAGTATGGAGGCGCGGCGCCAGGGAGGTGGGCTCGAAGACGCCGGTAGGCCGGCCGCGGGGATCCAGAACCGTGCAGGATAATCCTTGCGCTGTGGTTTGTAACATGGACGTCCTCCCGTACTGCCCGTGCTGGATGATGCGCAACCCGGAAGAGTTATAATTACGAATTACGGCAGCATCTTACCTCAATTCCAGCAGGGATGGCGTAACTTAGGAGGGCGGAGGCGCCTCTGAGTCGCCGCGGTGGAGGGCACACATCCCGCGCAAGGGCCCGGCGTGTTTGCCGCGCGCATCGATGCAGCAGCCCGTGGACCGCTCCATCAGACTTCTCTCGCTGGGGTGTCAGGAGCCGCTCAGGACCCACTCCGGGGTGGTATCGAGGAATTGAAAGCCGTAACGCTGCCACGGGGTTCCAAGCCCTTCCGCTCGCGCGGCGCTGGCGTGGCCGGCGAAGCGCTCTTCAGCGCCGCCGACAAATACATCCACGGTGTTTCCTTTGTTCAACGACGCGGAGCAGACACATAAAAATCCCGCGCTGCTGACATTCTCGGTGACCGTCGACAGCTCGAACTTCTTCCCCGTCGAATCCACGCCGCGCAATTTCAAGGGGACCCGCATGGCCACGCGGGCGTGGGCCCGGCGCTCCGGCCGGCCCAACTGGATCTCCTCGGCGAGCCTGGTCTTGAGCGCGGCGTAGTCCACGGGTTTTTCAAAGTACGCGGCTGCTCCCAGTTCCTCGCAATGTTGTTTGTACTTTGCAGCGGACTGCCCGGAAATTACAAAGATAGGGATCCGCGACGTGTAACTGAGCGAATGCAGCGTGTGACACAGCTCATATCCGGACAGATGCGGCATCAGCAAGTCGAGCAGGATGGCGGAGGGCTTGTGTTCCAGGGCCAGGCCCAGAGCCTCCTCCGGGTCGTCCGACGTCAGCGTCTGGTAGGCATCGCTCAAACGCAATTTGTGCAGATTCAGCATGTCCGGGTCGTCATCCACGATCAGAATCTTTTGCATTGTCGGCTCCATTTCATATCCTTACGATTTCATCGCGGCGGCGCCGGTTCGAAAAAGCGTCCCGCCATCGAACCGCGCTCCGGGTATCAAGTTCCGGCTTGGATTACCGCGGCGCTGGGTGCGCCCAGGACCTCTCGAACCTTCCGCGTCAGATTTTCCCGGGTAAACGGCTTCTGGAGGAAGTGACTGCCCAGTTCAAGGACCTCCTGGCCGAGCTGTTGGCCCGTATATCCCGATACGAAAAGAACCTTGATGCCCGGACGCCTGAGCTTGATCTGATCGGCCAGAATTCGCCCGCTGATCCCGGGCATGACGATATCGGTCAAGAGCATGTCGATGGCGCCCGAGGTCTGGTCGCTGACGGTCAAAGCTGCCGCTCCGTCCGCCGCTTCCAGGACCGTGTAGCCTTGCAATTCCAGGCGGTGGCGCGTCGCTGCGCGCAGGCCGCCCTCATCCTCCACCAGCAAAATCGTCTCGGTGCCGCGCAACAAGCCGGCTGGCCCGGTTTTGCGCGTCTCCACGTCGGCTTCTTGATCCACTTGCGGCAGGTAGATCGCGAACGTAGCGCCCTTGCCGGGCGCGCTGTCCACGAAAATGTAGCCGCCGCTTTGCTTGACGACGCCATACACCGTCGACAGCCCCAAGCCGGTGCCCTTGCCCTTTTCCTTGGTGGTGAAGAATGGATCGAAGATTTTCGTTTGAAGGGCCGCGTCCATCCCCGCGCCGGTATCGGTCATGCTCAATCGGACGTACGGGCCGGGAAGCACCGGATACGCAAATCGCCGGGCGAATTTGTCGTCGATCTGCAGGCTGACTGTCTCCATGGTCAATTTGCCGCCGTCCGGCATGGCGTCGCGGGCATTCACGGCCAAGTTCATGATGACCTGTTCAATTTGTCCCTGGTCCGCCCGGATATTGCCGAGCTTCGGATCCAATTTGGTGATCAGATCGACGTCTTCGCCAATCAGCCGCCGGAGCATTTTCCCCACGTCGGTGACGACCGCATTGAGAGACAAGGCCTTCGGGGCAAGAACTTGCTGCCGGCTGAAAGCCAGGAGCTGCCGTGTCAGCGACGCCCCCTGCATTCCGGCTTTCAGAATTTGGTCCACACAGCTTCGGAGGGGGGCGCCCTCCGGAATCCGTTCCTGGAGAATCTCCGCGTAGCCGATGATCAGGCCCAGCAGATTATTGAAGTCGTGCGCCACGCCGCCGGACAGCCGGCCAATGGCGTCCATCTTTTGTGATTGTTGCAGTTGGGTCTCCAGCCTTCGGCGTTCGCTGATGTCCCGGTTGACGATGACCAGACCCTCGATTTGCCCCTTTGCGTTGACGATCGGGCTGCCTGTGGATTCCAACGAGATCCAGTCGCCGTTCTTGTGGAGCATGCGGTATTCGAGCCTGCAGCCGTGCCCGGTGTGGATCGCTTCGGCCTCTGCGTTCGTCAGCAACTGGCGATCGTCGGGA
>VFSW01010951.1_pt1 | contig 12796 bp, 14 predicted proteins | sample 5358111 | NCBI WGS metagenome assembly VFSW01 (sample SAMN11554181, study PRJNA540505) | mine drainage metagenome | isolation source: sediment from site ElyBrook_90M | place: USA: Ely Copper Mine, Vershire, VT | collected 2017 | reverse complement strand
TGTGCTGGTCATCAACTGGTATAGTTGTCCGCACACGGCATCATAGACCTAGTGTGCGTGCGGACCTTGTGCATGGCGCCACAGAGGTCCCCCGATCTCATCAATGTGCTTCAGAATCGGCATGTGGGCCGCAAGCTGGCGATCTTTTTTATCGATGCTGACGCTCCGGATCAGCTCACCACGAGTTAGCCGGCGTATTTCTTCAGTGTTTTCCGTGTCTGCCGCTATGCGATCAATACGCCCCCCATCATCTATACGTTTCTCCGTGCGAATAGCCTGTTCTGCTGTGCATCGTTTTTTGATCAGGCCTTTGTAGCGCGCATGTTTGCTGTGCTTTAAGATATTCTTGACCGCTTGAAAGGGGGGTGAGTGTTCAGCCCTGGCACGGATACTGGCCTTGAGCTGCTCATCGGCCAGAGCAAGGGCCTTCTGCAAACACTTGGCTATTCCCCTGACCGGTTTACGTTACGCGGCAATGCGCCACGCCAGTTTTGTCACTCAGCGCCTGTTCCGTCTATTTACGCTTCGACATGCCCACGTAATGTACATCGGCACCAAGGATAGGCTCTCTGCCATGCAGTGAGCTGGCCATTTGGCTGATATTGCTGACGTTGACTGCCGTATTCACGACGGTGTGTACCACCCGAGATCTGGTCATCCGTTACAATATGCGCCTTCAGAGCAAAATGCTGCTGGCTACCTTTTCTGGCCTGTTTCATCTGTAGATCGCGCGCACGTTTCTGGTTTTTGGTCGAGCTGGGCGATTCAATCAAGTTGGCATCGATCAAGGTATCACGGTTTATCAATAGACCGCGTTCTGTTAGCCGGGCGCCGACTTCCCGGCCGATTCGACCACCAGGTAAACGCTGCAGAAGTCGCGTAGTGCCTGGCTGTCACAGATGGCATTTTCCATCAGTTCATCGGCCAGTCAACAGCGTTGCTGCACAAAATACTTGCGCAGCATCCGGTCAATGCCCATCGGTGGGCGCCCATGCTTGCTGCTCTTCCCGTAGTGCGGTCCAATCACAGGGTGTCGATAGGGCGTGCCGGCTTGCGCTTTGACCAGATTGCATGTCCGGAGCGGTTCGACCGCCGTCCCGAATTGGGGTGGGGGGTATTACGGGTGTCAGTTGGAGCTATATAGGAGGACGGATTCCCAACGTCGATCCGATATCCTGGGTGAATTGGCGGACAGCAAGTGCCAGGGTTGCTTCATATTCACATCGAACGTCGATAGTCAGTTTGAAAAGGCGGGGTTTGACGATTCCAGAATCTGTGAAATCCGACGTGTCTGCTATTTAATGGCGGGGTCGGGGAGGCAAAAAATCCATGGAAACTACAGCCAAGTGTCTTGGCGCCTTGCACGCCAGACACTCAGGCGGCACGCTTGCGCCAGTCTATGTCGAAGCCGCGACTGCGCAGCAGCTGCAGCGTTGGTCTGAGGCACTGATCAATGAATGCGGTGCGCGCAGGATTCGACCGGGCTGCGCGCGCCCAGTCGATACCCGGATGGAGGCCGGCGAGCTCATACAGAGCCGGGGTGGGATAATAGAACACATCAACAAACTGAGTGATCAGTTTCTGGATAACTGGTCTCAGGATAACGCGAGTCAGCGGGTGCACAAGCGCCAGGCGTTCCTCCAGCACGTCGCGCGCGTAGGCGATGTGGCGTGCCTCGTCAATCACGTGGCTCGTGGACAGTTCAACGATGGTCGGACAGAGGTCGGTGCTATGCCTGCGGATATGACGATTCAGCCGATCCGGCACCTCTTCACCGACCAGGATTGCCATCCAGAAAACCACAGATTCCATGGGTGCGCGACGGCCGAAAATGTCAGCGAGCAGGAATCGCGGACGGCGGCGGTAAGGTATGGAAAGACCGCTGCGTTCCATGAGTTCCAGGAACATCAGGCTGTGACCGGCCTCTTCGCGCAGCTCGTGCAGCCGGTACTTGAGCGTAGCCCGGTTGTCGCAGCGTGAACGCATTGAGCGCGTGATGCGCTCCATGAATATTCCTTCGAGCCACAGACCAGCTTCGATGAAATTGAGAAATTCATACTGCGAGAGGCCGCGGCGGCTTTCCAATGGCAATGCCATGAAGGCAGGGACATTATGGAGTGAAACTGCCTCAGCGGGCAGCCACGCCTGTGTGCTGCTGAGCTGTTCCCAGTGAATTCGGGCCACTGGGTCGTGGTAGGGGGTACTATTGCGGCTCAACTGCTCTACGAGGCTCGATGAGGAGTAGGGCTGCATGCGTTTACCTAACGGGTGTCAAGGGCGCTGCCAAGGCTTGGCATTATACTCCGTTGCACCAAGGGTGCGAGTAGTTTACCCTTGCGCGTCCCGGCGCGGCCCGCCCAGGAATAAAATCAGGCTCGGACGGCAGCAAGCTGTCAAACAACCCGATTTTTTTCTGAATCAGTTCCGGAGAGGTGTCCGAGCGGTTGAAGGAGCACGCCTGGAAAGTGTGTGTACGTCACAAGCGTACCGAGGGTTCGAATCCCTCCCTCTCCGCCATTCAGTCTGCAGCAATCCGCCCTTTCTCCAGCAAGCGGAGAAAGGGCGATATTTCTCCCCGCGGTATCTGCCCATCGTCATGCGCACCCTGGTGGCGGTTTATATCGAAAATAGGCATGCGACGCTGAAACCCCCTTCCTGCCCTCTATTTGGCGAGTTGTAGTTCGCTTTGCGACGGTTGTCGCCACGGGCAGGGGCGAGCCCTATAACCGGCCTTTGGTACATTTCTGACGGAAGGCGGACCCAGGGTTAGCCCGATAGAGCAGGCAGTGAAACTTGCCGGGACGGCCATCTCCATGGTTGTCTATCAAGCCAATCTCTTTCTGCTACTCGGCATAATACCAATTGGAAGTTTTTTGGACCTAATTTCTGCCCAGCCTGCAGACGAGGCCCGGTATCAGGCTTCTCAAAGTCAGAGAATGCCGGACCACAGACACCGGTTGCTTCCGGATTTGGTGACTATGATCTTGCGAGCGCACCGGGCAGCATTGGTCTTTCGGTAGTGAGCGCTTGTCTGGCATAGCTCGTGGCAATTCTAATGGATCAGAGTGACAATCCGGCGCTAAGTCGGGCTTCGATCACGAAGATGCTAACGAACTCTGGGGCCTTGAGTACGAATGTTAATTTCTCTAACCCAAGGGTCGGTTATGGTCTGGATGCCGCACGCTTAAATGCCGACGGCAGTTTCTACGGCCAAAAGGGCGGATTGATCGCAGATGCTGCAAGCGTGATTCAGTTCGACGGCCAATGGGGATTCGTCCTTTGTTTCGGTAGCCCCGCACAACAGAATAACTCACCGCCTTATCCGAGCTGGTATCCGGACTTCGCGGTGGCGATGAGCATCGCAAAGGCTGTGAACCGGACACAAGATCTGTTCGCGTACTTGGGAATGCCTGTCTTCTGACGCCAGGCGAAGGCTGGATCCGAAATTTCAAGGATCAAGAAATGATGAACTGAAAGAAATAGCCTCACACCGGAAACCAGTACCGGGTGAGTGTTGGAATTCGGGTTGCGATGAGCGCCAATTTTCCCGATCACCTGTACCGAGACACCATCGATCGCGTATGCTATGCGCCGTCATGATCGATCCCGGCAGCGCTTCCCATATTGTTTTGACCACCACCCAGCACGTTCTGTCCGTCATTTCGGGGTTCGCTGTAGGCTTTTCCCTGGGGCTCATTGGTGGAGGTGGGTCCATCCTCGCCGTGCCATTGTTGCTGTATCTCGTAGGCTTTCCGGATGCGCATGTGGTCATTGGAACCACGGCGCTCGCGGTGTCGGCCAACGCCTACCTTAACCTCATTCCCCATGCGCGAGCAGGCAACGTGCGCTGGAAGGAGGCGGTTCTCTTTGCCAGCGTTGGCGCTGCGGCCGCGTTTGGCGGTTCCAGTGTCGGCAAAGCGGTGGATGGCAAGAAACTTCTGTTTCTCTTTGCCATTCTGATGCTGGTGATTGCCGTGCAGATGCTGCGCCGGCGCACGTCGGCGAATGGCGCGGAGCCGGTACCGGATCAGGCTTTGGCGGGCAGGAGCAAAACAGCCAAACTGATCGGAGCGGCCGCCATCGTGGGATCGTTGTCCGGGTTTTTCGGTATTGGCGGCGGCTTCCTTATTGTACCGGGCTTGGTACTGCCGACCGGCATGTCGATGATCGCCGCTATCGGTTCGTCACTGGTGTCAGTGGGCACCTTCGGATTGATCACCGCGTTGAATTATGCCCGCTCCGGTCTGCTGGACTGGCAGGTGGCGGGGCTTTTCATCGGCGGGGGTATCGTCGGAGGCTGGATCGGCTCGCGCGTGGCGACCCACCTGCACAAGAACAGCAGAGGCGCGCTCAACGTGATTTTTGCCGTCGTCGTTTTTGTTGTTGCGGTTTACATGCTCTACAAAAACCTGTCGGCCTTTGCGTTATCGCGATAACCGGAAGAAAGCCGATTCGACTGTACAATGCAGCTAGTGTCTATTCGATCCCGGGAGAAGCGCGAATGTTGGAAAAATCCGGTTGTTGAAAGAACCCTGGTCACCTGAGTTTGACGCGCGCGCGCTCGGCAGCAGCCAGTTCCCGCAATCCTAGAAGCGCCTGTTCGAGCACCGGGCTGTCGCTCGCTCGCGGGAAGACCATGTAAGCGGGCTGGACGTATTCGGGTGATCCAGCGACGCGGTGCAGGCGGCCACTTTCAATGAAGGACCCGGCCATGCGGGCCGGCAGGAAGCAGCTGCCGCCGTTGGTAAGTGCGAGCTGAATGCCGAGCCAGCCGATGCTGACGATCTGTGCCGACCCTTCGAGATCGGAATAGTTCTGCGCATGCTGCGCATAGAAACCTGGCCCCCATTCAACATAGATATAGTCCTCACCTGGGCCTTTATCGTCGGGGCGGGTGCTGACCAGCACCAGGGTTTCGTCGAACAGATGTTCGACGACGAGCCCGGGACTATGGCTTGGAGTGTACATCAGGCCGATGTCCAGCGTACCTTCGATCAGGCGCTGCATCATGTCTGTCTCAAATCCGATCTCGCTGCGGATGACCACATCGCTGGCCCGGCCGCGCATCCAGCCGACCCATTGCGGCAGAAATCCTTCCCACAAGGCGATGCGTCCGCCGATACGGATGCTGGCGCGGTAATGTTCCGGCAGCCCGACGTCGTCGCGCGCTTGGTCGGCAGTGAGAACGAGCCGCTTGGCGTATTCGAAAAATCTCTGGCCGGCGGGAGTGAGTTCGGCACCTGCCCGGTTGCGGATGAACAGTCTGGCGCCAAGCTCGGCTTCCAGCCGCTGAATGCGCGCACTGATGGTCGATTGCGTCAGGTGCAAATGTCGGGAAGCTTCAAGGAAGCTGCCGTGGGCGGTAATGGCGAGAAAAGTGCGTGCCTGATCAATATCCATGGGAGACGACCCTTTATATCGAAGATATCGATATAATATAGCAAATAATATCGTTTGATCGTGATATAAGCAGACCCTAATATCAACATGCCTGCTAAAATCTGCTTGAAAGGAGACATACCTTGAAGACCATGAACACCGAGCTTCAAATCGCACGCGATCCCGAAGGTTATTTGATCGATCCGGTCGACTGGGACGAATCGATTGCCGGAAAGCTGGCCGCAGAAGAGGGCATCGAGCTCAGCGATACCCACTGGCAGATGATCCACTTCATGCGTGAATACTGGACCGAGGGCCGGATTGCGCCCGACGTGCGTCACGTCGTGGACTTCCTGGCGCGCAAACTGAACATGGATAAGAGAATCGCAAGAAACTATGTGTTCCAGCTGTTCCCTTACGGCTATGTGAAGCAGGCCTGCAAGATCGCCGGCATGCAGCGCCCGCGTGTCTGGAGCACAGGTTAGTATATCCGCAGGCGATTTCGCGGCCACAGGATCTGCCAACGACAGCCGGTTTGCGCCAGCGCCAGCTTTTTTGGCGACGTGCCTCCAGTCCGGTCTAGGCGGTCGGGTATTCTGAATAGGTGGGCAGGTCGCCGCCACACGACCAGCTCGCGCGTGAGTCCCAGAAGATCCGTGCCTGCGGCTCAAGAAGCGTATCGCTATCGAGCGAACCCGCCGGAACGACGATGAAATCCGTCTCTTTCACGTAGCGCGGCAATGCGCTGCCACACTGTGTGCAGAAATGGCGGGCGAAGCGTTTCGCTTCAGGAACCTTGTAAATCCGGATCAGCTCCTTGCCCTTGATCCAATTGATTACCCCCGGCTGGACCATTAGATTCGATGCGTGTCCGGTACCCGTGGCCTTGCGGCAACGACGGCAATGGCAATGATAAAATTTCCGGGCCTCACCGCTTATTTCATATTGCACGGATCCGCACAGACAGCTTCCGCGAAGGTTCGGTTGTGCCATCGAACGTCCCCCTATGGTATTTAAGATGAAACAGGTTACCTCATGCTGATGGGCTTAAGAAACTGATTCTCTGCGTCCACACGGGCCGCTTCAATATTCGCAGGTCTTGGGCATTAGTTTAGTGCGCATCGTTCCGGTGACCATTCGGATCGTGACGCCGTGCGCAGCATTCGACAGGGAAGCGGCAAGTGCTGGTTGCCGGGACAAATATGTTTGCTGCCGGTACTCCTGCGCAAAACGCGGTTTTGCCTTAAATCGCGAATCCAGGTTTTTGGCGGGCCGCCGGGCGGCCACAGTGACCATGCCGTCGGTGCTGGCATGTCAGGAATGTGCGTGCTGCCTCAAAGTACAGGCAAAGACAAATTAACCATCAAGAGGTACGGTAGAAATGACCGGCGGCTTCGCAAGAAATTCTCCAAGCCTCTCGAGCGTCTGTTTCCCGCCCTCCATAGCCCCGTATTCCCGGATCACGGTGTCGCGGTCGTGTGCCGACGGAAAAAGAATGTGTATGGTCACCCTGGTCTTGCTACCGAGTGCTTCGAAGGTCCAGGTGGCCAGAAAGTTTGGGCCCGGATGGTCCTTCTTTCCGCCACCATGGTGAAAAACGATGCGCTCCGGCTTCACGACTTCCCTGAAAACGCTGCTGTTCGGATAGTCGGTGCCGTCGGGTCCGCGCATAAGGTATTTCCATTCGCCGCCCGGACGCAGGTCCATCTTTTCCACGCGGTTTGTGAAGCCGCACGGCCCCCACCACTGCACCAGGTGCGCGGGATCGGTCATGGCGCTCCATACGAGCTCGCGCGGCGCATCGACGATCTTCGTGATGACGATTTCCCGATCCGCGGATTGTGCGCTGGAACTACCCGTCCTTGCGTCCATGGGTTTTCTCCCGGGTTTGGAGGTCTTTCAGATAGCCTTCAAGGCGCTCGAGGCTTTGTTCCCAAAAGCACCGGTAGTGCGCCACCCAGTCGGATACTTCCTGCAGTGGCTTAGCCTCGAGTCGGCAGGGTCGCCACTGTGCCTTGCGACCGCGCCGGATCAACCCGGCGCGCTCCAGCACCTTGAGGTGCTTGGTCACGGCGGGAAGGCTCATTGCGAACGGTTCGGCGAGTTCCGTGACTGATGTCTCGCCTGCGGCGAGGCGCGCCAGGATGGCGCGGCGCGTCGGGTCGGCAAGTGCGGCGAAGGTGGCGCTTAAACGGTCAGCAGTCATTGGGCTGAATACATTTTCGTATTTAACATTTTGGTTAAATACACCGCAATAAGGATGCTGTCAAGTTGCACGGCAACGCCTTGAGCCGGTATGCGAATTCCCGCAAGCCTCTCGCTTTCTGCTGCAATATCCCGGGCGCGAGCTTGGCGAGCTCCCCCAATACCTGGAAGATCAAAAAACAATGGGTGAGTGTAACCAGGCGATAGCCTGTCTTTTGGATTCGATTAAGTGTCTGCAGTCGGGTTCGATGCGCGTGCTATTTGTGGTAACCAAGGGACTGCCGGAACCGGATTCGCACGCTTTGCATTTACCCGGACATGCGGGACGAGTAAACTCTCGCTCAAATATTGTGGCCGGAGCGCTCCGGCAAATGCGGATATTCCAGCGATTATGGCGGTGAAGGTCGGTCCCTCCGTGACGAAGGGTTGTGAACCCGGTCAGGTCCGGAAGGAAGCAGCCGCAGCAGCCCGTTCGGGTGCGGAGTGCGGCCGGCTGGAGCCGCCACCCGTTTTCAGGTAGGGCTGGATGATCGAGGACAAGCAGGCATGAGCTACCAGGTGTTGGCGCGCAAGTGGCGACCGCGCCGGTTTGCGGACCTGGTCGGACAGGAACACGTGGTGCGGGCCCTCGTTAACGGACTCGACCACGACCGTCTGCATCATGCATTCCTGTTTACCGGTACGCGTGGTGTCGGAAAGACCACCATCGCGCGTATCCTCGCCAAATCCCTCAACTGTGAAACCGGTGTGAGCTCGCAGCCATGCGGTATATGCCGTGCCTGTACGGAGGTCGATGAAGGGCGATTTGTCGATCTCATCGAAGTTGACGCTGCCTCGCGCACCAAAGTAGATGATACGCGCGAGCTTCTGGAGAACGTCCAGTACGCTCCGACGCGCGGGCGATTCAAGGTTTACCTGATCGACGAAGTGCATATGCTTTCCGGCCACAGCTTTAACGCGCTTCTCAAGACGCTGGAAGAACCGCCGCCGCACGTCAAATTCCTGCTGGCCACGACCGATCCGCAGAAGTTGCCGGTAACGGTGCTGTCGCGCTGCCTGCAGTTCAACCTGAAGCACCTGTATCTGGCGCAGATTGAGGCACAGCTTCAGAAGATACTGACCGCGGAAGCGATCGCTTTCGACGCGCCGGCGCTGAAACTGCTTGCGCGCTCCGCGGACGGCAGCATGCGCGATGCGCTGAGCCTCGTGGATCAGGCAATCGCATACTGCGGGGGCAGGGTCGCCGAACGTGAAGTACGCGATATGCTCGGAACCATTGATAATGACGTGATCGAGCGCCTGCTCGCGGCGCTCGGCGCAAACGATGCGCGCGCCGCCCTTGGCGCAGTTGCGGAGGCGTCGCAACGCAGCATCGATTACGACGGCCTGCTTCAGGAACTCCTGCTCGACCTGTATCGCATTTCGCTTGCCCAGGTTGCGCCCGAGGCATTGGAGGCGACCGCGATCGACACGGAGCGCCTGCGAGTTCATGCCCGGACCATCGCGCCTGAAGATGTGCAGCTTTTTTACCAGATCGGTCTGATTGGCCGGCGCGATTTGCCGCTTGCGCCTGATCCGCGCAGTGGCCTCGAGATGGCGCTGCTGCGCATGTTTGCGTTTCGACCGGTGGTGCCCGGTGCGATGCTCGAGCCGGCCCCCGTGCGCGGCGCAGCTCCGCCAAACGGCGCGCCCGGCCCGTCATTGCATGCGGTGCCCAATGAGCCGGCCGGAAGCGACCAGCGTGTACAGGTGAGCGCGACCGAACTGCCGGCGACCGGCAACTGGTCTGCGACAGTGGCGCAGCTGAAACTCACGGGCTTGGCGCGCGAACTCGCCAATAATACGACGCTTGATTCGGGCAGCGCCGACGCAGTGCATCTCACCCTGGATGCCGCCGTCGGTCATCTTCTCAACAAGGAGCGCGAGTCGCTGCTGCGGCGCGCGATCGAAGAACACTTCGGACGCCCGATCGCGTTGCGCCTGGTGGTCGGCGCCCCGGAGAAGGAAACGCCAGCGAAGGAAAAGAGCCGGGTGCTTGAAGAACAACAGCAGGCGGCTGTGCGCGCCATCGGCGACGATCCGAACGTACGGGCGCTTGAAGAAACATTCAGCGCGCGCGTCAATCCGGGTTCCATTCGCCCGAAATTGTGATGTCCCTGACCAATGACGAGAGGTAGAGGCTAATGAAAGGCGGATTGGGCAATATCATGAAGCAGGCCCAGATGATGCAGGAGAATCTGCGCAAGGCCCAGGAGCAGCTCGCCCAGATCGAAGTCACCGGCAGTGCCGGCGGCGGGATGGTAACGGTGACGATGACCTGCCGCCACGACGTGCGGCGTGTGCACATCGATCCCGGTCTGATGCAAGACGACAAGGAGGTGCTTGAGGATCTTGTTGCGGCGGCAATGAATGATGCGGTGCGCAAGGCCGAACAGCAGAGCCAGGAAAGGATGGCGGGACTCACCGCAGGCCTGAGTATCCCGGGCCTGAATCTGCCGTTTTAGGTCCGGATGTCCGATTCTCCCGCCATCGAGGGCCTCAGGCAGGCCTTGCGCCGGCTGCCGGGCGTGGGTCCGAAGACCGCCCAGCGCATGGCATTTCATCTGCTGGAGCGCGACCGCAACGGGGCGCAGCTCATTATCGAAGCCCTGCGCAATGCCCTGGAGCGCGTCGGGCGATGCCAACGCTGCAATAATCTGAGCGAGCAGGAAATCTGTCCACTGTGTTCTTCGCCGCGACGCGATACGAGTATTTTATGTGTCGTCGAATCTCCGGCTGACCTCATGTCTCTGGAGCAATCCGCTGTCTATAATGGGCTGTACTTTGTGCTGATGGGGCATCTCTCGCCGCTCGACGGGATTGGCCCGGACGAGCTTGGAATTCCAAAGCTGGAAGCCCTGCTCGATTCCGGTGGTATCAAGGAGGTCATTCTTGCAACAAATCTCACCGTCGAGGGAGAAGCAACCGCGCATTACATCGGAGAGCTGGCGCGCGCGCACCAGTTTCTGGTTACGCGCATTGCTCATGGAGTACCGCTCGGCGGAGAGCTTGAGTATACAGATCGCGGTACACTCGCGCGCGCGTTAAGCGGCCGGCGGGAAGCCTGAGGCATCATGAGGATCGCATGCACAGACAACCTTGTCCGAATTCCTGACAATAATCCTTGAAGTTACTTTGACATAGACTGATCCGAAGGAGTTGCCAAAGTGGAACCGACTGCCGGTGCCGATGTCTTTTTTGTATTGATAGGGGCGGTTCTGGTGCTGGCCATGCACGCCGGATTCGCATTTCTTGAGCTCGGAACGGTGCGCAAAAAGAACCAGGTCAATGCCCTCATGAAGATCCTGACGGACTTCAGTATCTCCACTATCGCCTACTTTTTCATTGGTTACACCGTCGCCTATGGCGTGAGTTTCTTCAGTGCGGCACCGGAGCTTGCGATGCGCAGCGGTTACGGGCTCGTAAGATTCTTTTTTCTCCTTACCTTTGCAGCCGCTGTTCCGGCAATCGTTTCCGGCGGCATCGCCGAGCGTGCGCGCTTCTGGCCGCAGCTCATCGCCACGGCCGTCATCGTGGGGCTCGTGTATCCGTTCTTTGAAGGTGTCGTCTGGGGCAACCGCTACGAAGTGCAGCTTTTGATCGAATCGAGCTTTGGTGCGAAATTCCATGATTTTGCCGGCTCGGTCGTTGTGCATGCGATGGGCGGCTGGATCGCGCTTGGGGCGGTAATGCTGCTTGGTCCGCGGCGCGGGCGCTATACCAGGGACGGGCATGTCATAGCCATCCCGCCATCCAGCATTCCTTTCCTTGCCCTGGGCTCGTGGATACTGGTCGTCGGCTGGTTCGGGTTCAATGTCATGAGTGCCCAGGGCATCGACAAGGTAAGCGGGCTTGTCGCCGTCAATTCGCTCATGGCAATGGTCGGCGGCATCCTGGGCGCGCTGGTTGTGGGCAAGAATGATCCCGGCTTTGTGCACAACGGCGCGCTTGCCGGACTCGTGGCGATTTGCGCTGGCTCCGACGTCGTACATCCGATCGGCGCGTTGATCATCGGCGCTATTGCAGGTGTTCTGTTTGTGAAGACCTTCACCGTTACCCAGCATCGCTGGAAGGTCGATGATGTGCTCGGCGTCTGGTCATTGCATGGCGTATGCGGCGTATGGGGCGGCGTTGCCTGCGGGATTTTCGGCCAGCAGGCACTGGGTGGCATGGGCGGGGTATCGTTCATGGCACAGTTGATCGGCTGCGTCGGAGGCGTGAGTATCGCCCTGGTGGGCGGCCTTGGCGTGTACGGGGCGCTCAAGAAATGGATGGGTATCAGGCTCTCCGAAGAAGATGAATATAGCGGGGCGGATCTGTCGATTCACCACACTGGCGCCAACCCGGAAGAGGAAACGAGCGCGTAACCCGTGTTGGAATCGGGTTTTGAGTGCCGGCTGATTAACGGCCGGCCCCGGGTCGGGATCAGTGGTTTTCGCGCCACCGTTGGAAAACGCCGGTAACCCGGTCGGCTGTCGCCGAGCAGAGTGAGGCAGCGTGCCAGCGAAGCGTAATAGGCTTCTGTTTGCGCTGCGCCAAATTTGACGACGGACTGCTTGGGAATCTCTTCAATATCGTGGGCCGCGGCCTCGGATAGCCTATACATCGCGGCGCCGCCGCGCCTTGACGTCCCGCCAAATCGTCTCGATTGTGCGCTTCGAAGCACCGCTCTTTTCGCCGGCGATAAGCGCCTTGACCAGAGCCTCGTGCTGATCCTGATATTCCTGATCCCGACGGATGAGGTCGCGGACATAATCGCTGGCGTTGCTGTAGTGGCCGGTTTTGACCTGGTCCTCCACCCATTCCTTCATTGGGTCGGGCAGGGAAACGTTCATGGTTGCCATGGCTGGGTCCTCCTGACGGCAAGATGGCATACTTTGGCAAACATTAGCAATGTGGAAGCGGGGATATTTTTTGGGCAGGTGCAGGTGGGCTGTGCCGTGAACGTGTTGTATAAAAAGAGGGTGCGATGCTGAATACGCGCACTGAGAGGTCGGGGCAGATCCTGGGTCCGTCACTACTTCACGCGTTATTCGATAAGTGGGCGTTATCTACGTTCTACAACGAATTTTTCCGTTTCCAAATCGAGCACGAGAGGCAGCCCAGCAGACACCATCTGCTCCTAGTGTAGTGCTTCGTAATTAACGGAACTAATAGACTTCTCTTCTGTCTG
>VFSW01010950.1_pt1 | contig 12797 bp, 10 predicted proteins | sample 5358111 | NCBI WGS metagenome assembly VFSW01 (sample SAMN11554181, study PRJNA540505) | mine drainage metagenome | isolation source: sediment from site ElyBrook_90M | place: USA: Ely Copper Mine, Vershire, VT | collected 2017 | reverse complement strand
TTGTGTGGGGGGGGGGGGGGGGTGTAATCGTTGTATTGGTGGCGACGATCCCGGCAATCTCTCGCAGCGTCACCAACTCGAGGATGTCGTCAACCGCTGCCAACGAAAGGTCGGGAGCGACCTTTACCAGAATTGGTTTGCCTACCGGCGTGGATGCGGTCCCGGGCCGAGCGGCCGTGCTGGTGACTCCGCTCGAAGTGGATGACGATGTTGAAAGGCCTGCCTGGACCCTCTGCATAGCCGCGAGAATCTCGTCGAGGGCGGCCTTGTCCTGCAGTTTGCGGAGGTCGGGCGTGTTAGGAGAACTCACGTTAACGACAAAAAAATCCACGTGCGGCAAGAGGACTCGAAAAGAGTTGGCATAGTCCTCGGCCGCGCCGTCCAGAGGCGTGACTTTGGATTTTCCGAGGTTAATCCCGACAGGATGGGCCGGCCAGCGGTTGAGGCCCCGCCATTGCGCCAGGGTTTGAGCCACTTCTTCGGCGCCGGGATTATTAAATCCCATGCGATTAATTATCGCCTCCTCGGCGACGGCTCGAAACACGCGCGGCGGGGGGTTGCCAGGCTGCGCATGCCACGTAACCGCGCCCAACTCGGTGAAGCCGAAACCCAGCGCATGCCAGGCGGGGAGTGCTTCTGCCGACTTATCCATTCCGGCGGCTAACCCTACGGGGTTGGGAAACCGAACCCCGAAAACGTCCGCCGGGAGCGGCGGCGCGCCGAAAAGCGTTTCCAAGGCGGCGGCGAGGAACGGGGCTCGGCTGGCTCCCGCAAGAGCCCGCAGAGTACGATTGTGAATCTGCTCCGGGTTTTGGGTGAAGAGCGCCGGACGCAGCAGGTTTCGATAGACCCAGCCCATTATTTCTGGCCGGACGGAGTGTTGCGGGGTATGCCAGGGGCAAGGTCCGCGGATGCTAGAACTGGCTGAGGATTTCCATTCACCTGGCCTGACGTGGAGACGGCCGCATGGGCGAGCAGTTTGCGATAGGTGCCCAGCGCCAGCAACGGCCAACTGTTACGGTACATGTCGTACTTGAGGTAGAATACCTTGGGAAAACCGGTGCCAGTCGTCTCCTTCTCGCTCCATGAACCATCGGGGTTTTGTGTGCGCACGAGGTGTTCGATCCCCCGCCGAATACTGGGGCGATGCGGGTCATCAAAAGCACACAGGCCCATCACGGCCCAAGCAGTTTGCGATGCGGTGCTGGGTCCCTGGCCCTTGAACACGGGATCATCGTAAGTATTACAGCGCTCGCCCCAACCCCCGTCAGGGCGCTGCACGCTTTCGAGCCAATCGCGTGCTTTAAGTAGCCAGGGTTGGTTCATGTCGATATTCATGGCCCGCAGTCCCCGCAGCACTTGCCAGGTGCCATAGATGTAATTGACGCCCCAACGCCCATACCAGGAGCCGTCCTCCTCCTGACGTTCCCGGATGTAACGCAGGGCGCGTTGGACCTGGGGGTGCTCCACACTGTAGCCCTCTTGGCCAAGCAGTTCGAGAATGCGGGCGGTGATGTCTGCACACTCCGGATCCAACATGGCGTTGTGATCGGCAAAGGGAACTTTTTCGAGCACGCCTTTAGTGCAATCCCGATCGAAAGCTGCCCAGCCACCATCTTTGCACTGAAAGGTGAGCATCCAATTCAGGCCTCGCTGGAAACATTCGTCCCGCTTCTGGCGGTCGTCCGTGGGGACCTTGCGCAAGGCCAACAACACCATCGCGGTGTCGTCCACATCAGGGTTCCACTTGTTTTCAAACTCGAATACCCAGCCGCTCGGCTCAACTTTCGCCGGATTCTTGTACTGCCAGTCGCCCCGGAAGCGGATTTCTTTGGTCATCAGCCATTCGGTGGCCCGCTTGAGCGCCGGATGCTCACCATCGAGCCCCGATTCGTGCAGGCAGATGGTCACAATCGCGGTGTCCCACACCGGCGAGAAGCAGGGTTCGATCCGCACACTGTGTTCCGTCTCATGCTCAAGTTCTTTCAATTTCTTTTCTGCACGGAGCACCTGCGGGTGGTCGTCGGGATAACCCAGCGCTTTGAGAGCGATCAACGAGTTGAGCATCGCTGGAAAAATCGCGGCCAAGCCGTCAGTCCCTTCGAAGCGCTCGAGCATCCATTGCTCCGCGCGCCTAAGGGCGCGTTTTCGGAATGGGTGGATGTCGTGTTCTGCAAACCACTCGGCAAACTTATGCAGTCTATCCAGCCACAGAAAAAAATTGCGCCAGGTCAGACGCTCTGGATCGGGGGCCAGGGCCAGGTCACGCTCGTGAATGCCTTCGGGGTAAAGTTCGTCGAGGTTGATGTTATTCTTCAGCGGGCGCGTCGGTTTAAAATGGTTGATGATCGCCAGGGGCACGAGCATCGAGCGGCTCCAGGAGCTCATCTCGTTGAAATTCACATAAAACCATTTGCCGATGAGGATCACTTCACAGGGAATCGTGGGGACGTAATCCCAGGGGAAAAGGCCCAGCAGGGCGAGGTACAGTTTGGAAAACGTATTCATCCGCGGCACGCCGCCCAGGCTCAGGGCGACCTCGCGGGCCCGCAGCATGCGGGGATCGGTAACGGGCACGCCGGCGAGCTTCAACGCGAGATAGCCTTTGACGGTCGCGTTGATTTCGGACGGGCCGCCATAATAAATGTTCCACCCACCGTCCGGCAATTGCATGGAAAAAATGTGATTGACGCCCTTGCGCTGCCAGTCCTTGTCCACCTTGCCATTCCAATGGTGGTAGGCAATCGTGTCGGCCACAAGGGTGGAGTCCACCATCAATTCGCCAACCCAATAGCCCTCGGGTTTCTGCTCGCGCAGCAGGAACTCCTGAGACCGCCGGATGGCGGCCTCTACCTCAGATTGGGAGAGCGTTGGTACCGGTTGGAGGACGGAGTCGCTCTCACGCAAAGATATCAAACCCACGCGGCATACTCTGCGAGTGAGTATTCTGCCTGTAAAGGAATTATTCACCCCACTTCGCCCTTGAACTCTCTTACCGACGGGCTACTTTCTTCGCCGATGCTGGTGGAATTCACCAAGATGAACGGTGCGGGCAATGATTTTGTCCTCATCGATAACCGCTCGCGAAAGTTGAAGCCCACTCGGCTTCAAGTGGCTCGCCTTTGCGACCGCCACCGGGGGATCGGCGCTGATGGCCTCATTTTGTTGATTCCCTGTGTCTCCGGCAAAGCGGATTGGGCGTGGGAATTCTACAACAGCGACGGGAGTGTTGGGGAGATGTGCGGGAACGGGTCCCGCTGCTTCGGTAAATTTGTGCAAAAGGTCATAGGTCTAAACCGAGACTTTACGTTTGAGACCGGGGCGGGAGTGATTATGGCCCGATTCCAGGGCGAACGCGTCATGGTCAATTTAACTTTGCCGACGGATCTGCATCTCAACGAACGGGTTTGCCTGGCCTCGGGCTCGCAAAGCTTGCATTCGATCAATACCGGTGTGCCTCACGCCGTGCTGTTCGTGCCGGATGCAGATAAGGCCATGGTACAGCAGCTCGGTCCGGAAATCCGGCGGCATCCTCGTTTCGCGCCAAAGGGGACCAACGTGAATTTCGTGCAGGTGCTCGGTCCGGACCACATCCGGGTGCGCACTTTCGAGCGGGGAGTGGAGGACGAGACGCTGGCATGCGGCACGGGGGTTACCGCCTCGGCGCTCATTGCCTCGCGAATCCACCAGTTCTCCTCCCCGGTGAAAGTGGACGTCCGGGGTGGCGACCAACTCGAAGTGAGTTTCGTGCCGATCAATGGCGGCTTTGGCGATGTGCGGCTGACCGGTCCTGCGGAATTCGTATTCGAGGGAAAGATAGAAGGGGATTGGCTCGAACAAGTGTGAAGAGCATGTTTACCGGGACCTATACTGCGATTGTCACGCCATTTAAGGTGGGGCGGATAGATGAGCAGGCCCTGCGACGGCTGGTGCAGGCTCAAGTCCGCGCCGGGGTCAATGGTATTGTGCCCGTAGGGACCACTGGAGAATCACCTACTGTAAATTACGAGGAGCACATACGGATAATCGAGTTGTGCGTCAGATTTGCGCACGGTCGGATAAAGGTGTTGGCGGGAACAGGTGGAAACTCCACGAGTGAAGCGGTTTACCTTACCGAACGCGCAGAAAAAGCCGGAGCCGATGGCTCGCTGCAGGTTGCTCCTTATTATAATAAACCCAGCCAGGAGGGGCTATTTCAGCATTTCTGTGAAGTTGCCCGGAAAAGCAGGTTCCCCCACCTGCTGTACAGCATCCCTGGGAGATGCGGGATCGAAATCGCCGTGGACACTGTAAAGCGGCTTGCCCGGGAATGTCCAAATATCATCGGCATCAAAGAAGCTGGGGGTACTCCCGACCGAGTCAGCCAACTGCGGGCGGCGCTGGGCAGGAAGTTCGAAATCCTGTGTGGCGATGATGCTTTGACGCTGCCCTTTATGGCAGTCGGCGCTGACGGCGTAATCAGTGTTGCTTCGAATGTCATCCCCCGTCCGGTTGTGCAAATGGTCAAGGCCTTTGCCGAAGGCCGGCCTCAAGCCGCCTTGCGGCTCCACCAGCGCTATTATCCTCTTTTCAAAGACCTTTTCATTGAGACCAATCCGGTGCCGGTTAAAGCCGCATTGGCAATGCTGGGACAAATCGAGGAGGAGTATCGTTTGCCGCTCGTGCCCATGGCGCCAAAGAACCGCGAGGTATTGCGGGCGACGCTGAGAGCTTGCGGCGTATTGCGCGGGTGAACACTGAGGACGCCATTACCGGTCATCCCATGACGAGAATTATTATCGCCGGCTCCAAAGGCCGGATGGGGCGCGCGCTCGTTTCGTGCGCGCCAGAGCATCCGCATTTGCAGGTCGTGGCCCAGATCGATCAGGGCGACGACCTGCGGCAGGTCATTGAGCAGGGGGATGTCCTGATTGATTTCAGCTCGCACGGAGCCACGGCGGGGTTGGCACGGATTTGCAGCGACTACAAGCGGGCGATGGTTATCGGCACAACCGGCCATTCGGAGGAGACCCGTTCGGAACTCCTCGTGCTGAGCTCAAACATCCCAATTGTGCTGGCATCCAACTTTTCTACGGGCGTCAATGCGCTGTTCTGGCTGGCCCGAAAAGCCGCGGAAATCCTTGGCCCCGGATTTGATCTCGAGATTGTGGAAATGCACCATCGGCTCAAAAAAGACGCGCCGAGCGGCACCGCGAAGACCCTGGGCGAGATCCTCGCAAAGGTGCGCGGGCAGCAACTCAAGAGTGTGATCCGGCATGGGCGAGCAGGTATCGTGGGGGAGAGGACGAAAGCGGAAATCGGAATGCATTCGCTCCGCGGGGGCGATGTCGTTGGAGACCACACTGTCATCTTTGCCGGTCAAGGCGAGCGGGTTGAGTTGACCCATAGAGCCTCCACCCGCGATACGTTTGCGAATGGTGCGTTGCGCGCCGCCGCCTGGGTGGTGAGCCAGCGGCCTGGCCTTTACGACATGCAGGACGTGTTGGGCCTCCGATGAGCCAGCAGGCCAGTGGCCAATGGCCCCAAACCATGGTTTATATTTCCCTTGGTTCGAACCTGGGAGACTCTCGCGCCCTGTTGATTCGCGCCATGGACCGGCTGCAAGCGCTTTCGCACCTCCCTTTAATGCGCTCCGCGCTTTGGAATACCTCCCCGGTGGATTGTCCGAGCGGCGCGCGGGACTTTATCAATGCTGTTGTTGGTCTTACCCCCATTCCCGGCGAGACTCCGGAATCATTCCTTCAAGAGTTGCTCAAAATGGAAAGGGAGTTTGGCCGGGAGGCGAAACGGGTTCGGAACGATGCCCGGCCCTTGGATTTGGATCTCATAGCTTTTGGAAGCGAAAGGCGGGCCACTGCCCATCTGTGCTTGCCGCATCCTCGGGCTCACCAACGGCGATTTGTCCTCCAGCCTCTCTCCGAAATCGCTCCGGCTCTGATTCTCCCCGGGCAAGCTGCCACTGTCAGTGAGCTTCTTGTTCAACTGCCACCCGACCCGGCTATGCGAAAATTGTGACCAGCCCTTGAGTTGAGCCGCTCAGGCGCAATTCAGGGAGGGGTGATGCTGTTGGTCAGGGCCGGCGTGAAGCGGATTACCGTTTCACCAGGTTTTGCGTAGCTCAGGCGCTCCCGCGCGAGGCGCTCGAGCGCTTTGGGATCGTGTCGCAAGGCCTCAATCGAGTTTTTCAATTGTTTTGAGGTTTGCTCTTCCTGCTGGATCTGGCCATCGAGTTGGAGAATAGCCTCGCGAAAACGTTGATTTTGTTTTATGAGCGGCAAATACCAGATGGCCACCATCAGCAGAAGCGCGACATAGACAAAGAAGATCACCATTCGGGTCAGCTTGTTCCAGATGCCGAGATCGACGTTCATCGAACCCGAGTTAAGCACGCGAGCAGGAGCGAGTAAATCCGAATCCACGGCGGCCGCGGGCTACAGTCTGGCCACAGCCGCACCCTGGTCGCTGTTGCGGGAGTCCTTTGCGGCAAGCCGACCGGTTGGCGTAGATGCCGGCAACGGTTGCCACCGGTTTGCTCCAACTCCCTTCTCCCTGGGCGCATTAGGGCGCGACCACGCGGTAGAACTTCACCCGATCTGTGCCGGCAGGAAGTAGTACCTCTCCGGTAATCGCTCCCTCATATTTCCAAATGGCATCTGCGGAAAGGGCGGTTGCCGATTCCAACCGGCCGGGTGCCGTTGTCCTCAACCGCAAGGCGCCGCCCGAAGCAGCGCTCAGCGACAACACTGGCCTGACGGCAGGTTGGGTGGCGGTGGACCCGCTCAGCGCAAGGATTATGGCGTGGGCTTCGGAGTAACCCGGCGGGAACGTCAGTTCCAGGGAGGTGACGGGACTCATCTGGTTCGTCAGGCTGATATCTGCCGCAAACAGCGCCGTCGGGTGCAGCCGATCCACAACCCGAAAATCGAGACTGAGCCGGTGTTGCAGCCTCAAAACTGCCGGTTCGCTGCTGAGCCAGTCGGGCAGACTGAAGGAATTGGTTTCTCGCGTCCCATCAGCGTGGCGAACCAGGCACCCAACTCGTGCCGGTCCATGGCCCGAGACACCCAGGAACGACAGCTTCGCGCAGGGCATTGGGCTGGCCACAGTCACTGCCGCGTTGTTGTTTTCCGAGTCCAGGAGAATCGCATTGTTTGCGGCGTAGCTCGGGGGCATTTGGTAGGAGCGGTCCGGCGCCGCGGAGCTAATAACGGTCGATGAGGCTGCCGGCAAGCCGCTCTCCGGCAATGGTGGGTAATACCCTCGCTCGTACCAGGCGTAGCCCCAATTGCCTGCTCCATTCTCCACGGTGGCTGTGGTCACGCCGGCGAGAGTTCCACGCCGTGGGGCGCTGGCCTCCACGACCATATCGGCGTTGTAGCCACTGACCTTAAGGGCCGAAACATAACCTTCCGGCTCCGGGCTGCCGCTGACCGCAAAAATCGCCGCGCGGGCAGTTCCTGCAGTATATTGGAAATCAATGCTCGTCAAGGGACTGTTGCTCTCTGTAACTGCAAAATCCAACCCGAACAACGCCGGTAGATTTTGATTCACGCTCGAAAACGTGAAGCCGGTGACCTCAACCCTTCCGTAGGGCACAAATGCCGGCGGACGAGCCCCATCGAGCCAATCCGGGCATACCAGGGTGCCCTGTTGTGAGGCGCCATTCTGGTGGTGCAGGGTGATTTGTAAGGTGCACTTGCCATAAGCTGCGGTGGCGAGGAATGACAGTCTTGTGCACGCTGTCGGTTCGACCAGCTTGAAAGTGCCGGTCGTCTGATTGCTGTCGATCAGAATCACGTTGTTCGTTTTGTAGGAAGGGGCAAAGCGGTACTCATGATCTGTGCTCAGGTCGCTGATGACCGTTGAGTTAGCCGGAGCCATTCCGGTCGCGGGCCAATCCGTGTTGTACCCGCGCTCGTACCACGACAAACCAATATTTGTCAGGCCCGTTTCCATCGACGCAGTGGTGACAGGAAGCAAACGAGGCGGCGCACTCCGCTCGACCACCAGGTCTTGGTTGAAGCTGGTCGAGGTGAGGGGCAGGGGGGTGAAGTCGGCATTGGACAATTGTGGAGCGAGCAGCAGCGCAATGCCAGGTAGCCAGGATGTGATCGTGTTCTGATAAGTCATAGGTCTGCGTTGTTTTAGGTTCTGGAACCGCCAATTGTTATTCCGCGGGCAAGGCGCCGCATGAACATTATTTGAACTACATATGGATTTGAGGAGAATCAAGTAAAAATATGCCTGCATCCTTTGGGGACCTGAAAGACATGAAACCCCGGGCGCAGCCTCAGCCTGGTCGGTCTTTCTTTTTGGGGCCGGGTTGCCACGCTCTGATCCGCCGCGCGAGTTTAAGCTTGGGTTCCAACGGTTTGGCGCGTTATAAGCGCTGCATGCAATTCCGTTTGAGGTTTGGACAATCGGGAGCCCGGTCGCTCGCGGAGCAGGAGGATTGGCTCCTCGTGAACTCGCAGCGGCTGCCTCTGGTGCTGGTGGCTCATCGGCGGGCTCGTCGTTACGTGATGCGCTTGCGCTCGGATGGGGCGGTGCGCGTGACTGTTCCACATGGCGGCTCGGTCACTGAGGCGAAGCGATTTGCGGAGCGCAACATCCCTTGGGTTGAAGAGCAAATTAGAAGGCAAGCGGTCCGAGGTTGCGGGCACGAGGTTTGGAAGCTCGGTTCGTCAATCCTCTTCCGGGGCGAGCGCGCGCTCTTAGAGCGAGAGCTGAACGGGCAGCCAGGATGGATTTCATTCGTTGGGGAAAGGTTTCCGGTGGCGGATATCAATTCGGATCTGCGTCCCGAAGTTGAAAATCACTTATGGCGTTTGGCCCGGAGGGAACTGGCGGACAGGGTTTGGGAGCTGAGCAAACTGCATCAATTGAGCGTACAGCGAGTTTCAGTGCGAAACCAGCGCTCGCGCTGGGGCTCCTGTTCACAAAGAGGCACTATCTCGCTGAACTGGCGGCTTGTGCAAACCCCGCCATTCGTGCGTGACTATATCATCCTGCATGAACTGGCACATGGGAAAGAGATGAACCACTCCCACCGGTTTTGGGCGCACGTGGGCCGGTTATGCCCGAACTATCGCGAGGCTGAGGGTTGGCTCAAGCAGCACCCTGAATTGCTCAAGCGGCAGGGTTAGGAGCGAGTTTTCTTTGGCCGGCAGTACGAATCAAAGCACTGCGGGTTCAATAATCGTGAGGTCGCCCTGCTCCGCGTCCAGGGTAGCCTGGATGCCCACCGGGAGCGTGGCATTGTATCGAACGTGGCCAAAAGGCAGGCCCAAGACGATCGGCACCTTGAGCGGAAGCAACCGTTCGCAAAGCACATCCTCCAGACTCTGGCGGTATTCGGTGCATTTTTTTGCCTTGGCATCCTGACAATTCTTATTGATGCCAATGGCGATGCCTGCCACCTGCTGCAGCAAGCCGGCGTTCAGCAGTTGGGTGAGCATGCGGTCGAACCGATAGGGCGCCTCGTTCAGATCCTCGAAGAAGAGAATAGCCTTTTTAAAGGAAGCCTGGTACGGGGTCCCCAGGGAAGCGCACAAAAGGCAAATATTACCGCCAACCAAACGCCCAGTTGCGAGCCCCGGCCACAAAATCCGGATCGTTCCTTGTTTGTAGCCTTGGCAGATGCTGCCTGGCGCGGCGGGTTGCATGAGGGTCCGCAAGAAGCTGTCACGGGTGAACCTCGGACAATCGTCCCTTACAAAATCGGAGTTCAACATCGGGCCATGAAAGGAAACCAGGTTTGAACGCATCAAAAACGCGCTGTGGAGCGTTGTGATGTCGCTGTAGCCGACAAAAATCTTTGGATGAGAACGAATCACGGAAAAATCGAGCAGGGAAAGCAGCCGGGCTGTGCCGTAGCCGCCCCGAAAGCAGAGTATCGCTTTGACCTTCTTATCCTCGAACATGCTCATGAGATCGGCGGCGCGCTCTTGGTCGGACCCGGCGAGGAATCCCCATCGCCGGCGGACATTAGTCGCGAGCTTGGCTCTGAACCCGAGTCGTTCCAGCATTTCGACCGCGTGGTCGATACGTGTCGGGTCGGGGGGGGCGCTGGCCGGGGCAACGATCCCGATGACATCCCCCGAATTGAGGCGTTCAGGTTTGTTCGGCATGTTGGCTTGCAGACCTCGAGTTTCGCCGCAACGGGATCAGTTGAGCTTTGGTCAAAACAAACGTGGTTTGGAGTTCCTGGAGAATGGCCGGCGCATTCTTGCTTCGGGCATCGCAGACGGAGGTCTCAAGTAGCTGACAAAGGCTGATCAGGCGCTTGGCCCCAAGGTTTAAGCACATGCTTTTGAGGGCATGGGCGTGAAAAGCCAGTGCGGAGGGGTCTTGGAGCGAGCGCTGAAGATGAGCGAGTTGAGTGGGGGCGCCTTCGATAAACAAACCGATGAGTTCATCGAGCAGGTTGCCTCCGCCCGGAGCGGGCATCGAACTTAAGTCGGTTATGACGCAGGAATCCAAAAGTGGTTCCTCTTCCGACTGCTTCGTGCGTCCGAGCGACTGCGGCTCACCAGTTTTGCGCTTGAGCGTTCCCCAACGTTCGATGGCCGCCTGCAACTCCTCAATTCGAACCGGCTTGGAAATATAGTCATCCATGCCCGCAGCCAGGCACTTGTCCCGATCCCCCATCAAGGCGTTGCCAGTCATCGCGATGATGAAAGGGCGGAGTTCCGCGGGCCATCTTTGACAGATCCGCCGGGCGGCCTCGAGACCATCCATCTCGGGCATTTGGACATCCAGGAACAGCACGTCATAGGCTTTTTGCTCGAGCGCTTTAATCACCTCCAAACCGTTAGTCGCAACATCCGCATGATAGCCCAGCTTGTGAAGCACGCTCAGTCCCACCTTTTGATTAATGGGGTTGTCATCGGCCAATAACAAATGTAGCGGCAGTCGGCGGGCTAGATTCGTATCGAGCGCAGGAGCGGCTGGCGCCCTCTTTTCCCGCTGGAGTTGGATGCTCATCGCTCGGCACAACGCTTCGAGCAACTGCGCCGGGCGGATGGGCTTAGGAACATAGATCGAGATTCCCGCTTCCAGAGGGCGCGTGTCGTCGCTCCGAATCCGGAGGTTGGAGAGCAAGAGCACAGGAACGGATTTTCCTTTGGGCTGCTGACGGATTTGGCGTGCCAAGTCAAGGCCGTCGGTGTCGGGTAGCTGCAAGTCGAGCAGGACGGCGTCAAAGAGCGGCCTCGCCGCAATCCGCTCGAGCGCCTCGCGGCTGCTCGCCACGGTCTCAACCGTCATTCCCCACTGGCGCCCCCGATGAACGACGATGCTCTGATTCGTAGGATTGTCCTCGATGAGCAGCAGCCTGCGGTTGGTCAACTGCGGCTGGGCCGTCTGCCATGGCAGCGGTGAACTCGAAGCCGGGGCTTTTGCCCGGATGGTAAAGTGAAACGTTGCCCCCTTCCCAGCCTCGCTCTCGACCCAGATATTGCCTCCCAGCAGTTCCGCAAGCCGCTTGGAGATGGCCAATCCCAAGCCGGTGCCGCCGTACTGACGCGTGGTCGAGGCATCTACTTGCTGGAAGGATTTAAACAGCCGGTTTTGCTTGTCCGAGGGGATCCCGATCCCGGTGTCCCGCACCGAGAACCGCAGTAGCCATTCCTCCGGGTGCCGGAAAAAATCAGTGTCCTGCTTTTGGCCTGGGCTGGGTGCGCGCCGCTCATGGCTCGAGGGAGTCACCTCGATGACGATTTCGCCCTGGCCCGTGAACTTAACGGCGTTGCCGGTCAGATTGACCAGGATCTGGCGTAGCCGGGTCACATCGCTCACGAGAATCCGCGGGATCGTATCATCCACGATGTAGGCCAGATCGAGTTTTTTCTCCGCTGCTTTGGGTGCCAGCAATTCAAGCGCTTCCTCGATGCACGCGTGCAGTTCGAAGGGTTGATGTTCCAGTTCAAGCTTTCCGGACTCGATTTTTGAGAAGTCGAGAATGTCATTGATAATGGTCAGCAAGGCGTCGGCGCTGCTGCGAGTCGCATCGATGTAATCGCGTTGTTCGTCGGTCAGCTCGGTATCGAGAAGCAGCGCCGTCATGCCGAGAACGCCATTCATCGGAGTCCGGATTTCGTGGCTCATGTTAGCCAGGAATTGGGATTTAGCGTGAGTGGCCTCCTCCAACTTCTGGTTCAGGGAAATAAGCGCGGCATTGCTCTCAATGAGTTGTTGCTGGCTCTCTCGCAGCGCGCGATAGGCGGCATCGCGCTGCAGCGCGGTGAGGTAGGATTTGGAATGGTACCGAATCCTGGCGATTAATTCGATTTTGTCTGGAAGCTTGATTAGATAATCGTTGGCGCCCAGGGCAAAAGCCTGGCCTTTGACTTGAGGATTTTCGTTCGTGGACAAGACGATGATCGGGATATCACGAGTGGCCGGTTGAGCGCGATACTGACCCACGAGGCTCAAACCATCCAGACCCGGCATGACAAGGTCCTGAAGAATTACCGTGGGTTTGATTTGGCTGGCGATGGCGAGCGCCTCCCGCGCATCGGCACAATAATGAAAATCAACATCCGGTTGATTGGCCAGCGCTCGCCGGACCGCCTCACAGACCATCGCCTGGTCGTCCACCAGGAGGACCATCACATGGTAATCCGGTAGCGAGGCCGACCGTCCGCGTTCCAGGCTCAGACCATAGCTCATGATGGGCTCAGGCATGGAGAGTGGCGCTCCTCGCCAGCGTAGTCCGGCGTGGCCCAATTCCGTGCGGCGGCAATATTTCTGCTACGGCATGGCGTTCGACCGCGGCGTGAGGCATGCCGTATCCG
>VFSW01010949.1_pt1 | contig 12797 bp, 14 predicted proteins | sample 5358111 | NCBI WGS metagenome assembly VFSW01 (sample SAMN11554181, study PRJNA540505) | mine drainage metagenome | isolation source: sediment from site ElyBrook_90M | place: USA: Ely Copper Mine, Vershire, VT | collected 2017 | reverse complement strand
CTCCTTAGGAACTCATTGAGCGTTCATCCCTTGATTCGGCTCCTGGCGGCAATCCCCTGAAGCATGCCGCTGAAGACAAAGTGGTGGAAAGGGAGCACGGAGTACCAGTAGGCACGACCGAGCAACCCCAAGGGATCGAAGGAGGCCGTTTGGCGAATGACGGATCCGGTGGAATCGCCCGTCACCTCGAACTCCAGGCTGGCGCGGCCAGGGAGTTTCATCTCCGCGACGAGGCGCAAGAAGTGATCGGGATCGATAGCATCCACGCGCCAACAATCCACAACATCGCCAACACAAAGCGAATCTGGATCGCGGCGGCCGCGTCTCATTCCTACCCCTCCGACTAACTTGTCCATCCACCCGCGCAGTTGCCACAGCCAGTTGGCGTAATACCAACCGCTAGAGCCGCCAATCCGGCGGATCGGGACGAACGCCTCCTCTGGGGATGCGTTCACGTGAATCGTTCGGAGATCCGTCTTCAGATGCTTGTTATCAGAATTTATGGCTGCCGCAATGGATTCACGAAATCCGCAAGGCCGAATTCCGAACTCGGTCAACGCCGTCGGATCTTCCACGATGGTGGAGTGACGGATGCTATCAATCAGCTTTCGGCCCACGCGCACATAGAGGGGAGTGACCAGACCGAGCCAAAGACTGGACAAGCGCGGCGTGAGAAACGGCACGGAGATTACGAGACGCTTCAATCCCCGCTGTTGGGCGTATTCCCGCATTAGGCCGCCGTACGAGACACGGTCCGAGCCTCCAATCTCGAAGATCCTGCTGGATGCAACTGGATAGTCTAGAGCTGCGAGCAGATAGGCGAGCAGGTCTGCAATCGCGATCGGCTGCGCATCGACGGAGACCCAGCGAGGCGCGATCATGACTGGAAGCCGCTCCACCAGCGCGCGGATCATTTCAAAAGAGAGGCTGCCCGATCCGATGACGACCGATGCGCGGAACTCGATGACCGGGATGCCGGTCGACTTGAGAATCTCGCCCACCTCCTGGCGGCTGCGCAGATGGGCGGAGAGTTGGTCCGCACTACGACCGAGACCGCCGAGATAGATGATGTGCCGAACTCCTGCGTCGCGGGCAGCGTTTGCGAAGTTCTCTGCCGCTGCACGGTCCTGCACTTCAAAGGACTGATCTGAGCTCATGGAGTGGACCAAATAGTAGGCCGACTCGACGCCGGTCATCGCGGCCCGTAGAGATGCGGGATTAAGGACGTCTCCTTCGACTACATCGAGCCCGGGAGGTGCTTTCGCTCTGAGAACCTCCGGACGTCGTGCCAGGCAGCGCACCCTGTAGTTCGCGTTCAGAAGGGCTTTGAGCAACTCCCCGCCCACATACCCCGTGGCGCCTGCTATCAGAATCAGCGGCTTCACTCTGCACACCCTTTCTGTTTCCCGAACAAACAATCAATTTGCGGGCGGCGACAGCCAAAAATCCGGCTCACCTCCCCGCGCACCTTCAGCGCGCGGACGATCCGCCCGAGAACGCCGAAAGATAGCGAGTATTGCACTTCGTCGATCATCTTCGTGCGGCCGCGGCGCGCCTCAAACCTGTGTGTGTGACGCCATTGCTTATACGGTCCCTTCGTCTGCTCGTCGACGAAACATTGAGAAGGGTTCCATTCGCGGAATTTGGTCCGCCAGTAGAAGGGTGTGCCTTGCAATCGCAGGCGATAGTCAATCATGGTTCCTTGGGAAATAGGGTTGGGTCGCATGGAGAGAATCCTAAAGCCCAACCAAGAGGGCATGATCTCCTCAAGGTTGCGAGCGTCTGCGAAGAAGGCAAATACCTCGTCGTTGGGGCGTGCAATCCACTGCTCACGGCGTATTATGCAGCTCACAACACTCATTCCTTCTCACCGCTTTCGACTGTGCCGCTAAGGTTCACGAAGTAAAGCGGACACCTGCGCATAGAAATCCCGGTAGGCTTTTTCATCGAATGCGCCGCTGTGGCGCCACCGCACTGTACCGCGCTTGTCTAGCAGAACCAGATAAGCCGCATCCGGCGACTGGTAGCCCATGCGCTGTTTCCAGGAATCGGTTCCACCGTAGACCGTGATCACATTCTCCTGATCGCTCCTCGGAGTCCCCTTGCGCATGCCACTGTCGATGAACCACTTTCCCAGGCGCGCCATGCCTCCAATCATCGGGATCTCGTAGAACGTCACATGAGAATTGCTGCCGAAGTCCTTGCGGAAGCGGCCAATCCAGGCTTCGACCGGGAATCTCGAATTGTAAGTGAAGCCCAGCGCGAGCAAGGCGACTCGGCCTGAAGCAGCATCGGGGAGCTGAGCCTGGCGGCCGGTAAGATATTCGCCTTTCAGAGGGGGCAGCGACTCGCCAAGTTGAATCGCCGGGATCAACGCGGATGCCATCAGAATCACGGGTAGAATACTCATCAAACTTGTCCTCCGATGTCGTGGGCGGTGGCATTCTCGAAGAGATAGTGGGAGACGATCCACTCGTTTCCGTCTGCAAATCCGAACAACTCAGCGCAAGCCATGAAGAAGACTCGCCAGCGGGCCATCCATCGCTGAGCCTGGTCCTTGCCATAAACATCTGCGAAAAGGTCGAGCACTTCCTTCCTATGCCGGTCGAGTCGCTCAAGCCACGCCTCGGAGGTCTTCTGGTAATGAACGCCGCTGGATCGCCAGTGCTCGCGTATGCGGAAGTGCTCCTGAAAGTAGAGCAGCAGATCGTCGCTGGGCATCACACCGCCGGTGAAGAAATGTTGCGCCATCCAGTCCGTTGCGTCATGCACCTCGTAGGCATAGGCGTAGCGGCTGTGCGCAAACACATGCACGAAGAGCAACGCGCCAGGCCGGGACCAGGACGCGACCCGCCGCAGCAGTTCCGCGTAGTTTCGCATGTGCTCAAACATCTCGACCGAGACGATGCGATCAAACTGCGAGTCGGTGCTGAAATCATTCATGTCCGCAGTGACCACAGTGAGGTTCGCGAGTCCGCGGCGAGCGGCTTCGGCGTCGATGAACTGCTTCTGCGAGCCAGAATTCGAAACCGCCAGAATACGGCTATTGGGAAATCGGCGGGCCATGAAAAGCGAGAGAGATCCCCAACCGCAGCCTAGCTCAAGCACGTCCTGGCCGTCTTCGAGGCGGGCGCGACGGCAGGTAAGATCGAGCATGGCGTCCTCAGCCTGCGCCAAATTTTTCGCACTGTCGTTCCACAGCGCGCAACTGTACTTCATGTGCGGGCCGAGAACATGTCGAAAGAACTCTGCCGGAACTTCGTAGTGTTGCGCGTTGGCGGCGTCGGGCCGGATTGCGACGGGACTCTGGCGCAGTTGCGCGACAAACTTCATCAAGCGCTCCGCCTGCTCAGCCGGAGACCCCTGCTGTTCCTTGTGCAGGCGCGCTGAAACCAGGCGCCGGATTCCGATGCGGATGAGCCAGTCCGGCAAGAGGCCGCGTTCGAGCCAGGTGTTGTAGCTCGCTTCGAGAACGGGTGATGTGGTAAGTGCTTCAGTTGACATGGTGATTCTTCCTTGGGAACCACGGCACGAAAGCGCTCGTGGTTTCCTGATAACGCATGTAGTCTTCGCCCCGGGTGCGCAGCGCCTGCGCTTCTGTGGCGGGAATGCCGGTGACTCGGAAGAGGAAGTACAGCATGAGCGCGGGTGGGACGAGTGCCAGATAGCCGTATTGAGAATCGATCGCGAAAAGGCAGAAGGAAACCCAGATGAGCCATTCGAAGAAGTAGTTGGGATGGCGCGAGTAGTTCCACAAGCCGGCTCGGCAGGTCTTTCCCCGATTTCCGTCGCTGGACTTAAAGGCACTCAATTGCATGTCCGCCGTGACTTCTCCCACAATTGCCACAATCCACAAAACGGCTGCGGCATATTCGAAGATGGAGAATGCCGGCGCCGGGTTTTGTGAAGCCAGAAGGAAAGGCGCCGCCAGCACGGTGCATAGCACGGCCTGAAACTCGAAAAACAAAAGGAACTTCAATGGGATGTTGTTGCGCCATTGCTTGCGGAGCTCGACGTAGCGTCCCTCTTCGGGGTGGCCAATGACGCGCGTAAACAACAAGTAGGCCGCAAGTCGCAGGCCCCAGATCAACGCCATTAAGGCAATTGCGATGCGACGCGGCACCCAGCCTGTGCCCATAACCGCGTAGAGCGCACCCAGCAAAGCCACGCCGCCGGCCCAGCCCGCATCTACGATGGCCGCATTGTGCAGGGGAAAATGAATCAACCACAGCAGGAACATCACTCCGCAAACTGCAAGCGCCCCAGCCAGAATCAATGTCACCATTGCTCCTCTCCTGTCGCGGGACGGAGTTGATCGCGCATACCGCAAAGAATGGGGACCAGCAGAAGATAGAGCAGTCCTGTGGCGATGCACCCGAGCAGGAGCCACGCCAGGAACGCATGGATGGTCAGTGTCCAGAGCATTACGATGGCGTGGAGGAAATTCGTGCGGATCAGCATGAGGATATGAACCACGGAAAGGTCAGATGTCGGAGTTCTGAAGATCCAACCGCCGATGCGGTAGAACGGGATCAGCAAAGCGAGTTGGAACGGGTACACCAGCCAGTTGACAAGCTGAATCGCCGCAAGGTTGAGCCGAAACGCGATTGCAGCCAACGAGCAAAGCAGCACGGTTGAGCCCAATATCGGGGTCACTCCGAGCGTGATCCCCAACGCAATTGTGAAGGAGAGCTTCTCCGGCGTAAGACCCTGGTGGAGGATCTCAACTATAGGCCGTACAAACTTGCGGTGCCAAAGCGTCTCGCTCATACCGCTCGCCTCCGCAGAATGGACGCGGCCGGCTCTTCAGACTTGAGCCGGAAGAGTTGAATCAGAACATAGAATGACATGGCGATATTACCCAGTCCCATGATGAGCAGAAACCACAACGCCCTCGGCAACACGCTCCGTTCCTTGTAGAAGACCCACGCGTAGAACGTGACGAAGCCGAAGTATGCGTCATAGAGCGTGGCAATCGCCCAGGGGTTGGCCGCATAGCTCGGCCACTCTGCGCTGAGACTGACGGTCAGGCCGGTGCGGACGGTCATGACGACCATAAAAACGAAGATGCTGCCGAACAGGAGCTTCAGAAATAGCTTCATCGGACCTCCCTCTTAAGCCTCGCCAGATGTTCTTCCAACTCCGAGAAATCCTCCAGCGCAAAGGTTCGGGTGCCCCCGATTGAAGACAGGGTTCTTTTCACATTGCTGCCGCCAAGCCAAAGTTCCGCAGTTTTCGGCAGCTTTGCGGCAAGCAAGCGCAGCTCCTCGACCGTAGCCCGGGTCGGCTCGCTTGCCTTGACTCCCACAACGACGACCTGTGGTGAAGTCCGTTCAGCTGCGGCCACAATTTCAAGCGCCGGGAGGCTCGACCCGAGGTAGAGAGCTTCGAATCCTCCGGCCACTGCCAGCATGGCCGCCGCCAGGATGCCGAACTCGTGCATTTCACCGGATGGGGTGGCAAACAGAATCCGCTGTGATGGAACTGAAGATGTGCTGAGGCGAACCAGGCCGCCCAGCAGGTTGCGCAGAATCGATGACGTCATGTGCTCCTGCGCGATGGTCAGGGTGCCGTCGTGCCAGCGGTCGCCAACCAGCTTCATCACCGGAAACACCACCTCGTTCACAAGCCGGTCGACGGGCAGCAATGTCGCCAGCCTGCCAAGGTGGAAGTTGGCGGTGGCATAGTCAAACGACTCGATGGCGGAGACGACGGGATAGAGAGCATCGCTGACCGGATGCTTTGCCCTGCTTTGCTCCGTAATTGCCGCGACCGTATCTGGACCCAGCAGCAGCTTTTCCAACTCGCTGTCTCGCAGCCTTGCCACCTGACCGATTGCATGTCCTCGAGCGACCGCATCACGCAGCAGGATGAGCCGCCGGATGTGTCCTTCGCCGTATGCCCGCCCCCTCTTGCCACGGACCGGAGTAACAGCCTGGTAACGGCGCTCCCAGGCCCGAAGTGTATCAATGCTGAGACCGGTCAGATTTGCAACCGCCCGAATCGGATATTGAACGACGCTCTCGGAACTCACCAATCAAACATAGCTCATGTATTTGATTTGCGTCAAGCATTTGTCATGGACAAACGCTTGACATATGGTTATTCAACCGCTAATCTCGAATTACTGTGCCCGGCTGCGGGCGCGCAGGAGACAGTCATGGGCTGGCGATCGGGCCGCTACGAGTTCCGCATGGTTTTTCTGTTTCTCCTCGTACACGCAGGAGTGTTGGCAGTCTTCCTTGTTCCTTTCTCCTCTCGCCTGCTGCTCTGGACGGCGGCAACCTATGCAATCCGGATGTTCGCGGTCACCGCCGGCTACCACCGGTATTTCAGCCACCGCAGTTACAAGCTTGGCCGTGCCGCGCAGTTCTGCATGGCAGCATTGGCGCAGAGCTCTGGGCAAAAAGGCGTGCTGTGGTGGGCGGCCCATCACCGCTGGCATCACCGTTACTCCGACCGCGAGCCGGATGTTCATTCCCCAGGACTGCGCGGCTTTTGGTGGGCACATGTGGGGTGGATCCTGTCGAGTGAGTACGACGTCTACGACGAAAAGCAAATCGCGGATTTCGCAAAGTTTCCCGAGTTGCGCTGGCTGGATCGCTACCACTGGGTTCCAGCGGTGGTCTTCGCGGCCCTGGTTCTGCTCATCGGAGGGCAGGCCGCGTTTGTGTGGGGATTTCTGGTATCCACCGTACTGCTCTACCACGCCACGTTTTGCATCAATTCCCTGGCGCACGTTTTCGGCAGCCGTCGGTTCGAAACACCGGACCAGAGCCGCAATAACTGGTTCCTGGCGCTACTCACGTTTGGCGAAGGCTGGCACAACAATCACCACTTTTCCATGGCCAGCTGCCGCCAGGGGTATCGCTGGTGGGAAGTGGATATCACTTACGGCGTGCTGAAGATCTTGAGCTTTCTGGGCATCGCCCGCGACCTGCGCCCGTTTCGGGTTCCGAGCCAACGGGTCGGGGGAGCAGCCTGATGCGAATCGCAATCATTGGTAGCGGGATATCAGGTCTCGCTGCAGGCTGGTACCTGAGCCAAAAGCATGAAGTCTCTCTTTTTGAGAAGGAGCCGCGCCTGGGCGGACACACCAACACAGTGATGGTGGAGGACGGTGGCGATCCGATTGCCGTGGATACGGGTTTCATCGTCCATAACGATCGCACCTATCCCAACCTGGTGAGGCTGCTGGCGGAGTTGGGAGTGGAAACGCAGCCCAGCGACATGTCGTTCTCCGTTTCCTGCCGCCAAACTGGATTCGAATATTCGAGCCGCGGCATTGACGGCTTCTTTGCACAGCGTTCCAACTTGCTAAGGCGCGAGCATTACCTGCTACTTGCGGAAATCGTGCGATTCAACCGCGCGGCGCCGAAACTACTCGATCAGCCTGGAGCGGACGCGGCGACCATCGGGGACGTAATTGATGAAGGCCGATACCACGAGGTCTTTACTGATCGCTATCTATTTCCCATGGCCTCTGCGGTCTGGTCCATGTCGCTCGACGCCATCCGCTCATTTCCAGCGTTGACGTTGTTGCGCTTCTTCCATAACCACGGCATGTTAGGCATCAATACTCATCCAAAGTGGAAGGCAATTCGTGGTGGCAGCCACAAATACATTCCGTTGCTCACGGCGCCCTTCAAGGAGCGAATCTTTCTTGACTCGCGCATTGTGTCAGTGAACCGGCAGGAGAACGCCGTGACACTGAACTTCCACGGTCGTCCCGCAACGGCCTTCGACCAGGTTGTCTTCGCCTGTCACGGCGATCAGGTGCTGCCCTTGCTGGACAAGCCGAGCAACGTTGAGCGCGATGTGCTTGGAAATTTCAGAACCAGCCTCAATGTGGCCACGCTGCACACGGACTCTTCGCTACTGCCCCGCCACCGTCCGGCGCGGGCAAGTTGGAACTACAACCTGGGTCTCGGCGAAGCGGACGGTGCCGCAGTAACTTACCACATGAACCGGCTGCAGTCCCTGCAGGCGACAAAGGAATACTGCGTCACTCTGAACGCTGAAGACGCCATTGACAATGCGAAGGTTCTGCATAAATCCATCTACCGTCACCCGCTCTACACGCGTGAGGCTATCCGTTCCCAGGATCGTTGGAGCGAGATCAGCGGCAGGAACCGGACTCATTACTGCGGGGCGTACTGGTTCTACGGCTTTCACGAGGACGGTTTGAACTCAGCATTGCGTGTGGCCCGCGCACTCTCAGGGGAGTGTTAGACCATGGACTCCGCAATCTATTTCGGTAAGGTAAGACATCGCAGGTTTCGCCCGGTGCCGCACCAGTTTTCCTACGGCGTGTTCATGGCGTTTCTGGATATAGACCGGATAGAGGAACTGACCCGAATTTCCAGGTTCATCAGTTACAACCGCTTCAACTGGGCCAGCTTCGATGACCGCGACCATTTCGGCGATCCGGACCTTTCGCTCAGGCAGCGGCTTGAACGAGACGCCGCTGCTCATGGAGTCTCATTGCCCAAAGGCCAGGTGTTCCTGCTAACTCACCTTCGCTATCTCGGCTATAACTTCAATCCTGTTTCCTTCTTCTATTGTTATGACGCGCAAGAGCGGCTCCAGCTTATTCTCGCGGAGGTGAACAGCACCTTTGGCGAGAGCCACAACTACTGGCTTTGGGAAGACAACGAACTGCCTTCGCCGAATGCAAAGCGCTATCGCCGTTCCAAGGCCCTGCACGTGTCTCCATTCATGAGCATGAAGCTGGACTACACATTCACACTTAACCCGCCGGATCGGAAGCTTGTTGTGCATATGGACACAATTGAAGATGGCAAGCCGTTCTTCGATGCGACGCTGAATCTGGAGCGCAGGCCATGGAGTGCGCGCTCACTCCACCGCGCACTCTTCTCTCATCCCTGGATGACGGCGAAGGTGATCGGGGCCATTCACTGGGAAGCCTTGCGGCTTTATCTGAAAAAGGTGCCGGTATTTACGCATCCGCGGCACACAAACGAGGTTTGAAGTGACGATAGGGATTTTCGGATCGACAGCGAAGAAGTTGTTTTTGTCCATGCTCGAAGGACTGCAGGGGGGCTCGCTCGAACTGGTCCTGCCGGACCGGACTCTCACCTTCGGAGACGTCCGGTCAGAACTTGGCGCACAACTTGTTGTAGACCGGGAGCGGTTCTTTGCGCGCGCTCTCCTGGGCGGCGATACGGCGATCGGCGAAGCGTACATGGATGGGGATTGGTCCACTCCCGATCTGGTGTCGCTTATGCGGCTGGCCGTGCGGAACCTGGTGCAACTGGAGAAGTCGAACACGTTCTTCTCGTCGCTCAGCCGCTTCGCCGACCGGCTCCGCCACCGCCTCAGATCGAACACCGTAGAGGGCAGTCGCCAGAATATTCAGGCGCACTACGACCTGAGCAACCAGTTTTTCCGGCTCTTCCTCGATCAAAGCATGGTTTACTCCTGCGCTTGGTATAAAACACCTGCGGACTCGCTCGAACGAGCCCAGTTTCAGAAGCTGGATCGCATCTGCAGGAAACTGGAACTACAGCCGCAGGATCGTGTCCTGGAGATAGGAACGGGGTGGGGAGCCTTTGCCTTGCATGCCGCTCGCAATTATGGCTGCCAGGTTACGACGACGACGATCAGTCAACAGCAGTTTGAGTATGCGAGTTCGCTCTTCGATGCCGAGGACAAGGACCAGCGCATTGAGCTTCTGCTGAAGGATTACCGCCAGTTGAGCGGAAGTTTCGACAAGATTGTAAGCATTGAGATGTTCGAGGCAGTCGGCTTCGAGCACTATGACGAGTTCTTCAGCGCCTGCGACAAACTGCTCAAACCGGACGGCTCCATGCTGCTCCAAACGATCACCATGAACGAACAAAGGTTCGCTCGATACCTGCAACAAAGCGACTGGATCCAGAAATACATCTTCCCCGGTGCTCAACTGGCCTCGGTGCGGGGAGTTCTGGATTCGCTCGCCCGCGCAACCCGCCTCTCGCTCTTTCACGCAGAAGACATGGGGGCTCATTATGCTCGCACGCTGGCAGCATGGCGCGAAAGCTTCCTCAACTCCGTCGCCGAAGTTAAAGCCCTGGGATTTGATGATCGGTTCATAAGGATGTGGGACTACTACTTGGCTTTTTGTGAGGGCGCATTTCACGAACGTCACATCGGGGACTTTCAATTGCTGCTGACAAAGAACTACAACCCGCGGCCCCTTTTTCAGGAGCCCTGGCGGCTTGTCTCAGAGTCGCCAAGGCCTCATTCGGTTCCACAGGTTTCGGAGCGAGTTTGCCTCTGACGCAGCTGTGAACTCGGTGATTCTGCCTGTTACAGGTGCTCTGTTCGATCCCTTTCCGCGAATCGGCCAATGTGCGCCAGTTTTTAGGAACATGTTGCGCCGTCACCGCGATCAACCTGGCAGACATTTCATTCGAATAAAACGGGAACCAGAATAATTGAAAATTACAGAAGCCCGAAAGCCGGACCTGCCACCTCAACCAACCTGCTATAGACCGGTCGCAACGTTGAACCAAATTTCCAAGGTGCCTGCACCCCTGCGCGGCGCGTCGTCGTCGGTGCGCCTTTTGCGTTCTCACCTGCGTCCGCATCGGTGCCACGGCCACGCTCTTTGCTTGCGCCGAAGGGTGACGAGTGCGCTTGTCGCCGCTTAGGCTCAGATCGCGCTTTCAAGCAAGTCCTCCTCGCCCAGCCTCCTACCACCCATCCAGGCGATTCTGCGCTCGTTCATCTTCCGCAATTGACAGCTAAGCGAAGTGACTGTAGGGCATTTTTTCCCAGCCCAGCCACTGGCTCAATTGCCTACGCGCCACGGTGATACATTCGACCACTTGTCCAATTCGGCAGACGCCCAAGCGTTCGTCTTGTCCTTATGGCAGGACGTGCACGGGTTCGGTACCTTGTATTTGATGGTCATTGCCGGAGTAATGAAACGAAATGTATGGGAGCGAACAAAGGAGCCAGGCACACCTTCACTCTCAATCTTCGGCATATGGCAAGCGATGCATTGACTGCCGGCGCTGCCCGCCTTGTGATGCGTATGTAATTCCGGCGTGGCTTCATGGGGACCGTTCGGTGATCCGGGCCCGTGGCACTCCAGGCAGAGTTTATCGGCCGGCTCCCTGAGCTGCGCATAGTTGTCTGTCCCATGAACATCATGGCAGGTCGAGCAGGTTACGCCATGGCGGTACATTATGCTCTGCACAAAATCGTTGCCCTGCATCCGGTTCTTATGTGCGGTGCCGTCTGCAAAATACAGGAAGTTAGTTTGCCCGAGTGTAGTTTCATCGAGTTTCCAGTAATCAGCCAAACGCAGTCCCACGCGATAGCCGACTGGCCAGTCGTAGGCTTTGCCGTCAATCAGGCCTGCCTTGGGCCGTCCCTGTGAGTGGCATTGAATGCACGTGTCGTCCGAAGCGACATCATCGAATTCATCCGGATTCAAGATATTCGTTCGCGTTGGATGCCCAACGTGTTCGCTGCCAGGACCATGACATCGCTCGCAACCGACATTCCATTCGGTAGGCGACTTACGCTGAATGTCATAGTTGACCGAGTGGCAACCATCGCAGGTAGGTCCGGTGGGACGCAGCATGTTGTCAGACGGATAGTGGGCCGCCCACCAATCAGCACCGGTGTCGGGAACGTGGTATTCGAGCCACTTCCTGTTGCCCACGTCCCATTGCACTGGCAGTGGGTAGAAATCGTCACCAATCTTCGTAAAATAGCGCTGCTTCCACTTGTTTCCGTAAACGAGGGCGATTTGATCAAGAGTGACCTTCGCGATACCGTTCGACTTGAGATCGGGGATGATCGCTTTCGGATGCTGCCGGGGATCAAGGACCACGTTCGCCATTGGGGTCTTTTGCCAACGTTTGTAGATGGCCTCATGACACTTCTCGCATGCCTGTGATCCCACGTAATGTGCAGTGTTCAATTCGTGGCTTTGGATCGCGATCACCTCTTTGGAAGGGGATCGGAAGTTTCGGATGTAGGCTGCCAGCTTCCAGCTCACAGCGTCGGATTCTGAATGTGTTCCGCCCATAGCGGGCATGCCGGAAAGTTGCACCCCGTTCTCGATGATGTAGTGGATTTCGCCGTCGCTGAGACTTTGGGTAGGATCCGACCGCAAGTTCGGTATGCGAGGATACTCGTTTGCCCCAATAGGCGTTTTTCCGCGGCCATCGACTCCGTGACAAACAGCGCAGCGTGCCAGAAAAGCCTCCCGTCCCTGGTCGAGCGCAACCGGATCACTTGCAAAGGGATTTGTCCGTCGCCGCTCGGCCCGCGGAATCGCAAAATTGCGTATCGATCTCGCCAGAGAAATCTCAAATGCGCCCGGCGCGGAACTGGCGCGGAAGCCACGCCATTGAATCAAAGCCGCGCTGAAGACTGCCAGCACAAGTAGTGAGAGGCAAGATACCAAAACTGGTTTTGTCATCTTCATACTGTGCTCTGAGGGCGCGCACCTGGTATCCGGCGATTTTGGGAAGCCTGCGTTACTTCCTTATAGGCTAGAAATGTCTTTGTTGCCAAATCGCCAAGGTACTCTTTGAATGCTTAGGGCTTTGAGAATCAGGGTAGATTCCAGATTGCGGTTGAATCACCGCCATCCGGAAGTCACCACTCGGCTATCCCCTCACTGATTTCAACCCCTCTCCTTTTGCCGATAAATAACAAGCGTTGTTGCACAATCTCATCAGGGCACGAAGCGGGCTCGTCCCGGATCCGCGGGGAAACTGGGGGTGGGGGGGGCGGGGGGGGGGGGGGGGGGGGGGGGGGGGGGGGGGGGGGGG
>VFSW01010948.1_pt1 | contig 12798 bp, 10 predicted proteins | sample 5358111 | NCBI WGS metagenome assembly VFSW01 (sample SAMN11554181, study PRJNA540505) | mine drainage metagenome | isolation source: sediment from site ElyBrook_90M | place: USA: Ely Copper Mine, Vershire, VT | collected 2017 | reverse complement strand
TCCAACCGCTGAGGCTGGGCGGCGGTTGGATGTCCTGCCACCCGGAGGAGTCGCGCTCCAGGGCGCTGGAAGTGGTATCGTCAGCGCTCCATGCCGCCGGTACACTCACCAACAAGCCCGTCAGCAGGAGGCACCGTAAAGTCAAGTTGCTCATCTCCAATAGTTACAAGCTCGGCGGGCTGAGGGCAAGGGGGCTGTGGAACGGGGCACGAAAAACCCAGGTGACCCGTTGCAACGCGTGCTTTTAAGGATGCTGCCGGGCATAGACTTTCAACGAGCTGAATTCGAATGTCGCCCCCGCTGTCCGGGATTGCACGTACACGCCAATCTTATCCAAGGTTTTGTTGGCCGTCGCGATGAGCCAGGAACCGGCATAGTCGCCGTCCAGATAATAGCTGAAAGTCGTGCGGTGGCCATCGGCGGAATCGAACCGGACGCCCAGTATGTGCGGCTGAGTCCAGTCGAACGAGGTTGGGCGTCCGTGGTCGTTGAAAGCGATGGGAACCCAGGTTGTGCCGTTCCAGGCTTGTAGAGCCGAACGTCCGCTTTTCAAATCGCTGCCGATGCGCAACTGGTCGGAATCAAACAACTCCACCCCCAGGCCGCCTTGCTCGCTCAGCCGATGCAAGGTGACTTCGAAGTAGTCCCCCGGCTTCATGCCGTGCCCAAGGATGGCGGGATTCTCCAGGTCCAGCGTGGCCGAGCCCCAGGGGATAGCGTGCCCATCCGGCACCTCGAAATGAAGGCAGTGATTGGAAATACTTTCATTAACCACTCCGTAATGTGCCGCTTGGGTCCAGCCGGTTCCCAGGTCTTTTCCGTTAGGCTGGTTGAAGTCCTCGCTGAAAGCCGCCGTCAGGGTTGCCTTAATGGCGGGAGTGGTGTCGCGTCGGGGATCGTTTGTGATAAAAAGCCGCCGGTACCGATGCCAGGCCATTCCGGGCGAGCCGTCGCGTTTGACCATCCAGAACCCACGCAAGTTAGAGTCGTTTTCCTTGCCATTAAGGGGCAGCAGCGCGTCCTTTTTCAGAGGTTCGTTACAATACACCTCCCAAAAAACGGCCCAGGGCAGGCCTTTTTCGCGGACGACGCTGAAGGCATTATCCAGGCGCTTGTTGAGGGCATCGAGCCCATCCTGGCCGTTCTCCGGGTAGCCAAACTCGCCGAGATAGACGCTGTGCGCATTGCGGCCAAAAGCGGCCGTGGGCGGCAAGTGCGCCACCAGGTAATCGACCGCCCGAGCCAAGCGCTCGCGAGTGTCGAGAAAGGTGTAGCAGGAATATGAAACCAGATCGACTGTGGTATAGGGCAAGACTGAATTCGCGACTCCAGGTTTTCCTGCCATGGAATCCTCCAAGCGGTTGGCTTCGGCTGCGCCATAGACATGAACATCCGTCGGTCCGACTTCCCTCCGCGCTGCGATGATGCCCGCCTGACGAGCGTTGAGCCAGTCGATCATCCCTTTCACAGCCGTCGGGCTGGGAATAAACTCAGGGTCGTAGGGTTTGCTGGAACCATGGCGCAAGGCCCAATCGCCCTCCCAATGCTGCAAGACAAAAGTCTTGCGACTGCCTTTATAGGCAGTGAGCAGGTACTTTGTTAAATCACGGAACTGGCGCGTCTCATCTGCCGCTTGCTGGGAGGAAACGCCGTCAGACCAATAATGGTCCTCACGCCCAAAGGCGTAGGCGGTCAGGATGTACGTGTGGAACGGTTTGGAGAAAACGGAACGGAAATAGGGTGTCTGCGCCATTTCAACCAGGCTGGAAATTTTTCCGGGCCATTGGCTATTCCACGGATACCGTCGCGGCGTGAGGTAAAGTTTGATTACTTTGGACCCGCTCGCGAGGATCTGGTCGGCTCCTTCGTCCAGGAAATCCTCCTGGGTCAGGAAGTATTTGCCATCAACGTGCGCGACACCAAAAACGTCCTCAGGAGCCACTGCCGGGGAAGCGCCCGCCGCCATCGCGGACAAGACGCTAACTGAAAACAGAACGGCCCCGGCGCGTGGCAGTCCCGAAACGCTTTTTAGCCACAGCAGAGCACCCGGAAAGTTCATGGGTCCAGCTTAACGGCCTGAGCTGTTAATGGCAGCCATAGGAGTCTATGGGTCGCGCCGCCGTGCTTTTTACCTTTGGGCGCCTGCCGTGGAAAGCAGGTCCCTGAAGTCACCCAGCAAGCCGCACTTCTTCTGCCGCGGCGTATACAAGGTTACTCTCCGGGCGAACCGGCGGTTTTCCAGCCCACGATTTCATACCGCCGACCCGGAAAATTTCCCGTCCTCTGCACCGTTCCACCCTGTTTCGGGTCCCAGCGCAGGGTCACCTGGTTGGCCGCGCCCTTTGCGAAATCAAAGGTTTCGCCATCGTCTTCAAACAACGTGAACGGCGCCGGTTTGCTGCCGAAGACCCGCACAGTTAAGCGGAAGACCGTGTCGCGCTCCACGTGCTGGACGGGCTCAGCCATGGGCACCAGTGTGTTTTCCCGCGCGTAGAGGGGCATTTCGCCTGGAGCGCCGGAGACCGTCACCGTTGAGCCCCCTGCGTACCATTTCCCAGTCTTGATTTCACACCAGCGGGCGCCAGTCGGCAGGATCAGTTTCCGCGTTGTGGCTTCGCCCAGGAAGGGCGCCGCGAGCAGGTTGTCACCGAACATGAAAGCATTGTCCTCGTTCCAAATCTTTTTATCCTGAGGGAAATCCAGCAGAAGCGAGCGAACCGGCGGGAGCCCCTCATTGTGGTAGCGCATAAAAGCAGAGTACAGATAAGGCAGCAGCTCGTAGCGCTGATTGATAATTGTGCGGAGTTGGCCGGCGACGACCTTTTGCTCCGGCTCGGGCAGCAGTTGGTCCGCCTTGTTCTTGGGGCCGTCGTATTGTTCCCAGAGGGGATGGGGCATGAACCATAGATTCAGACACATTTGTGGCGCAAAGGCGCTCATCGCCACACGGTTCAACAGTTCGGCCAGACTGCTCGCCTCTCTCACCTCGGGTGACCAAAGCAGCCCCGTGAAGGATGCGTTGATGAGCTGCCTCAGGTACTGATCAAACGTATAAGCATCACTGTACAGATTGAAGGGCAAGGGAGCAGCCAGTGCCGAAGTGGCCCTCACGTCGCTCCAGGTCCGAAGGTTGTGCGCCTTGAAGGCCGTGAACAAGGAGCGCTGGTAGAGATAGCCATAAAGCTGCGACATCTGATCGCCATCAATACCGGATGGAAAGATGGAGCAATACGGGAAATTGAATGGAGTCGCATCGGTGGGCGGCTGCCGGTCGCACTCATCCCCTTTGAAACCGAGAATCCCCTGCTTCACGAACTCACTTTCGTGGTAATCGGCGAAAATGCGAAAGGCCTCAGGATCGGCGAAATCGACCACCAGGCCGCCCCAAACCAAAAAATCCCCCGCTCGCTCGCGTAGCGGCGCATACAATGGTGAACTTGGGTTGATGTAGGCGTGCTCCCAGAGATTGAGCTTGAAACCGGTTTGCCGCAATTGCTCAGTCATCTTCGCCGGGTCCGGAAAACGCTCCTTCGACCAGACGAACGAACAGGAATCCGCGTGCGTCTGCCCCCCGGGCTCCAGGCCGAGCCTGTCGCAGGGAATATTCATGGCGCGCAGAGATTGGGCGGTTTGCAGCACCGAGGCTTCGGTGGCGCGGGTTAACATTCGATACTTCAACCCCAATCCCCAGAGCGGCGGGACCGCTCCGCCACCCGAAAACAGGTTGTAGCGCTCGACGGCTTCGCGCATCGTCGGCCCCTCAAACACGTAAACATCCACTCCCTGCGAATTGCCGGGCAGGTCGAAGAGCACCTCGGTCCGCCCGTGAGCGGGGCGGGCGGCGTACAGATCCCGTTCCGAAGTTTTGAGTCCAGCCGAGGTGTCGGTGCTGGCGCTGGCTGAGTCGTTGGGAGTTAACCGTGCGACCTGAACATCGGGCACTCGCGCGGTATCGACGTAAATGCCGTACCCTTTGGTGCTGACGTAGAACGCCACCGGACCGTGGCTTGCCCCCGTCTTGCCGACTACCCCGGCGCAAACCGTCAGATGTTTGAACAGCCCCTTTTGTTCATAGGCGCCCGGGTCGAGGCCAAAGCCGTAAATCTCCTCCCCTGGCTCGTCACACGGAACGTAAATGGCCGTGCGTGAGCGAGTAATGCGGCCCCGTATCGTTTCGGGCGCGAATGGCGGCGGACCGGCGGGAGGGAGGAGCTCAAAACCCTCCCGTCGCGGAGCGGATTCGCGCACGGCCGCCGGTGTGAATCGCTCCGGCGTTCCAAAGCGCACTCGCCACACTCCGGGAAGGACCTGCTCAACTGTGGACTTGACCCACCCGGCCTCCGCAGGCGCCCCGCTTGGGTCAGCCGCGCGTGCCACGGATTCCGGCGAGGACACCGTTGCAGTTAGAACCGCAGCGGTCATGAGCAAGGACAAAAACCTGTTTCGCATAGGCTGAACTCCAGCGATTCAGGTTTTCTTCGCCCTCTTTGTCAATGCTGAACCTCACTTTGCTGCTCTGAACAACTCCCTTTTCCTGAACTTCGCACTGGGCTACGAGACGTCCGGCAAACTGGCACTGAACAAAACCTTGTGGGTTAACGCTGTCCCACTTCATGAAAGCGCCCCGCTAAATCGAAGGCAAGGGGATACAATTCTTCTTCAGGTCGCGCTGGCTAATGATGTTGAACAACGGCCCGCGCTGAAAGAGCATCCAGCCTTTCTCCACCAGCACTTCTTTCAAGAGGACGAGTGCGTCGTGTGGGCTCACAGGGTGCTCGTGGCATAGGTCAACGGTAGGTTCCATTTGCACATTAGATCTGGCGTGGATGATCAGGCCGGCGGATTCACGAAGATAGTTCAGCACGGTTTCCAGGCGCGCGTTGTGAAAATCCAGCTTGAGCGTCGAACCGCGGGGAGGAAGCTCCACTGCGGGTAAATTCGATGTTGTTCCCCTCAAGCGCGGGGCGCTGGAGGAAGCCGATTTCAATGCGGTGCTATTCATAAATTCTTTCATTCTAGTGTGCCTCGGGCCTGAGTGCGCTGTTTGCCATCCACCGGCCTGTCATCGTGCTCCAGCAACTCTGGGGCCAACCCGCAGATTGCCTGGATTGCTCAACAAGCCAGCAGTTTTCCGCGGTGCGCTCGAGGCCCCGCGCACGTTTTGCGCACTTCATGCGCAACATTTGCTGCGGCTCCTGTCAAAGGAGGGCCTTGGTTCTCCACGTGCCCTAATACCCGCCCTAGTCCCGCCGTGCGCCCATGATTGCGCATTGTAACGCCCCGTTGCGGGCCGTATGCTCAAGCAGCGCGATGACTTCTGCCCAACAACAGGCAACGCTGGCCAGCGCCAACTGTGACCTTGCCTTCGACAACCTGACCCGGCAGCTCTATGCGACCGACGCCTCCATTTACCAAATCGAGCCCGTGGCGGTTGGGTTCCCCCGCAATGCACGGCAGGCCAGCGCGTTGATTTCGGCGGCGATGCAGGCTGGCGTGCCGGTAATCCCGCGCGGTGCGGGCACGGGCCTCGTGGGCGGCGCGATTGGGGACGGTCTGGTCATTGATTTTGCTCGGCACAATCGCCTGATCTCCGACCTCGATATCGAGCGCCGTGCCGTGCGTGTGGGAGCCGGCGTGGTTTTGGATCAACTCAACCATTTTCTCCGCCCGCACGGCCTTTGTTTTGGGCCGGATGTGGCGACGAGCTCTCGCGCCACCCTGGGCGGAATGATTGCCAACAACTCCAGCGGCGCGCACACCCCTGCCTACGGCACGACCGCGGCTCACGTTCAGGAACTGGAGGTGGTTCTCTCGGATGGCCAGGTCGTTATGGTCGGGTCGGGCCGCGACACGCTCCGCAAGCAGCGGGAGTTGGTCCAGGACTTGGTATATTTCCATTCGCTGACAATCCAGGAGCAAATGCCCGAGGGTTTGCTGAAACATTGGCCCGGATACGGCCTTGATGGCTGCCTCCGAGAACCGGCAAACCTGAATCATCTGCTCTGCGGCAGCGAGGGCACCCTGGCCGCCATCACCTCGGCTGAGTTGAAACTCGTGCCCTTGCCCAAAGAAAAGGGACTTGGGTTGCTTTTCTTTGATTCTGTCGGCGAGGCAATGCAGGCAACTGTCGAGCTGCTGGATCTGGCGCCAGCCGCGATCGAACATATCGATCGGGTGCTTTTAGACCAGACTCGCGGAAACCGCGAATTTCAGGCCGCGCGCGATTTGCTCGAGCTCGAGGTGAGTCCCTGCGAGGCCCTGCTGGTTGTGGAGTTCTTTGAGGACGTTGAAGAACGGCTGGCGACGGTCCAGCAGCGCAGGCTGGGAAAGCGCAGCCTGCTAATGACCGGGGAGCGGGAGCAGGCGCTGGTGTGGGGTCTGCGCAAGGCCGGCCTCTCGCTCTTAACCGGGTGCCGCGGGGATGCCAAACCGGTTACGGGCATCGAGGATACCGCGGTGCGTCCGGGACAACTTCCCGAATACGTTCGTGAGCTGGAAAAGCTAATGGCGCGCCTGGGTCTGCGGGCCTCTTTTTATGGCCACGCCGCGGCGGGGTTGCTGCATGTGCGGCCGGTGCTGGATCTGCATACCCGCGAGGGATTGAGGAAACTGCGGCAGGTTGCTTGTGAGGTATCCGCGCTGGTCAGGCAGTTTAAAGGCTCCTTGGCCGGCGAACATGGAGTGGGCATCGCCCGGACCGAGTTCATGGCCGACCATCTCGGGGAGGCTCTGATGGGTGCGATGCACCAGATCAAGGCATCCTTCGATCCTCACAATCTGTTTAATCCCGGAAAAATCGTCTCCGATGGACGGTTCGAAATAGATGATAACCTGCGGCTCGGGCCCGCTCATGAACTGAGGCCGCTGTTCACGCCGATGCTCGCTTTTGCCGAAAAGGACGGCTCGTTCATCCGCAACCTTGAGCAGTGCAACGGGTGCGGCGGCTGCCGCAAAGAGAGCCCGACGATGTGTCCCACCTTTTTTGTTACCGGCGAAGAGTGGCTCAGCACGCGAGGACGCGCCAATGCGATTCGCGCGGTGTTGGCCGGACGTGGCAGCAGCGAGGGGGTACCGCTGAGTTCCAAGGAACTCGATGCAGCCCTCGGCAGTTGTCTTGCCTGCAAGGCTTGCACGACGGAGTGCCCTTCAAATGTGAACCTCGCGCTATTGAAGACTGAGTTGCTGCATGCCCGAAATCAGCAGCGGGGGCTTTCCTTGCGCAGCCGGCTTTTCAGTTCCATCGATCGGTTGGGCCGGGCCGGGTGCGGGTTCCCATGGCTGGCCAACTTTGCCCTGGATTCGCTGCTGGTCCGCGGTCTTCTCGCCAAGACTCTGGGGATCGCATGGCAACGCCCCCTGCCGCATTACGCCCGGGTGAGATTCGATCGCTGGTTCCGTCGAAGAAAACCCAGCGGGGCAAGCGCCGAGCGAGGCCGCGTGTTGCTTTGGGACGACACTTTTGTTCGGTATCATGAGCCCCACATTGGCAGGGCGGCCGTCCAAGTGCTGGAAGCCGCAGGCTTTGAGGTGGCGCTGGTCAAGGATCGCCAGTGTTGCGGCCGCCCGGCTTTCAGCCAGGGACACCTGGCACGCGCCGCGAGGTTGGGCCGGCACAATCTCGCAGTGCTGAGCCGGGACGCCTGTGACACTCCCATCCTTTTTCTCGAGCCCTCCTGTTACTCGATGTTCGCGCAAGATTATCGTGAAATGAACCTTCCTTGGGCTGAGGAGGTCCGGGCGCGCTGCTTTCTCTTTGAAGATTTCATCGAGAAACTCTTGAGCCGACAACCCGGGGCGCTCCAATTCGAACCTCGTGCGGCTAAGGTCGTCATTCATGCCCACTGCCACGCCAAATCGCTGCACCATCCTGATTTCCTGCTGCAGCTTGCCCGTCGATTGCCCGGCCGGGAGGTTTCGTTGCTCGACACCGGTTGCTGTGGCATGGCCGGCGCCTTTGGGGCGCTCGCTGATAATTACGAGCTGTCTCTCAAAGTTGCCGAGCCTTTGGCTCTCATGATTCGAGGCCAGCCGTACGGTACAGTGGTGGTTGCTTCTGGGACCAGTTGCCGGCACCAGCTCAGCCACCTCGCTCCGGTTCGGCCCAAGCACATGGCCGAGGTGCTCGCGGAAGCTTTGACTCCGGCCTGAGCCCGCGGGCAAGGTGGCCTCAGGCGATCGCTCCTTTCTAAAGCGCTTTGAAGAACGTTCGCGCCGTTGCGCAGGTCGCTTCGCTCAGTTCCTGCTGCGAACAGCCTTTGACCCCCGCGGCCACCGCCGAGATTTCCTTCACATAAGCGGGCTCGCAGCGCTTGCCCCGGTAGGGCACCGGGGCCAGGAAAGGGCTGTCCGTCTCGATCATGAACTTATCGAGAGGCGTCGCGGCCAGCGTGTCTCGGATGTTCTGGCCGTTTTTGAAGGTGAGGATCCCGGTGAAACTGACAATCGACCCGAGCGCCAGGATGCGCTCCATCGTGCGAGCGTCGTTGGCAAAACAGTGGAACACCCCGCGAATGCGGCTCGCAAACGGAGTGAAGAGCGCTAGTGTATCCTCCAGCGAGTCGCGCTGGTGTATGACGCAGTTCAGCCCGAGCTCGGTGGCCACTTCAAGATGCTGCCGGAAGAGTGCCGCCTGCCTGCCCTTATAGGCGTCGTCTTCCGCCTTGAGACCTCCGGTGGTTTTGCTCGGCAAGCGGTGGTAGTCCAAACCCGTCTCTCCCAAGGCCACCACCTTAGGGTGCGCCGCCAACTCGCGTAGCGCAGGGCGGATGTCCTCCGGCGCGCCCGGAGCATCCGAAGGATGGCAGCCGACCGCGGCGAACACATTGGAGAAGCGTTCGCTGATCGCCAAGGCCCTTCGGCTGCTTTCAAGGTCAGTAGCAATGGTTACGATCTTCTCGATGCCGGCAGCCTGAGCTCGTTCGACCACCTGCGGCAACTCGTTCGCGAAGTCCGGGTAGTCGAGATGCGCGTGAGTATCGTAAAAAACTGGCACGGCGATGAATGTGGAGAAGCACGCGCGACGGTGCAAGCCGCTACGGCTTTATCTCCACAACGTCTCGCGGCATAAGTGGCACGTCCTCTCCGGTGAGCAGCTTTTTGGGATCAACAGGGATTTGCTGGCCGCTGCGGCAGATTATAATCTCGCTCGGGTCTCCCTTGCCGAAGTAATCCGCTGCCACCACGGCCTTGGCCAGAGTCAAATTCGCCGTCCAGGGCACGAGGATGTTTCGCACGGGGCCGACGAAGCTCACCGTGGGGCCCTCCGCCTGTCGTTCGATCATGTTCTGCATCGCCTGCTGTTGACCAGCGACGAATGCAGCGCGGGCCTCGGCCTGGGCCGCGCTCTTGGACACACACCCGCTTAGGCTGCACGCCACGGCAACGGCCATCAGGATGCCCACGTTTGGAAACCGAAGGATTTGGGTCAGCCACCGCTCCAACACCTGCACCTCCTACTCACCGGGCCGCTTGAGGATCTTTCCGAATTCCATATCCGGTTCGATTTCTATCCGCCCCGGGGCTCGTGTTCCATCTCCGGGCCCCGTCGGCAAGGGCTTCTTTTCCAGCTTCGGATTCCGGGCCGCAGGGGTGAACACGGGCAACATCGGCGGCGGCGGGCTTGTCTCGGCAGTTTCGACCTCGGCTGCTTCCGTGCTTTTCCCCGGCATGTGCCAGTTGGTGCGGTTTTCCAGCCAGGTCCGGTACCGCTGAAAGGTCCACATCCCGTGCTCGGCCCCGGTCTCGAGCGAGGAGACAATTTTGAAGAAATCCCGATTACGAATGAAACTCTTGACTGCGTGTGAGGCCATCAGGATCTCACATTCCGGGACGCGGATGTTCAGCTCCGGCCGGAAGCGCAGGCGCTGCGTTACGACGGCGACCAGGGCATCGGCCAACTGCGCGGCTACCCCGCTCTGAATTTCTGAGGGGAAAGCAGACACCACCCGCTGCAAGGCCTCCGCGCACGTTGAGGAGTGGACCGTCGCCAGCACCAGGTGCCCGGTCTCCGAAGCGTTCAACGTCAACCGCATCGTCTCCGGGTCGCGCATTTCTCCCACCATCAGCACATCAGGATCTTCCCGCAAGGCGTCCAATAGCGCCTGCTCGAAACTCGGGGTGTCCCGGCCTACCTCGCGTTGCCGAATATACGAGCGGCGTGGGCGGAACGTGTATTCGATTGGGCTTTCTATCGTTACGATATGCCGCGTGTCCGTGAGGTTGATTTCCTGGATCAACGCCGCCAACGTTGATGATTTGCCCGACCCGGTCGGGCCGCTTACCAGTATCAGTCCGTGGCTGTGCGTGATGAGCTTCTTGAGGTCGGGATGGAGGTTAAGGCTTTCCAGCGTCGCTTGGAACGAGGTTAACAGCCGGATGGCAAAGCCCACTCCCCGGGAAGTTTGCAGCACGTTGATGCGGCAGCGCACCCCGCGCAGGGTCCGGGAAAAGTCGGCTGAACGTCGTTCGACGAATTGGGGCCAATGGTCTTCTCCCAAAACCTGGTGTGCCATTTCCAGCAGAACCTTGGCAGGCAAGGCCTCTTCTGCCGTTTTGAGGGTGCCCCGCACCCGAAAAGCGGGCGGGAGGCCCGGTTCCAGGTGCAAGTCGCTGGCTCCGTTCTGCGCTGCCAGATTAACTAATGATTCTAAATCCATCGGCCAATTCTATCGTTAGACACCGGATCTGGCAAAAAGTTCGTCAGCACCCAGTCCCGGTTTCCTGCAGGACCTCAAGACAGTGCGGGATTGCGCCGGCGACAAAGCGCAGGCACTCGACGGCCCCGCTCGGTTTACCCGGCAGGCAGAGCACCAGCGTCTTGCCCACGACCACCGCGAGGTTCCGCGATAAAATAGCGTTTTTCGTCAGCTTTAGCGATTCCGCCCGCATTGCCTCTCCAAAGCCAGGCAGTTCGCGCACCGCGATTTCGCGCACAGCCTCCGGCGTAACGTCCCGCGCGGCCACGCCGGTGCCGCCGGTGGTCAGCACAAGTCCGCAGCCTTTTGCGATCTGCTCTCGGATAGCCCTCTGAATTTGGGTTTTATCATCGGGGACGAGGGCCTCGGCGATGACCTTCCACTGGTAACCCGCCGCCGATGCTTTCAGAGCCGGCCCGCCGTGGTCTTCGTACACCCCCGCCGCCGCCCGGTCTGAAATGGTTATGATGCCGGTCTGAACGTTCATGCGCGTTTTGACCTTCCTACGCTCTGAACGCCGGCCTTCGTCTTGGAAATCAGTCGAATGCCCCCAAGCCGCATTCTCCCATCCACCGCTTTGCACATATCGTAGATCGTCAAGGCAGCGACACTCACGGCGGTCAGCGCCTCCATCTCCACCCCTGTTTGAGCCGCAATTTTAGCCGAGGCCGTTATCACCACCCGGTCCCGACTCCTGGGCACGCTGCAATTCACTTCGCAATGGGTAAGGGGAAGGGGATGGCACAGCGGAATGAGCTCGCCGGTTTTCTTTGCCGCCAAAATCCCCGCTAGGCGCGCCGCGGCGAATACGTTTCCTTTCGCGATGGCCTGCGATTCAATCAGGTCAATCGTGGCCTTCTGCAGCCTGATTTCTCCGCGCGCGATAGCCTCGCGGACGAGCACCGGTTTGGCCGACACATCCACCATGTTGGCTTCACCTCGGGCATTGATGTGAGAGAGAACAGTTTTCATAAACGGCTGATTCGGCCCAGCGCTCCTCTAAGCCTCCACCTCATCCGGCCGCAACATCTGGCTCAGTTCCGGCAAGGCCCGGATCCCTTCCTTTGCGAAAATCACCCTGAGCACGATTTCTCCCAACTCAAGGACGCGGTCTGAAATGGGGGCCAAATCGTCGCCAAACTTGCGCATGGCGATCCCCGCCTCTCCCAAGAAGCCCCAAAACCGATCAATATCGTTGGTTTTCCGATGCAGCTCACCCTTCATCGCTTCGAGCCGCCTGAGCAATCGCCGTTTCTGGTCATCGCCGATGAGGGTGCCGTTCCGGAAGAGCTCTCTGAGCTCGGCTATCAAACTCTGAACTCGCTGGAAATCGGGCTCTGGAAATTCATACGTGCTGGCCCGCGCGAATAATGAGAGATACTCCTCGGATTTCGTCTCGAAGTAACCTCGGGCATGCCGGTTGGTTAGCTCCGAGCGAACGCTCGCGCGTAGTTGGCTAAAGTAATTAGCTATGGCGGCGACGTTTTGATGCCGTTGCGGGCCGATTTCCGGGAAGGCCTCAAGTTTCGCCTGCCGCGCCATCGAGAATCCCCGCAGGATCCCCAGCGCCTCGACGTAATCGTCGTGATGTTCCGGCATCTGTCGCGCATGCCCCTCAAAGCGCTCAAATTCGGTGCACAGCGCCGCCAGCGCTTCGAGATTATCGGCTGGCAGATGCGTCAGCGTCTTTACAGGAAAAAAGGCGGTTTTCATCACGTCGCAACTGGGCAAATCGTCGCTTTCGGCGAACTCCGCCAGCATACAGCAGGCAAAGGCTTCCGCACGAAGTTTATTTCGGAACTGGCCGGTTTCTGCTATGTTGTTCGCGGCCGAACGATTCGCTTTTTTCCGGGAAATTACTTTATGCAAATGGACCGTCTGACGATTAAGTCGCAGGAGGCGTTGCAGGAAGCGCAACGCATTGCTCAGGGCTATTCCCATCAGGAAGTCGATGGCGAACACCTTTTGCTGGCCCTGGTTGGCCAGGCCGAGAGCCTCATTCCGGATTTGTTGCAGAAAATCGGCGTTCCGCCCGCCTCTCTGCGTCCCGACCTGGAACGCGAGCTGGCCCGCCGCCACAAAGTCCAGGGCATCAGTTCCAGCG
>VFSW01010947.1_pt1 | contig 12798 bp, 18 predicted proteins | sample 5358111 | NCBI WGS metagenome assembly VFSW01 (sample SAMN11554181, study PRJNA540505) | mine drainage metagenome | isolation source: sediment from site ElyBrook_90M | place: USA: Ely Copper Mine, Vershire, VT | collected 2017 | reverse complement strand
GAAGAATCACAATACGAATATCCTTCGACAGGTTCTTGTTCGGGACTACTGAATCCTCCCGAATGTACTTCACATCATCAACCATCAAACTTTCCGGCTTCGACATAACTTCCTCCTTTTTCCTTGCTTATCCTTCTTTGCGGTCCATCCTTAACCCGTATAATAATACTTTTATACTTAAATACAAGTTAATTCTTTGGATAAAGTGGGTATTGGATTTCAAGTGGAAAGTGCGCTAAAAGCCCTGTTTCTGGGCCTTTCTGATTTTGCGTTTAAACGCGGTTCTTTTGGACGATCAGGCCCCGAAACATATTCCTCTCGGGGCCTATTTAGCTTGTAAAAGCGCCTTGATTACTTGTAAACGGCGTTGGTTTATAACCGATAGGGAATAGTATTCTTTCACGTGATTTGCGAGTGCGATTTGGATTTCTTTTCTATCGCTTTTTTTTAGTTCAATCGCTTTTTTCATTATCTCGTTAAGTGGATTTTTTGGTCCTCCATATTCAATTCCGGGCATCTCTTTCCACTCAGGAAGATAGTTGGGCACTATTGGGAGAACTCCAGCGTAAGCCGCCTCAAGCGCCGCGATATTGGACTTCCCCCGGTTGAAGGGATTATCCGACAACGGCACGAACTGCGCCCAGGGTTTGATCTGGTTCTTGTAGGCCAAGAGGTACTCGTAGTGGTTGTAGATATAGGGCGTGTGTTCCGTGCGGCCCTCAAAATTCTTGGGGCGCCAGGGAAACCCTTTCTCAATCCACCAAGGGTAGTAACCCATGAACTGGATGTACTTCTTGGATTCAGTCTTCTCTAGGAACTTCCAGATTTCCTCGGTGGCGTCGAGCAGATCCCCTTCATGTGAGGCCCCTCCCCTCCAGGCCATGCAGTTATCATCTGGTTCAGGGAACGTGTCCCAATCGTTGAAGACGTAATCGTCAATGGCGTTAGGGATCACGATGGGTCGCTTGCCGGCCTTTCCTTGGATAAGGTCGGCCAGGTATTCCACCGTGACCGAAATAACATCCGCTTGCCTGAGCATGAACAAATGATTCTCGATGAGCGGCCTTGTTATCGTCTGGCTTGCGGGATTGTCCTTGGGTATTTCAAATAGGTTGTCGTCGCAGTCGTACCAGAGAGGTATCCGCATATTGAGGCATTGCTTCATGACCTCCATGTGGAAAGGTTCGATGCAGTGGAACATGTAAACTATGTCGCAGCGCAAGAGGTCTTTCCAAAGCTCGTCAGAACGGGGATAGAGGATTTCTATTTCCGGGTCCAGCAAGGGCAGCCGGTCCATGACCCCCTCGCCCCTGTAATGCCTTTTAGGACTGAACCCCTTGGGGCTCACCACTAGGATTTTGGCTTTCATGGTTCTCCTTTTCGTTGAAGATTTCCAATTCCGTTCTTTCTGTGAACGAGTTACAGGCCCCAGGTATTTGGACCGTGTGGCCTACTTTGCTAAAACCGCACTTCACGCACAGCAGGTACGTCACTGGCATCCAAAACCTCCTTTGCCTTCTTGGCGACCGTAGCAGCCGATAAAGTGTACACGCACATGAACCGCCTCGGGTCGTCAAGTTCAAACTCGCAGGCGTAATCCGTGACCGGTGGATTCTTCCTCCGGTGGTGGCATCCCTTACAAGGCGCCGTTGTTTCAATCGGCGTCACCGATTCTGTGACGATCTTCTTGGGGTCCGTGCCCGTGAAGATTCCAAGGGTCGGGCAAGTCCCGTCCGCGATATGGAGTAACCCAGTGTCAATCCCAATGAATAACTTCGCCTTCTTCATGAGCGCGTGGATCATTGAAAGGTTCGTCCGCCCGTTGAGGTTGATGATATTGTCCCCTCCAAAGCTGAAATCCACTTGATCCCCAACCGTTACCACCACATAACCTAACTCCTTGATTCGGTTGATTAAGTCCATCCAGAATTCCGGTGGATGGCCCTTGAAGGTCTGGCCCCCGTTCTTCGTGTGGACGACCACATAAGGGGACCGCCAATCGTGGGGGCTCAATCGGTGAACCATCAGTTCATCCATGGGAGTTGAAAGGAATTTTGTGTCTTTCGGGAAGTGACCCATCTTGATGCCGGTTTGTTCCTCGAGCGCCGCCTCGTATCCGTCCCGAATGGATAAACCTTGTCGGCGTTCGTAGGCCAGGTCCAGATCAACGAAATCCGAGACGGCATAGGTGTCTATTTCCGTGGTGATGGCTAAAGGGAACTCGTTCCTGAAAGCCTCGGGCACGTGGGTGATAACCACTGTTTCCGTGCCTTCCTCCACGCAAAGCCTGTCGTGAAAGGGTAGAGTTAAAAGGCAGTCTCCGAGTCCCGCATGGCGGACGAATGCCCTCGGTAAGGTCGGGTGCAGTTCGCGGTTCAAGCGGTTCAATTCCTTGTTCATCTCCCAAAGCTGCGCATCCGTCCACTTCTCGTTGAAGATGACCGTGGTCTTGGCTTCCTTGATGTCCCACTCCGGGGCTTTGATCTTCTTCTCGGCTGGGGTTTTCCCCCGTGTCGCGCCTTCCTCGTGGATGCTGTTGATCTCCGGGTCATATAGGACGCGCCATCCACTGGCCCAAGCCTGAAAGCACAGGTCGGTGTCCTCGCAGGAAACCATGAAGGTTTCATCGTACTTGTGGTCTTTCCAGAAGTCTTTTCGGATAGCGGCGGTGGCCCCGGTCACGTAAATACGGTAGGCCGGAATAGAACACAAAAGCGCTTGGTGGGGCAGTTTGCCGTGGCCGTAGTGGCCCATAGCCTTCTCGTTCCAGCGCCGGTATCCCCCGCCGTGCTGGATTCGACCATCGGGATAAAACAAGAGTCCCCCTACGATGGCGATCTGGGGGTCTTCCTCGAAGTCTCTCTCGAATTGCTCGGTCAAGCGTTTATTGAAGATCACCCCATTGGTCACGATGCAGGTATAGGGCGTCTCGGATAAATCGATTCCCATGTTCATGATCCTGGAGAGTGGCCCGTTTCCGAGGACTTGGATTGACCTAGCTTTAAACATCTCAGCCACTTGATGCACTTGGTCCCAGTCCGGGCCCCCGTTGTCGATGACGATGATCGGGTCTTCGGGATGGTACTTTCGGAAGGACACCAGGCAGCGCATCAGGAGTTCGGGCTTGCTATACGACAGGACAACGTAGGTGACTCGATTCATAAAACACCCCATTTTTTTAATGCCTGAATCATATACTGCTTAGTGCAATCAAGGCAGATGTCAGGCGTCTCGACGTTCAAACCCTTTGCGTTTCTATAATTCCAATACATATAAATATTCAAGCTTTTTTTAGTGTGGCAAAAGTTCTTGCCGCTTTCTGAAAAAACAATCTCTTGTGCAAGTGAGCTTCCGGTAACTTCCTTTCCGCATTTATCACAGAATATCTTAGTCACTTAACCCTCCCTAACCATTTATCAATTACAGCCATCCGGTTTTCCAACGAAGACCCCGCCATGTGCAAAATAAAATCCCCGTCCTGCCAGTGTTTCGCGTTGTCGAATTCCTCAAGCCTCAATTCATGATCGTAGGAATTCATTTCTTTTTGCTGCGCTTTGGCGATGAAGGGCCTGGGATTCTCCTTGAAATATCTTTGATCGTGCTCTCCCCCTTTTGCTATGTAAGCCAAAATTTCCAAGAGATATTTCCGGGAGGTTTTCGATTTCTTAATAAGCATCTGACTTGTGTTGATTCCGTCCCAATCGGTTCCCACTGTGATTTCGTAATTCTTATACTTCTCGATGAGGCTTTCGATGGTATTTTTCATATTCGTGAATATCGCATCCACCCCAATAGTGAAAAGATAGTCGGCTTTGGTTTGAACTGAAAGGGTGCGGTGGGCCAAAAGGGCGTTGGCTTTTCCGGCCCTACAGATTCCATCGTATCCCTCGGCCATCCCCTCATCGTTGAACATATAAGGGTTATAGGTATACCCTCGCTCCTCACAGTAGGCCCGATGATTTGGAACGGTCTTCTGGGCTAACAGCTTAAAATTCAGGTAATAGAACGTGGTGACGATGATCTTCATGCGAAAGGGTCCGCAGCGCCATAAGCCCGTTGACGCGCCCATTCCTGGATCACCTTGGGCAAAGGTTCTTTGATGGGCAAAAGCTCATCAGGCCGGAAACGAGTGTAAGGGTCGAACTCCCCGGCGTTGACTTCCAAGTCCTGGTAAAACTTGGGGTCGGCCTTGTTGATCTGGAAAATCTTCTCTTGCAGGTTGATCTTGTTCAGCACCATTTTTTTCCGGTCCCTCACGAACCCCATGTGGTAGGTCTTAATTTCTTCCCAATACTTGTGGGTGAAGGGTGCGTTTAGGTTCTCGGCGTCGTCCCAGGAATTGTACTTGATCTTGGCGAGCCTCCCGGTGTGGTTCCCACAGGGTCCATTCTCCCCGCGCTCTTTGATCTTCGGATAATTGATGTAGTGGTAAGGGTCGCCCCAGAGATTGAACCTGCGCACCACAAAAGCCTCTTGGTCTTCCGTAATGGCTTGCCTTACGAGGTCGTAGGAATTTTCGTGCAGGACTTCGTCGGCTTGAAGGCAGAACTGCCATTCGGTATCAAGGTGCCGCTTCGTTTCGTTCGTCCAGAAGGATAGGCGGTGCTTCCCTTGGTGGGCCGTGTCCCGCCAGTTCATGGGCCACATTCTCACGATCCAGAGCTTCGGATCGTTCACCCGTTTCCTGAGTTCCATTTCATCTTCGTCGGTGAACATCAGGCATACCACGCGGTCGCAGACCGGCAATAGGGATTGCACCGCTTCCACGAAACAGTAATCGTATTTCACCCCGTCATTGACGAAAACATGGCCTCCGAGGGTTGGGGTCATTTCGGCCACCTCCTCCATACCAACCACGCCGCAAACCAACTTCCGGCCACATATCCGATAAGAAAAAACGCTACGTGAACCATCAAAACACCTCCACTTTGGGTATGGGCACAATCCACTTCCCACCCTGTTCTTTGAACGCCTGGTTCTTCTCCATGATCTCCTTGGCAAAGTTCCAAGTGAGGATTAAACAGTAGTCCGGTTTCATCTCGTAGAGCGCGGTAGGGTTCAAAATCGGGATATGCGTCCCGGGGGTCACAAGCCCTTGTTTCCCTGGGGTGTCATCCACCACGAAGTCGATATAGCCCGAGTCCAAGCCGAAGAAGTTCAAGAGCGTGGTGGATTTTGCCGATGCCCCGTAAATGGCTATTGATCTCCCGTCCTTGATGATCCGGTTGACTGTTGACCAAAGTTCCGTTTTCAGATTAACCACTTGCTCCAACAATTCCTCGTAGACAGTTGACCACGTGTACCCGAAAAGGCTTTCCTGTTCCAGGATGTCCTCTACCCTATGGGCACCCTCCGACAACAGACTCTTGGGGCCGTCCTTCAACTGGAAGTAAGCCCTCAGTGATCCGCCGTGTATCGGGATGCGTTCCACATCTACCATTTCCATCCCGTGGGCCTCGAATAATTCCGAGAGGGAGTGAGCCGAGTAATAACAAAGGTGCTCGTGATAAATGCAATCGAACTGGGTTTGCTCGATCAAATCCCGCACGTAATGGGTTTCCACAACCGCCACTCCATCAGGCTTCAAGAGAGTGCGGATTCCCTCAACTACCCCGTGCAGGTCGGCCACGTGAGCCAGGACATTGTTGGCGTGAATCACGTCCGCCGAAACGTCCCAGGTCGCCAAGTCCTTCGCATTCTTGTCATTGAAAAACCCAGTGATGATTTTAGCTTTCCCAGCGCCTAAGTTTTCCTGGGCAACCTTGGTGATATTCTCCGAAGGGTCAACCCCGATGATCTTCCCGACCTTTCCCACGTAGTTCTTCAAGAGATAGCCGTCGTTACAACCTACTTCCACCACGGTCGAGGATTCGTCCAGTTTCAGGCGTTCCATTAAGCGGCCGGTGATTTCCTGGGCGTTGTCCAGGACCGTCTTTGAGACCGACGACGTGTAGAGGTATTCCTTGAAAAGCTTCTCGGGGGGCACCGTCTCGACGATCTGCACAAGGGTACAGTCCTCACAGAAAACCAGGTCAAGGGGGAATTTCTCCTCGGGATCGAAAACCTGTTCTTTGGTTAATAGTGCGTTGGCTAGGGGTGTGAATCCCAGTGACAGGATTCCCTTGATGTTTTGGCTCTTGCAAGAGCGGCAGGTGAGTATCACTTGACGGTCTCCACGACAAACACCCCGATTCCCTCGTGGTAACCATTGGCCCGTTTAAGCTCCCAAGCCTTGTGGATGGTGAAATCGTTAAAGGCTTTTTGCGCCCCGGCCCACGCGAAGCTTCCCTCAAGCTCGATATCATCCACTAAAAGGATGAACGGCCGGGCGCACCGTTTCCCGTACTTCACGATGGCCTTGTAGGTCGTTTCCTCATCGTGCGCTCCATCGTACAGGAACACGTTCGCGGGCTTAATGACCTCATCAGGAAGTTTCAGACAATCCCCGCCCCATATCCCTTGCCGGCCGATTTCCTCCTTGTGTTTGGTCAACAGTTCGAGCGCCATTTTTTGCGCGTCGAATCCCGCTTCCTGGGGACCGAACTGGGAATAATTGTCGATAGCCTGAGAACGCACACCGTTTTTCCAGAGCGCCGGTAGCAACGTGGACCCGGCCCATACTCCGATTTCCAAATACCGGCAGTTTCCATAGGAGCATAGGTTGTTCAACAGGTGGCGAATCTTCGGGGTGGAGAATCCGCGAAGATTGAAAATCTCCGGGGGCAATTTGGATTCCAAGCGCTCAGCCTTCGAGATAGATTCCTCGACGATTGTCTTCAGGTTTTCGACCGTGGAGTAGTCCATCACGCCACCGCCTTTCGTGCCCTGATCCTGGCGACTTTGGGACGGATATGGATACGCATCTCGCGCAATTGCTTACGGTTTTTTCCAAGGGCTTTAATGGCTAATTGGCGCTTGGCGAGGTTGCGGCCAAGCTTTCGGATTTTTACTTTCGGGTATCGTTTGGGAGCGTCTTGGGGTTTGACTTCGGGGATTCCGTGGTCTTGTGCTTTCGGCTGTACCGCTTGAGTTGGTTGTTTCTTACCCGCATTGAACAATTTGTCAGCGACAGTCTTGAAGATTTTCTTAAACATACGGTCTCCTTTTGTTGGTTTACAGCGCCGCTTCCCTCAGCGTTCCCTGGTACCTCGGATCTTCCATGACCTTTACGGCTGCCCTTCGTATCGCTTTGGACAAGTCCTTTTTCGTATAGGGATTTGATCCACTTACGGGTGGTAGCAGGCTGACCAGTAAATCGGATAATTCCCAAAGCGCGTCCTTGATTTCTTTCGGGCGGTAGTCCACGTGCCCCCGGGCGGTCTTCAACATGTGGCAGCACCGCCTCAAAAGTTGATGGTCTTTGGGCCACAGGGCGGCGGGGATGGGCCCCATTGTATGCCGCCCTGAGATTTCGTCCAAGTCCCAAGTGGTAGCCAGGGCACCCAATCGGGCTTCCCCTACCTTGGCGACACCTACACAACCGTTGATGTGGTCAGGCCATCCCTTCGCCTGATAAATCCGCATGATGGCGAGTTTCAATGGTATCCGAAGGGTGTCTATCCAGTGTTGGCGGTCGCTCTTTTTCTTGACCTTGTTGTTCCACATAGGTTTTTTCCAAGGGCTCTTGGGTTTGACACATCTCCGGCAGATGCACTCGATCTTGTGGGGCTTGTTCTTGGCCCCAAGTTTTCTTCCTCCGATGAAGGATCTGGTATTCTTTCCCAACCGCAGGACCGGGGGTTTAAAGTCCTCGCTCATAGCTTGTCCCAGATGTAGGCGCCCAACACCATGCCGAAGATGAAGACCGCCGTCAGCGTGATCCAGAAATCAATTCTTTTCATATGAGCGAACCTCCGACCAACGATAGTTTGGTACGAACGTCACTTTTCCCGCCGGACTATTTCTCAGGTATTTCGATTCCATGATGAGCGTTTTTTCGTCGTCTGGCAGAACCAACTTAAAAACGTTGTCGGGGCCGAACCCCCATCTGCTGGACCCCTTGGCTTGTCCCTCATAGTTGAGGTCAACGGTTCCCACTACCGCAACGTCCAGGGTCTTCGCCGCGGTCTGGAAGGAGTTAATCATCTGGGCGGTAAAGGATTCATCGGTCTGCCCCTTCTCGGGCTTTATGTCGATCTTCGAGAAACTGTCGATGAAAAATATTTCAGTCCCAAAGAACTTCCGGGCGTAGGTCATCCATCGAAGTATCCGTTTCAAATCCCTGCCCACATTCTCCTCGCCTGCTATCTTGATGGGCAGTTTCCCAATGGCGTACAGTTCGTTTTCGATGAGTTCCATGTCGGTATTAGGACTCTGAATCTCGAAGATGGTCTTTGAGAGGCGGCGCGAGAGCATCCGAAGCATGACCGTTTTGCGGGTCATGTCCAAGATCACATAGGCCACTTTCACCCCGTCGTTTTGTCCGACGTGGTTTTCTTGGGAGATACGGTCCATGCTGTTAATCATCAAGTGCGATTTCCCTACTTTGGGTTGGGCCATGATGACGGTAAGAGCACCTCTCTCCCATCCCCCGAATTTCGCGTCAAGGTCGATGTACCCCGAACCGATATGGGGCGTCCTTTCTCCTTTCTTGGCCTTCACGATTGAAGTATGGACCGACAAGGTAAGCTCCGACATTTCACAGGCGAGGTCGTTATAAGTCGCTTCCTCGGCCACCTGTAGGACCGTGTTCGTGGCCTCGTCCAATAGTTCCTGGACAGGTACAGAGTCGTCATAAGCGCTTTGGGTGATCGTATTGGATACCCGTATCAGGTTCCGCAGGAGCCACTTTTCCCGGACGATGGTCGCGTAATATTCGGCGTTCGCGGCGGTGGGAACACGCTCAATGAGGGTGGTCAGGGCCGAAACCCCGCCGATGATGTCAAACTCATTCCTGCGTTTTAACTCATTTGAGATCGTGATGACATCCACAGGCTGGCTTTGCTCGAACATGTGAATAAAAGCATTGAACAAAACCCTGTGCGCTTCGCGGTAAAAATACTCTGGTTTTAACGTCTGGGAGCACATGAACGTCGCATCCTTGGAAAGCATCATCGCTCCTAGAACGGATTGCTCGGCCTCTAAATCCTGTGGGGGCACCCTAAATTCCTGGTTCACGCCAAACCTTTCAAAACCTTGTTCATTGCCTCGTCAACCATTACCGGTTTCTTGCTGTTTACTCTCTGGATCGCCAGGGCCTTGGCCTTCTTTTGGATCGTGTACCAGATCGCCCGGAACGTCGTCCCCTTCGCGTTCCAAGGCTTCGTGGCGATAACGTTCTTGAGGATTGACCATTCCTCCGCGAAGAACTCATCCCCATGGTCCCGGTGGTCGGCCCGAAGGTCCGCGAGGATAAGGTTCCTCAAGATAACCCTCTCGGCCATTGAAAATGGATCTTCCCCGTTTGGACCGTAACACCCCGAGTAGTAGATATTCGCGGCTAGGGTATTCTCAAGGACTTTGGGATCTATGCCGTAGGTCATTGATACATATCCTCTCTCGTAAAACAAACTTCTTCTTTGGAAACTTTAAGTCTTTCCTGTTCACGCTTTTGATCCACCAATTCGATCACCTTCTTGCAGGTTTCAATGGTCGCTTCTCCCATGTGCACCTCAAACCCCATCATGTGACTTATCCATGCGTAGGCTTGATGCCGATTCATGATCTTTGTGGGGCCTTCCCAGAGCGTGTCAAATGCGTCGTGGGCTTTTATTCTCCAAGCCTTGGTCTCCTTATTCGCCGTAACTCCTAAAGGTTTCCCTGTGTCTTGGTGGCATCCATGAGTCGTTTTACAAGCCGGATAACGGGAGCATCCATAAAACCAAGGATTATCCGGGAACTTGGTCGAATATCTCAATTTCATCAGAGCACCACAAATACACTTAACTTCATGCTCTTGAGGTTTTTTAGTTTGACTCCCAAGGTTTATTGGTCTCAATTGAACGTGATCTCCCATCTTTGGTTACGGTCCAACCACTCGAAAACGTTGATGAGGTCCAGGATCATTGCGCCGCCCTCGCCGTTACCTTGGCGGCGTTCTTCTGGTTCTCCAGGAACTCGTCGATCATGGCCTGTAAGATAGCCTTCTGGCTCAAGCCCGATTGGGCCACGGCCACCATGAAGGCCTTCTTTTGCTCCTCGTCCCTGAACTGCAAGCTCGTTTGAATTTCACTCATGCGATTTCCCTTTCTCCTTCAGTTCTTTCGTCTTTACGCCATAGTATTCCATGACCTCGCCGTTACGGTACTTTTCCGGCATGGACTTCATGATGGCGTTGAGTTCGGCGAAGGAAGCACACTTGTCCATGCCCAATTTAATCTTGGGCAGATCGAAGACGTAGTTCGGGTCTGCAACCGGCGTTTTCTCGGTCGGGGCCTTCTCTGCCGGTTTGGTAGCCGGGTTCCTCATTTCCGTTTTCTTCTCGGCTTCCGAGGGCGTCATGTCCTCCAAATCCTGGGTGAAGATGGCCGAGGCAGCGGTTACGTTTAGCGTAGCCGCGACCAAAGACCGCTTGTTCGCCATTTTCAGGATCGTGTTGTAGAGGTCCGCCAAGTCGGGATTCATCACCTGGCCCATGACTTGGGATGTGATGGTTTCATCATCGTCCTTGAACTTGGCGCCGCATCCGCCTTTCTTGGCAAAGCACAACCAACCCCCACCGTATTCATCTTTTCCCTTGATGATCGTTTCTTGCCCGCACTTCGGGCATTTCCTTTGCGCGTCCCGGTAGGCGTATTTCTTTTCCTTGGTCGAACACGAACCGTATCCGCTGCCCAACCTGCGGCCCGTGGGCGAGTGATACAGGGTGCATTTGGAAACCACCGTGTAATGTTTCGGGCCTTCGGGAGTCGGCTCATAGGTTTCCTGGATTTCGTACTGGGGATCAAGGCGGAACAAGAGGTTCAGCTTCTCGGCCCCCGCCTTCAAGAGGGTCGGCTTCTTGGTGCCTTGGATGACCCCGTAGTCCTCCCCGTCCACCATGACCTGCTTCTGGGCTTCCAAGATTAAATTAAACTGGCTTTTCATTTCCGATATAGTCATCGGAACCGTCTCATTGACTTGTAGTTCGTTCGTCATGCCATCACCTCCTCGGGTGTCTCTTGGGTTTCCTTGTAGCGTTTGTACTGATGGCAGAAGTCCCGGACGGGGCAGTAGTTTTCACAGCGCGTCCGTGCCCCAGGACGTTTTTGACCATAACTATTTTCATTAGGCTTATTGGCCAATTCTTGAAGATGTTGGTTGAATTCCAATTCATCCGTGTAAACCTTAACAGCTGATTTACGTCCCGGTTTCATTATGGCCCAAGTATTCGGCTTAGACCACATCTGTTCCTCAGAGCACTCGTTCAGGTCTTCGTCCTTGTCGTTCTCCGCAATGATGAGGTTCTTGACCTTGAGTTCCAGGTATTTACGCTGGCTTTCTTCGTCCCACAGTTTCAGGTTCACGGCGTCCACGGGCTTTTGGGGATAGCTCAGGTCGTTTGCTTTCCCCTTTGACCAATCACGGTAAATGGCGATGACTTCCAGTTCTTCGACCGGGTAGCCGTGTTGGCGCAAAAGATAGGCGTAGAGGTTGAGCTGGGCCGTCCAATCCTGCACCCGCGACCCATACACCGCCGACCATGCCGAAGTGACCTTGTAGTCCGAAAGTTTCCGCATGCCGGAATAGAGGTCGAAGGCCCCGGAGACTTTCTTTCCCATAATCTTATGGACAAGGCGTTCCTCGTGGAGTTCGTTCTTCCCAGCGCCCTTGTCCAGGATGTAGTGGACCGCTTTCCCCAACAGCTTCCACACCCCATCCGAGGCGTCCTCGGTCAGTTTGTCCCAATACCTCTGTTTGAGGATCACTTGCTGGACCGGGGCGATGAGTTCCGAAACCGAATAGTCCACCCCCGTTCCCTTGTAGTACGGATCGTTCTTGACCGCATTGACGAACGATTCCGGCAGGCCAAGATCATTAGTGATAATCATGGTTTCTCCTTTTCGTTGAACTAACTTCTAAAAAGTAAAATAAATGTGCACAACAAAATTCCACAGGTCATACCAGCAAAAAAGGCTTGAACCATTTAATCCTCCTCCAACTCGTATCCGTAAATCTTGAGCGCTTCCTCCATTGTGTAGTTACCCGGCGTCACCATGGGGTTGTCCTCCACTGTGGCGAAGGTAGGGCACCAGTAACCCTCTGCCCATTGCCAGTCGCGGTTATGGAGTATCGTGCGGCCATGTGGGGCGCTAACCTTGGTTGTGTGTTCGTTCGACATATCTCACTCCTTTGCGGGTTAGGGGTTTATTTTCGTGCCTAATTGCACGCGCTATGTCTTTAAGCGCGTCATAAATGGCTGCAAGTTCTAGAGTAATTCCAAACAAACAAAGCACAATTCCAATCGTTTCCATGCCATCCCCCTTTAGTTCTTCGCCAAGTCTTTCAGCGCCTTAATTGCCACCAGGTACGGTTTGTAATGCTCGTCTTTGCCGTGCTTTTCCTTAACAGCCTTTTTCAACTCCGCTTCCGTTCCGCTGAAACAACCGGTTGAGAAAATCTTCTTAGTGGCGCTATAAACCAAAAACGCATGGCGTGAACCCACCGGCCCGATTTGGAAATAGGCATCCACGTTCTTGGCCCCGGACAGGTTGGCCCAGTACCGGTAGGCCTCGGACAGGTTGGCCCTGGACAGGTTGGCCCTGGACAGGTCGGCCCTGGACAGGTCGGCCCTGGACAGGTAGGCCCTGGACAGGTCGGCCCTGGCCAGGTCGGCCCTGGACAGGTTGGCCCTGGACAGGACGGCCTTTTTACTCACGG
>VFSW01010946.1_pt1 | contig 12800 bp, 12 predicted proteins | sample 5358111 | NCBI WGS metagenome assembly VFSW01 (sample SAMN11554181, study PRJNA540505) | mine drainage metagenome | isolation source: sediment from site ElyBrook_90M | place: USA: Ely Copper Mine, Vershire, VT | collected 2017 | reverse complement strand
CGGCGCGAACCGTGTAGGTGATATAGTCCGTCGCCGCGGGCGTCGCCGTGGGCGCGGGTAGGAAAGTTTGCAGCGCGGCGCATCCCATCAGCAGCGCCGGCAGCACAATCGCAAAAATGATGATTCCAGGTCGCCAGATCAATTCTCAAACCTCAATTCAATTAGCCGCGTCGCGCGAAATATCCAACCGCAATCAAAACCGCCAGCATCACGACGAGTCCAAACGCGCCAAGCGCAACCGCATCGAATTGCTGCGCGGCGGGGAAAGCGAGCCCGGCGGGCGTTGCCGTTGCGAGCGGCGTCGGCGAATCGATCGCGAAGGTCGCGGTCACCATCGCGCTGAGCGTCTCCGTCGGCGTCAACTCCGGCGTTGGCGTTTCGGTCGGCGCGAGCGTCGGCGTCGCGGTCTCCGTCTCCGTCGCCGTCGCGCTGGGTCGCGGCCTGCGCGTCCGCGTGGCAGTGGGACGCGGTGTCGGCGTGCCGGGGACGCTGTACGATATCGAGTCGCTCGCCGTCGCGGTGCGTCCCTGCGCGTCGCGGTATTTGACGTAGACTGTTTTCGTGCCGCCGCCCGGCGCTAGGGTCCACGCGAGATGCAGCGCGAACGCCTGCCACGCCGCGCCGGCGAAATCCGGCGTGTTCGAAATCTCAACCTGGGTCGCGCGCCCCAGCGTACCCGAGACATCGCCGTTCGGCATAATGTCTTCGTTGCTCAACGTCAGCGTCACCGTCAGCGCGCGCGTTTCGCCCGCGCCGTCATCGATGAAAACCGGCAAGACATTGGGCTGCGCGCCAAAATCGATGACGAACACGGTATTCCCCTGGCTCGGCGCAATGCCGATGCCGATCTCACGATAGAGCGCGTGCAAGATGTTGCCGCGGTGCGGCGGACTGTTCATCCAGAACGACATCGCAGTCGCGGCATCGTGATACCACGCCCAGTTCTCGCCCAGCCGCCGACCCCAGCTGTACGCGCCGTACCCGGTGCGCGCCACGCGATCAAACACGGTCGAGCCGTCCGAGCCAGTGTGACTATAGTTCCCCGTGCGGGCAATATCGTTCGCGTGCGCCTGCGCCGCGGCGGTCAGTTTTGCGTTTAGCGCGTACGGCGTCAGCCCCTGCGCGAGGCGCTCGTGGTTCACGCGTGCCACCAAATCGGCGACCGCGTCCGGGGATTGCGCCCACGCGCCCGGTGCCGTCATCGCGGCGAGCAGTAACGCGAACGCGCTAGTCAAAATCCGTTTCCGCAAATCGATCCGTGCTATTTCGGCACGCTCCACATCGGCGCGCCGGTGGTATCGAAAGAATTCTTATCGGCATTGAACACGCGCGCGTACTCACCGACCTGCGCGACGCTGCCGTCCGGCTTCACCGAAAAATAGTAATAGCGATTGTTGATGCAGCCGGCGGGACAATCGCCCCAGCCCTCCCAGAATACCAAATCCCAGCCGTCCGCGCGCTCCAATGCCGTGATGTTGGTCGACGCTCCGATGGTACCAGCCGGTGGTTTCTCGATTTTCGCAACCGCGGAGAATTGCGCTTTGACCGCGGCAATCGCGCTGTCCGCGTTCGAAGTGGGCACCGGCGAATTAGCCATTGGGCTCTCCGGCGCGGCGCACGCGGCCAGGAATGTGACCAACACGATTACAAGGAGCTGAGATTTCAACATTTCTTTCTTGGGTAACCTCTCTCATGGCGCAATCGTCGCGGTTACGGTGCGCGTCGGCGTGAGACCGATCGGCGCAGTCACCGTTCGCGTTGCCGAGAGAGTCAAGGTCGCGGTAGCGGTCGGCGTGGGAGCGCTGCGCGATAGAATCTCCACGCGTGTCACTTCGAGATGACTGACGCCCAGCCGCGCGTAGACCACGCGCGCCGACAAATGAATGACGCTCCACGCGTCCGCGCGCGCCGACGGATCGAGACCTACCGGCGCGGCGCCGGTCACCCAGATCGCGTCGCTGTTATCGGCGATGACCCAATCGCTGCGCGTCACCGGCGGATTGCCCGCCGCTTCGCCATAGAGATTCGCGCCGCGAAAGTAGCCGACAAGGTCGAAGCTGCGCCCGTCGAATTCCCGCGGCGCGTCAAGAATCGTTCCGACCCAATCGCTCAGATGAGTCCCGCGCGGCAAGTTCGGCGCGAATCGAACGCGATAAATCCGGTCGCCATCCCGAAACAACAAGGAAGGCAAATTATGTGCGATCAGCGCGCTCGCCTGCGCGTACGCGTTGCCGGAAATGGTAATGCCATTGATGGCATCGGCAAGCCGCACGCCAGCCACCGCCCAATTGCCCGGCGCGCTCTGCGCGACAAAACCACCGACGGGTCCCGCATCCGTCGATTCCAGATACGCATCGGTCGGCACGAACATCTGCGCGTCCGCGGGAATAGTTTGCGTGAGGCGGGTCAGCGCATCGGAAAAATTCTGCGGCGTCCCTTCCGCATCAGGCGCGACCACCTGAACGGTTTTCGCTTTGCTCAAGAAAACGGTGATGTGCGCCGTTGGCGTGCCGACCGGCGCAGGACGCGGCACGTACGAATCGTTCAGCGAGAAGAAACCGACTCCACCCAGGTACGCGAGCAAGTTTTGAATCTCCGACTCGGACAAATGTCCAACGCGCACGACCGCGTCCATGCCCGAAGAGAGCGGCGCGCTATCGCCGGCGAAGATGACGAGTCCGTCACCGTAGAGCCGCCAAAGCGGAACGTGCATATCTGCCGGCACAATCCCAGTGCTGTCCGCGACATCGGCTTCGATCAACAACGCGCGTGGACTGCATTCGTAGACGAACGGCGTCGCGGTCGGCGATGGCGCGGGCGTCGCGGTCATCGTCTCCGTCGCGGCGGCGGTTGGAATCGGCGAAGGCGTTTGCGTAAAGGTCGGCGTCACGGTTGCCGTCGGCGAAGGCGGAAGAGTTGGCGTGAACAGCGTGGCGGTGGGTATTGGCATTGGCGCACATGCGGCGAAAAGCAAAGACAGAGGGATGAGGGATGAAAGGTGAAAGAACGAGTGCGTTCTTTCACCTTTGCTTTTTATTTTTCCGCCTGCCGCCTTCATCCTTCTGATTTCATCCTTTAAAGTATACCTGTACGAAAACTATCACGACCGCGAAGGTAATTCGGGACGCGGACCCTGGCACTTGCGTTCCCGCCAGGGCAAGTGTTCACGCGGATTGTCGCGGATAGGAGAAAAAATCAGCGTCTATCCGCGTCTATCTGCGTCCCAATGTTTTTCGTTGCGGCGGTGCTACATTATGCCAATGTTTGCTCGTAGATGAACATTCCACCCTGGCGGCGATAGCCCGCGCGTTCCAGCGCGGCGTTTAGATGCGGGTCATCGACGAGGAGCGCTTCAAGCCGCGGAAAGCCGCGATACCTGGCTTCGCCGCGCGCGGCGAGCGCGAGCGCATACGCCGTCTCCGCATCGCCCGCGAGCGCGTGAATGCTCAAGCCGCTCCAGTCTTTCTCCTCGAACGCGAGCAGGATCGCAAAGCCGCCGTCCGCTGCGCGGACTTCGCCGGCGTCGATCTGCGCGGACAAGCGCGCACGCGTCAGGGCGTGCCAGTGCCAATCGCGATCGGGCAACGTGTCGCGCGACGACTCTATCAGCGGCGACGCGCGCCACGCGGCGAGAATTTTTTCGGCATCCGCGTTCGCGGCAACGCGAACGCCGGCAAAGCGTCGACGCACCGGCTTGGCTTGCCACTCGTTAAAGCCCACGAGGCAAGCATAGCCCTCGGTCGCCAGCGTTTTCTGAGCGGGAATATTTTGGATGCTCGTCGCGAGACGCGCCAAACGACAGCCGCGTTCGCGCGCCCGCGCGCGTGCCGCCGCGTCCAGCGCAGTGCCAACGCCCCGCCGCCGGAAATCCGGGTGGACGCGCATCCCTTCCAGCCAAGCAATCTCGGGACCCAGCAAGGCAACGTGGAGCAAACCCACCGGCTGTTCATCGACCAGACCCACGAGCAAGATGCCGGTCGAATCGGCGAACCATTTGTCCCATACTTCCGGGATGTAATCGCCCCAGGAAAAGGTGTCCTGACAAAATGCAATGACGGCGTGCTTGTCCTCCGCGCGCGCGGGTCGCACTAGAATTTTCTCTGACACGAGCGCATCTTACCACAACCACTCACGAGCGTCAAAACGAAATGCCGTACTCAGCCATCCTTGCGAAGTGCCTGTCCTGAGCGAAGCCAAAGGATTGCCAAAACGTTTGCGAAAGAGAAGGTTCTTTGCGCAGGAAAGCACATTTCAAACCAAGACACCGCTCGAACCTTCGCAAGGATGAGCAGTTACGAAATGCCAAACAAAAAGCCACCTTCGATTTGAAGGTGGCTTGGGAAGATCACTCTCACTTACGTCGTCGCTTCGCTTCGTTTACCCAGCACGCGGTTGAAGAACTTGCCGACTTCGTTGTTCTCCCACACCACCAGGATGGGCGACGCGTTGAAGATAGACGAGTACGAACCGCTGAGGATGCCGATGAAGAGCGTGATGACAAAGGTGCGAACCGTGACGCCGCCGAAGAGAACGAGCGCGGCAAGCGTGAACAGCACGGTGAGCTGGGTGTTGATCGATCGGTCCAGCGTCTGCAAGATACTGTGGTTGACCACGTCTTCAAAACGCGTTCCGCGCATGCGCGCCAGGTTCTCGCGGATGCGGTCGAAGACGACGATCGTATCGTGCACCGAAAAACCGATGACCGTCAACAGCGCGGTCAGGAAGAGCGAGTCCACTTCCCAGCCGAACAGCAATCCGAAGATCGCCGCCGAGCCGAGGACGACGAGGACGTCGTGAATCATCGCCACGATGGCGGCGACGCCGTAGCGGAACGGCTGCGGCACGCGGCGAAACGCCCAGGTGATGTAGAGCAAAATGCCGATAGCGGCGAGCGCCACCGCGACCGACGCGCGCTGGGTGACCTCGGCGCCAATCGCCGGCCCCACCGAATCGGCGCGCTGCTCGGTGAAATCGCCGTAGCGGGTTCGCAGCGCGTCCTCGACTTTGACCTTGGTCGCGTTGTCGATTTCTTTCGTGCGGATGACCAACGAATCGTTGCCCGAGGGCTGGACGTGCACATCGTTCGCGCTCATGCCAAACTGTCCGAAGACCGCGACGACATCATCGGTCGGAAAGGTCTGCGGTTTATTGAACTTGAGTTCGATCAGCGTGCCCCCGGTGAAATCGATCGCGAGGCGGAACGGCTCACCGGTCTGCGTCCAGTGCAACCCCATCGCAATCAAACCGGGAACGATGACGAGCAATGAAAATGCAAAATACCAATAACGCTTTCCAACAATGTCGAGCACACGTCCTCCCGGAATTAGAGATTGGAAATTGGAAATTTGAAATTAGAGGTTGGAGAGTGGAGAATGGAGAATGGAGATTGAAGCGCACGTTTCCAACTTCCAACCTCCAACGTCTAACCTCCAGATCAACGGACGCCATTCTAGCACAACTCCACCAAATTAGCAAAGAAATCTGAGTGTGAAAATTTCCACAGACCTATGACCGCGTTTTGACCTGTCTTGGACTTGTACTTGCTATAGTACTGATGGAGTCAAGTGGGCGGTGCGGCCCAAATTGTGCTCCTCCCTCCTTCCTTAAACGTCCTCGTTGTGGACAGTCGTGACCCGGCTGGAAGCAACGGGGACGTTTTTTTGTTACCGCTTGCAACAAGCCGCCGCGGGCTGATCCCTAGAAAGCGCTGACGCTAAACTATGGCAATAACCGATCTCGTTTTCCTGCACGCCCCCAGCGTGTACGATTTCCGCGAAAAGACGATCCTCTACGGACCGATCAGCGACCTCGTTCCCTCGACGCCCGTCTTCGAGATGTATCCGATTGGTTTCGCGACGCTGAGCGACTATTTGGAGCGGCATGGCTTCCGCACGCGCATTGTGAACCTCGCCGTCCGGATGCTGCACGATCGCACGTTCGACGCGGAAAAAATGATCGCGTCGCTCGACCCGCGCGTGTTTGGGATCGATCTCCACTGGATGCCGCACGCGCACGGCGCGCTCGAAATCGCGCGGCTGGTGAAAAAGCATCATCCCGACACGCCGATTATCCTGGGCGGATTCTCCTCGTCCTATTTCCATCAGCAGTTGATCGCGCGTCCTGAAGTGGATTTCGTGATGCGCGGCGATTCAACCGAAGCGCCGATGCGGATGTTGATGGCGTACCTGCGCGGCGACCACGGCGCGGTCAAGTCGCCCGCGGAGATTCCCAATCTCACTTACCGCGACGCGCGCGGACAAGCCCACGTCAATCCGATCACGTATTCGCCGGATTCGCTCGATCATCTGTCGCTAGATTACCATCGCATCGTGCGCTCGGTCATGCGCGACCGCGACCTGTCCGACTATTTGCCCTTCGCGTCCTGGCTCGATTACCCGATCATGGCGGGCTTGTCGTGCCGCGGCTGCACGCATCACTGCACGACGTGCGGCGGCTCGGCGGACGCGTTCAAGAATGTACTGGGGCGCGATCGCCCAGCGTTCCGTTCGCCGGAAAAACTAGCGAGCGACGTGAAATCGATCCAGCGCTTTTCGAACGGTCCGGTGTTCGTCCTCGGCGACATCCGCCAGAACGGGCTGGATTACGCGCGGCGTTTCTTGCGCGCGATGGCGGGAACAAAAGAACAAGTGATGATCGAGTTGTTCACGCCGGCGTCGCGCGAGTTTTTGCGCGAGGTCGCGGACGCGCTGCCGAACTTTGTGCTCGAAATCTCGATGGAATCGCACGATCCGCGCGTGCGCCACGCGTTCAACAAGTTCTACACCACCGCCGCGATGGAGGAGACGATGGAGCACGCGCTGGCGGTCGGCTGCAAGCGGCTCGACGTTTACTTTATGACCGGCTTGCCGGAGCAAACGTACGATTCCGTGATGCAGACCATCGATTATGCCGGCGAGCTGCTCGCCCGCTACGACGGCGATGGTCGCCTGCTGCCGTTCATCTCGCCGCTGGCACCGTTCGTGGACCCCGGCAGTCTCGCGTTCGAGCAGCCCGCGCAGCATGGCTATCGGTTGTTTGCGCGGACGCTGGAAGAGCATCGGCGCAATCTCGTCGCGCCGTCGTGGAAGTACGTGCTGAACTACGAGACGCGCTGGATGTCGCGTGACGAAATCGTCGCCTCCACGTACGAAGCCGGGCGGCGGCTCAACGCGCTGAAAGCGGAGCATCACCTCATCGCCGCCGACCTCGCCGCGCGCACAGAGGCACGCATCCGCCGCGCGGTGGAACTGATCGCCGTCGTCGACGGGCTGGTGGCGCGTGGACCCGACGTCGTCGCGCGCGAGTTGACCGCGCTCAAGCCGGAGATCGACCAGGTGAACGAATCGACGGTGTGCGAGAAGAAGGAATTGGACTTGCCGATGGGGATGAATCACTTTAACGCGCTGACAATTGCGCGCGCGTGGGTGGAAGGCACGGTCGAGGGCGTTGTCCGCGCGCTGACACCGCAAGCCGCGCGCGCACCGCGTTTGCCGCGCGAGAGCGTGACGGTCAGTGAGAAATAATTGATTTGCCACAGAAACACACACGCCAAAGGCGTTTCACGGAAATTTTCTGCGGGTTTCCGTGTGGTTCTGTGGCGAAAAGAGCACTCACGACCCGATGTGTTGCTACCCTATTCTTCACAACAAGAACATATATGAAAACCGAGGGGCATTCCGCCCCTCGGTTTTTGATTTAGGATGGTTTGTTGGCTACCCCGAACCACCAGAGATTTTCGGTCACGTTCATGTCCATCGTCAGGCGCAGGAACGTCCGCGTGACCGTCACCGCGGTGAACAGACTGATCAGCACGCCGATGGCGAGCGTCAGCGCAAAGCCCGCGACGATGCTCGCGCCGAAACTTGCGCCGAACCACAGCAGGATGCTGCACGTGATCAGCGTAGAGATGTTCGAGTCGCGGATGGAGGGCCACGCGCGATGGAAGCCGGCTTCGACCGCGAGCGCGAGCGTCCTGCCGGCGCGCAGTTCTTCCTTCATGCGTTCGAAAATCAGAATATTCGCATCGACCGCCATGCCGACAGACAGAATAAATCCGGCGATACCCGGCAGCGTCAACGTGACGTACGGGAACAGTCCGGGGACGCCGACCTTGTAGATGGCAAAGACGATCAGCGCGTAAATGGTCAGCGCGAGATCGGCAAGCACGCCCGGCAAACGATAGTACAGCAACATGAAGAGCATGACGATGATCAAACCGATCGCGCCAGCCATGAGACTGCGATCGACGGATTCGCGACCCAGGGTCGGCCCGATCGCGCTCGACTGCACGACTTTGAGCGGCACCGGCAGCGCGCCGTACTTCAACTGGATCACCAGAGCATTGGCTTGATCGAGCGTGAACTGCCCTTCGATGATGCCGCTGCCGCCCGTGATCGCGCTCTTTATTACTGGCGATGAAATGACCCGCTTGTCAATCGTGATCGCAAGATATTTGTTGACATTCTTGCTCGTGTAATCGCCAAAAATCTTGGACCCGTTGTCGGACAAGGTGAATTGAATATAGGGCACATTCGTCGTCGTCGCGAAGGCAACGCTGGCAGATTTCAAATCTTTGCCCGTCATCACGGTGCGATAGATCGTCGGCGTGACCGGCGTCGTCGCTGTGACCGGGCTGGTCGAGGTCACACCCGCCGTGGTGGTCACGACCGCGGTGGGAACCGGCACAGCGGTCGGCGGGACGACGGTCGGGATCGGCTGACCGGGCAAAACCGCCGTGGTAGCGCCCGTGGTCTGGACGGTCGAACCTTCAGTCAGCGGAGTGTCACCCGCATCGATGAACTCCAGCAGTCCGGTGCCGCCGAAGGTATTGATCGCTTCATCCGGGTTGCTGATCCCCGGCAGCTGGACGATGATGCGGCACTGTCCGGAGCGCTGAATCAGCGGCTCGGAGACGCCCAGTCCATTGATCCGGTTTTCGACAATGGCTTTCGCCGCGTCCATCGAATCACTGCTAACGGTTGCGCAATCCGCCACATCGGCTTGGAGCAAAACTTGGAGACCGCCCTGCAGGTCTAACCCTTCGTGAACTTTGATGTCCTTGTTGAGAGGACCAACGTGCAGCCCGGGATTATCGGGCAGATTGATCCAACCCGCAATCAGAGCAAGGAAGATGATCCCAACCAGGAAAATGTAGTTACGTTCGCGCATCGATGCCTTTCCAAGAAAAGAGGATGTCTACAAAACCTGTGCGATTATAGTCGAAGTGAGCGAAAGAGGCAAATCAAGGTGGGGGTCATTGCAATGACACGCGGGCGGTTAACTTCCAACTCAGCTCTTTGGCAGAATCGAAAGCGTGTCAAGAAACGCGGCGACGCGCGCGGCGACTTGCTCCCGCGACCACTCATCCGTCGCGAGATAGAAATCGATGTGACCGCGCGCGTCGGCGAGGCGGCGCGTTTGCTCGTCGATGTAACTCTGCTCCCACTGAACGTTCAGCCGCGCGCAGATCGTCTGCAGTGACGCGTCGAGGTAAATCAGCACCGCCGGGTCCGCGACCTGACGCCACATCGATTGGGCTTCTGAATGTTCCTGCCCGATCGCGTGCGCGTCGTAGCCCAGCCGCCGCAGATTGCTTTCCAGCGTCGTCTTTCCCGCCGCGCACGGACCGACGATACCAATTTTCATTTCGGGTGTTGAGGCAGGCATCGGCTATTTGTGCTTTTGCCCGACCTCCAATATTTCAGTTGTTTGCGCGGGACCGTCAAGGAGCAGGCGCAGTTTATTCAGCACGTCGCGTCCCAGGATCATGTCCGTTTCCATTTCATCTGCCACCACTTCAACCCCGGGCAACGTCCATTCGGCAATCCGCACATCAACCGAGAATACTGAAACGGAGAAACGGGAACCCCAATGCGGTCGAACGAACGCAGAATAGAGGAATTTCGGTTGGATTCTTTCAAGAAATGCAATCGGCACAGTGGTAGTATCTGTTCCGGTGTCCACAAGCGCGACAAATGGACCAACCGACCTTTGTGTATCTGCTGAAAGCAAAGTCACCGGCAGTGACGGCGCGGGAGGAAAATATTCGCGGTTGAACGGATGCGTCATTGACCTCCCCTTTCCAATCGCAAGCCGTGAGTCCGAATCACACGTTCTGGCTCGTCGGTGACTTGGCGCACCAATACGGGCGTTCTGCCAAAACGGGTGCGCACACGCCAATACAGCGCACCTCCATCGCGGTCGTGATCGACTACGCGTCCATTATGCATCGCGATAAAGAGACCCTGGTATTTGGAGCGCAAACGCGGATATTTGCGATTGAATATTTCCATTTCCATGCTGATCTTGCGGCGAGTGAGTTCGTGGCGATAATGTCTCAGCGCGCGATCAAGCACTTGCTCGACCGGCACGCCTTCCCATTTCATCATTTCCTGCAATTCACTCATCAGCGATTCTGGAATTGAAATCGGCGGTTCCGAACGCGTCACATACGTTGTTTTCGTCTCGCGTACTTTTCTCATCTTCCGCCTCCGCGCTTCAATCGATCGGAAACCTAACCGCCAGCCGCCGCGCCGGGTCGGCGTCCGTACGCGGCACCACGCGCACGATCAACACGCTGGTGTCGTCGCCCGCCCTGCCGCGATCCAATTCCACCGCACGCGCGAGGATCACGTCGGCGAGCGTTTGCGCGCCGACGGTCGGATCGGCAAGCAGAGTTTCGACGAGCGCGACCACGTCGAACGATTGTCCGTACCTGACGCCGGCATCCAGCACGCCATCGGTGAAGACGACGACACTGGCATCCTGTTCGAGCGGGAGTTCCGCAATCACCGGCTTCATTCGTCGATGCACCCCAATCGCTTCCGACGGCTGATCGAGCAGACGGATGCCGCGCGCGTCGCCGACAATCGCCGGGCAGTGGCTGTTGCGCGAGATCACGATCGTCTTGCTGACCAGGTCGATTGAGACAATGTGCAGTTCCGCCGAGACTTTGCCATCGTAATGCGTATACAAATAGTCATGCGCCGCGCGCGCCGCCGCGCCGTCGCGCACACCCTCCGCGAGGAGCGCGATGGCTTTGTGCGCGACCAGATTCGAGACCTGCTTTGCGCCGTGACCCGTATGTTGCCCATCGACCAGGACGAACGACAAACCGCCGTGCGGTCGCTCGATCATTTCGAGCGTATCACCCGATTCCCGCACGGCATACTTGGAGACCTTGGCAACAGCAACTTGGAGTTCCATGGTTGGAGTAGAGAGGTACACAAGTAGACAGGTAGGCAAGTTTCTGGATTTCCTTGTCTACTTGTTTCCTTGTCTACTTGTTTCCTTGTCTACTTGTCTACTTGTTTCCTTATCTGGTTGCTTCCTCGCAAACGCGAGCGCGTCGTCGCGCGTCGTGACTTCGCCGGCGGCTTGCGCCTCGCGGATCGCTTCCAGCAATTCGCCGACGCGCGGTCCTGGGCTGATCTTCAGTTCGTCCATCAGCACGCGTCCATCGACCAAAGCCGGCGGCGCGATCACGCTTTCGGACGCGCGAAAATAGCGTTCGAGCAACGCCGCCGCGACCGCGCGCACCGCCTCTTCATCCGCCGCATCGATCTGCGCGGACTTGCCGCGCTGATCCGCCAGCGTAAGCACGCAGACGCCCACACCCGTGTCGCCGGCATCGCGGAAAAAATGGTACGCCGCGCGATTCGTCACGTGCGGCTCGCGCGTCAGGAACAATGGGCGCAAATGATTCGCCCCACAGCGCGTCACGAACTCGATCTCGTCGTTGCTGAAGCGCAGCCGCCGCATCATCACGTCCGCCATTGCCGCGCCGCGCGCCTCGTGCCCATAGAAATGCGTTTTCCCGTCGTCGGCGACTGAACGCGTGACGGCTTTGGCGACGTCATGCACCAGCGCGGCGAAACGCAAAAGCGTGCCGCGCGTCCGCTCCGCCGAAAGAATCTGCGCGAAATATTCTTGCAGTTCCTTCGCGAATTCGCCCTTGGCAATATCGCCATAGCCGCGCGCTTGCAGGGTGACCAATTCGTCCAGCACGCGCAGCGTATGCTCGAACGCATCGTAACTGTGCGGCGGCGATTGCGTGACATTCTTGAGCGCGTTGATCTCCGGCAACAGCGCGCCGAGCAGACCCAGGTCGTCCGCCTGCCGCAAGAGCGCGACCGGCTGGTCCAGCGCGAGAATCTTGCAGAACTCGTCCCGCGCGCGTTCCATCGAGGCGAACGCCAGCAGCGGCGCGTCGCCGCGCAGCCGGTCTTCCGTCCGCGGTTCCAGCGTAAAGCCCAGCTCGCCGATCAAACGCATGCCGCGCAGCAACCGCACCTGGTCGTCGCGGAAAACCGTATCCGAGACGACACGAATCTGTTTCTCGCGCAGATCGCGCTGACCGTGACACGGATCGATCAACTCGGCGCTGCCGACCTGCCGCGCCATCGCGTTGATCGTGAAATCGCGCGTTGCCAGATCGCTGCGCACATCGCCGCGCAGCGCAGCAAAATCGATGTACGTCTCGCCCAAGATCACGCGCGCGACATTGTGCTCCTCGTCCATCAAATAGAACGCGCCGCCGCACGCATCCGCGAACGCGCGCGCCAGCGCGCTCGCGTCGCCGTCGATCGCGAGATCGATGTCGCGCTTGACCCCCAACGTCCCTAGAGCCGTTGATCGACGTTGGGGGTTGACCGCGCGACCCAGCAACTCGTCACGCACCAAGCCGCCGACGAGATACGCGTCGATGTTTTGATCACCCAGAAACGCGATGACTTGATCCAGGATGTTCATTTCGTTTGACCTGCTTCTTCCGAAACAAAAACCACGCGCGGCTCTTCTTT
>VFSW01010945.1_pt1 | contig 12800 bp, 13 predicted proteins | sample 5358111 | NCBI WGS metagenome assembly VFSW01 (sample SAMN11554181, study PRJNA540505) | mine drainage metagenome | isolation source: sediment from site ElyBrook_90M | place: USA: Ely Copper Mine, Vershire, VT | collected 2017 | reverse complement strand
AATAAAGGCCGCCGCTTGCGCCGGCGAGCAGATAAACGCCGCCTACCAGAACCGGTATCCCGTTGCACAGCGCAATGACAAACCGCCACAGCCACCACGTTACCGGCTGGGTTTTTATCAACGGAATTTGCCGCGCCTGAATGACGATCGGCGGGACGGTCATCAGCAGCCCAGCGCCGAAGATTTCGCCGCCAAGCACGTTCGGCGGCTGGCCCGGCATCAGCGCAAAGCTGCCCGCAAGGAGCGCGCCGACCAGCATGATCAGCATCTCCGCCGCACGGCCCGGCAGTTGCGGAAAGTCGCGAATGCGCGGGATATGGATCGAGATGGCTACGATTACGAGACCGCTCAGCGCCGCAGCCGCTCCAACCTGTGCCACAAAAAAGTTCGCCCAAGCCGCCTCGATCTCGCCCATCGCCGCGCCGCTCCAAATCAGCGCAAGTCTCTAGCACTGTCGTCGCCGGCGTGGTGCGATGATCCGGCCAATCAAATGGCGGAAACGCACGGCGGCTGGCACTTATCATCCGCCGGTTTCGCAGTACGGGCTGATTAACTCTCCCGCACCGGTATCTGTGGCCATTGGCCAGCTTCGATCTTGCCGGCGGCGATAACGGCCTGAGTGCGGCTCTCGACGCCGAGCTTTTGCAGGATGGCGGAGACGTGGGCCTTCACGGTCGCCTCCGACACGCCGAGCTCGTAGGCGATCTGTTTGTTGAGCAAGCCTCCCGACAGCATCATCAGCACCCGGACCTGCTGCGGTGTCAGTGTTGACAGCCGCGCGATCAAAGCCTCGGTTTCGGCGTCGGATCGGCCCGTGAGATCCACGTCGGGCGGCGTCCACACTTCGCCTTGCAGCACGCGCGCGATCGCCCCCCGCAACGCTTCGATGCCGAGCGTCTTGGGAATAAAGCCCGACGCGCCGAACTCCATGCAGCGACGGATGACGGCCGGATCATCATTCGCCGACACCACGACGATGGGCAGGCTTGGATATTGCGCGCGCAGATACATCAGGCCGGAAAAACCGCGCACGCCGGGCATCGAGAGATCGAGCAGGATCAGATCGACGTCGCCGCCGCCGCGGTCAAGGACTTCGCTGACCTCCTCGAATGTCCCCGCCTCGGCGATCTCGGCCCGAGCAAATAATCCGGTCACCGCTTCCCGCAGCGCGCCGCGGAACAGCGGGTGATCGTCGGCGATCAACAGATGGTGGGATTGCGTCTCGCTCAACGGGATCATCCAGCCGATCACACGCGGGGGACACGCATATGCAACCATACCGCCGATCGGCCGGTATCGTCCACCGTACGGCACTACGGGCCGACCAGCAGCAGGCCTCCCGTGCCCGGTTGTGCTATGCCTTAACGTGGCTGGCAAGGTTCCCAGCACGGGAGGAAGGTCACCATTGAAGACCGCGAAATTGATCGGCCCTGAAGTGCCGCCGGGCGTGCTCGCGCCAGCCGAAGAGGTGATCGAATGAGACGGCGCCAAGTCATCGCGTTGTTTGGTGGCGCTGCGGCGGCATGGCCGCTCGGCGCGCTGGCCCAGACCGCGAAGCGCTGGCGAATCGGAGTGGTGCTGCCGGGAACACCGGCCTCGGAGAAACCTCTCGCCGAGGCCATGGAACAGCGGCTGCTTGAGCTTGGTTATCAGAATGGCCGCAACATCAACCTGGTAACCAAATTCGCGCCGCCGCAGCCTGAGGCGGTCGAGGCGGCGATCGCCGCTCTCGTTCCCGACATCGACATTCTGGCGGTGTTGGGCACGATCGGCGGCGTCGCCGCAAAAAAGGTCGCTCCCGGCGTTCCCACGGTCTTTGCCGGCGTCGGTGCGCCCATCGACATCGGGCTCGCGCAAAGCCTCGCGCGTCCGGGCGGCAATATGACCGGCATTACCTTCGAAGCCGCGATCGAGGCTTACGGGAAACGATTGCAGGTGTTGAAAGAGCTGGCACCGCGTGCTGCGCGTGTTGCCGTGCTGCGAGCGGCCGGCGACGCCAATGCCAAGATCTCCACGGCGGTGCTGGAGCGGTCGGCGGCGCAACTCGGCATCATGTTGTCTACGTTTGACCTCCGATCGCCCGACGATCTCGATGGCGCGTTCGCCGCTATTGTGCGCAGCCGCGGGGAGGCCGTCATGGTTGTCGCCGGGGCCCTGACCTACGCTAACAGCGCGCGCATTGCCGACCTGGCGTTGAGTGCGCGGCTGCCGTCGTGCCACGGCTTTCGCGAAGCGGTGGCGGCGGGCGGTCTGGTCAGTATCGGCCCCGATCTCGTCGACCTCGTGCGGCAAATGCCGGCTTACCTCGACAAGATCATGCGCGGCGCAAAGCCGGGCGATCTTCCAATTCAGGAACCAAATCGGTTTGAGCTTTGGCTCAACGTCAAGACGGCAAAGCTATTGGGTCTCGATATACCGCCGGCGCTGCTCGCTACGGCCGACGGAGTGGTCGAATGAGGCGGCGCGGGCTCTCTTTGCCGGACGACGGGAGAGCTGAAGTGCCACAGCGCGCCGGCCAGTGAAGTGATATGATGTGCTGATGCGCGCGCCGTCAGACCATAGCGACGAACAGATGAAAGTGCCGGTGCTGGGCACCGGCGGCGCCACGGCAGCCGGTACGGCTTCGATCGTGCGCAGCCGGCTGTTTCTCAAATATATCGCGCTATTTGTGGCGGTCGTCAGCCTTGCACTGATCGCCAATGGCGCGTTCGAGGTGTACTTCTCCTATCAGGAGCAAAAAACCTCGCTGGTGCGGATCCAGCGCGAGCAGGCGCAGGCCGCCGCCGGCAAGATCGGTCAATTCATCCAGGAGATCGAAAGCCAGGTCGGCTGGACCACACAGCTGCCCTGGTCCGCCGGCACGCTGGAACAGCGGCGGTTTGATGCACTGCGTCTGCTCCGCCAGGTGCCCGCCATCACCGAGTTGGCAGAGATCGACGCCACCGGCCACGAACAGTTGCGGGTATCGCGTCTCGCCATGGATGTTGTCGGCAGCGCCGTCGATGTCTCCAAAGAGCCGGCGTTTACCGAAGCCGTCGCGCACAAGATCTATTACGGCCCGGTCTATTTCCGTCGTGAATCCGAGCCGTACATGACGCTCTCGCTCGCCGGTACGCGGCGCGACGCCGGCGTGAGCATCGCCCAGGTCAATCTGAAGCTCATCGAAGATGTCCTGGCGCAGATCAAATCGGTGGGGCATGCCCGAGCCTATGTGGTCGATGCTCAGGGCCGCCTCATCGCCCATCCCGACATCAGTCTGGTGCTGCGCAATACCGATATGTCGCGGTTGGCGCAGGTGCGCGCCGCCCGCGCCGCCCTGGCCAATAACTCCACCGAGCAGGTGCAGGAGGCGACCGACATTGCCGGTCAGGAGGTGCTCACGGCCTATGCCCCGGTTGCCCCGCTCGGCTGGTTGGTATTCGTCGAAACGCCGATCGAAGAGGCATACGCGCCGCTATACGCCTCGATCGAGCGGACCGGCTTTGTCCTTCTCGCCGCGCTGGCGCTTGCGTTCATCGCCGGGATGTTTCTCGCCGGGCGCATGGTGGTGCCGATCCAGGCGCTGCGCGCGGGTGCGGCGCGGATCGGCTCAGGCGATCTCGGCCAGCGGATCGCCATCAAGACCGGCGACGAGGTCGAGGCGCTGGCCGATCAGTTCAACGACATGGCGGGGCGGCTGCAAGAGTCCTACGCGGGCCTGGAGCGCAAGGTCGAGCAGCGCACCCATGAACTGAGCGAATCGCTGGCGCAGCAGACGGCGACCGCCGACGTACTGCGCGTCATCAGTTCATCGCCGGGCGATCTGAAGCCGGTGTTTGACGCAATCCTCGCCAACGCGGTTCGCATCTGCGGTGCTGAGTTCGGCAATCTCGCGCTGGCCGATGGCGAAGGAATGCGCCGGAGTGCAACGTACAACGCGCCAGCGGCGTTCGCACAAAGGAGTGATTCGCGCATTCCCCTGCACATCTCCCCGCTCGGTCGCCTTTACCAAACAAAAAAGATCGTAAACATCGGCGACCTTGCGGCAGAGCCTGCTTACTGCGAGGGTCCGCTGGTTAAAGTCGCGCGCGCGCGCGCCGTACTGTGCGTTCCCATGCTCAAAGAGGACGAACTGGTCGGTGCTCTCGTGCTCTACCGCATGGAAGCCGTGCCATTTAGCGACAAACAAGTTGAACTCCTGACAAATTTTGCCGCCCAGGCCGTCATCGCTATCGAGAATGCCCGGCTGCTCAGTGAGCTGCGCGAGTCGCTGGCGCAGCAGACCGCGACGTCCGAAGTGTTGAGCGTCATTTCCAGTTCGCCCGGCGATCTGAAGCCAGTTTTCGACGCCATGCTGGAAAACGCAGTCCGCATCTGCGGTGCCAGATTCGGTAACCTGTTCGTGCGCGAGGGCGACCGGTTTCGTATCGGCGCGACGCACGGCGCGCCTTCCGCCTATGTCGATTTTCTGCATAGCCAAAACGCTTTCGACGTCGATCCGCGCCTGGGAATGGGTCGGCTCTTGGTAACGAAACAGGCGTATCACGTCGTCGACCTCAGAGCCGAGCCGACACATCAGGACACATTGCGGGTGGCCACGATCGAACTGGCAGGCGCGCGTTCATTGATCGGCGTGCCGATGCTCAAAGACGGCGAGGCGGTAGGGAGCATCGTCATCTACCGCCAAGAGGTGCGGCCGTTCACCGACAAACAAATTGAGCTAGTCAAAAACTTTGCCGCGCAGGCGGTGATCGCCATCGAAAATGCGCGGCTGCTCTCTGCGCTGCGCGAGCGCACCGACGAGCTCGGCCAGCTGGTTGAGGAGCTGCGCGCGCTCGGCGAGATCAGTCAGGCGGTCAATTCCACGCTCGATCTGCAAACCGTGCTCGCGACCATCGTCGCCAAGGCAGTGCAGCTCTCCGGCACCGAAGCCGGCGCGATTTACGTATTCGACGAGGCGCAGCGCGAGTTTCACCTGCGCTCCACTTACGGCATGGAACAGGAGGTGATCGACGCCTTGGCTCGCCAGCATATCGGCCTTGACGAGCCGAACGTTGCGCACGCCTTCGGGCAGCCGGAGCCGATCCAGGTTGCCGATCTGCGGGAGGCGGTCCATACCGACGTGAACGAGATTGTGCTACGCGCCGGTTACCGCGCCCTCCTGGTGGCGCCGCTCACCCGTGGCGACGATGTCGTCGGCATGCTGGTCGTCCGCCGCCGCGCGCCCGGCGCGTTTTCGCAGAACACCGTCGAGCTGGTAAAGACTTTTGCCGCGCAATCGGCGCTGGCGATCCAGAACGCGCGGCTGTTCCACGAGATCGAGGACAAGGGCCGCGAACTCGAAGTGGCGAGCCGGCACAAATCGCAATTCCTGGCCAATATGAGCCACGAGCTGCGCACTCCGCTCAATGCCATCCTCGGTTACACCGAGCTGATCCTCGACGAGATCTACGGCGAAGTGCCGGAGAAGACGCGCGGCGTATTGGAGCGGGTACAGACCAACGGCAAGCACCTGCTCGGCCTGATCAACGATGTCCTCGATTTGTCGAAGATCGAAGCCGGCCAGCTGACGCTATCGCTGTCCGAATATTCGCTGGCGAATCTGGTCCATGGCGTGTACGCGGCGGTCGAGCCGCTCGCGGCGAAAAAGAACCTCGCTTTGACGACGAAGATTGCACCGAGTCTGCCGCCCGGACACGGCGACGAGCGCCGGCTTTCCCAGGTGCTGCTCAATCTGGTCGGCAATGCGATCAAATTCACCGACCAGGGCGAGATCGCGATCGAGGCTTCGCTCACCGACGGCTCGTTCCGGTTGGCGGTGCGCGACAGCGGGCCGGGCATCGCCGCCGCGGATCAGGTGAAAATCTTCGAGGAGTTTCAACAGGTCGACAATACGCTGACCAAGCAAAAAGGCGGCACCGGATTGGGACTCGCGATCTCCAAGCGGATCGTCGAGATGCACGGCGGCCGTATCGTGGTGGATTCGGAACTGGGCAAAGGCTCGACCTTCACCATCAAGTTGCCCGTGAATGTCCGGGCCGAAGCACGCGTGTGACGGGCGTCACGCCTTTCATCCTCCGATTGCGATATCTCAAATGCTTGTACCGGGTGACAGGATCGTTGCATTGGTGCAACGCGGCTGTGCAACAACGCAATCTTGCGGGTCGGTCGGAAAGACGCCACTATTCATCGCCGATCGGGGAGCTGAGAAATGTCGATTAAGCTGGGGTTCGCCGTCCTCGTGCTGGCAACTGCGCTGGCCACGACAACATACGCCGCCAGCAAAGGTGGAGGTGGCGGTCACGGCGGCGGCAGTCACGGTGGCGGCGGCCATAGCGGAGGCAGTCACGGCGGCAGTCACGGCGGCAGTTCACACGCCGGCCACGGTGGCGGCGGTCACGGCGGCGGCCACGAAGCCAAAGGCGGCCACGAAGGTCATGGCGGCCACGCCGGCCGCGGCGGCAAGGCGCATCCCGGCTTCGCCGGCGCATTTCGCAACCCGCTGTTCTGGCTATACTGGCCGTTCGCATACTACGCCGGACCTGATCAACTGGCTCTGACTTGCGGCGAAGATGTCAGCGACATCGCCAGCATGCCGCTCGATCAATTTCGGGATGCGATCCATCCGACCGAGGAACTGGCCGCCGCGCTTGACGATCTCGGGCTCGCCGTAACGAAAGCGATGCAGGACATCAAAATCGCCTGCCCGGCCGAGATGCCGCTGACGGCGCCCGGCCGGATGGCGGCGATGCAGCGGCGCATCGAGGCCATGATCGCGGCGGTTGAGATCGTGCAGCCGGCGCTGGAGAAATTCTACGGCCTTCTCAACGACGAGCAGAAGGCGCGGGTGAACGCCCTTGCCAATGCCGCGCGACATGGCCCGCCAGCGGACAAGCCCGAGGACATGGCCGCCGAGAACTGCGGTCCTTCACAGCTCAGCGGGATGGAACTGCCGGCTGCCGAGATCGACAAAGCGGTGCACCTGACCGACCCGGAGCGTACCGGTTTGGTGGCGTTGCAGAACGCCGACACGCAGGCAGCGGCGGATTTGCTGAAAGCCACCTGCGGAGCAGAGCCCGCGATCACGCCGCCGGGACGGCTCGCCGCGGTGCATAAGCGGCTCGACGTGATGCTTGCCGCCGTCAAGACAGTCGGTACTTCGCTCAGCGATTTCTACGGCACCCTGTCCGACGAGCAGAAGGCGAAGTTCGAAGCGATCGGCCCGATAGCGGATACCGATGAAGAGGGCGAGCCTGAGCCCGTGGTCGTGCACGCGCCGGTGCGCAGGGTCTATGGCCCGCCGCCGATCGGCGCCGTCATCAGGAGCTTTGTGCCATTTAGATGATTGGTTCGTTGCCGAAGGCAGCAATTTGAGCGGCGTCTCGCGCGCCTCGTCTGACCGGAGCGGCGCCGTTTTTGTGGGACTCGGAAGAAAAACTTTTCGTGACATTAGAAACTTTCATTCGGCTCGCCCAGGGCTGCGTTCTATAGTTTGCGTTGCTTTTGCGTGGCTTTTTCCATCGGGACTGAAATGACCAGCATCAATCATCGGCTCCCCACGCCGCCCCCGCGCGCAAGCGCCGGCGCAGTGCCGGGCGCGTGGCGCACACCGTTCCTGATCATCGGCTTCGGCTGCCTGATCTCGCTGATGTCCTTCGGGCCGCGGTCGTCGCTCGGCTTTTTTTTGACGCCGATGTCGGCCGCCAATCACTGGGGCCGCGACGTATTCGCCTTTTCATTGGCGTTGCAAAACCTGCTGTGGGGTATTGGCCAGCCGCTTGCGGGCATCATCGCCGACCGGTTCGGCGCGGGCCGGGTGCTCTGCTTTGGCGGGCTATTGTATGCCGCCGGCCTTGCGCTCATGTCGCACGCGGCCAGCGCATTGGCGCTCGATACGGCCGGTGTACTGGTTGGATTCGGCCTGTCCGGCACTTCGTTCATGATCGTTCTGGCGGCGTTCGGTAAGCTGTTGCCGCAGGAGTGGCGTTCGCGTGCCTTCGGATTTGGCACGGCGGCGGGTTCGTTCGGACAATTCCTCTATTCGCCGGTCGCGGTCGCGCTGATGGACGCGTTCGGCTGGCAACAGACGCTGATGATATTCGCGGTGGGCTCACTCGCCATGCTGCCGCTCTCGCTGGCGCTGGCGACTCCGCCGGCGGTGGAGGGGACCAGAGGAGCCGCGCCGCAATCGCTGCGGCAAGCGCTCGGCGAGGCGTTCGCCAACCGCTCCTACGTACTTTTGGTGCTGGGCTTTTTTACCTGCGGATTCCAGCTCGCGTTCATCACCGTGCACATGCCGGCTTATCTGGTCGATCGCGGGCTGTCCGCGACCGTCGGCGGCTGGACGCTGGCGACGATCGGGCTTTTCAACATCGTCGGCTCGGTCGCCTCCGGCTGGCTCGGCGCCCGCCTGCCGCCGCGCTATCTGCTGTCGTTTATCTACTTCGTGCGCGCCGCGGCGATCTTCGCGTTCATTTCGTTTCCGGTCACGCCGTTGTCTTGTATAGCGTTCGGCGCGACCATGGGCCTGATGTGGCTGTCGACCGTGCCGCCGACCAACGGCATCATCGCCGTCATATTCGGCACGCGGTGGCTGGCCACGCTGGGCGGCTTCGCCTTCTTTAGCCATCAGGTCGGCGGCTTTCTTGGTGTCTGGCTCGGTGGCATCGTGTTCGACCGCACCGGTTCCTACGATTCGGTGTGGTGGCTGGCGATCCTGTTCGGTATCCTCTCAGCGCTGATCAATATGCCGATCGTCGAGAGACCGGTTGCGCGCGCGGTTGCCGTGCCGGCGTAAGTGAGCGCCGATGCGCGAGACCGTCGCCCCACGTTCAATATCGCGGCCGCTGATTTTGGCCGGTACGGTAATTGTTGTTGCCCTCGCGGGGACAAGCTGGCTCTGGGTTCATTACGGCACGGCGGTTTTCTTCGAGACCATCCGGGCCGGGTTCATCGCCTGCTTCGGCTAAGAGCATGATCCGGAAAAGTGGAAGCCGGTTTTCCGAAAAGATCATGCTCCACCAAATCTAAGAGGCAACGGAGCCGATAAATTGCAGCGTCACCTCGCGCCGGTGCGGGCGCCGACGATGCTCGGCGACGTAGATGCCCTGCCAGGCGCCGAGACCGAGCGCGCCGCCAACAACCGGAATAACGAGCGAAACGCCGTTGACCATGGCCTTGATGTGGGCCGGCATATCGTCGGGCCCCTCGACCTTGTGGATCCAGCCGGCATCGGCCGGCGCCAAGCGGTTGAGCGCGGTAACCAGATCGCGGCGCACGTCAGGGTCGGCGTTCTCCTGGATCACGAGCGACGCCGAGGTGTGGCGGAGAAACAGCGTGAGTGCGCCGTCGCGCGCTTTGCTCTCGTTCAGAAATCGCGCGACCTCGCCGGTAATCTCAAGGAAGCCCTCGCCGGGCGTTTCGATCGTTAGGGCTGCGGTGGCGATGGTTTCCACGCGCGTGGTGCGAACCGCCGAGAGAGTGTGATGCACGTAATGATCAGCTCTTATTCAGCACTTGCTTTTGCGCGCGAACGATGGCGTCGACCAGCTGATGCCACATCCGGCCGACCAGAGCCACCATGCGGTCGACTTCGGGATTGCTTCCAAGCCGCGGCAGGCGGTCGCCGTTGTTCACGATCGGCGGCTCAGGCATCACGCCGGTCGGCAACGACAGGCCGTGGGCGAGCAAATCCTTCTTGAGCGTGGCGTTTTCTTTCCGCAGCCGCGCAATCTCGTTCTCAAGCACGGCTCGATCTTCCGGTACGGCTTGACACGCCCAGCCGACGGTGCGCTCGCTGCACACCGAAACCTCGCCGCTCTGCGCATCGAGCCGCAAAAAACCTTCGGCCACTTTGCTGAAGGTGTATCGGCCGCCGCCATTGTCCGGTGTCGCATCGTCGGCCAGCGCGGTGGCGATCAAACAAAAGCCGGCAGCGACGGTAACAAAGGCCGTGTTGGTCATGATTTCCTCACAGGGCCAAACGAACGGGCGGCGACATTTGTTGGCTTGCTCAGAACCGGACGCCTTCCGCCTGCGGCCATTTTAGCCGTAATCGCTTCGCGCTGCACAATCGAGCCTTGATAGGGCCCCGGAAGCGGGCCATATCTCTCATTGTTTCAAGGTGTTAGCATTGGCGACGGTTTCTTGACTTGGCGGAACCCAATCAGTAAGGTCCGCGCGGCTTCAGGGGCGGGTCAGTTACGATTGCCGGCAAGTCGCGAGTGTCGAAGAGATGAGCGACGGCACGCGCGAAAACGGCGATCGTGATAAGGCGCACACCGATGAGGCCGCCCTCTCCGCGAGACTCCAGCGTCTCGGCGAAGGTCTTGGCCAGGCACGCGGGCGTGCGGGGCCGACGTCTTCGGATGGTCCTGGTGGAGATCGGGCCGCGACTGCATCGGGCTACGCCAGGGGCTTCCGGCTCTCGAGCGAACTCGTTGGAGGCGTGCTGGTCGGTGCCGGCCTCGGCTGGCTGATCGACCGGTTGCTCGGTATCTCGCCTTGGGGGTTCATCGTATTTCTTTTGCTCGGCTTCGTCGCCGGCGTACTCAACGTGATGCGCTCGGCGGGAGTCGTCCCCGGTCCTAGTTCCGGCGGCGGCGCAACTGGAAGCCGGAAACAGTGACGGCGAGATTACGCCCGGCGGCGATGTAACCATGACTGTCGACCCGATCCATCAGTTTCAGATTCACAACTTTGCGCCGTTGTTCAACATCGGCAGTCATCCGATCTATTTCACCAATTCCGCGCTGTTCATGCTGATCATCGTTCTGCTGGTTTCGGCGCTGCTGATCGGCGCGACGGCGCCGCGCGCGGTGGTGCCGGGGCGGCTGCAGTCGGTCGCGGAGATGTCCTACGAGTTCGTCGCCAATACGGTGCGCAGCTCGGCGGGCACCGAGGGAATGAAGTTCTTTCCCTTCGTGTTCACGCTGTTCATGTTCGTCCTGTTCGCCAACATGATTGGGCTCATTCCCTATTCATTCACGGTGACGAGCCAGCTGATCGTCACCGCGACGCTGGCGCTGGCGGTATTCTTCATCGTCGTGATCTACGGCTTCTGGCGGAACGGATTGGGTTTCCTCAGGCTCTTCGTCCCCAAGGGCGTGCCGATCTACATCCTGCCGGCGATCGTGGTCATCGAGGTGTTATCGTTTATCTCGCGCCCGATCTCCCACAGCGTGCGGCTGTTCGCCAACATGCTCGCCGGCCACATCACGCTGCAAGTCTTCGCCGGCTTCATCATCATGCTTGCCGGGTTCGGCATCGCCGGCTGGTTGGGAGCGGCGCTGCCGCTGATCCTCGTGATCATGCTCACCGCGCTCGAGTTTCTGGTGGCCTTTCTGCAAGCTTACGTGTTCGCCATTCTCACCTGCATCTATCTCAACGATGCGATACACCCGGGCCACTGAGGGCCACCCTCTCCCAGCCCTTCCCCGCGAGCGGGGGAGGGTGGCGAGGGGGCTTCAATAAGGAGCTTTGTTATGGATCCGACTGCCGCAAAATACATTGGTGCCGGTATTGCCTGTATCGGCATGGGCGGCGCCGGCGTCGGCGTGGGTATCATCTTCGGCAATTATCTGGCCGCGGCGCTGCGCAATCCTTCGGCGGCGCAGGGCCAGTTCGGCAATCTGATTTTCGGCTTCGCCATCACCGAAGCGCTCGGCATCTTTTCGCTGCTGATCGCGCTGCTGCTCCTGTTCGGACTCTGACGTTCGCATGGCCGAACCGAACGCCCATACCGAGGCGCCCGCGGAAGAGCACGCGTTTCCGCCGTTTCAGGCGCAGCACTTTCCCTCGCAGCTGCTATGGCTGGTGCTGACGTTTCTGCTGCTCTATGCGCTGATGTCGCGGATTGCGTTGCCGCGCATCGGCGCGATCTTCGCCGAGCGCAGGAAGCGCATCACCGATGATCTCGCCGCGGCGAACCGGTTCAAGGAGCAGTCGGAAGCGGCCAATGCCGCCTACCAGAAGGCGCTCGCCGACGCGCGCAGCCGCGCGCAGGCGATTGCCGGCGAGACGCGCGAGAAGCAGGCGGCCGAAGCCGAGGCGGCCAACAAGCGGCTTGAGGCGCAGCTTCACGACAAGCTCGCGGCAGCCGAGCAATCGATTGCCGCCACCCGCGCGGCCGCCATGCAAAACGTCGGCAGCATAGCGACGGAGACCGCCTCGGCGATCGTCGAGCGTCTGATCGGAGCGCCGCCGAGCGCGCAAGATGTCGCCGCCGCCGTCGGCGACGCAACCAGGCATTAAGGTCAGAGTCCGCCATGCCTGAAGCCGAAGCCTGGGTCGCCATTGCCTTCGTCCTCTTTCTCGGCCTGCTTGTTTATCTCGGGGCACACCGCCGGGTGATCGGCGGCATCGATGCGCGGCAGGCGCGCATCAAAGCCGAACTCGACGAAGCGGTGCGGCTGCGCCAGGAGGCCCAGGCGGTGCTCGCCGAATTCGAGCGCAAGGGACGCGAGGCCGAAGGCGAGGCCGCCTCGATCATAGCCGGCGCCAAGGCCGAGGCCGAGCGTCTTGCCGCCGAGGCAAAGACGCGGATGGAGGATTTCGTCGTGCGCCGGACCAGGATGGCGGAGGCCAAGATCGCCCAGGCCGAAGCCCAGGCTCTGGCCGATGTCCGCGCCGCCGCGGCCGACACGGCCGTCGCTGCCGCCGAGAAAATTCTCAGCGCCGCCGCCAAGGGCAAGGTCGCCGCCGATTTGCTTGCCCAGGGCATCGAAGACGTGAAGAAGAAGTTCAATTGATCGGCGCGAAACCTGCGCGGTACTTATTTGCTAGGCGACTGCATCAGTTCGCGTTCGCCGACGGTGCGGGTT
>VFSW01010944.1_pt1 | contig 12801 bp, 15 predicted proteins | sample 5358111 | NCBI WGS metagenome assembly VFSW01 (sample SAMN11554181, study PRJNA540505) | mine drainage metagenome | isolation source: sediment from site ElyBrook_90M | place: USA: Ely Copper Mine, Vershire, VT | collected 2017 | reverse complement strand
GCGCCAGGCCCTCGACGATGGCCGTCTTGCCCACGCCCGGCTCGCCGATCAGCACCGGATTGTTTTTGGTGCGGCGGCTGAGCACCTGGATCACGCGGCGAATCTCCTCATCGCGGCCGATCACCGGGTCCAGCTTGCCGCGGCGCGCCAACTCGGTCAAATCCTTGGCGTATTTTTCCAGCGCCTGAAATTTGCCTTCCGGATTTTGATCTGTCACGCGCTGCGAGCCACGCACGGAGGTCAGCGCCTTGAGAATTGCCTCGTGGGTTGCGCCGCCAGTTACGAGCGCCGCGCCCGCGGGATCATTTTTTGCGTGGGCCACGCCCAGCAACAGATGTTCGGTGGAGACGTACTCGTCCTTGAAGTTGGCGGCGTCGCGGAAGGCCTGGTCCAGAACCTTTTGCAGCGCCTGGCCGATGCCCGGCTGCGAGGCCGCTCCGGCCACGCGCGGCAGCTTTTCCTCTGTCTGGTGAAGGTCGTGCTCCAGCCGTTCGGTGGGAACGCCGATCTTGCCCAGTACGGAGGGAATCACGCCCTCGCGGTCCTCGATGAGCGCCAGCAACAGATGCACCGGCTGCACCTCGGGGTTGCCGAGTTCAGTGGCGCGCGCGGCCGCCTGCTCCATCGCCTGCTGCGATTTGACGGTCAGTTTCTCCCAACGAATAGCCATGTTTTCCCTCAATGACTGCTGGATAGAGGTCGGTGGTCAACCGAAAACGATCAAGGCATCAAAAAGGTCTTATCCTCAGTCCAATGGTTAACTATCTTTTGACTGGAGGAAGACGTGCCAGTATCGCACCCAAAAGTCAGGAATTCACCAAGAATACGCTTCCCAGCGCATTCATTCGATGACGAGCTTCAATTTTCACAAACCAGCAACCCGCAAACCCGGTAGCCCTTCAAAATCCTTGATATTCGTCGTCAAAAGGGCAAAATCATTCTCAATTGCCTGCGCGGCGATCCAGAGGTCGTTGACCCGCGTTCTTGGCGACCGGCCCGACTGTTTCAGGAAAGCGGCCAGAAAACCAAATGTGGAGGCCGTCCTGGCAGTCACGTCGAGCACGGGCCGCTGCTCATAGTTGCGCAAAAAACGCATCCGCAAGATTCGTTGCACTGGATCGTTGCAGGATTCGACGCCAAAGCTCAGCTCTGCCAGCGAAATTGCTGAAATGTACACAGACTCGTCGCCGGCAGCCTGCTGAACGGCTTCGCCGGAGATCTGGCTGGTAGCCAATCCAACCCAGATGGAGGTGTCAAAGATCATTCCCACGGATTTCTGACCTCTTCATCCAATTCGCCGCGGCTGTCCTTGAGCCAGCTCTCACCCTGGGCAGGACTCAATCCTCCCTCCAGGCCCGCGATGGCTTGCGCAGCGGTCATGGTTCGCTTGGCGGGCATAATATGGGCTATCTCGGTGCGATTCCGCATCACGCTGACCGTTTCACCCATGAGAATTCGCTCCAGGATCGCGCTCGTGTTGCGCGCCAGATCGGAAGCGCTGATGATTTGCATCTTTATCCCTCACAAAAAATACGTATCCTTACATACTAGTACATAGTATTCGCATTTCCGGTAAAACAAAAGCGCTGACCGGCCAACGATGACGAAATCAATCATCAGTTCTCAGTTCTCAGGTTTGAGAACTGAGAACTGAGAACTGCCTTTACGCCGCCTTGATTTCGATCTGCTTGGGCTGGGCTTCGGGCTTCTTCTTCAGCTCCAGCTTGAGCACGCCCGCATTGTAGCTGGCCGCCACGTTCTCCGTATCCACGGACGTGGGCAGGGTGAAGGCGCGATAGAAACTGCCATACCGCCGCTCGATGCGGTGAAAATTCTGCTCCTTCTCCTCCGCCTCGAACTTGCGCTCACCCTTGACGGTGAGCGTGTGGTTCTCGACGCGCACGTCCAGGTCCTTCTGCTCGACGCCGGGCACTTCCAGCTTGAGCACGACCTTCTGCGGGTCTTCATAGATGTCCACCGCGGGCACGAAGCTGGCCGCGGCCACCGGGTCTTCGCCCTCGCTCATATCGCGAAAGAGGGAGTTGACGCGGTTCTGCAATGCAACGACTTCACGGAAAGGGTCCCAACGAGTGATAGCCATGAGAGTGTACCTCCGGATGGATTGAAATTCTGGCTCAGGAACTTTAGTTCGAGCCACTCAACAAATCTGATACAACTATAGCATATACGATTCACAAAATATGCGTGCATTTCGATCATATTTATGAACATTTTGTATCTTGTTGATTTGCAAACCTGTTATTTAGAAAAGATTTCAACTTGCTTCACCGTGGAGTACTGCCGCGAAATAAGTTCTCTGTGGAAATCCATGGATTGCGCCGCCGCTCCGGGCCTTTTCCGGCCCTTTGCCCGCTACAATCAGGATCAGATGCTCCATTTTTCCGGCCTTCCCGCGTACATGGACTGGCAATGGCTTTGGCTGAACGTGGTCGCTTTTCTGGCCGGGTTGCTGAATGCCGTGGCCGGGGGCGGCGCATTTTTGATGTTTCCGGCGATGCTGGGGATGAGGATGCTGCCCATCCAGGCCAACGCCACCAGCACCGTGGCGCTGTGGCCGGGCCAACTGACTTCGATTGCCGCCTACCGCGAGGACGTTCGCAAGAATCTGCGCCTGGCCTTATTGATGGGCGTGGCTGGCCTGGTGGGCGGGACGGCCGGCGCAATTGTTCTGCTGAACACGCCGCAGATGACTTTTCTGCACATGGTTCCCTGGATGCTGCTGGCAGCCTCCTCGATCTTCGCGCTGAGCGGCCCGGTCTCCGGCTGGCTGCGACGCCGCAGAGGCGTGGTGACCAGCGCCCCCCACCGGCCGCCTCGCCTGCCGGTCTTTCTGGCCACTTTGGTGGTCTGCTTTTATGTGGGCTACTTCGGCGCCGGCTCGGGATTTCTGCTGATTACGCTGCTCTCGCTCTTCGGCTTCCAGGATATGCATGAGATCAACGCGCTGAAGGTGGTATCGACCACCCTGGCCAACGGCATCGCCTTTATCATCTTCGCGGTCAGCGGCCAGGTGATCTGGCGCTTCTGCCTGCTGGCGATGCTCACCTGCGCCATCGGCGGCTTCGCCTCGGCCAGCGTTGCCCACCGCATTCCGCAAAAGTTTCTGCGCGGGCTGGTGGTGGGGATCGGCCTTTCCATGGCTGCATGGTTCTTCTGGAGAAATCCCTGACGATGATCTTTCTTGTTGCTTCGCTCATCGTGCCGGCTGCGCAGCCGCATTTGTTTTTGAATCTGACCGGCTCGGCCGCGGCCTTGCTGACTACCATCTCTTTCGTGCCGCAACTGGTCCGCGTCTGGCGGCGCAAGAGCGCCAGCGACATCTCGCTGTCCATGTTTCTGCTCTTCAACCTGGGATTGTGCCTGTGGCTGGCTTACGGCATCGGGCTTCACTCGGCTCCGATCATCGTGGCCAACACCGCCACGCTGGCTTTGTCGCTGGCGATTCTGGCGCTCAAGGTGCGGTACGACAGAAGATAGCCTCTGGCTTTTTCCGCGGCGCTCAAATCCGCATCGACTGGAATTCAATCATGTGCATTCCTCCGACTCGGGGCTAGAGGCTAGAAGCTCTTCTCTGTAAACTAGAACCATGAGCCACGAAGGCATTCGCATTGGCACAAAAGAATCCCAGGAGAGCGAGCTTGCTCTGCCGCGCATTGCCATTACGCCGGAGAAAGTCCGGGTGATGCTGACCGAGGGCAAGGGGGTGGAGATCGACTGGGTGGACGGGCACCGCAGCGCCTGGGGCTTTGCCTGGCTGCGCGAGGCCTGCCCCTGCGCCACCTGCATTGACGAGCGGACCAAAGAAGGCCGCAAGCCGGGCCAGCCCAAAGCCAAATCGGCTGCGCTGCTGCCCATGTACACCCCGCCCGCCAAGCCCGCCAGCGCCCAGCCGGTGGGCCGCTACGCCCTGCAATTCACCTGGCAGGATGGGCACTCCAGCGGTATCTACTCCTGGGATTATCTGCGCCGCAATTGCCAGTGCCGCGAGTGCACCTTTGCCGCCGCCGAGACCACAGGCGCGCCCAACTAGACGCCATTGGGGCAATTGACTGACATGCAGGACCGGCAGGTTGGTCAGCAACTGGGGGAGATCGATCTGGGGTCGGTATCGTGGCGGCGGCGGGAACGGATCAGGCTGGATTTGCCCGAGCTGTTTGCGCCGACGCCGACGGTCAGAGGCCAAATCTCCTCGTCGGTGTTCGCCGCAAGAGATTTGAATCCAGTGACAGCAACCCTTGTGACTCCGGGAGCATCCAGTTGCCAGTTGTCTGGTTGAATTGCCATCGCCGCTGCTCCTCACTGGCTGGAATCTTCCCACCGAAGGCTTTTCGTCGAACTTCGGCTGTTTACTGGGCGTTTTTACTATTCGCTATTTCTTCGCTATTATTTTCTGTCAATCTCTGTCCAGCCCTGCTACAATCCCATCGAAACGCAATCCCGGCCGCCGCGCTGTTTCCTCGCTGCAATAGCGGAGAAGAGTACGGCGAGCACTTTTTTCAGGAGCCCTCCTTCATGGCAATCGCCGATGACCGCGCCAAGGCCGTAGAACTAGCCCTTGCACAGATCGAAAAACAGTTTGGCAAAGGGTCGATTGTCCGGCTCGGGTCCAAAGAGGCGCTGGTGCCGATCGCCGTGATCTCCACCGGCTCCATCAGCTTTGACGCCGCTCTGGGCGTGGGCGGAATCCCTCGCGGCCGCGTCACTGAGGTCTTCGGCCCCGAGTCTTCGGGCAAGACCACCATCACCCTGCAGATCATCGCCGAGGCCCAGCGGCTGGGCGGTTTGGCGGCCTTTGTCGACGCCGAGCACGCCCTGGACCCGGCCTACGCGCGCAAACTGGGCGTGGATATCGACAACCTGCTGGTCTCGCAGCCGGACTCCGGTGAGCAGGCTCTGGAAATCACCGAAGCCCTGGTCAGGAGTGGCGCCATCGACGTGCTGGTGGTGGACTCGGTGGCCGCGCTGGTGCCCAAGGCCGAGCTGGACGGCGAGATGGGCGACTCCCACATGGGCCTGCAGGCGCGGCTCATGTCCCAGGCCCTGCGCAAGCTCACCGGCACCATCTCCAAGTCGCGCACCGCGCTCATCTTCATCAACCAGATCCGCGAGAAGATCGGTGTCATGTTCGGCAATCCGGAGACCACCACCGGCGGTCGCGCGCTCAAGTTCTATTCCTCGGTGCGCGTGGACATCCGCCGCATCGCCGCCATCAAGGACGGCGACGTGGTCACCGGCAATCGCACCAAGGTCAAGATCGTGAAAAACAAGGTGGCCGCGCCCTTCCGCGAGGCGGAGTTCGACATCCTCTACGGCGAGGGCATCAGCCGCGAGGGCGACGTGCTGGACCAGGCCGTGGCCAACAACATCGTCGAGAAGTCCGGCGCATGGTACAGCTACGCCGGCGAGCGCATCGGCCAGGGCCGCGAGAATACCCGCACCTTCCTCAAGGAAAACAAGGAAGTCTTCGCCAAGTTGGACACCGAGCTGCGCAAGAAGCTGAACATCGGCGCCTTCAAAGCCGACGTCCCCGAAGTTCCTCTCGCCGGCCCCGCCGAAGCCAAGGAAGCTGTCCGCCCGCGCAAGGGTTGATTCTGCTCAGCTCCCGGTTGAATCCCAGGTCTCAATAACGAGACCTGGGATTCAGCAGTTTTTGGAGGTCTTCCTATGCAAGAGTTCTGGAGCTGGCTCCGATGTAACGCTGTTTTGAAATGCGATTGCCCTCTGGGAGAAACCTGCGGATTGCAGCCCGGGATGAGAGGCCCTAAATCCCCAGCTTGCGCACTTCGTCGTTATAGTACTTGCGGTAGAGAATCTCCCACTCCTGGGAGCCTTCCTGGATGATCTTGCGCTGCGAGGCGATCTTCTGGCGGGCGGCGGCATCGATGCCGGCCTCCTGGCTGAGCAGCTCGGTGAGCGCCTTGCGGGCCTCCTGGCGGATGGTGTTGCGATCCTCCAGGAACCCGACTTCGTCGATCTCGGCCAGGGTGTCGGCGACGGTGTGGGCCAGCTTGTTGAGCTTGTCGGGGCTGATTCTCATAGCACCGCCTTGTACTTCTTGGCCAACTCGGTTTTTACCTTCTTGAACATCTCGGCATACTGGGCGCCGGACTTGCGCATCTCCTCGGAATAGGCGTCGAGAATCACGCGCACTTCCTCGTTGATGCGGTCTTCAAGAGACAGTTCCTCGATCAGCCCCACAGCGACGCGCGCTTCGACCGCCTTCACGTCGGTGGCGGCGATCATCTTGGCGTCGATGAGATGCTTGACCGTGCGGCGGGCTAAATACCCGATATAGTCGCGGGAAAAGATCATGGATTGAGTTCTAGAATACCGCACCGCGCCGCATTCTGTACACTGTTGCTCTTCCTCTCGGTGAAGGACAGTAGAAGGAAGAGATTGGGGAGGCCAGCCATGCTGGGGAGATCCTATTTCGTCGTCGATGTATTTACCGACCGGGTTCTGGCCGGCAATCCGCTGGCCGTGGTGATGGACGCCGCGGGGCTGACGGCGGAGCGGATGCGGGCCATCGCCGGCGAGTTCAACCTCTCGGAGACCACATTTGTAGAGCGCAGGCCGGCGGAGATCGAGCGCGCCGAGGGCGTGCGGGTGCGCATCTTCACCCCCCAGGAAGAGTTGAACTTTGCCGGCCATCCCACGCTGGGCACGGCCAGTGTGCTGCGGCTGAAATCTCCACAGGTCCTCGCGGGCGATACAGTAACGCTGGCGCTCAATGTGGGCCCGGCGCCGGTGCGCTTTGCCGGCCCGACCGGCGGGTCCATGGAGCCGGCAGGCGGCAGTGTGCCGCTCTTTGGGGAGATGACGCAGCGGGACCCGGAGTTTGGCGCGGAGCTGGACCCCAGGGAAGTTGCCCGGCTGATCGGGCTGGAGGTAGAAGACCTGGACCCCGGCCTGCCGCCGCAGATCGTCTCCACGGGCGCCGCCTTTGCCATCGTGGCGCTGCGTACAGCTCATCCCCTGGCGCGCCTCAGGGTGAATCACCTGGAGGCCACGGCGTGGCTGCGGGAGCGGGGGGCGCGCTGGTTTTATGTGCTGGGACCGAGCGGAGACAAGCCCGGCGGCCAGCAGCCTGCCTATCGCGCCAGGATGCAGTTCAATGGCAGGGAAGACCCGGCCACCGGCTCGGCAGCCGGCTGCGCCATCAGCTATCTGGTGCTGCGGGGCGCGGTGGCGGCGGGGGCGCGCGTTCATCTGCGGCAGGGCGTGGAGATCGGCCGACCCGGCGATCTTTTTCTCACCGCGCACATCCAGTCTGTGTCCTTGAACGCGAAAGCAACGAAGGTCACCGATGTGCGGGTCGGGGGCAGCACCGTTCTTGGGTCAAAAGGGAGGCTTTTCCTGCCGTAATGCACACGCTTTCAACAGACAAGCCTTGCTCCAAGTGTTTCTATGTCTTAAATCTAGCGAATTTACCACTGTTACCTTCGGATTTTCAAAGAAATCTTCGCTTCTCGTTCCCTCTATTCAAGAAACTCCATCCCTCGTACTCTTGGCTTTCATTGAAGGAACTTAACCGGCGACTGAGCCGGCTTTACCCCAGGCTGCTTTGGCTAATTCACCGAGAGCGAAGACGGTCACCTGTGCATTGAATGCCGGTGCCGCGCCGCTGTTGCACCGTGCCCGATTGGGCCGTGTACGCGGCGCGCAACAGAATACTGCGGCAAGTTTTACCAGGAATGGCCGGCTCGCTCCCGGTTGACGGGTACGAAACTCCATTGCGCCAGCCTGCCCCATAGCAGGCAAAGGCGGGGTGCCATCCGGCGGGCGATCCACAGCATTGAAAATTGCACGAAGGAGTACATTTCCAGACCATGCGACCCAAGAAGATTATTCTCTGCGTAGACGACAACGAACAGGAGCTTTCGATACTCAGTTTTATGCTTTCCACCAACGGATACAGGGTGTTATCCGCCACCACCGGACAGGAAGCCATCGACATCTTTGCCGAAACTCCCGTGGACCTGGTGCTGGCCGACTACGGCCTGCCGCAGATGAACGGCGGCCAGTTGGTAGAGCGACTGAAGCAGATTGCCTCCCATGTGCCCATGCTGCTGCTGGGCGACCCGCAAAAGATGGGCGGAGAGATGCACGCCGCCGATGCCCTGCTGGCCAAGAAGAATTGTTCTTCCCAGGAACTGCTGGAGCGCATCAAGGTGATGAGCGCCCGCAAGCGCGGTCCCCGCAAAGGATCGCAGCGGCTGGCTGCCGCCGCCATGGAGTTGGCGGTTGCGTCGTAATGCAGGAAACACAGCAGGGGACAGGGAATAGGGAACAGGCTGGCGTGCCGTGGCTGGATGAGTGGGTCGTCTGCTGAATTCAGACCACGGGCTACTTTGCCCAGAGTGTCGAATCTCCGCTGACCCCTGTTCTCTGTCTTATCCCCCTTGACGATTCCACGCCCGAGTGGGATACTCCCCATCTATACCCGATCTGGAGGTTTTTCTTCCTGCCAGCGGGAGTTTGGCTTCTTATGGATACCGGTGTGCTTCGTCTTCTTTTTGTGGCCCTTCTTGCCGGGGTCTGCTTTTACTTACGCCCATTTGGCTTGGCGGGATGGGTCAGTGCGGCGGCCGGCGCGGGTGCGGCTAGCGCGGTAATTGTCTTTGAGTTGCGGGTGCGGGCGCTCAGTCTGCGGCGGCTGATCGGCGCGGTCTCCGGCAGCGTGCTGGGGATTGCGGGCGCGGCGCTGTTCTGCCTGGTGCTGCGCAGCGCACTCACTCCCGGCCCCACCGCGGCGGTGCTGCAGATCTTCGTGCTGCTGTTGATGACCTACGTGGGCTTGCTGGTGGGCGCCAACAAGGGCGATCTGCTGAACATGTCGGCCCTGAGCACGGTCTTCTCCAGTGAGCGGCAGACGCGGCGCACCGTCAAGGTGCTGGACACCAGCGTGATCATCGACGGGCGCATCGCCGACATTGCCGAAGCCGGCTTCATCGACGGCATTCTGGTGGTGCCGGAGTTCGTGCTGCGTGAGCTGCAGACGGTGGCCGACTCCACCGACAGCTCCAAGCGGCAGCGCGGACGCCGCGGCCTGGATATGCTGCAACGCATGCAATCCAACACCATCATCCAGGTGCAGATCGTCTCCGACGACTTTCCCACCATCCGTGAGGTGGACCTGAAGCTGCTGGAACTGGCCAAGAAGTGGGAGGCCAAGGTGGTCACCAACGACTTCAACCTGAACAAGGTGGCCCACCTGCACCACGTGGAAGTGCTGAACATCAACGACCTGGCCAACGCGCTGCGTCCGGTGGTGCTGCCCGGCGAGAAGATGAGCGTGCTCATCCTCAAGGAAGGCAAGGAGTTCAGCCAGGGAGTAGGCTACCTGGAAGACGGCACCATGGTGGTGGTCGATCACGCCCGCAAGATGATCGGCAAGGCGGTGGATATCTCCGTCACCAGCGTGCTGCAAACCTCCAGCGGCAAGATGATCTTCGGCAAGCTGGAAGAGAACGGCAAGAGTTCGGAGCCGTCCAGGCCGGGGCCGGTCGAAATCGCGCACTGACCTTGGCGGCGATCCCGCGCCAGCTTCGGCTGATCGCGGAGCTACTGCTGCTGCTGCTGCATCTGTTGCAAATCGATGAAGGGGATAGCGGGCGCCGGGGGCTGTTGGGCGCGCTCCACCAGTACGCTCCAGTCGTCGGGGAGGGGGAGTTTGCGGTCCAGGGCGGGCGGCTCGGCGCTGGCCTCCACGTGGACGGCGACATATAACTCGCTGTCGGTTTTACCGCGGAAGATGCCGTGCGTGGGCGGCACATCCGCATAGTCGCGGCCCACGGCGGTGCGGATATGGCGGTGGTGGGCGACCAGATTGTTGGTGGGATCGAAGCCCACCCAGCCCAGATGCGGCAAGAGCACATCCACCCAGGCATGGGTGGCGTCGGGAGTGGAGCGGTCGTGGTCCTCGCGTCCGCGATACAGATAGCCGGAGACGTAGCGGGCGGGAATTTGGACGTGGCGCAGCAGGGCGATCATGGTGTGGGCAAAGTCCTGGCAGACGCCCTTGCCGCTTACGATGGCTTCGTCGATGGGCGAATCGACCCGCGTGGAGCGCGGCTCGTAATCGAAGTAATCAAACAGTCTTTGATTCAGCTCCTGCACCAGCATCAGCGGATCGTCGCGCCGCGAGACGCCCATCTGCTTGGCCAACAGGACGAGCGCCGGAGTTTCCACGGCGAAGGTGGACGGCAGCAGCATCTCCGAGTAATCTCCGGACTCGATCAGATCGTCAAGCGCGCCCCAGGCGTCCGGCGATAGAAAATTGGGTACGTTGGGCGGCGCCTGCTGCTCGACCACCGACTCGGCGACAATCACCAGTTGATTATGCTCGCCGGGAATGTCGAAATGCTGTACGGTGTTGCCCTGATGGTCGCGATAGCTGAAGACGCGGCAGCGGGGGCTGACCGAAAGCGAAAAGGCGAGGCAGTGCTGGCTGGAGTCCGAGCGCGGATTCATGCGCGTCTCCATGATGCTCTCGCTGATCGGGTCCGCGTAGCGGAAGCGCGTGAGATGGTGGATTGAATAATAATTCATGCTCGCTCCCGTTCTTTGTCAACTGGCCAGTGCCGATTGAATCGAGTAATGCACATAGTAGCGGTAGATGATTTCGTGGATGCGCAGGCACTGTTCGCGAATGGTGTGCAGGAAGGTCGCCGGATCTCCGCGAAGAATCTCGCCGATGGTGGTGTAGCCCAGCATGGCGTGCAGCTTGCCGATTCCGGCCGTCAACTCGTCGGAGGGGCGACGCCCGCCACCGCGCTGAATCGCGTCGATAGCCTCGCGGACGCCGTCCACGCAGTAGCGGATGGCGTGGGGAAAGTTCTCGTTCAGCAGCAGAAACTCCAGCACGCGATCCGCCGTGACATCGGCCGTATACACCTGGCAATAGGCTTCAAAAGAAGTGCAGCAGCGCAGCAGACCGACCATTTCAATGTACTGCAAGCCGGCATGTTCTCGCTCCTGCGGATGCAGAAGATCAGCTTGGTAGACCTCCAGCAACGTGGCCGTTGCGTAGGCCCGCTCCAGATAGCGGCCTAGCCGGATAAACTGCCAGCCCTGACCATGGATCATCGTCGAGTCAGTGACGCCCTTGAACAGATAAATGCCATCCGACACCGAGGACAGCGCATCATTGATGCTGGCGCGGAACTCGGTCTGCGCCTGCGGCGAGTGGATGTGATGAAAGAGCCGGTTGAGCCGCTGCCACTGCTCGCTTGAGATCTCCTCGCGCACCTGGCGGGCATTCTCTCGCGCGCCGTTGACGCAGAAAGTGATCGCAGTGTGGTTGAGGTGGTCGAAGACCAGCTTGCGGGCCATCGACTCCAGATCGCCATCCCAGTCCAGTCCGTCGGTCTGGCCCAGAGATGCGACCATCCGATTCCAGCGCGCCTTGGCGCTGGTGGCGCCGGTGTCCAGCATCAGCCCCATGGTCACGTCAAGCTGGCGCACGGTGTTCTCCGCCCGCTCCAGGTAACGGCTCATCCAGTAGAGACTGTCGGCTACGCGCGATAACATGGACTAACTCTCCCTAAAAAAACTCTGCATAAGTCGATGTCTTGAAAGGGCGCGATTTCAGTCGCGCCGCAAACTCAACCAAAGAACGGGGGCTTCAGTCCCTGATGGAATGCCTGGCTGGAAATCGAACTTAGTAAGTGGCTCCCTAACTCCGTTTGTCTCTACTCCAGAATCCATGTGTCCTTGCTGCCGCCGCCCTGCGAGGAGTTCACCACCAGCGAGCCTCTGTCCAGAGCCACGCGCGTCAAACCGCCGGGAACAATGTTCACCTTGTCGCCAAAAAGAATGTACGGCCTCAGGTCCACGTGGCGCGGCTCCAGAGAGTTGCCGATCAGACAGGGAGCGCGCGAAAAAGCCAGCGTGGGCTGGGCGATGTAGTTGCGCGGATTGGCCTCGATCTGGCGGGCGAACTGCTCGCGCTGCGCGGCCGTCGACTGCGGTCCGATCAGCATTCCGTAGCCGCCGCTCTCGCCCACCGCCTTCACCACCAGCTTGTCCAGGTTGGCCAGCACATGCTGCCGCTCCTTGTCTTCGCTCAGCAGATAGGTTTCCACGTTGGGCAGAATCGGGTCTTCGTCCAGGTAATAGCGGATCATCTTCGGCACATAGGCGTACACCGCCTTGTCGTCGGCCAGGCCCGTGCCGAAGGCATTGGTCACTGTCACGTTGCCTGCCCGGTAGGCGTTGAACAGCCCGGCGCAGCCCAGCGACGAGTCAGCGCGAAAAATCAGCGGATCGCTGAAGTCGTCGTCCACCCGGCGATAGATCACGTCCACGCGCTTCAGCCCGTCGGTGGTGCGCATATAAACGATATTGTCGTGAGTTACAAGATCGCGGCCCTCCACCAGATCGATGCCCATCTGCCGCGCCAGATAGGTGTGCTCAAAGTACGCCGAGTTAAAGACTCCCGGCGTCAGCAGCACAATATTCGGTTCCGTCCTTCCCTCCGGCGCCAGCGAACGCAGCGTGGCCAGAAGCAGTTGCGGGTAATGCTCGATGGGCCGCACGCCATAACTCGAAAACAGTTGCGGAAAGGTCCGCTTCATCACTCGGCGGTTGGTGAGCATATAACTCATCCCGGAGGGCACGCGCAGATTGTCTTCCAGCACCACAAACTCGCCCGAGTTCAGCCGCAGCAGGTCGGAGCCGACCACCGCGATGTACACGTTTCGCGGAACCCCCAGCCCGCGCATTTGCCGCCGGTAGTGCTTGCAACTGTATACCAGCTCACGGGGAATGACTTTGTCG
>VFSW01010943.1_pt1 | contig 12802 bp, 14 predicted proteins | sample 5358111 | NCBI WGS metagenome assembly VFSW01 (sample SAMN11554181, study PRJNA540505) | mine drainage metagenome | isolation source: sediment from site ElyBrook_90M | place: USA: Ely Copper Mine, Vershire, VT | collected 2017 | reverse complement strand
CCTCCTCGCGCTTCAGCCGCTTATCGAACCGGGCATCCTGCGCCGCTTCGCTATCGAGGAGCTCCTCCTTGCGGCCGAGGTAGTTCCCATAATTGCCGGGAAAGGAGATCAGCCTGCCCCGGTCGATCTCTACGATGCGACTCGCCAGGCGCCTGAGGAAGGCCCGGTCGTGGGTGACGAAAAGCATCGTTTTGACGAAGCGCAGGAGGAACTCCTCCATCCAGAGGATGGCGTCGATGTCCAGGTGGTTGGTCGGCTCGTCCAAAAGCAGGATGTCGGGATCGCCCGCCAGCGCCCGGGCCAGGGAGACCCGCCGCTTGAGTCCGGCCGAAAGCGTCGCACAGGAAGCCCGCGCATCGAGACCCATGCGCGAAATGACCGCTCGGATCCGCTGCTCCTCGTCGGGCGGGGCGGTCTGACGCGGCTGCCCTGAGGCCATGCAATCGTAGATGGTGCCTTCCAGTGTGGCGGGAACCTCCTGAGTCAGCAGCGCGGTTTTGAGGCCCGGGGCGCGGATTACCACGCCGCTGTCGGGCGGCAGATCGCCGTTGATCAGCTTGAGCAGGGTGGACTTGCCTGTGCCGTTGCGGCCGATCAGACAGATGCGTTCCCCGCGTTCGATCTGCATCTCCACCCCGTCGAAAAGCGCATCTCCCCCAAAGCCGAGGCCTACCTCCTGCAAGGTTACCAGCACCATCGAAGCGACCTCATTCCTCTCCTCGAAAAAGGCCGGACGACATCCGGGTGCGGCCCTCCACATAGGTGCGATCCTCGCGAAGGTCGGTGCCCTGTGCCGCCGCGGTGGCGAGTTCGTCACAGCGCTCGTTTTCCTGATGACCGGCGTGCCCCCGGATCCAGACGAATGCCACGCGGTGTAGATCTCACAGCTCCACGAATAAATAAAAAAAAACGCTGTTCTCGGCTACTTCGCTTTTTGTGCGCATCCAGTTATTGGCGCGCCACCTGCGGGCCCACCCCTTGCCGATCCCGTTGACCACGTAGCGCGAATCGCTGTGGAGGATTACGTCGGAAGGCGCTTTGAGCGCCTTGAGTGCTGTGATGCAGGCCATCAGCTCCATGCGATTGTTTGTCGTCAGACGGAACCCGCCCGAGAGTTCGATTTGTCGGTCTCCTTCAACGATGATGGCGCCGTATCCTCCCGGTCCCGGATTTTCGAGGCACCCCCCGTCGGTATAGATCATGATCGTTCCCGGTGTTGGCTTGGAGGTCGTCGAAGGGCTGGAGGTATTCATTCGGCCTGACGCGGCCTTGCCGGAGTGGGGGTTCTTCAGCCATTCCCGCGCCTCGGCAAGGGAGGAAAATCCGCGGTAGAGGGCCCCGGCAACACCGCGGATCTGTTCCTCGGCACCCCCGGAGCCTAACCATTCGGTGTAGATGCCGGGCCGAGCCCCCCTGGCCACGGCGTAATATTTTTTCGATTTCCCCACGTGCGATCTCATTCTCTTTCTTTATTACCGGCCGCGATACCTACAATTGCAGCAGAGCGTTCAGCAGCACCGGTATCCGTCGTTGTATTCAAAAGTCGCCTGCCCCTGCGCAGAACACCATAGAATGCCTTCGTTTGGCCAAGATAAACTATCCCTCCATCTTATTCAATCCGGATTTTTGTCGGGTCTTGTTGATCGGCTCGAATCTCAATACCGTTTCCTTTGCCATACCGTTGGCATGAGCCGGCGGTTTGAATGGTCGCTTCCGCCATCAAGCGGGAAATGAGCGAACGGGTCTGATGCCGTAGGTCATCCGTAGTACGGCAGCTACTCACCCCTGTTGTAATATTTCCACGATTTTGTCGCGCATGTCGTGGCTTTGGGTATCCGCAGGAATGATATTGATCTGGGCCGGTGAGCCAGCGCCCAGACCCAGTTCGACGGCGCGGGTAATCTGCTCCTGGTCGAAGATTTTCACCTTCATGACACGGTCATTGCTGCCGAGGTATTTCAAAATGGCGACACCGACGGCGTCGATGGCTACACGATCCGTTGCCGCCCAGAAAACGTCGCCCCTGGCCCGTTTTCCCGTTGCCGGCCCTTCGTCCACAAAGGCATCAACGCCGTCCATGACCACCAGATGGGGATGAAACGGCTGATTGATCTCGGCGATCATCCGGCGTTGATGAGGCGAACCGTGGAGCTCAGACATATAGGGATATCCGTGGCGGTCGGTGGGAACAGCGCCGACGTGGAGTTTCAGCGACAGGGTAAAGACGCCCCCGTACTGATGCGTCTTCAGGCAGCCCGTGGACACCAGGCATTCGGCCTCCAGAATCGGACGGGCGATGCGAAATCCGTTCCTCCAGTGACTCCCCTTCGGCTTGCATTCGACCCAATCCCGATCCTTCAGATCATCGAAGTCGATCACCCGGACGTTGAGCTTCTCCAGGATCGGAAGGATCCCTTTTCGTTCCATGACGTTTCGCGTGAGAGGCCAGCTTCGCTCTCCCACGCTGATGGATTTGGCCCCCATCTTCCAAAGCTCCTCCACCAGCGCCGCCAGGGTATCGTTGTGCGTAGAACCTGGCGTGGGGTCGGCCGTGTTGAAATTGGGCTTGATCAGGACATGCTTTCCTTTTGCCGGGTTAATGCCCAGCGCTTTCAGGGAAGCCTTAACCCCGCCTTTGCGATCTGCCGTTTTTGCAAGGACCACCTTGCTTACGGAACCGGCCATAGGAAACACCTCCATTTCAATTCATACACTGCCGACCTTGTCGGGGGCAAAGCGTCTTCATGATATTGTAACACAGATTCCGCCCAGCTTGCCTATGCCTCCCTCGGGAAGGCGGGAATGACGAACCAGGTAACGGACATCACCTATGAGGCGATGATACGCCGGGCGGACAAGATGAAGGGAGATAAACGGACTCGGGCGATGATGAGATGGATTGTTCAATGCGGGTCCTTTTATCCAGCACTTCCCTGTAGGCAATCTCGTTCAATGCGGTGTTTCTGGCAAACTCAATTATTTCCAGGATGGTGTAAACTCGAGCGATTCGCAATTGATCATGTCAGTGCATCACGAAGACATCGCATTAGCAGCGGGCTATTTTGAGGGTGTAGGGTGCAAGGATACCCATGTGCGCAATTCTGCCCTTTTGTGCGGAGGTGAAGAGGCGAAGGTATGCACTTTCTGTAGATTGTCTATGTTATCAATAAATAGAGATTCCATCTTATAGTCAGCCTTCTTTCCAATAACGAGAAGGCACATAATGAAAATTATGCATAAAACAAAAAGCGATGAAATAATTATCAAAATCATCTCTCCCTCCATCACAAGACTGCTCCGGGAAATTTCCAGATTTCAAATTCTCCGGCGATAGACAGTTTACATTGCCGTTCATGTTGTTAGTTTACACTAAATTCGTACCATCATAATTTTATATCAATCAAATACTAAAGGAGTTTTAACGAGAAATGCGAAAGGAGGTGCTGGGAGACCATTTCTGATCTCCCAGCGAGGAACAACTGGAAGAAATGGGAACCACTTATTATTTGATTGGATCGCTTTACTGTCTGTTATCCGTGCCCGTGACGTTTGACTGACAGCTTGTTTTTTGTACTTCGGTATTACAGGATGTGTGCCAAAATCATGTAAGACTACTTAACCGACTATAATATAATGATAAACTCAGATTTTTGAGAAATTATGAGAGGGAGAATAGAGGGATATGTTCGACATAAATTGTCGGATAATTCTGGGACTGCTTTAGGAATCCCTTGAATTATGGACAGTTACTATACGGCACACCTTGCATGATACACCGACAAATTTGTCGAAAGTTATTATCGGCAATCAGTCACAATGTGGTAACAAACGAAAAAAGGGATTAACCATGACCCTACAACGATACATTAAGTGCCACACCCGATATCGCCAGTTTCCGTTTTCGATGAGAGAGATGCGCCCGATGGTTTTTGATCTCTATCCATGCGACGAGGTTAATGAGATCAAGAGCGTCAAATTTTTTTATGGGCAACGCGGCGCAGATCAGCAGTCTAAGCTGCGACAGCGTAATAGCTGGTCGTGAACAAATGCCCATGGCTGCGAAAGAAAAAGGGCGCAAATTTGCATGAGTGTGCCATCTATGACGTCAGGCCCGCGGCATGCAGGGAATGGCCCTTTGATGTAACTGAGCACCTGCTGGACGTAAGGTAGCCAGAATCAGCACTGTCTTCTTTCTGCACGGACGTGGCCGGACACTGGGGACCACAGGCAGACTGACGGCGATCATCAGGACGCCGAGGAAGATGAACGGCCAGTGGTATCCCCAGGAAGAGGCCATGATCCCTCCGAACAAGGGACCGGCGGCCATCCCCAGGGCGTCATGGACGAGGTCAGCCCGTTGGCTTTGCCGTAGTTACTCGGCGGGATCAGACGCCCGACCAATGCGTTCATCGTAGGAAGGATGCCTCCCGGCGCCAGGCCGTACATAATCCGCAGTAGGTGGGGCAATCGCGGAGACCAAGGCCATGGAGGCCGGAAGGGTCATCTCCTTTCCTCTCTGGCCGAGCTGACGTCCCTCACTCCACGACGGGAAGGGAAACGGGGGTGATACGTCGGCGAACCCGCATGACGGTGAAGGCGGCCAGCGCCAATGTAGTGGCGATGGTCATGAAGACGGCGTGCGGTGCGTGATGATCGAGAATCGTGCCAAATAGGAGCGGTGCCGTGGCCGAGCCGAGATCGAACCCGGAGTAGACGAAACCGAAAACACTGCCCAATCCGCCGCCGGGCGCAGCCTGGCGGATGATAATGTCCCGCGACGGCTGGGTGATGCCATAGGCCATGCCGGCCACGACCATCATCGGTACAACGATCTCGGCAAATCCATGCATGCCGCTGACGAGAAACATAAGCGCGCTTGCGATCGTCATGCCGCTCATCGCCACGCGATGATGCTTGTTGGTGCGGTCGGCAAGAACCCCGCCGGCTACAATGCCGACGGCATTGCCGACAAGGTAGGCGGTCACGGCCAACGTCGCGACCCGCAGCATGAAACCATAGCCGACGATGAAGGAGGTGATGCCGAACGTCTGGACGCCCTGACCCGAGAAGGATGTCAACGCGAAGTATGCGAACCCCATCAAGATAACTGGTGACAAAAGGGCGCCGAGATATCGGGTTTGTTTCGGTGCGCTGCCGGCTGGCGACGCTTCCGTTCGCTTGGATGCGCAGACGAGCAAGGAGCGGTTGGCAAAAAGGATCGCCGCGACGACGAAACCGGCGACTCCGCAGACGGCCAGGGCGATGCGCCAATTGCCGAACGTGGCGATGATGGTCACGACCACGGGAGAGGTTGCATACCCCAGTGCGCCAAGGATGGCGTGTATGGCGTACGCCCGGCCCAAGCGCGTTTCTTTCACCTGCAGGCTGAGTATGGAGAGACCCGCAGGATGGAAGACACTGTTGCCCAAGCCTGCAACCAGTGCCAACGGCAGAAACATCCAGTAAGACGTCGCTAATCCGGCCAGGACAATGCTCCCGGACATGGCTATAAGCCCCCATAGCAAGATCCGGTGGGCGCCGTAGTGATCAACGAGCAATCCAGCCGCAAAGGCCTGCCCGAGTCCCGATGCGCCGTAGAACAGGGTCGCCACGAGGCCGAGTTCCGTAAATCCAACCCCGAAAACGGTATGGAGGATAGGAAAGAGCGACGGCAGCGCCAGTTGCATCAAATGGCTGACATAGTGAGCGGCCGAGACCGATGCGATGACCGCAGTATCGCGATCGCTGCTTATGGCCGTGGCAACTGCGGGCATAGCGGCCAACCTTCCTCCGGCGCTGATCCGGTTGACACCGAAATGGAGTCCACTACAGTTTGCGCTCGCCTTCCGAGTATTCCAATATTCGGATTCTCCGCTTTAAGATGGATTTCTTTTCGATCAGTCCACATTCTTCCTGGATGGGTTTTTCATCAGGCGCTCCCCTGTCGCGATAAAAGATATAGCATGGACATAAAAATGGAAAGTATTTGCTGAATGAACAAAACGGTTGGATGTTTAGCGGATGCTCGTTGAACTGTCAAATGGAAAGTGCGCCATAAGATACTAATTGCTGCTCGAAATGTTGGATACCCATTAAAATTACCGGATGCGACATTACAGTAAGAGTAAATTCATCGCCCGATCCTGTATCTGCGGCAAATCTCATCCATGGCGCATCTATTTATACCCCGCCCGCCTCGCGATCACGCGGGGCATGTTTCGGGCATGGGGTTTCGGGCTTGGATTTACACGACCGATCTCGCCCGGCAGGGTGAAAGGTCTTACGGTCACACTGTTTGGCGAGTAGCTATCAGGACATTCCGTACATTATTAATACTTGACATGGCACAATCAATGCTTGAATAAATATACAGTGGCGCGTGTTCCGGTGTGAGGATTATGGTAATGTACACTGACACCGGGGAACGGGTAACTAACAAATGAAAATTCCAACTCCCTGGGGAATTCTCAGAGGACAGTGAAGGGACATCGTGCTTGGACTATGGATGATGTCCCTTCACATACTCATCAAATCTATCATTCGTCCACTCCAACTCCTTACCAAAGCCCATTCCAAGCCCTTTCATGTACTCAGAACATCGGGAAACTGCTTGAAATTCTGTATGATACCAACAATATAAAAACCTATTTTGAACCTTCTGGGAATCAGTTCCCTAAAAGAAATTGACATTGGTGATCATGAAATTATCAGAAATACGCAGACTCCCACGCTTTTCCGAATCCGCATTCACCATTATGTAAAGCATTTGAATTTTGATCACGACCGTTCATGCAAGCTTCGTCTCAGTTTTACCCGTCTAAACGTGATTGCAAACTGAGCGAGAATGCCTCCCATCGAATCAATGCCGACGTCAACAAAAGAAGGATTTCGTGAAGCGACAAGGGATTGATGTAATTCATCGCTCGTCGCATAAAGCATAACCCCTATGATTGCGTAAATTGCCCATCGGAGGTTCCAATTTTGTAAAGAGTTGCCACGAAATGCGTTAAAGAGGAGAATGCCTAGAAGGAAATATTCAGTGATGTGTCCCGTTTTTCTCACCAGCCCATGGATCATATCTATGTACTGTGGTGCGAGCCCCGGAAGAAGGAAATTCAGGACCGGAGCAATGATTCGGGACGTATGTTCCGGGGAGAACGTTCCGGTTGACATCCAAAAAATGACACCCATCCAGATAATAACCGGAAGACAATATTTAACAAGATATCTCATGACAATCGTTCGCTTTCTATGGGCTGATCATAAGAAATTGGCCACTCTTTGGTGACCCATTATGATCGGTCCTGAATTTCATAATACTGTTTTTGGGTCCAAACTCCAAGGATAGGCTTTACCTATCGATAACCTTACAGATAATGATCATTGCCTATGAGCTCTGCGTTATGTATGCATAAAATCAGTTGACTCCATAGAGTTGGTCATCAAGAAGGTAAGATCTCTGCTTATCGTGTAATAGGCAAAGGAGTAATACAGTGAAATCCAGCACTAAGGATAAAGTGAAAGGCACGTTTCACCAAATGAAGGGGAAACTCAAGGAGATTGCCGGGGAACTAACCGACAATCCAAAGTTAAAAGCTGCAGGTACCTACGAAAAGATGTCGGGCATAGTCCAGGAAAAGATTGGTCAGGTTAAGAAGGGTTTAAGGAAGTAGTGAGAACGATGAAAGACACACCATCCATCATCATGCTGATAATAACGGAAACATTAATGGGCGCCTTGAAATCAGTCTCTCTTTCGGTCCATGAGAAGTATTTTCAGGGGAATTCTGAAGCATATGGAAATCTTCAGCACGAGGAATACCCCCTGGAGGATCCCGCCATCAGCTACTTTATGGGCGATGCATAATGATAAAAGGGAGGATGACTGACAGTAGAGAAGCAAGGAAGGATAACCTAAGGAAAATAGGAGAAGAATATGATTCCGCAAATTAAAAAAATCCTTTATGCCACGGATCTCACCAATAATTCTGCTTACGCCTTCTTTTATGCGGTCGATATGGCCAAAAAGCATAATGCAAGTATCGTCATCCTGCACACCATCGAGCCGATTAGCCCTAGAATGAGCTATGCCGACAGCGGTGGCTTTGGATTAGAGAAAATAGCGAAGCAAGGAAAAAAAGAAGAACGGGTGAAAGATATTGAAGAGATCAAGAAAAATATACAGGAATTCTGTAGAAAGACAGAGGCTCAGCTTGGCTCAGCTTGCGTTCAACTCGTGACCGAAATATTCGTTACCATTGGCCACCCGGTGGAGGAGATTCTGAAGATAGCGGATGATGAAAGCTGTGACGCGATCGTCATGGGCACTCATGGAAAAGGGTTTTTGAGACAGACCTTTTGGGGGAGTGTGGCGGGCCAGGTCTTGGAGCGGACCCGAAAGCCAGTTTTCATAATCCCGCTGCCTTCTGACAAAACGGATATTGAATGGGACAAAATTTAAGTGGCCTATATCTTCAACCATCAAAAGCGAGGAGAGATGATGACCTTTCCATTTTCCATACGATCTTTCACCCTAACTACATAGAAAGAGAATCCTCCTCTGTATCAAATATTAACCAGACCCAAAATATACGGGTCGGAAGTTTTGGCATGACCCGTAAATGGGTAAAAAACGGAAAGAAAGATCATTTGGGAAAATGAAAGAACCACAGGCAGATGCTGAGATAAAGAGGGGTGCTTTGGCCGAGGTGTACCCAACATTACCTTTAGCAGAATCCACCATTACTGAAATATCTCAGGAATCAACGGCAAAGAGACCAGTGCTAAGGAAATATATTCGGAAAGAAGGTATCCCCGGACGCCAACGAATAGTGATCCAGGTTGCAGAGCAGAAACAAGGCGAGATTTCAATTTCTTCACTGAAACAGAAATTTGGATTATCCACATTCAAAATAGAAGGAATCATTCGGATGCAGAAAGGCTGTGTAAGATGATAAAAAAACTATGAATGGATCATAGGTAGTGGCGCAAGATTGATATTTACAAGAATGAAAACCAGAAGGGAAGACATGAAAATGGCAGATCAAGTATGCCCCAAATGCGGTTGTAATGTTGGTGGCAAGGGTTTTAAAAGAGGGGGAGTCATCTACTGTTGTGAACCGTGCGCGAACAGTTGTAAATGTGAATGCGGGTGCACTGATGAGTCGAAGCAGGCAGAACGGCATGCCCCCATGAAAGGAAGGAGAGGCGGTGGGTGAGCTCATGAAGAATAGTCATCCGCATGAAAAGCAGAAGGCGCCAGGCTCTCTGTCGGCACGTAAGAGACTATCCCACCTTTCCGGCATCAAAATTGTAAAGAAAGGGAAAATACCCGCGGACATTCAGGCAGGGACCGAAATTTATGATTTATCGATTCTCCCCACATTTACATTATGTGCATGTTATCTTGGATATGCGAATTACAAAATTCTGGGGGAAGAAAATGTTGAAATTCCCATCGGCCTGATCTGGAACCTGTTTAACTTTACGTCCGGCCTGACCATCGGGGGTCAAATAATGGACCATCATATGATGATCATTGAAAAGGCTTTCGAGTTGTTTGGCTTCCATGCGGATCTTTCCATTACGGATCAAAATGTCGTTGTCGTCGATGGAATTTCAAGGATTACGGTAAGGGTGAGCGGTAAAACGAAATACATTGGATTCGACGAAAAAGGGATAAATCCGGGCATTTTTTCGCAGATGTTGATGCGTGCGTTACGCAGGAGCTTTTGAATCCCAAGCGGGAGGTTAACCATTATGCCAAAAAAGTTCAAAGTCGGCGATCACGTAACCTGGAACTCGGAAGCCGGGCACGTCAGTGGCAAGATCATTAAGGTACATACAAAAGATATCGATTACAAGGGATACACGCACCATGCGAGTGGGGATGATCCGCAATACGAGATCAAGAGCGATAAGACTGACCACATCGCTATGCACAAGGGATCGGCGTTAAAAAAATTGGACCATTAAAAGTCTCTGAGGGGGGTCACGTCTCACCGACCGTAGCGGCAGGTGGGCTTAGTTGTTACTTTAAAAAGAAGGAGGTTACCTATATGAATAAGCAAATTTCTCACAAAAAGATTTTTTTCAAATATCAAGCACCGGAGGCGAAGACCGTTTCTCTGGCCGGAAGTTTCAATGGTTGGAATGTATCAGCCACTCCCCTCAAAAAAGACAAGGAGGGAAATTGGTTTACCAAAATGGAACTGTTTCCTGGAACTTATGAGTATCTATACGTAGTTGATGGCGAGTGGTGGAGGGATGATCCGAATTGTAAGATGCATCAATATAACAAATACGGAGGCCAAAACTGTTTATTACACGTAGAAGAATAATGGATGTCTCATATTTCACAACTAATCAGATCAGTTGTATAAACGTTTTTATTCAGCAAGAATCAAGGAGGTAAGTATGGATAGAAAGGTATTGGTTCCACTGGACGGCTCAGAGTTAGCCGAGTGCGCGTTATCTCATATCAAAGATTTTGTAAAAGACGGTTTAGCAGGAGAGGTCACCCTAATAACCATACTCAGGGTTGATCTGCCGTGGGCGGAAGCGCATGACGAACACTTTAATATCAATGTGCTTAGAGAAAATATTTTTGCTGCATCCGAGAAGTATCTTGCAAATGTGGCATCGCGACTTGGTTCCGAGGGTATCAAGGTAAAGACCGTGTCAATTGAGGCTAATAACCCTGCCGAAGCCATCACAGAGTATGCTCGGAAAAACGCCATGGATATGATTGTCATTGCCACCCATGGTCGTACCGGGATGAAAAAGATGTTGCTGGGCAGTGTGGCATTAGGCATATTACATCAATCTCACGTACCGGTACATTTAATAAGACCGGAGGCCTGCCGTTAATAGTTGAATTTATCATTGTATTAAATAAGATAGGTATCACACCTTAAATTCCTTTTTATCGGCAATGCAGATCCGGTGTTAAAGATAAAAATGAGAAATGGAGGTAAATAAATGTTTAGAGGTCTTTTTCAACCAACGCATCTTCTTATTATCCTGGGTATCGTTCTGCTAATCTTTGGCCCAGGTAAGCTACCGGAATTGGGTAACGTTCTAGGAAAGGCAATAATGGGCTTAAAAAAATCCATGGCTGAACCGGAAGAGGAACCCGGAGAACTTTCAGAAGTCAAGAAGATCGAGGATAAGAAAGAATGAATATTGTTTTTGTTACAAGATCCTTCTCCGGAACCTTTCTGAAAGGTCGGGGCGTGTTGAATGTTTCGTTCATCGTTGCATTAATCATGAGCTATGAAAGGGGATCAGTATGGAACTGATCAATGCAGTCATAGGAAGGCGAAGCGTTAGAAAATTCAAATCAAATAAAATACCCCGGGAGATAGTCCGAGAAATCCTGACGTTGGCGCGCTGGGCTCCATCTTGGGGTAACACGCAACCATGGGAATTTTATGTGCTGACAGGAAAACCACTTGAGGAATTTAAAAAAGAAAACCGCGAGTTATTGATTAAAGGTCAATCCAGTGCTCCTGATGTGCCGATGCCGGAGGTCTGGCCTGATCACCTGAAAAGAAGGTATGCAGAGATTGGCGGCATTCTTTTGAAAACCCTCAATATTAACCGTGAAGATAAAGAAGCCCGTAACAAGCTTTATGAAGACATGGCCTTACTATTCGGTGCACCTTGCCTGATTGTCGTATGCATTCCCAGAAATACTCTTGTTGAATATTCTATGCTTGACGTAGGCCTCATATTGCAGACTCTATGCCTTCTTGCATATGATAAAGGAATTGGAACTTGTATCATGGCCATGACAGTCCGTCATCCTGGGCTTTTACGGAAGATTATGTCGATACCAGAAGATCGGAAAATCATCATGGGTGTCGCCTTGGGATATCCTGATCAAGAATTTCCTCTCAACAACTTTGAGAGAAAGAGGGCGGATGTAAGTGAATATGTCAGGTGGATTAATGATTAAAACCATTGTCGGCGATCCCCATTTAGTGCGTATATTTTAAGCACCTGTATCCAGATATTTGGATGCTTTTTATCCACATGTTACCCGGCTCCTCAAAAGACTGCCATAGTTGATAAATCAAAAATATATGTAATTATAAATATATACATTACTAATACTTGACTTGGCATAATCAATGCTTAAATAAGTTAATAGTGGCGCGTGTTCCGGTGTGAGGATGAGATGTAATGTACACTGACACCGGGGAACGGGTAACTAATAATAGAAAATTCCAGCTCCCTGGGGAATACAATTCTCAGAGGACAGTGAAGGGACATCAGGCTTGGACTAGGGATGATGTCCCTTCACATACCAAATCCTTTTTGTCCATTATTTCCCACCCTTGCTCCACCTGTCTGAATACTTTCTATCCACTGGATAATAATCACTGAATACATCTGATCCACTTTTGATGAAAAGGATCCAATCCCGAGAATGTGTAATCATGCCAACTGATCGTATATAATAGGTTTGCCCCCCTTTTCATTCGTGGGTATACTTCGTGCTTAGAAATCATGGAAACACCTTAAAAATGGGAGTATACAGAGTTTGAAGCACATTCGTTGAAGCGAGCATGGAGGTGCAATATGAAGAAAGTTGCCTGTGTGGTTCTTATTCTCACAATGGCCATCTTTCTTGTAAGCCCATGGTCCAGTGACGCGAGAGGCGGCTTTGGGGGGGGCGGTGGCAATTGTAGCAGTGGCGCAAGAGGTGGCTTTGGGGGTTCAGGCGGTGGTGGCCATTGGGGAGGATCGAGAGGAGACCATGGTGGTTTGGGTGCAGGCGTCACAAGAGGCGGCGGCG
>VFSW01010942.1_pt1 | contig 12802 bp, 17 predicted proteins | sample 5358111 | NCBI WGS metagenome assembly VFSW01 (sample SAMN11554181, study PRJNA540505) | mine drainage metagenome | isolation source: sediment from site ElyBrook_90M | place: USA: Ely Copper Mine, Vershire, VT | collected 2017 | reverse complement strand
GGTCCCGCCACGCTGCGCGCCTTCGAGGTGAATCACTGGGGCGCGCGCATGCGCGGCGATACTTATCGCGGCTACAACGGCTACCTGATCGCGGTGGGGCGTTACCGGGTGCTGTTCGGCGGCGATACCGCGGCCACCACGGCCTTTCGCGCGCTGCGCTCGTCGCGGCGCATCGATCTGGCCATCATGCCGATCGGCGCATACGATCCCTGGATCCGCTACCACTGCACGCCGGAACAGGCCTGGCGCATGGGCAATGACGCCGGCGCGGAGATGTTCCTCCCCGTGCATCACCAGACCTTTCCCCTGAGCCGCGAGCCGCGCCAGGAGCCTATGGAACGCCTGTACAGCGCGGCCGGCAGCCAGCCCGAGCGCATCGCCATCCAGCGCATCGGGCAGGAAATGACGCTGTAGGGCGCCGCGCGGGCCAAACCGGGCAAACTACCCCGCCTTGACATCATGCGCGCCATCAGGCACGCTATACTATCGGGTAGTCATCTTAAACAATCTGCGAACCGGGCGCGGCGCGCCGGTTACGAATGAGTAGTTTGCCAACGTGGTCCCTAATCTGATTCTCCAAACCTCGGCCCCAGGCGGTTCCCTGCTGGGCTTCCTCCCCATTGTCCTGATCTTTGGAATCTTCTACTTCCTCCTGTTCCTTCCCATGCAGCGGCAGAAGAAGAAACAGCAGGCCATGTTGACTTCCTTGCAGAACGGCAATACCGTGCTCACCAGCGGCGGCATTGTGGGGACCATCGTTTCGATCGGCGACGACGACACCCTGGTGTTGCGGGTGAAGCCCGACAACATCAAGCTGCAGGTGGCCCGCAGTTCCGTCTCCAGCCTGGTCGCGGGCGAGGGCAAGAAATAAACAGTAGGATAAGAGTTACACTGGCAAGGCACAATCCTCATGCGAAAAAATGTGACGGGCAGGACCGTATTCATCGTGGTGACGATCCTGGTTTGCGTATTCGGCATCATCGGCTTTCCCAAATCCAAGGATGCCCTGTTGGAGAATGTCTCCCACAACATCCGGCTGGGGCTGGACCTGAAGGGCGGCAGCCACATGGTGCTGCAGGTGCACGTGCAGGACGCCCTGAAGACGGAGGCCGACGGCGCCATCGAGCGGATGAAAGACGAGATGCACAAGCAGGGCATCGATTACACCGACCTGCTGCGCAACGATCCGGCGACGGTGGACGAGGCCAACAATATCGAGATCGACGTGAAGGGCGTCCCGGCGATCAAGACCACGGCCTTCCGCAACCTCGTTTCCGAGCACTTCCCCCAGTGGATGCTCACGCCGGTCAACTCCACCGACTACCGCCTGAACATGCGGCCCAGCGAGCTATTGATCCTGAAGCGCGATACCGTGGAGCGGTCGCTCACCACCATCAGCAACCGCATCAACCAGCTTGGGCTGACCGAGCCCACCGTGCAGCAATACGGGCAGTCGGACAAGGACTACGAGATCCTGGTGGAACTGCCGGGCGTGGACGATCCGGCGCGGGTCAAGGAAATCATGCAGACCACCGCGCAACTGGAGATCGACGACGTGAAGGAAGGCCCGTTCCCCAGCCGCGAAGCGGCCCTGGCGCAGAAGGGCGGCATTCTGCCGCTCAACACCAAGCTGGTCCGGCAGAGGCCCACGGGCGGCAGCGAAGAGTGGTACCTGCTGACGCGGACCCCGGTGATCCGCGGCACGGACCTGCGCAACGCGCGCGCGGGCCAGGACGAGTTCCGCAAGTGGGACACGCAGTTCAGCCTCAGCCCGGACGCCGGCAAGCGCTTCGGCCGCTATACGGAGGCCAACATCGGCAACCGGCTGGCCGTGGTGATGGACAACCAGATTTACAGCGTGGCGGTGATCAAGGGGCGCATCGAGGATAGCGGCCAGATCGAGAACATCGGCAGCGAGCAGGAAGCCTCGGACCTGGCCCTGGTGCTGCGCGCGGGGGCCCTGCCGGCCACCATCGAGACGGTCTATGAGAGTTCGGTGGGACCTTCGCTGGGCGCCGATTCGGTGCATGCCGGCATCGTCGCCGGCTTGGCCGGCCTGGCCGCCGTGATCGTGGTCATGCTGGTCTACTACAAGCGCAGCGGGGTCAACGCGGTGCTGGCCCTGTTCCTCAATACCGTGATCCTGATGGCCGCGCTCTCCTATTTCAAGGCCGTGCTGACCTTGCCGGGGATCGCCGGCGTGATCCTGACCATCGGCATGGCCGTGGATAGCAACGTGCTTATTTTCGAGCGCATCCGCGAGGAGCTGCGCGCCGGCAAGGCCATCGTCTCGGCCGTCGACGCGGGCTTCTCCAAAGCCTGGTGGACCATCGTGGACACCCACGTCACCACCGTGGTTTCCTGCGCTTTCCTGTTCATCTTCGGCGAAGGACCCGTCCGCGGCTTCGCCGTCACCCTGACCATCGGCCTCATCGCCAACGTCTTCACCGCGGTGTTTGTGTCCAAGGTCATCTTCGACTACGAACTGTCCGGCCGCCGCCAACTGGCGGAGTTGAGCATATGATGCGGCTGCCGTTCGGGAACATTCTTAAAAAGTCCGGTGTCAAAATGATGTTCGGCGCCGGTATGGCATTTACCGATGGAAATCTTTAAGAGCACGAATTTCGACTTTCTACATTACAAGTGGCCGTTCATCGGCGCTTCGCTGGTGCTTTCCGTGGCGGGCATCTCCAGTATCCTGCTGCACGGGGGTCTGCGCTACGGCATCGACTTCAAGGCGGGCACGCAGATGACCGTAAAGTGGAACGGGGCGCCTCCCGAGGACAAGATCCGGGCGGCCCTTTCCAGGAAGATCAGCGGCGAAGTGACGGTACAGCCGTTCACCGACGTGGCCTCGAGAAACGAGGTGGTGATCGGCACCGAGCGCATGGGCGAGCAGCAGATGAACGCGGCCCGCAAGACCATGCAGGATACCCTGGAGGCCACCTTCGGGGACGCGCAGAGCGGCAAGCTGGATTTCAACAATGCCGGCGCCAATGAGATCGCCGACCGCCTGACCGTGCCGCTGCAGCAGGCCGGGGTGCAGCTCTCCGATACGGCCCTGGCCAAACTCGCCAACGATATGCGCGTTTCCCGCGATACGCAGCATTCGGGGCTGCTCTCCAGTTTCGACCAATTGTCGTCGGTGCCCGGGGTAAACTCTGCTATTATTAGCGTTCTCAAACAGCAGTGCTCCCTGGCGCCGTTCTCGATTATGCAGGTGGAAATGGTGGGGCCCAAGGTTGGCGGGGAGCTTCGCACCAAGGCGGTCCTGGCCACCCTTTACGCGCTGGGTGGAATGTTGGTATATATAGCGTTTCGCTTTGAGTGGATTTATGGCGTGGCGGCGGTAGTGGCCTGCTTCCACGATACGATCATCACGATCGGGCTGTTCTCCCTGTTCGACAAGGAGATCACCCTGACGGTGATCGCGGCTTTGTTGACGCTGGTCGGGTATTCCATGAACGACACGATCGTCATCTTCGACCGCATTCGCGAGAATCTGAAGATTCTGCGCCGCGAGCCGCTGGAGTCCCTCATCAACAAGAGCGTCAACCAGACTCTGAGCCGGACGGTGATGACGTCGGGTCTGACTTTCCTGACGGTGATCGCCCTGTTCCTGTTCGGCGGTCCGGTGCTGCACGGCTTTTCGTTTGCGCTGGTAGTGGGTATCATAATCGGTACGTATTCTTCGGTGTTCGTGGCCAGCCCCATCGTCCTGTTCTGGCACAATTGGGCGGACGACCGGAAGCGGACCGCGCCGGCTGCCGTCCCGGTGGCCGCCGCCAAGCCGCGGCCGGCGGCGCGGAAGGGTTCGCCGAACGCGGTGAAATAGGTTAGGAGGACTTTATGTTCGAGCAGACATTTGTCGAGGGTGTAGGCAAGACTCACAAAAGCTGGACGGTGCTGGTGTCCTTTCTCGGCCAGATGTTGGTGATCGCCGTCGCGATCCTCATCCCGATGATCTACTTTGACGCCTTGCCCAAGAGTCAGTTGACCAGTTTTCTGGTGGCGCCTCCGCCGCCGCCTCCGCCGCCTCCCCCGCCGGCCGCGGCGCCGCCTAAAGTGGTGCGGGTCATTCCGCGGCAATTCGACGCAGGCCGCCTGATGGCGCCCAAGGCCATCCCCAAAGAAGTCGCCATGATTAAAGAGGAAGAGCTGCCTCCGCCCTCCTCGGGCGGCGTAGTGGGCGGCGTTCCCGGCGGCGTCCCCGGCGGCGCGGCCGGCGGTGTGATCGGCGGCATCATCGGCTCGGTTCCCACGGCCGCTCCGCCTCCTCCTCCGCCTCCCGTGAAGGTCGAGAAACCGGTGACCCCCCAACGCATCCGCGTGGGCGGCAATGTGCAGCAGGCCAAGCTGATCCGCCAGCCCAAGCCGGTCTACCCGGCGCTGGCCAAGCAGGCCCGCATCTCCGGCGTGGTGAAACTCGATGCCGTCATCGGCAAGGACGGCACCATTCAGAATCTGCGCGTGGTCAGCGGGCACCCGCTCTTGGTGCCGGCCGCTCTGGAGGCGGTCAAGCAATGGATCTACCAGCCGACTCTGCTCAACGGCGAGGCGGTGGAGGTGGTAACGCAGATCGACGTGAATTTTACGTTGAGCCAGTAGCAGTCTGTTAAACTAATTCAACTCGCAGGAGACAACGACAATGCTTTTGCAAACGCAGGTTTGGGCGTTTCTTTTACTACAGGAGGGGAGCACCATCGGTTGGGACCCCCGTTCCCTGTGGGCACAGATGGGCGTACCCGCCAAGCTGGTGGTCATCGGCCTGTTCATCATGTCGGCCTGGTCCATTGGCGTCATGATCGACCGGTTGCTGGCCTATAGCGCCGCGCGCAAACAATCGCGCGCGTTCGCCCCGGCCGTGGCGGGGGCACTGAAGGAAGGCAAGCTGGACGAGGCTATCAAGATCGCCGACCGCTACAAGAAGAGCCATCTGGCCAAGGTGGTGGTGGCCGGTCTGCAGGAGTTTCAGGCCCACCAGCTCAGCTCCGAGATTCCCGGCGAGGATATCGAAGCTTCCCAGCGTGCTCTGGAGCGCGCTGAAGCCATCGTCCACGCCGAATTGAAGCGCGGCATCAGCGGCTTGGCCACCATCGGTTCCACCGCCCCGTTCGTGGGGTTGTTCGGAACGGTGGTCGGCATCATCAACGCCTTCAAGGGGATTTCCACCGAGAAGTCGACCGGCCTGGGCGCGGTGGCCGGCGGTATTTCGGAAGCCCTGGTGACCACCGCCATCGGCCTTTTCGTGGCCATCCCGGCGGTCTGGATGTTCAACTTCTTCACCGGCAAGATCGAAGCTTTCGATGTGGAGATGGGCAACTCCAGCTCGGAGCTTATCGATTATTTCCTGAAGCGGTCGCAGCGCAGCACCGCCGCGCGTAAGTAGGTCCCGGAAACGGAAAACATCCAGCGAGTTGAATCCGGACGCCGCGGTCCTCGCCGTTGCGTCCGGGCCCAGCCTGGAGTGGAGGCTCAACCATGTCGGTAATTTTAAAACAGAAATCCCCACCGCCGGTGGCCGACATCAACGTCACGCCCATGGTGGACGTGATGCTGGTGCTGCTCATCATTTTCATGGTCATCACGCCGATGTTGTCCAAGGGCGTCAGCGTGGATCTGGTCAAGACCGTCAACCCGATCCCCATGCAGGCCGCCGACAAGAGCGATGCGATCATCGTGGCCGTCACCCGCGACGGCAAGACCTATCTCAACACCACGCAGATGAAGGCCGACGACCTGCCCGGCAAAGTCAAGGATCTGCTGACCAACCGGCTGGACAAGATGGTCTTTGTGAAGGCGGACTCGCGCTCGCGGTACGAGAAGGTAGTGGACGTGGTCAACAATCTGCGCGCCGCGGGAGTCGATCAGTTGGGATTGCTCACCGAGCAGATGCAGCAGAAGAAGGCGCCTGCCGCGGCGACCGCGCCGGCGGGCCAATAGACAGCGCTCTGCGCAGACTTTAAAAGGAGTAATTCTATGGGAATGGCAGTGGGGGGATCCGGTGGCGCGATCTCCAGCATCAACATGACGCCTATGATTGACGTGCTTCTGGTGCTGATCATCATTTTCATGGTGATCACGCCCCTGACGCCGAAAGGTCTGGAGGCCCTGGTGCCGCAACCACCGCCTCCGGGAACGCCCCCGGCCGCGGATACGCGCACCGTGGTGATTGTCATCAACAAAGACAAAACGTTCATGATCAACCAGGAGCCCACCCCGGAGGCCAACCTCGGCAGCCGCCTGGAGGAGATTTTCAAGACCCGCGCGGAACGCGTGGTGTTCGTGAAGGGCGATTCCGACCTGGAGTTTCAGTATGTCGCCAAGGCCATCGACATCGCCCACGGCGCGGGCATCGATAAGGTGGGACTCATGACGCCCCAAATGGAGGCCGGACAGTAATGAAACGCACAGCGCTTGGTCTGCTGGCCATCGCCGCGCTGGCGGTGTTCGCCTCGGGCTGCCAGAAACTCAAGGCCCGCGACCAGTTGAACAAAGGCGTGCAGGCCTTCAAGAACGCTCAGTATCCGCAGGCGGTGGAGCGCTTCAAAACAGCCGTCGAGCTGGATCCCACCTTCGCCACGGCGCGGCTCTACCTGGCGACCGCCTATATGCAGCAGTACATTCCGGGCGCCGACTCGCCGGACAATGTGAAGATGGCGGAGGCCGCCAACGATCAGTTTCAACAGGTCCTGAACCAGGATCCCAAGAACACCCTGGCCATGGCCTCGATTGCCTCGCTGCTGTTCAATGAAAAGAAGCTGGACGAAGCCGGCCAGTGGTACCAGAAGCTGATCGCCGTCGATCCCAGGAACAAGGAAGCCTTTTATACGCTGGGCGTCATCGCCTGGACCAAGGCCCTGGTGGCCAACGGCGAAGCCCGCGCCAAGCTGGGCATGAAGCCCGACGACCCCGGTCCCCTCAAGGACAAGAAAGTGCGCGACGAAGTGGCGGCCAAGAACGCGGCGGTGATCGACGACGGCATCAAGAACCTCGACAAGTCGCTGGCCATCGATCCCGAGTATGACGACGCCATGGCCTACGAGAACCTCCTGTATCGCCAGAAGGCCGACCTGGAGGACTCCTCCGAAGCCTACAAGCAGGATATCGATAAGGCCAACGACTTCTTCCAGAAGACCATCGACACCCGCAAGATCAAGGCGGAACGCAAACCCACCGGCGGCGGCATCACCACGGATACGAAATAACCCGCCCCGAACCGTAAGCGCGGCGGACCTCCCGAGCGGAGGTTCGCCAGCTTGAAGTCCGGCAGCCTGTGCTGTAACATTGTCGTAACAGGCTGCTGGGCTTCTCCATGCACACACTCGTCCTCCTGCTGCTGCTGGCCGTAATTCTGGGCTTCCTTTCCCCCGCCGCGCAGCATCGTCTGCGGGCCGTCCTGGAATTCCGTCCGGCGCTGATCTTGGCCGTGCCCGCCGCCCTGACGCTGTTCTTCAGCGGACTCGCGGCGGCCTCCGGCGCGTTCAGCTTTTCCCTCGTCCTCCTGATTCTGGCCTACACCTGCGCGCCCGCGCTGGCCGCTTTGTTGCAAGGTCCGGCGCTCCTGAAGCGGCCCACCTGGCTGGATTTCGCCATCATCCTGATGCTCTGGCTGCCGCTGGAATTCTCCTTGGGGGAACAACTCATCCCCAAGCCCGCGCAGGGCTTCCTGCACAGCGTGGCTTACGGCATCGCCATCATCCTGGCGCTGACCATCTTCCTGGGCTTCCGCGCCCTGCCCGGCATGCGCTACGGCGTGCCCCGCGCGCGCGATCTGGCCTACGGCGCGGCCGGATTCCTGGTGGCCGCGCCCATCCTCATCGCCGCCGGCCGCATGCTCGGTTTCATACCGCCGTTTCACCCTCCCGTGCACCCCACCGCCGGACGCCTGGGCCTGACCTTCGCCGCCATCTTCGCGGGCACGGCCCTGCCCGAGGAAATCCTGTTCCGCTCCCTGATCCAGAACTGGCTCATGTTGCGCTACGGCGCCACCTTCCGCGTGCTGCTGGCCGCCGCATTCATCTTCGGCTGCGCGCACCTGGACAACGGGCCGCAACCGCTGCCCAACTGGCGCTACATGATCCTGGCCACCATCGCCGGCTTGGGCTACGGCCTGGTTTTTCAGAAATCCTCCAGCGTCTTCTCCTCGGTCACCTTTCATGCCCTGGTGGACGCCACCAAGCACTTCTTTTTCTGAGGGGAGACACCGGGTGAACCGCCGTCAAAAGCTGATCGTCGCCGAGGTGGCCGCCGGATTCTTCCTCATCATGCTGTACATCTGGCGGCTGCGCTTCAGCATGCCCAAGGCCTGGATCTTCATCCTGGGCTACTTCGTGCTCTCGCACGTTCTGCGCGGCGAGCGGACCGCCTGGCTGGGCTTCCGCTGGAGCAACTTCCGCGAGTGCCTGGAGCACATGGCCCCGGCCCTGCTCCTCATCGCCCTGGCCCTGCTCTCGGCCGGCGTCCTGATGCAGACCGTGCGCCGCATCAGCCTGGAATACGGATTCATGTGCCTGCTGGCCTATTGTCCCTGGGGAGTCTTCCAGCAATACCTGGTAAACGGCTACATCGCCAACCGCATGGCGGGGGTGGCCGCGCCGCGCTACGTGCCGCTCATTTCGGCCGCGCTGTTCGCCGGCGCGCACCTGCCCAACTGGTTCCTGATGCTGGTCACCTTCGCCGCCGGATACTTCAGCACCCGGATCTTCCTGCGCTACCGCAACCTGTACTTCCTGGGACTGGCGCACGCGGTCATCGGGACCATGCTGTTCGTGGTGATCCCGGATTCGATCAGCCACCACCTGACCGTCGGTCCGGCGTTCTTCGTGCATTGAAGCCCGCCGTGTTAGCATAATATCGGGCGCCGCGCCCTCTCCGGAAAAGCCCATGAAGTGCCCCATCTGCAAGGTAGAAGTTCCGCTCAGCGGTCCCGAGGCTCCCTTTTGCAGCGAGCGCTGCCGCGTGATCGACCTGGGGAACTGGGCCTCGGAGAAGTACGTGGTGTCCACGCCCCTGGGGCCCGACGACCTCCCCGAACTGGAAGACGATGGCAATCCGCGGTAACGTGGCCAACGCCATCTCCACGTGGTTCGGCTGCGGCTACGCTCCCAAGGCGCCCGGCACGGCGGGATCGGCAGCGGCTATCGGCATGGCCTGGCTGGTCGCGCGGGCCGCCTGGTGGCGTCCCCCGGAGTTCGCGGCGCTGGCCGCGGCGGTTTCCGCGCCGGCCATCTGGGCCGCCGGCGAAACCGCGCGCCAGGCCGGGTTGAAAGATCCGCAGTATGTGGTGGCGGATGAAGTCGCCGGCCAGTGGCTGGCCCTCGCCGGCGCCCGCGTCCTGAACTGGAAGTCCTGGCTGGCCGCCTTCCTGCTCTTCCGCCTCTTCGATATTTGGAAGCCCTGGCCGGTGCGCCGCCTGGAAGCCTTACCCGGCGGGCTGGGCATTGTCGCCGACGACCTGATGGCGGGTCTGTACGCCGCACTTGTCTTATTTCTGGCGGGATGGTTCAATCTTTATTAAATATGCCCATTCGCAAATCACCCAACGGCCGCCCGCAGATCGTGCAGATCAAGCCGGGAGCCGCTATCGCCGGCGGGGAGTTGCTGATCCAGGGAAAGGGTTTCGCGAAGGCGGACCGCCCGCGCGTGACCATCGGCGACGTGGCCGCGCCGGTGGTGATCGGCTCGGATTCGCTGGTGATCGTGCGCGTGCCCGACGGCGCCGCCGCGGGCGAAGTGGTGGTCGCCAGCGGCAACCAGTCGAGCGACGCCTGGGCCTGCGACATCGGCTTTCCCATCGCCGACAGCCTGCACCCCGTGGCCAACCCCGCCGTGGATGCCTTCGGCAATATCTACACCACCTTCAGCGGATCGCGCGGGCAGGCGGTCCAGGTGGCCGTGTACAAGATCGACCTGAACTACAGCATGAAGCCGTTCATCAACGAAATGATGAACGCCACCGGGCTGGCCTTCGACCGCGACGGGCTGCTGTACATTTCCAGCCGGCACGATGGCGCCGTCTACCAGGTGACCACCAACGGCAGCGTCAGCACCTTTGTCGAGGGCATGGGAGTGGCCACCGGCCTGGCCTTCGATACCGATGGCAGCCTGTACGTCGGGGACCGCCAGGGCACCATTTTCAAGATCAGCCCCAGCCGCCAGATCTTCGTGTTCGCGACCCTGGAACCGTCCATCGCCGCCTACCATTTTGCTTTTGGCCCCGACGGCTATCTCTATGTGGCCGGCCCCACCACCTCCAGTTACGACTGTGTGTACCGGGTCTCGCACGCGGGCGACTTGGAGGTGTTCTATCGCGGGCTGGGGCGTCCGCAAGGCCTGGCCTTCGACGAGGACGGCCGCCTCTACGTGGCCGCGTCGCTGGCCGGACGGAAGGGTGTGGTTCGGATCGGCCCGGACCGCCAGGCCGAGCTGTTCGTTTCCGGTCCGGGCATTGTGGGGCTGGCCTTCACCCCCTCGCGCTCGCTGGTGCTGGCCACCACCAACGCCCTGTATCGCGCCGACGTGGGCATCAAGGGCCGCCCGCTCTATTAGCGCCCCATGAACGCCGAAATCATCGCAGTCGGCTCCGAACTGCTGACCCCCGAGCGCCTGGACACCAATTCCCTGTTTCTCACCGCGCAGCTCAACGGGTTGGGCGTGGCGGTGGTCACCAAGTCGGTGATCGGCGACGACCGCGAACGCCTGGCGGATGCCGTGCGCCGCGCCGTCTCGCGCTCCCCGATCGTGATCCTCTCGGGCGGCCTGGGTCCCACCGAGGACGACCTCACCCGAGACGCGGTGGCCGATGCGCTGGATCGCAAGCTGGTCTATCACCCGGAGATCGCGGCCGTTCTGGAGCAGCGCTTCGCGCAGATGAAGCGCAAGATGGCGGAGGTCAACAAGCGCCAGGCCTTCATCGTGGAAGGGGCGGAAATTCTGCCCAACGACCGCGGCACCGCGCCCGGCCAGTGGATCGAGGATTCGGGCTGCCTGCTGATGCTGCTGCCCGGCCCGCCCCACGAGATGAAGGCCATGTTCACGCGGCAGTGCCTGCCGCGCCTGGCGCGCGTCGTGCCGCGGCAGGTGATCCGCACGCTGGTCCTGCGCGTGGCGGGGATGCCGGAGTCGGACCTCGATCAACTCATCGCGCCGGTTTACAAGAAGTACGACAACCCGGCCACCACCATCCTGGCGTCGGCCGGCGATCTCCAGATTCACCTGCGCGCGTGCTCCCCCAGCGAGGGCGAGGCCGATGCCCTGCTGGCGGAAGTGGCCGGCCCCATCGAACTGCTGCTGGGCGAGCTCATCTATTCGCGCGACGGCCGTTCGCTCGAAGAGGTGGTGGGCGACCTGCTCCGCGAGCGGCACGCCACCCTGTCGGTGGCCGAGAGTTGCACGGGCGGCCTGCTGGCCGGGCGCGTGACTTCGGTGGCCGGCAGCTCGGCGTATTTTCTGGGCGGCTTCATCACCTACGCCAACCGCATGAAGGTGGATTGGCTGAGCGTGCCCGAGGAAACCATCGCCGAATTTGGCGCGGTGAGCAGGGAGACCGCCGAAGCCATGGCCGCGGGCGCGCGGCGGTGCACGGGGTCCACCTATGCGCTTTCGATCACCGGCGTGGCCGGGCCGGATGGAGGCAGCCCGAAAAAGCCCGTCGGCACGGTCCATTTAGGGCTCGCGGACGCCGCCGGTTGCCAGGCGTTGCACCGCCAGTTCATCGGCGACCGCACCCGCATCCGCCAGTTCGCCGCCCAGATGGCGCTGGACATGCTGCGGCGCAAGCTGACCCTGCACGTTCCCGGCTCCTGACGCGCGGCTGTAACCGCTTGCCCGGCGGTCAAGGGTGCGGCGGCGCGGCCGCCGGCCAGACGTGCAGATCGGGCGCGCTGAAGGCCAACCGCCCGTGCTCGTCGTAAATGTGCAGGCTGCCTTGCCCGTAGGCATCCACGCCGATCTCCACCCGCCTGGCGCCGGCCCCGTCCACCACCACCAGTTCCCGGGCCGTAACCGTCTTCGGCCAGTTGTGCTCCTGCGCATACACCGGCCGGACCCAGGTGGATGCCGCGCCTCCCAGAAAGCCGGCCAACGCCGCCGCGGCGGCCAGCGCACACTCTCTTCGCGTGATCACGATGCAACCTCCCGATGGCTTTCAGAGAGGGTATGCCGCCATCCGGGCTATCCTTTCACGCGTTCGTCGCGCGTTCCGCGCCGGCCGCCACGAAGGCGCGAATCAGCGGGTGGGGCCTGCCAGGCTCCGAGGATAATTGCGGCTGAAACAGGGTGGCGATATAGAACGGATGCGCGGGCAGCTCGGCCACCCGGATGCCGCCATCCGCCGAAAACCCCGATAGCGCCAGCCCGGCGGCTTCGAGGGCATCGCGGTAAGCGGGGTTGACCTCGTAACTGCAGAAGTAGCGTTCGCGGATCTCGTCCCGGCCGTAGATTTGCCAGGCGCGCGTGCCGCGGCGCAGCCGGATGGTGTCCGCCGCGTGCAGGCTGGGCGCGCCGGCGGACCGGTCCGGCATGGGACAGGCCACCGCCGTGATCACCAGGTTCGAGGAGGGCACGCCGTGCTCGGCCGAGTCGGCGTCCGCCAGTCCCATCACGTTGCGGGCATACTCTAACAGAGTATGTTGGAACCCGCCTCAAGTGCCGATCAGCGGCCAGCGCTCGGTGCGCGCCCAGCGGATGGCCGCGAACGCCCCTTCCATGCTGCGGTAAGGGCTGCCGGACGCGATGAACAGGCCGTCATACCTGGATCCGGCGTGAAAACGGTGGCAGGAATATATCTGGGGCCTTGTTG
>VFSW01010941.1_pt1 | contig 12803 bp, 6 predicted proteins | sample 5358111 | NCBI WGS metagenome assembly VFSW01 (sample SAMN11554181, study PRJNA540505) | mine drainage metagenome | isolation source: sediment from site ElyBrook_90M | place: USA: Ely Copper Mine, Vershire, VT | collected 2017 | reverse complement strand
GGTTTGCGGGTGGAATGGGGCAGGGGCGGGTCACGATCGTGGATGTGGCCTGGGTTCCCTCGATGGGCATCCACTACCTGCTGGCAGCCGATGGAATCAGCCGGGTACTGGTGCTGCTGACGGGGTTGGCCGCGGTGGCCGGGGTGCTGTTCAGCTGGAATATCGAGCTGCGCACGAATGAGTTTTTTGCGTTTTTCCTGGCGCTGATTGGCGGCGTGTACGGCGTCTTTCTAAGCTTCGATTTGTTTCTGCTATTTGTGTTTTACGAGATCGCGATTGTGCCGAAGTACTTCCTGATCGCGATCTGGGGATCGACACGGCGCGAATATGCGGCGATGAAGCTGGCGCTCTATTCGTTTGTGGGTTCGGCGATGGTGCTGATTGCGCTGCTAGCGGCGTATGCGACGTCGGGCAGCCACTCGACGGGGCTGGTTGCACTCGGAGCCGCGCATCTTCCTGTGCATTTCCAGATGTGGGCCTTTCCGCTGACGTTCATTGGATTTGGAATTCTGGCCGGCATGTGGCCGTTTCACACCTGGGCGCCCACGGGTCACGTGGCCGCTCCAACTGCGGCTTCAATGCTGCTGGCAGGCGTGGTGATGAAGTTGGGCGCTTATGGCTGCCTGCGGGTGGCGATGGCGCTGTTCCCGCATGGCATGGATCCATGGGGGTTCTCGTTTGTGGGTATAGGGTCGTGGCGCGATTTGTTTGCGCTGCTGGCCGTGGTGGGCATTATCTACGGCGCGCTGGTGGCGCTCGTGCAGACGGATTTCAAATTTGTGATTGGCTACTCCAGCGTGAGTCACATGGGTTTTGTGCTGCTGGGGCTGATGACACTGAACCGGATCGGCGTGACGGGCGCGGTGTTGCAGATGTTTTCGCACGGGGTGCTGGCCGGGCTGCTGTTCGCGATTGTGGGGCGGATTGTGTACGAGCGCACGCATACGCGGCAGTTGAGCGAGTTGGAGCGAATGCACCTGGGCAAGCGGATGCCATTTGCCGCCGCAGCATTTGTGATTGCCGGAATGGCTTCGATGGGGCTGCCGGGATTTTCCGGGTTCGTAGCGGAGTTGCAGGTGTTGATCGGCGCATGGATGGTTAAGCCATGGTGGACAGTAGCGACAGGTGTGGGGATCGTGGTTGGTGTTGCGTACACGTGGCGCGCGATGCAAAAGGCGTTCTTCAGGGATGCGCTCCCAACTCCCGAGGAGCATCCGCACGAGGGTTGGCCGAAGTTCCCTGCGATCACGTGGCCGGAGATTGCGGGGTTCAGCCTGCTGACAGCGGCGAGTTTGATTGTGGGACTCTACCCGAAGGTCTTGCTTGATGCGATTGAGCCGGCTGTGAAGACACTGCTCGCGGGAGGGGGACAATGAACTTCGCGGACCTCTTTCGCGTGACACTGCCGGAGACGGCGCTGGAAGTGGCGGCGCTGCTGGTACTGGTGGTGGATTTGGGGTTGCTGCGCAAGGCGACGCTGAATGTGCGCGCCGGCGTGGCGGCGCTGCTGGGAATGGCTGGATGCGCGGCCGCCCTGTGGTTTGTTTTCACATCCGGTGGAGCAGGTTTCAGCTTTGGCAGTGAGCTTCTGCTCTCGGTGGGTGGGACAGCGACGGTGGCCCAGGCAGGAATCCTGGTGCTAACGGCATTGACGCTGTTGCTGCTGACTGACTCTGTATTCACGCGGCATGTAGGCGAGTTTGTAGCCGTGGTGCTGATGGCGGCTACGGGCGGGCTGCTGATTTCAGCGGCGCAGGATCTGCTGGTGATCTTTACAGGGCTGGAGCTGCTGAGCCTGGGGCTTTACATTCTGACTGCGTTTGCAAAGCGGTCGGCGAAGAGCGCGGAGAGCGCTCTGAAGTACTACCTGTTTGGCGGCATGTCGGCGGCGTTTCTTCTTTTCGGATTCAGCTATCTCTATGGGATTACCGGATCGACGAATCTGCATGACATCATGGCTGCACTGCATGGCTCGACCGCCATTGAGGCTGAGCCCTTGCTGTATGTTGCGATGGTGATGATTGCTGCGGGGCTCGGCTTTAAGGTCGCCGCGGTTCCATTTCACCTGTGGGCTCCGGATACTTATGAGGGCGCGCCGGCCCCGGCCGCGGCATTTATTGCTTCGGTGTCGAAGGTGGCAAGCTTCGCGCTGCTGATCGCAATTGGCACGGCGGCGCTGCACGCGTTTAGCGCCGGTGCCGGTACGGCAATTGCGGGCGGAGGTTCGGCGGAGTACACGGGTAAATTTCTCGGGGTCCAAGCTCCGTGGTCGTTGATCCTGATGCTTTTGTCTGCGGCGTCGATGGTGCTGGGGAACCTGGCCGCGTTGGCGCAGGTGAGCGTGCGGAGGCTGCTTGCTTACTCGGCCATCGCACATGCGGGGTACATGCTGCTGGCACTGGCGTATTTCTCGACTTCTTCGCGCAGCGCCGAAGCGATTCTTTACTACATCCTGACTTACGGTCTGACGACGATTGGGGCCTTTGGCGTGGTGGGCGTGGTGGAGCGCGCAACGGGGAGCGATCGTCTGGATGCGTTTCTGGGACTGCATAAGCGCAATCCGCTGCTGGCGGCGGTGCTGCTGGTGCTGCTGCTGTCGCTGGCTGGGATTCCGCCGCTGGTGGGATTCTGGGCGAAGTTCAATTTGTTTGCCGCTGTGCTGGGCGTCTCGGCGGGCGTGGTGCCGTTTGCGCTGGTGGCAGTGGCGCTTGCGGCCAGTGCCGTCTCGCTCTATTACTACTTGCAGGTGCTCAAGCGGGCATACGTGATGCCGGCGGTGAGCGATACACCGATCAAGGCGCATCCGGTGACGTTGATTGTGCTGCTGTTGATTGCCGCGGCGGTCGTGGTGTTGGGATGTTTCCCGGCGCTGCTGCAGGGATGGATCGCGGGATTTTATCCGGTTGTGTAAAGGGCAGTGAGTCATTGTTCGTGATCTCCCACCGATGCGACAGAGAGAAGTCACATGGATGGGAGGCGGAGCATTGATGGGAATCCTATGACTATCCCCGATCTCGGGCGAGATCCGGGATAGTCATTTTTTATTTGCTCATCGGCTGCGTCAAATCAACCCTGACAACATCACTGCCGTTAAGTCCGCAGGAAGTCCTTGGCTTTCTGGAGGAGGACATCGCGGTTGATGTCGGAGATGGCGTTGGTGAGGGGGATCTGCTTGGGGCAGGCTTCGACGCAGTTTTGCGCGAAACCGCACTCCTGGATGCCGCCATCGCCGGCCAGGGCGCGCAGGCGTTCTTCCTTGAAGACCTTGCCGGTGGGGTGATTGTTGAAGAGCTTGACCTGCGCGATGGTGGCTGCGCCGACGAATCCTGTGGCGTCATTGAACTGCGGGCAGACTTCCATGCAGCAGGTGCATGAGATGCAGTTGGAGAGCGGGTAATTGGCTTCCTGCTCCTGCGGGAAGACGCGCGGGCCGGCGCCGAGATCGTAGGTGCCATCGACGGGAACCCACGCTTTGACAGCCTTCAGGTTCTCAAAGAGCACGGAGCGGTCAACCTGGAGATCGCGGACGAGCGGAAATTTGCTGAGGGGCTCGACCTTGATGGGTTGTTCGAGATTGTCCACCAGGGCAGAGCAGGCCATGCGGGCTTTGCCGTTGATGCGCATGGCGCAGGAGCCGCAGATCTCCTCGAGGCAGTTCGAATCGTAGGTGATGGGCGTGGTGCCGCGGCCGTCGGCGGTGACGGGGTTGGCGGCGATCTCCATCATGGCAGAGATGACATTCATGCCCGGGCGCCACTCCAGTTCGAACCTTTCCCACACAGCAGGATCGTCAGGGCTGGCCTGGCGTTTGATTTCGAGTGTTACGGTTTTGGTTGCCATGATCCCTTTCGCGGGAAGCTCTGCGCGTTTCAGCGGCATTCCCTGTGGGGCTAATGCCCCAACTTAAATCTTCGGCTGCAAACGAGGGACAGAGCCCAACCATGCAACCGCTCTCTTTGAAAAACATGCGACCGACTGAATGTCCGGACTTTGAACATTCGGACGATCAAAACATCTGGCAATTCAATCATCCAGACATCAAAACAATGTTGCGCAAGCTGCCCCAGCTACTTGGTTGCGTCGTAGCGGCGAGGGCGTGGCTTGATGAACTGCGTGTCGACTTCTTCATACTCGATGCGCGGGCCGGCGGCATCGCCGGTATACGCGGCCGTGGTGGTCTTGAGGAACTTTTCGTCGTTGCGATCCGGAAAATCGGGCTTGTAGTGCGCGCCGCGCGATTCGTCGCGAAGCATGGCGCCCTGAACCACAACGCGCGAAAGCTCAAGCATGTTTTTCAACTGGCGTGCAAAAGCGAAGCTGGTGTTGGCCCACTGGCTCTTGTCGCTCAGGTTCACTTTCTTGTAGCGCTCGATGAGCTCGACGATCTTCTGGTCGGCAAGCTTCAGCCCCTTGTTGTGGCGGATGACGGTGGCGTGCTCGGTCATGGTCTGGCCGAGTTCGCGCCACAGCTTGAAGGGATTTTCAGTGCCTTCGTTGTTCATCAGCTTCTGGTTGATATCAGCCTGACGGGCGATCTCGGCTGCATGGCCGCCGTCGCCAGCCGCGGCGGGCAGGTTCTTGGCGTATGTGAGCGCGATGGGTCCAGTGGTGAATCCGCCAAAGATGCAACTGACGAGCGAATTAGCGCCCAGGCGATTGGCGCCGTGGTACTGATATTCACATTCGCCGGCCGCGAAGACACCGGGGATGTTGGTCATCTGGTTGAAGTCAACCCAGAGTCCGCCCATGGTGTAGTGCATCCCGGGGAAGATCTTCATGGGGACTTCGCGCGGATCGTCGCCGACAAACTTCTCGTAGATTTCGAGGATGCCTTCGAGCTTGCGATTCAGGGTCTCACGGTCGATGTGGGTGAGGTCGAGATAGACCATGGGCTGGCCGTCGATGCCGAGGCCGTTCTCATAGACCACCTTGTGGATGGCGCGGGTGGCGATGTCGCGAGGGACGAGGTTGCCGTACTTGGGATACCACTCTTCAAGGAAGTAGAAGCGCTCGGACTCGGGAATCTGCTTGAAGGGGCGATTGTCGCCCTTGGTGCGCGGCACCCAGACGCGGCCGCCTTCGCCGCGCGCCGACTCGGACATGAGGCGCAGCTTGTCTTCGCCGGGAATGGCGGTGGGATGAACCTGGATGAATTCGCCGTTGGCGTAGTAGGCGCCCTGCTGGAAGATCGCAGATTGGGCGGAGCCGGTGCAGACGACGGAGTTGGTGCTTTTGCCGAAGATGGCGCCGATGCCGCCGGTGGCTAGGATGATGGCGTCGGCGGGGAAGGAGCGGAGCTCCATGGTGCGCAGGTCCAAGGCAGTGATGCCGCGGGCCGCGCCATTGGAGTCAAGCACGGCGGAGAGGAACTCCCAGCCCTCGTACTTCTTGACCTTGCCCTCGGACTCGTAGCGGCGGACCTGCTCGTCGAGCGCGTAGAGAAGCTGCTGTCCGGTGGTGGCACCGGCGAAGGCGGTGCGGTTGTAGAGCGTGCCGCCGAAGCGGCGGAAGTCGAGAAGGCCCTCTGGAGTGCGGTTGAAGGGCACGCCCATGCGGTCGAGCAGGTCGATAATGGCGGGTGCTGCTTCGCACATTGCCTTGACGGGCGTCTGGTTGGCCAGGAAGTCGCCGCCGTAGATGGTGTCGTCGAAGTGCTTCCAGGTGGTGTCTCCCTCGCCTTTGAGGTTCTTGGCGGCGTTGATGCCGCCCTGGGCACAGACCGAGTGAGAGCGCTTGACCGGGACAATGGAGAACAGGTCGACGTTACCGCCCGCCTCGGCGATCTTGATGACCGCTGCAAGTCCGGCGAGGCCTCCGCCAACCACGATGATTCTGGGTGATGCTGCCATGAACTTTCCTTTCCGACAAATGCAGACCGCAGCTTCCGGCGGCTAGCTTCTAGCTCCTAGCGAAAGGCTGGAGGCTAATCAGGTGGAAGGCGGCGCTTGAACCTGCCGGAGCTACCAAGGTGGAAACGGGAACATTTTCGGGGGCGTTTTGATATTTGGGGCTGATGAAGGCCCAGATGCTGGCCAGACCCATGACTGCCAGGATGACACCAAAGGCCAGGCAAACCCATCCGAAGCGCTTGCGGGCGGTTTCTCCGGGAGTGATGCCCCACTTGGCCGCGAACAGCCAGATGCCATAGGAGAAGTGCCAGCAGATGGCGATCATGGCGATGACGTAGACGGCCAGCATGACGGGATTGGCAAGCTCATGCTGCACCTTGGCGAAGGAGGCTCCGGGGTTCTCAGGCAGGCTGATGCCCATGAAACGCTGCCGCAGGACATGCTGCAGGATGTATGCGAAGGCGATGAGGCCTGTCCAACGCTGTGCGACATACATCCAGTTGCCGGCCCAGGGGTAATATACGACGTTCGATTTGCCGCGCAGCCAAATGTAAACGCCATAGATGGCGTGATAAAGGATGGGGATGAAGATGAAGGTCCACTCGAGTACGCGCACGAGCGGCAGGCCGTTCAGGAACTTTACCTGCGCGCCGTAGGCGGCTGGACCTTTGAGTGCCTCGAAGTTCGACAACAGGTGTTCGAGTAGAAACGCGCCGATGGGGATGATGCCCAGCAGCGAATGCAGCTTGCGCCAGAGGAAGGAGGTTCCCTGGCCGGCGCGGAGCGGCTGTACACCGCGGCGTAGTTTGTGCGCGGCGGGATGTTGGGCAGTGGCCATGAAATGTCGGCTCCTAAAGGGTTGCAGGTCCGGATTCCGGATTGACGCGTTTCGGATTGAGGGACGGGAGTGCTGGATTCGATACCCACTGCATTATTGGAAACGCAGATAAGGGTCGTCAAGCGGAGCGTCCCTGGTTTGCAGGAAGAGATCGGGTAAAGAGTCGCCGATGAGTCGAAGGAAAACAGGTGTATGCACGTGCTCAGAGGCTGTTTCGAAAGGTAAAGGCAGTTTGCGATGTCGGATGGGAAGATCGCCACCGAGCACGGATGAGTGGGACCGATGATGATTGCGGACGGCCGCGGAGTACGGGATCAGGCGGTAACGAGAATGGCTCGACCGAGGGCGCCTGTGAGTCCGTCTTGTGCGCAGAGAGCGGCGTCTCGGGAGATTCCGGTGAGCGTGCGCAGATGATCGGCGAAGTCCCAGGCAAGCTCGCGGGCACGACAGATATCCCAGAAGGCGAGCAGGCGGCCGATTTTCCCGGTGTCCTGGGCGAGGACGCCGAGCGTGTCTGTAGCGAGCATGGTGAGTGCCGAGGGCATGAGCGAATTGAGCAATGTGTTGACGGACTGGTAATCGGCGTATTCGGGACTGTCCGAGGCGGGAGCCACGTTCAACTCGGAGTCGGTTTGCAGCAAGGCGAGCGCGAGATCGTGGTTGATGTGAGCGTTCATTCCGGCGAGCGCGAACTGGATGCGATCGACGCCAGCGTTGTAGCGGCTTTCAAAGAGGGCTCTCCACGCGGAGGCTATCGCACCCCCGCTGAGAAGGCTGCTGACCGCATTGAAGTAGAAGCCGGCAAAGACGACATCCAGGCGCGTGAGCCACGCAGGGCTCTGCCACGCGCCGCCGGGCGGATGGAGATCGACTTCCTGCGTGACCATGAGGTAGAGCCGGTTGAACCATTTGAGGCCGTCGTTGGGCGGCAGTATCGCGTCGATTGCCTGCATGCGGAGGATTACGTCCGCGATGGTGGCCGGAGCAGCACCCGAGAGAATTGCGGAGCATTGCCGGTCCGCAGAGGATGGAGTGACTGTGGGTGTCGACATGCGAGGGCTCCTGAATGGCCGGCAGCAGTTCGATGGAATCAGATGCGAAGGAAGATGCGGCGGCGATACATCCAAAAGAGGAAGAACCAGTAGAGCAGCATCACGGCGATGCCGAGCATGAGCGGCTCAAGTCCCGCTCCAAATACGCGAAATATCTTGTAGCCGAAGTTGATGTGCAGGTTGTTGATGAGGAAGTCTTCCCACAGGTGAGCGATCATGTAAGCCGCAATGGAGTTCATGCCGACAACGACGAGGGGGAAAGCCCATCGGCGATACGACTTTACCTCGATGATCCACGAGAATGCCGCGAGGAAGAAGAAGCACATTCCGCCGCTGAACAGGGTCCATGCGGGCGTCCAGATGCGCTTGACGATGGGGCAGATTCCGAGCCAATGGAGAAGAAGCGCCGCGATCGCGAGAAGTACGCCGGCGAGAAGGAAGCGCTTGATGGGAATCTTTGGAGCCGCCTCGCGGAACCATTCGCCCGCGCGCAGGCCTAACAGCATGGTGCCAAGGGTGGGGATGAAGCTCAGGGTCAGGTAACCGCCATCATTAAAAAGGAAGCGTGAGGGGCGAGGCAGGATATTGAGGAACCAGACGTCGAATGCCTGGCCGAGGTTGCTGTTCTTGTTCCAATGGCTGGCGAAGCCGGTGAAGTTGTGATGCCAGTCCGCGGGAACTCCCACGGCGGCGTAGTTGAAGTTGGCTCCTGGCGCGGGGGAAAGCGCCCATGCGAGCCAGTACCCGAAGAGGATGGCTCCGAGCGCGGTCCACTGCCATCGGGGGCGGCAGAAACTCAGGAGGAAGGCGAATGTGTATCCGAGTCCGATCTGGGTGAGAGTGTCTTCAAAGGTGAAGTTGGTCTGCGGGCTGTTGAGAGAACGGAGAAAGATGCCAAGCGCAATGAGCAACAGGCTTCGCCAGATGGCGTGCATGAATTGGTGTGTGAAGCCCTGGCCCTTGCGGAGACGGCTTTCGATGGAATAGGGAAGGGCGACCCCGACGAGGAACGTGAATGAAGGCTGGATCATGTCGTGCAGTCCCATTCCGGCCCACTCGACATGCGTCTGGTTATAGGCGAGAACTTTCCAGAACAGGCTGTCGGGGAAGGCTCTGGCCACGGCGGCGAAGCGCATGACCTCGCCCATCATGAGAAGCATGACCAGCCCCCGGTAAGCATCGACTGCGATGTTGCGCGGAGGCGCGGCGAGGGCGGCCTTCGAACCCGCTCCTGAAGGAGCCGCGGCAGGCTTTTCCGTGAGGATGGTTGCGTGCATTCGGCTCTTGCTCCTGATTACCGCGCCCGATGAATTGGACTACCGATGGGGGATTGCGCGTGGCATGGTCGATCCATTGAGTGTGCGTAAGGTAGCATAGCGCGATCGTTCGATGCCACAGAAGATTTTTGCGGAAGAGGAAATGGTTCCGGATCGGGCAATTCGATCTCCTGCGCGGGCCGACCGGGCGGTTTGGAGGCGTCCGCAATGAGCCTACGTAGGCGATGAACGCGAGGATTGTTTGTGTACAGATGGCCTGCGGTTCGCATGCGGGAAGCAAAAATTCATTAGAGAACTTATTTATTTCGCTTGACACCCCCATTTCTGTCCTCCTATAGTTCCGCTCGTTGACCTGCGTGCTTGCGGAATGAAAGCTGCGTTCGCTCCAGCCTGCCGCACTACAAATTTGAAAACATTCAACCGCCAGGGAGAACCAAAACATGTTGTGTTCATGGAAGAGACTGGCTTCGGCCGGAATGACTTTGCTGCTTTTGGGGACCGGAGCCGTGGTGGCGCAAAACTCAGGAGATTCGCTGAGGAGCGGGTTTGAGAATCCGCCGAGTGGCGCGCGGCCGCGGGTATGGTGGCACTGGATGAACGGCAATATCACGCAGGAAGGCATAAAGCTGGACCTGGAATGGATGCATCGCGTGGGGCTGGGTGGTTTTCAGAACTTCGATGCAGCACTGAGCACTCCACAGGTGGTGGAGCATCGCCTGGCGTATATGACCCCTGAGTGGAAACAAGCCTTCAAATATGCCACGACTCTGGCGGATCAGTTGGGTATGGAGGAGGCCATTGCCGGGTCGCCGGGCTGGAGCGAATCGGGCGGGCCGTGGGTGCCCGGATCTCAGGGCATGAAGAAGTATGTATGGAGCGAGACGAATGTGGAAGGCGGCAAGCCGTTCACAGGAGTCCTTGCTCATCCACCGTCGAATACCGGGGCATTTCAGAACATGGGGATTCGCGATCAGCAGCCGCCGCCGGGATCGTTGCCAATGCCACAGTTCTATGCGGATGCGGCTGTTATAGCGTACCGGAGGCCCGCGACTGATTCGTCGGTGGAGGCGCTGCACGCGAAGATCACATCGAGCGGCGGTGCACTGGATGCGGCGATGCTCTCGGATGGCGACCTGGAAAAGACCACCGGGGTTCCGATTCCCGCAGCCGGTCAGACGTCGTGGATCCAGTATGAATTTCCCGAGCCGCAGGCGATTCGCGCGGTCACATTTGTCACCCAGGATCCGGATCGGATTCTGGCGTTCATTGCCGGTATTTCTACACCCGAAAAGTATCTCGAGGCCAGTGATGACGGGCAGAATTTCAAGGAGATTGCAAAGCTGTCGGGCGGCGGCGCTCCGGAGCATACAATTTCATTTCCGGCGGTTACGGCAAAGTATTTTCGCGTAACGTTCAAGCGGGTCCCTCCCCCTCCTCCCCCAGCCTGGGCAGTGGGACTCGATCCAGCATCGTTTGGGATAAAGATACCGCCGACTCCCACCAATTATGAGGTTGCGGAACTTGTGCTGCATCCCGGGGCGCGCGTAAACCACTTTGAAGAGAAGGCTGCATTCGTACCGGAGCCGGATCTCTATGAGTTCGCGACTCCGAGCGTTGCTGCCAACGAGGCGGTTGCGAAGTCTGACGTCATCGATCTGACTGCAAAGATGCGGCCGGATGGGACGCTGGAGTGGACGCCTCCGCCGGGCGATTGGGTTGTGCTCCGCTTTGGATATTCGCTGCTGGGCATCACGAACCATCCGGCCACTGCGGAGGCGACGGGGCTGGAAGTGGACAAGATGGATCGCCGGTTCGTGAAAGACTACTTCGACAAATATCTCGACAGCTACAAGGAGACGGTGGGCGCGGACCTGATGGGAAAGAAGGGGATCCGCTATGTGATCAACGATAGCTGGGAGGCGGGCTCTCAGAACTGGACGGATAACATGATCGAACAGTTCAAGAAGCTTCGCGGTTACGATCCGCTGCCCTGGATGCCGGTGCTGACGGGGCAGGTTGTGGAGAGCGCCGAAGCCAGCGACCGGTTTCTGTGGGACTTCCGCAAAACGATCGCCGACTTGATAGCGAATGAGCACTACGGACAGTTGGAAGAAACGCTGCATGAGCGCGGCATGGGGCACTACGGGGAATCGCACGAATCGGGGCGTGCCTTTGTTGCGGACGGCATGGAGGTGAAGAAGTTTAACGAGGTGCCCATGAGCGCGATGTGGACACAGACCCCGGGTGTCAACAAGGTGCAGTACGGCTACAACGCGGACGATCGGGAATCTGCCTCAGTGGCGCACATCTATGGCCAGAACCTTGCTGCAGCAGAGTCGATGACCGCGGCTGCGGCACCGTGGGGGTGGTCACCGGCAACGCTGAAGCCAACGGCGGACCAGGAATTTCTGAACGGCATCAACCGATTTGTGATTCACGAGTCCGCGCACCAGCCGCTGGTGGATAAAGCGCCAGGCCTCACGCTTGGGCCGTTCGGGCAGTGGTTTAACCGTAACGAGACATGGGCTGAGCAAGCTGGGCCTTGGGTGGACTACCTGGCTCGCACAAGCTACCTGTTGCAGCAGGGCCACTTTGGCGCGGACCTGATCTATTTTTACGGTGAAGATTCAAACCTGACAGCAATCTTTGAACACAAGTCGCCTGATGTCCCGCAGGGCTATGGCTTCGACTATGTGAATGCCGACGCCCTGATCCACGAACTCAGCGTGGAGAATGGAAGAATCGCGACGAAGAGCGGGATGAGCTATCGGGTGCTGGGACTTGACCCCTACAGCAAGCACATGTCGCTGCCTGTACTGCGCGCGATTCACAAACTGGTAGAGGAGGGAGCGATCGTCGCGGGACCAAAACCGGAAGACGATCCGAGCCTTTCCGATGACCAGGCGGAGTTCAAAAAACTGAATGAGGAGATGTTTGGCGACGGAACTGACGTGCACAGCGTGGGGAAGGGCAAGGTATACGCAGGGCAGAAACTGGGCGAAGTCTTCACCGAGCTGAAGGTGGCGCCGGACTTTGACTATAGCAAGCCTGAGAGCGACGCGAATCTGTTGTTTGTGCATCGCAAGCTTGCGGATGGCGACCTCTACTTTGTGGACAACAGGAACGACCATGATGAGACAGTGGATGCCAGCTTCCGCGTAACAGGCAAAGCGCCTGAGCTTTGGTATGCGGAAACTGGAATAGCGAAGCTGGTATCGTACAAGATCGCCGATGGGCGCACGACTGTTCCGCTGCATCTGGAGCCATGGGGAACCGTGTTTGTGGTGTTCCGCAAGTCGACGAGTGAGACTACACACAACTTACCCAAAGTTGTTGAAACCAAGATGGCGTCGGTGGATGGGCCGTGGAAGGTGAGCTTCCAGCCTGGCCGCGGAGCGCCGACGTCGATCACACTCGGCGCGCTTGCATCGTGGAGCGATAACAGCGATGCAGGGGTGAAGTACTTCTCCGGAATCGGTACCTACACCAAGACAATTCAGGCGCCCGCCGATTGGTTCAAAAAGGGAGCGCAACTCTGGATTGATCTGGGCGACGTGAAGAACCTGGCCGAAGTGACGGTGAACGGCAAGAATCTAGGCATCGTTTGGCATGCACCGTACCGGGTGGATGCGACTGCTGCCCTGAAGCCGGGTGCAAACGAGGTGAGCATCAAGGTGATCAACGCATGGGTGAACCGCTTGATCGGCGACGAACAGCCGGGCGCGACCAAATATACCTTTGCAGATGTGAAACCGTACAGGGCGAACTCTCCGCTGCTGCCCTCCGG
>VFSW01010940.1_pt1 | contig 12803 bp, 8 predicted proteins | sample 5358111 | NCBI WGS metagenome assembly VFSW01 (sample SAMN11554181, study PRJNA540505) | mine drainage metagenome | isolation source: sediment from site ElyBrook_90M | place: USA: Ely Copper Mine, Vershire, VT | collected 2017 | reverse complement strand
GCGTTCCGCGCCGCGGCGAAGGCGAGGAAGGAAAAAAGCTGATGTGCGGCATCGTGGGAGTGGTCGGCGGCGCGGCGGCCACGCCGATCATCATGGCGACGCTGCGGCGGCTGGAATATCGCGGCTACGACAGCGCGGGCGTCGCCACCGTGATCGATGGGCGGATCGCGCGGCGTCGCGCGTCGGGGAAACTCGGCAACCTCGCCGAGGTGCTGGCGGCCTCCCCGCTGCCCGGCACCACCGGCATCGGCCATACCCGCTGGGCCACGCACGGCGTGCCGAACGAGACCAACGCGCACCCGCACGCCACCGCCCGCGTCGCCGTGGTGCATAACGGCATCATCGAGAACCACGCCGAGCTGCGCGCCGAGCTGGAGGCCGAGGGCCAGGTGTTCGTCACCCAGACCGACACCGAGACCGTCGTGCAACTGGTCGATCTGCTGCTGCGGCGCGGCCACCCCCCGGTGGAGGCGGCGCGGCTGGCGCTGGGCCGGCTGCAAGGCGCCTACGCGCTGGCGATGGTGTTCGCCGAGGCGCCGGATGTGCTGGTCGGCGCCCGCCACGGCCCGCCGCTGGCGGTCGGCTTCGGCGAGGACGCGATGTTCGTCGGCTCCGACGCGCTGGCGCTGGCGCCGCTGACGAGCCGCATCGCCTATCTGGAGGACGGCGACTGGGCCGTGATCACCCGCACGACCGCGCGCTTCTTCGACGCGGACGGCACGCCGGTGGAGCGCGCCATCCGCCGCACCGCGCTGACCGGCGCCGCCGTCGGCAAGGGCAATTTCCGCCACTTCATGGAAAAGGAACTGCACGAGCACCCGGCCGTGCTCGGCGACACGCTGCGGCGCATGGTCAACCCCGGCACGCGGGCGGTGGCGCTGCCCGATCTGCCGTTCGACCTGGCGGCGGTGAAGCGGATCACCATCAGCGCCTGCGGCTCGGCGTTCTACGCCGGGCTGGTCGGGCGCTGGTGGCTGGAGACGGTCGCGAAAATCCCGACCGACGCGGATGTCGCCAGCGAATACCGCTACCGCAATCCGCCGGCCGAGCCGGGCAACCTGGGCCTGCTGGTCAGCCAGTCGGGCGAGACCGCCGATACGCTGGCGGCGCTGCGCTACCTGAAGGGCATCGGGTCGCCGGTGCTGTCGGTGGTCAACGTGGCGGAAAGCTCGATCGCGCGCGAGAGCGACGCGGTGCTGGACACGGTGGCGGGGCCGGAGATCGGGGTTGCCAGCACCAAGGCGTTCACCGCGCAACTGGCGGTGCTGGCCTGCTTCGCGCTGGCCGCCGGGCGCGCCCGCGGCAGCCTGAGCGCCGGGCAGGAGGCGGCGGCGACGGCGGCGCTGCTGGAGGTGCCGGGCCGGGCGGCGGAGGTGCTGGACCACGACCAGCACATCCAGCGCCTCGCGGCCCGCGTCGCCGAGGCGCGCGACGTGCTGTATCTCGGCCGCGGCGCCTGCTTCCCGATCGCCATGGAGGGCGCGCTGAAGCTGAAGGAGATCAGCTACATCCACGCCGAGGGCTACGCCGCCGGGGAGATGAAGCACGGCCCGATCGCGCTGATCGACAGCCGCGTCCCGGTGATCGCCATCGCGCCCTCCGGGCCGCTGTTCGAGAAGACCGCGTCGAACCTGCAGGAAGCGGCGGCGCGCGGCGGGCAACTGATCGTGTTCAGCGACGCCGAGGGCGCCGCCAGGCTCCAGGGCATCGCCGTGGAAACCGTCGTGCTGCCCACGGTCGATCCGTTCGTCGCCCCGATCCTGTACGCCATCCCCGTGCAGTTGCTCGCCTACCACGTCGCCGTGCTCAAGGGCACCGACGTCGATCAGCCACGCAATCTGGCCAAGTCCGTCACCGTGGAGTAGCCGGACCGCGCCGCCCTCAAGGCACGGTCACGCCCCCGGCTCGGCGCCCGGCGCCGCGGGTGGTCGCGCCAGGAACCGGAGATTCGCGATGCGCAGCGTTTCCGCCGTCGCGTCGTGGACGAACGGCAGGAAGGCATAGCGCCGCCCGCGCGTCACCTTGCCGACGCGATGCAGCAGCGCGGATGAGAAAATCAACGCCGTGCCGACCGGCGCCTTGAACGCGCGCGCGCCGAACTCCGGGAAGCCGACCTCTCCCCCGTCGAAGTCGTCGTTCAGGTTGATGGATATGGCGAACCGGCGGTGCTCCGTCGCCTTGACGGTATCGTCGCGATGCGGCCCGAAATGCCCGCCATCCTCCGCCGCGTAGCAAGCGATCAGGTTCCGCTCCATATGCGCCATGGTGAAATGGAACACCCTTTGCAGCATCGCGCCGACGCGGCGCGCCACGCGCGCCTTGATCAGCTCGACCAACGCCGCGTCGGTCACGAGGTAGTCCTTTCTGCGCTTCCATTCGGGGTCGTAGGTTTCGACCGCCTTTCCGCCGATCTCCTGCATGAAGCCAGTCTCTCGCCCGCCATCCGCTTCGTAACGGTCGATCAGATGCCGGCAGAATTCCGGCTCGAAGACATTGGGCAGCAACAGCACCGGGGCGGAAGCCTCGACGCCGAGATACCGCGACGGCGGCGGAAGTTCGCTGAGCAGCGTCAGAAGGCGCGGGATGCCGGCACCGTCGGCGCCGAAGGAAATCACGTCGAGGACGCGCAGCATGGGGTCCAGCACGATCCACGCCCTGGACGCGATCCCGTAGGCGCGATGGACCGTCGCGTCGAGGTCCCACAGGAAGTGCAACGCGGGGTAGCGCGTCTCCACATCGAGTTCCGTCTTGTCCCTCGGGTCCGCGCAGATACAGAAGAAACTGGCCGTGCCGTCATCGATAAGGCGGCGGTTATCGTCCAGGGCGCGCAACGCGGCTTGCCCAACGGCATCGCCGGCGGTGCCATGGAAGCACATGACGATGTATCGGCCAGCGGCCCGATCGAAGGCGAACCTGTGGCGGCCCTGCCGCCACCACGGCGCGGGATCTCCACGCTGGATATGCCCTGGCAAAACGAAGGTCTGGTTCGGATCGGCGCTATCGGCCATGGCCTCGATCACCCGAGCACCGGCCGCGACCGGCTGGCGAAACGCCGCGCGCTTCGCCGAGTGGACACCTAGCCGGTCGGCGCCACCCGCCGCAACATCGCGACGAGCGTGGAGACCGAGCGGAACACATCCGCCGTGATCTCGCCCTGCGGGATCTCGATCCTGAACTCGTTTTCGACCGCGAGCATCAGCGAGACCATATCGACCGAGGCAAGCCCCACTTCCGCGAGCGTGTCATCGTCCGAGAACGGCTTGTCGATCCCATGCGACGCCAGAATTCCGCTGACGAGGCCGCGCAGCCGATCGCGCGGCGAGGGCGCCGATACGCCGTTCGCCCCGTTGGCATCGGCGGATTTCGTATCATCGGAGCGAGCTTGCACGTACAGGCATCCTGTAGGTCACGTCCCGACCGCGGCCGGACACGATGAAGCTTAAGCCGGGGCCAGCAATGAAAGTCAATGCTCGCCCCCGCCGCGAATGCTACTCCGGCTGTAGCCCAACCGCGCGCTTCATAAGCCCCGCCGCCAGAATGCCGGCATAGGCCACGTTGGTGTCGAGGTAGCGGCGCCACATCCGCCGCGGTTCCTGCAAGGTGCGGTAGAGCCACTCGAAGCCGGAATTCTGCCAGGCGGCGGGCGCCCTCCGGACATGCCCGGCCAGCACGTCGATGCTGCCGCCGACCCCCATCACGAACGGTACCCCGAGCGCCGCGCGGTGCGCCGCCATGAACCGCTCCTTCCGCGGCGTCGGCATGGCGACGAACAGGCAGTCCGCGCCGCTGTCGCGGATCGCCGCCACCACGCCGGGTTCCTCGGCCGCCGAGAAGTAACCATGCTGGAAGCCGGCGATAACCAGGTTCGGGTGGCGGCGCCCGAGTTCCGCCACGGCCGCCGCCAGCACATCCGGCCGCGCGCCAAGCAGATACGGGCGGAACCCCTGTTCGGCACACAATTGCAGGATACGCATCATCAAATCCACGCCGGCCACCCGCTCCGGCACATCGATGCCGAACAGCCGCGCGCCCATCACGATGCCCATGCCGTCGATGCCGACGATGTCGGCGCCGAACACGTCCGCCCGCAACTCCGCGTCCTTTCGCAGGTTGACGAATTTCGCGACGTTCAACGCGACATGCTGTAGCGGCCGGCGTTCCCGCATGGCGGCGGCCACTTCCGCGACCGTTTCCTCCATGGTGAACGGATGCAGCGGCACACCCAGAAACCGGGCCCGCGCCAGGCGCTGCCGAGGTGGGGCGCCGGCGATGGTCCCGTCGCGTGTACCGCTCGTGCTGGCCGCGCCGTTACCGCCGATGCTCCCGATCACTGACATTGTTAGAATCTCCCTTATTTACTTCCTGTTCGCGGCAATACGGGCGCGTCAGGCCGAGTTCGTTCTTGTTCCGCCTACCCGACCTTCCCGGGGGTCTCGGTGTCCAACGTCACACATAACAACGGACGGTTGCGTGAGTGACAGGTGACTTGCCTCGGCCGCCGCCGGCACCCAAGCGTCATGCGCCCGCGGATCGCACATATATCGTTATTTGCAACGTCCTCCGTGGCGCTTGGTCGTCTCCGGCATGGGAAGGCACTCCCCTAATTGCCCCCTTGTCGCGGCGCGGAGGTGTGGTCTCACATTCGGTAGTATTTGCCGCTCGCGTGGCTTGGGCTGAGGTATCCGTACTCGTATTGGTCGGTCCGCGACGGATCGATCTTGTTCAGCATCACGCCGACCAGCGGCGCGTTGATGTCGCGCAGCGTCTTCACCGCCTGCTCCACGAGATCCCGAACGGTCGCGCGCCACTGCACGACCAGCAGGGTCGCGTCGGCATACCCGGCCACGACGAGCGCGTCCGAGACCGCGAGCACCGGCGGACAGTCCAGGATCACCAGATTGTACGTCTCCGACAGTTCGCGCATCAGCGCCCTGAACCGCTCGGAGCCAAGCAGGTCGGGCTGCGGATGTGTCTTCGAGCCGGCGCCTATGATCGCCAGCGGCATCTGCTTCTGCGGTCGCAGCACCGCCTCCAGCGGCACATCGTCACAGAGGATGTCCACGAGGCCCGCGTCGCGCTGCACCTCGAACATCGAGGAGACCGCGGAGAAGCGCAGGTCCACATCCACCAGGACGGTCTTGATCCCCGCCAGGGCGGCGGAAACCGCGAGCGTCGCCGCCACGGTCGACTTCCCCTCGCCGGGAATGGCCGAGGTCACCTGGATGACGCGCGGCGCTCCGGCGGCGGAGATGCGCAGGTAGGCGCGCAGCAGCCGCAGGCTCTCGGCGAAGCGGGACAGCGGCTTGCGCCGCGCGTAGTCGAGGATGCTCAGCTTGCGCCGGGCCTGCCGCAGTTCCCGCCGCTTGAGGATCGGAATCATGCCGAGCACCGGCAGGCCGAGCCGCTGCTCGACATCGACGACGCTGACAAGCCGCCTGTCCATCAGCGCCGGTATCAGCGTGAACGCGACACCGATCAGCATGAAGCCCACGGCGCCACCGAGCGGCAGCAGCAGCGGCTTCGGCCAGCTCGGCGCATCGGGAAGCCCGGCCTCTGAAATGACGCGCGCTTCCGGCTCCACATGGGCCATCTGCTGCTGGACTTCACGCCACCGCGCCAGCAGCGCCTCGTAGAGCCCGCGATTGGCATCGACCAGCCGCTCGGCGTCGCGCAGCCGCACGCGCCCCTCGGCGCTATCGGCGCCACCATGCGCCGACGTTATCTGCCGCAACCTGTCCCGCAACGCGCTCTCGCGCGCCACCGCGTTGTCGTAATCGTTACGGATGCCGGCGACGACCCGGGAGACCTCGGCGGCCATTTGCGCCTGAAGCGCGCGCTTGTCGTCCTTGGCGCGCCTGACATCCGGGTAATTCTCGTCATAGACGGCACGCAGCGCGGTGAGCTGCTGGTCGATCTCGATCTGCTTCCTGCGCAGTTCCGCGATCACGGGCGCGGTGGCGACCGCGGAAAGCGTTTCGAGGTTCCCGCCACTGGCGCGCAGCCGCTCCGCCTGCTCGTAATGGGCGCGGCGGACCACGACGTCCGCCTGCGCCTGCGTCAGTTGCGTGTTCAGATCCGTCAGCGATTGCCGGTCGATCGTCTCGCCGGGCCCCTTGCCGATCTCCTGCAAGCCGTATTGCTGGCGGATCGTATCCACCGCCTCCTCGCTCTCGGCGAGCTTGCGGCGCAACTCACCCAACCGGTCGACCAGCCACGTGCTGTCGCGCTGCGTCGCCGTCGATTTGGTATCGACGAGGTCGTTGAGGTAGGCGTCCACGACGGCCGTCGCCAGCCGCCGCGCGCTGTCGGGGCTTGACGTCGTCACCCCGACCAGCAGCGCATAGGTCATGCCCAGCCGCTCCACCCGCACCCCCCGCTCCAGCCGGTTGAGGGCCCGCTGCGCGCGCGCCTCGGGGTCGTTGGCTTGCTCGGGCTGTTTGATGAACGGCAGAAAGCCGAGCCATTTCCGCAATCGGGATTGGGCCGGATCGCCAAACTCCGGATCGGCGCCCAGATTCTCCTTCGCGACCACGCGACTCAACAGTTCCGACGATTCGATGATCGACACGACGCTCGCGATCTTCGTGCTATCGACGTAGACGTTGGTGAACTGGCCCTCCGCCCCGAAGCTGTCCGCGCGTTTCGGGTCCAGCAGCAATTCGACGGCGCTGCTGTAGCGCGGCTGGATCCTTCCCTGCACCGCGAAGCCGACCAGCGCGCCGACGATGGCGCAAGCGAGGATCAGCAGCATGTTGCGCCGTAGCGCCTGTAACAGCAGCGCGAAATTAACGCCGCCCGGCTGAGAGGGGCGTATCGGCGGTCGGTGCGGCACCGGCCCCGGCATCACCGTCACCACCTCGCGGTGGCGCTGCCCCGAATCGCCAAAACCGTTCGGACGCGGCCGCTCATACATCGCGCGCACTTCATTCGGCATGTGGACCAGACATTACCGCTACCGCGGCCCCGACGATCCAACCGCGACGGCACAGGCAGCCACCCGAAAGGAGCCCAACGCCGCCAGAGCAGTTCCGTCGCATCGCTTTTGTTACCAACTCATCCCATCCATCAGAGGCCCGCGGGACGCCAGACACTCCGACCTACGGTCAGCCCAGGATTACCATTTCGCACATCGCGTCCATGTCTGTCTCGACACGACTTCGATACGAGGATCAAGGAGTTGTCATTCTCCAGTAGATCGCAATCCGTAATTTTTGGCATAATGCTTCGTGGGAGTCAATCGCGCCAACGAGTGGATCATGCATCGAAAATCCCGCTTTTTGCCCCGCTTCGCGGGCCGTCCGAACGCCATGCTGGTATGGCGCCTCACGCTTGGCCGGGCTAAGACCGCCGCGGGCCGTGGGGCGACCGGATGGCGCTCGGCGGGGCGACGATGCCCGGACATGCTCGCCGCCGGCATTCGCGGCGAGGTAGGCGGCCCTGATCGCATACTCAAGGCATGGCAACGGCAAGCTTAAGGCATCGCGGCGCGACCGCAACAACCGACTAATCGGCCAAGGAAGGGCAGGCGCATTGCTCCGAAAATCGATCAAGCGAGTGCTTGGCACAAGGCTCTCGAACGCCCGGTTCCTGTTTGCCGCGCCGCTGGCCTATCCGCCCGGGCATTTCTATTCGCCGATCTGCCAGCCGTCCGAACTGGCCGGGCGCTACCGGGATCCGTGGACGACACCGCCGCCAGCCGACCTGCCTGGCATCGACCTCTCCCTGCAGACGCAGATCGCGTTATGGGACAGCTGGGTGCCATTCCTGCCCCAGGCTCGGACGTTCGCGGTCGCCGATCCCTCGCGCCGCTACCAACCCCCCTCGCCGAGCTACGATGTCGGCGACGCCATCGTCTATGTCTGCATGTTGCACCACCTGCGGCCCCGGCGGCTGATCGAGGTTGGGTCCGGCTCGTCCTCCGCGGTCGCGCTGGATGCGTTCGACCGGTTTTTTTCCTCACGGCCGCGCGTCAGCTTCATCGAACCATACCCGGCCTTGCTACAGTCGCTGCTGCGGCCGGAGGACAAGAGCGCGGTCGAAATCATCGCCTCGCCGGTGCAGGACGTCCCACCATCCTATTTCGCCGAGCTTCAACCCAACGATCTGCTCTTCATCGATTCGACCCACATCGTCAAAACCGGCTCGGACGTCGTCTATGAACTATTCGAAATTCTGCCACGGCTTCGCCCAGGCGTCGTCGTGCATTTCCATGATGTATTCTACCCGTTCGAATACCCGCGCGAGTGGGCGCTGGTACGCAATTACTCCTGGAACGAGCTGTACGCCCTGCGCGCCTACCTGACCGGCAACCGCGACTGGGAAATCCTGTTCTTCAACGACTACTTCGTCCGCACCGAACGCGCCCGGGTCGAACGCGATGCACCGGAGATCCCGCCGAACCCGGGTGGCGGGTTGTGGCTGCGCCGACGCTAGCCGCGCGCCGCCTCCAGCGCCGCGACCAGCTTCGCCACATCCTCCTCCGTCGTGCCGCCATGGGTCACGCAGGCGCGGATGACGGGGCGCCCCTCGAACGTCGCCACCGAGATCCCCGCGGCGCCCTCGGCCAGCCCCCGGAACGCGATCGTCGCGGAGGAAGCCGAGCCGGCCGGCGGCATGAGGCACAGCACGGCGAGCGGTGAGTCGTTGGCGACCGTCCAGCCGCGCGCGCGCAAGTGTCCCGCGAGGGCGGCGGCCAGGGCGATGGCCCGCTCGACATGCGCCGCGTAGCCGTCCCAGCCCGCCGTCGCGAGCGCCAGGAACAGCCGTAGCCCGAGGAAGCGGCGCGACCACTGGATGGACGTGACATACGGATCGACGCTGGCCACGTTCGACGGCATGTAGCCGGTCGAGACCTGGAACGCGGCCGACAGCACCGGCACGCGGCGGGTCAGGAACATGCCGCAGCCCATCGTGGTGGCGAACCATTTATGCGCGTCGATGGTCACGGAATCCGCAAGCTCGATCCCGGCCAGCACGCCGCGCCACCGCGCCGAGGCGATCAGCGCCCCGCCCCACGCCGCGTCCACATGCAGCCATAGCCCCGCGTCCCGCGCGATCGCGGCGCAGTCGGTCAACGGATCGACCATGCCGGCGGCGGTCGTGCCGGCGGTGGCCGCCACCATCACGGGCACCGCGCCGCGCGCCCGGTCGGCCACGATGGCGCCGGCGAGGCTTGCGGCGCTCCTCCGGCCCTGGCCGTCGGGCTCCACCACCCGCACCGCGTCCCGGCCGATGCCGGCCTGGTGCGCGATCTTGATCCAGGCCAGATGCGCCTCGCGCGAGATGTAGAACACCGGGGGGCCGGCGAAGCATCGCGCCCCTTGGCGCGCGAAATCGGGATGCGCCGCGGTCAGCGCGCAGATCGCCGCCGTCGCGTTCGCCTCGGCGCCGCCACTGGTGAAATGCCCCACGGACACGGCCGGCAGGCCGACGCGCGCCGCGACCGCGCCGATCGCGTGCGCCTCCATCTCCACCGCGGCCGGCGAGGTGGTCGAGGTCGCCAGTTGCGGGGTGAAGGCCGCGACGATCCGGTCGGCGCACTGGGCCGGGAAGGTGGGCGCGGGATTGAACAGCCCGAAATAGCGGGGATGGGTGATCTGCACGAGGCCGCGCTCCAGCCGCGCGACGACCCAGGGCAGCAGCGTGTCGAGCGCCCGCGGCGCCGCGAAGTCGAACCCGGCCAGTTCGGCGCGGAACGCCGCGAGATCCAGCGTCGGTGTCACCGGTGCCGCGGCGATGCGCGCGTCCAGCGTATCGAGCGCCGCCGTCAGCAGCGCCTCGGTCCGCCGGCGGTCGGCGATGGCGGGGAACAGCGCCGAGCCATCGCGCGACAGCGGGGTTTCCTGGTCCATTCGCTCTCCAGCGTTTGACGTCGGCCAGCATGCCAGCCCGGCTGCGGATATGATAGCTTGCGTTATGCGATCTGATTCGCCCGTTGCCTGGTGGATGGCATCGGCCTTCGCCGTCGCCGCGTGCCTGACCGCGGCGGTGTTCGCCGTGTTCGGCGCCGGCGAGCGCGGCGCCTACATCGCCTTGCAGGTGACGGCGCGCTGGTCCTTCCTGCTGTTCTGGCCGGCCTATGCCGGCGGTGCCCTGGCCCTGCTGTTTGGCCCGGCCTTCCGTTCGCTGAAACAGCACGCCAGGACATTCGGCCTCGCCTTCGCGGCGGCGCATCTGGTGCACATGGCGCTGGTCGGGTGGCTGTGCTGGCTCGGCGCGCCGCCACTGACCGGGGTGTTCGTCTTTTTCAGCGTCCCACTGGTCTTCGTCTATGTCCTGGCCCTGTCATCGATTGGCTGGGTCCAGCATCTGCTAGGTCGTGCCGGCTGGAAAATCCTGCGCCTGGTCGGCATGAACTATATCGCCTACGCATTCCTCGCCGATTTTTGGAAATATCCGGATGCCGGCCGCCTGGAGTTCATCGCCGGCTATATCCCATTTATTGCGATAAGCCTTGTCGGCGCGCTGTTTTACTGGATGGCGTTTCTCATACCGCTCTGGAAGCCTCGGAAGGCGCTGTCCTAGCCGGCCCCGGGTTCGTTTTGTTATCGTGACGCTGTTGACAGCTGTCAACAGCGGTGGCCCGTCCGGCTTGCGCGACTCACCCGTCGCGCTTACGGATTCTACCGTAACCGACGGGTTTTGTCGTAGATGCCAGATGATGCGTCGTTGCCGGCGGATGTGGCTTCCCGTTCGCCCGATCGCCTGATCGAACAGGACGCGCGGCTGCTCAGCAGCCAGTTGCACGCGCTGCGCCAGCGGCTGTTCCCGCCCGCCGCGCAAAAGACGCTGCGCACCTTCTCCAGCGGCGAGGCCGCGGCCTGGATCGGCATCAGCGACGCCTATCTCCGTCAGGTCTCGCTGGCCGGCAATGCCCCCGAGCCGCCGAAAACAGCCAGCGGGCGGCGCGTCTATACGCTGGAGCAGATCCACGATCTGCGCCGCGCCCTGTCGGGAACCAGGGGCCGCGGCTACCTGCCGGTCCGCCAGGGTTCCGAGCATTTGCAGGTCATCGCCGTCACCAACTTCAAGGGCGGCTCCGGCAAGACGACGACGGCGGCGCATCTGTCGCAGTATCTCGCGCTGCGCGGCTTCCGCGTGCTGGCGATCGACCTCGACCCGCAGGCCAGCCTCTCGGCGCTGTTCGGCTACCAGCCGGAAACCGATATCGGCCCCAACGAGACGCTGTACGGCGCGGTGCGCTACGACGCGGCGGCGCGGCCACTCGCCGAGGTCATCCGGCCGACCTATTTCGCCGGCCTCGATCTGGTGCCGGGCAACCTCGAATTGCAGGAATTCGAGCACGAAACCCCGCGCGCGCTCGCCGGCCGGCACGATACCGCCGACTCGCCGTTCTTCGCCCGCATCGCCACCGCCATCGCCAGCGCCGCCGACCGCTACGACGTCATCGTCATCGACTGCCCGCCGCAACTCGGGTTCCTGACCCTGTCCGCGCTCTGTGCCGCGACCGGCGTGCTGGTGACGGTGCATCCGCAAATGCTCGACGTCGCCTCGATGTCGCAGTTCCTGCTGATGACCGCCGATCTGCTCGCCGTGGTGCGCGAGGCCGGCGGCCGGCTCAACTTCGATTTTCTGCGCTATCTGGTCACCCGCTTCGAGCCGCAGGACGGGCCGCAGGCGCAGGTCGTCGCCTTCCTGCGCAATTTGTTCGGCGAGCGTGTGCTCACCAACGCGATGGTCAAAAGCACCGCCATTTCCGACGCGGGCCTGACCAAGCAGACCCTGTACGAAGTCGGCAGGCAGGCGCTTGGCCGCAACACCTACGCACGCGCGCTGGAAGCGCTCGACGGGGTGAATCGCGAGCTTGAACAGTTGATCCGCCAATCCTGGGGGCGCCCGACGTGAAACGCCGCGATGTCGTGAAGGCGTTGCTGACGCCGGAGCCGGCCACACCCACCGAAACCGAACCAGCCACCCGCGTGGCCTCCGGCGCGGTCCGCGCCATGGGCCTGGAGATGGGGCGGCTGGCCGACGGCGCCCGCGCCGCCGAGGCGCTGCGCCAACAGATCGAGACCGGCTCAACGGTAGTCGGCCTGTCGCCCGATCTGGTCGATCCGTCCTTTGTCGCCGACCGGCTCGCGCGGACCTCGGACCCCGATTTCCGCCGGCTGGTCGAGAGCATCCGCGACACCGGCCAGCAGGTGCCGATCCTGGTGCGCCCGCATCCCGACACCCAAGGGCGCTATCAGATCGCCTACGGCCACCGCCGGCGCGACGCGGCGGCCGAACTCGGGGTGCCGGTGCGCGCGATTGTCCGGGCGCTGACCGATGCCGAACTGGTCATTGCCCAAGGCAAGGAAAACAGCGAGCGGCGCGACCTGACTTTCATCGAACGCGCGCTGTTCGCGGCCGAGTTGCAGCGCCGCGGCTTCGACCGTCCGACGCTGCATGGCGCGCTGGGCGTCCACAAGGCGGAGATGACGCGCCTGCTCGCGGTCGCCGCGGCGATTCCGGACGTGGTGGTCCGTACCATCGGCCCCGCTCCGAAAGCCGGCCGGTTCCGCTGGTTGGAATTGGCCCGCGATCTCGCCCGGCCGGGCACGACGGAACTGGTGGCGAACCTTCTGGCGCTGCCATCGATGCGGGCGCTGACATCGGACCGCCGGTTCGCCGCGGTGATCGAGGCGCTGCGCGCCGACGCGGGCACGGGTGAGCGCGCCAGCCAGACGCTGGTGGACGCGCGCGGCATCGTCGTCGGGCGCGTCGAACACGGCGCCACCGGCCTGCGCATCACGCTCGACGAGCGCGCGGCGCCCGGCCTGGGCGATTTCCTGCTCAAGGAG
>VFSW01010939.1_pt1 | contig 12805 bp, 10 predicted proteins | sample 5358111 | NCBI WGS metagenome assembly VFSW01 (sample SAMN11554181, study PRJNA540505) | mine drainage metagenome | isolation source: sediment from site ElyBrook_90M | place: USA: Ely Copper Mine, Vershire, VT | collected 2017 | reverse complement strand
TCGAATGCGCCGGGGATGCGGCTCTCAACGAAGCTGCCAGCCTCAGAGAATCCCACACAGAGTACCCAGTCGACCTTGCCTTTCCACTTGCGCAGGGCGTGCTGGCTCAAGAGCGAACCGGCCTCGTAGCCCACCTCAAAGTTATCCACGCCAAAGTAGGTTGCGTTGGGGTGGGGCACGTCGATGGCGACGAGGGGAATCTCAGCCTTTTTGAAGATGTGGGCGACGTGCGGAGCGACGCGGTCCTCGACCTGGAATTCGAGCGCGAGGTCGACATGCTTGCGCACGAACTCTTCGGCGTTGTGGAGCGCGACGTCGGGGTCCTGGCGGTTATCGAGCATGAGCAGTTCGACGCCGGAGGCCGCTGCTGCGGCTGTGACGCTTTGAGCTACGGCCACGGAGAAAGGCAGATCGCCGCTTTGCGCGGCAAAGCCGAAGCGCAGGCGGCGTGGGCGCGACACGAGGCGGTAGAGGCCGTTCTGAGACTGGGCGACGTAGCCGCGGTGGACCAGCGTTTTGAGGATGCGGTAGACACTGGTTTTGGAGATCTGGGTCTTCTGGAAGACGTCTTCGAGTGTGACGGGAGCGTTGTTCTGCTCCAGCAGCTCCAGCACGTCGAGCGCTTTGGAGAGGATGGGAATGAGATAAAGCCGCTTGATCTTCGCTTTAGGCAACTTGGTCGTACCCCCGCAGGCGCTCCATCCATGATGGTAGAACGTCGCGCTCAAGAATAACCCTTTTTACGCATAGCTGTTGACAGCGGAGCTGCGTCCGCCTCGCTCGCGGCTCACGCGCTCAACATAGCCGCCGGAACGGAGAGCCTGCAACGGGTCGGCGGGCAGGCCACGGGCTTCGCGCCAGGAGCGGACAAGGGGGCGCACATCCTGCCAGAAGGTTCCGCGGAAAAGCTCCTCTGCCGCGACGAGGTCGCAGGACTGCTGGCAGGCGGCCAACTGTTGGCGGTCAACCAGCGCTGCCTTGAGCCATAGCTCCTGTGCGGTAACGACGGTTTGAACGGTGGCCTCGATTTTGCCTTTCAGGTTGTGGCTCTGGTCGATCATGTAGGCAACGTCGAGGGGCAGGCCTTCCTGCGTGGCGGAATGAATCTCATGGAAGATGCGGAAGATCTGGTAGGGATCGATGGAGCCCAGGGTGAGGTCGTCGTCAGCATAGCGGCGGTCGTTGAAGTGGAATCCGCCGAGCAGATCGGTGTGGAGGAGCCAGGCGACAATCTGCTCAATGTTTTGCGCCAGATAGTGGTGGCCGGTATCGACGAGCACGCGGGCTTGCGGTCCGGCTTCGCGCGCCAGATGCGACGCCATGCCCCAGTCGGCGATGTCGGTGTGGTAGAAGGCCGGCTCGAAGGGCTTGTACTCAATGAGGAGTCGCTGCTGGGGAGCAAGGTTGGAGTGGGCTGTGTTGAGCGCGTCCTGAAGCCAGGCGACGCGCTGGCGGATGCTTTGCGTGCCGGGGTAGTTGGAACCATCGGGCAGCCAGAGAGAGAGGTCGCGCGAGCCGAGGAGCTTGGCGATCTCAATGCAGTCGAGAACGTGACTGACGGCATGCTCGCGGATTTCGGCGGACGGGTTGCAGAGGGAGCCGAATTTGTACTCCTGGTCCTGAAAGAGATTGGGGTTGATGGAGCCGGCACGGACGCCGAAACGGCACTCCAGTTGCTGCACCTCGGGCACATCCTCGACGCCGTTGGGCAAGTCCCAGAGCACATGCAGGGCCAGGGTGGGTGTGGCGCCGGTGAGGCGGTTGACCTCAGCCGCATCAGCGAATTTTTCTTCCAGAGTGGATGCGGCCCCGGGCTGGACGAACTTGCCGAAGCGTGTGCCGGTGTTGGCGAATCCCCAGGAAGGGATTTCGATCTGGAACGAGTCGAGGGTCTGGACTGCCTGGTCGAAGAGTGCGGATTCGGATTGCGTCATAGTGGCCGCCTAACCTGCTTGGGGGCGATCTGCCCCGGTGTCGGTTCTGTCGTCATCGCGTACGAGGATCACGTTGAGGAAACGCGGTCCGTGCACGCCTTTGATACGTGTCATCTCAATGTCTGCCGTGGCGCTGGGGCCGGAGATGTAGGTGGCCAGCGCGGGCGCTTTCTCGCTGCGGTCGAAGTACTCCGGCAAGGTTTCAACCACCTGGCTGGCGTACAGGATGCAGAGATGCCAGTCAGGCAGGAGCGAAAGGACGCGACGGCCCTCGGCGGTGGAGTGGTGCAGCACAATGGTGCCCGAATCCGCGATGCCGGCGAAAGCGGCTGTGACGACGCCCTCGCACTGCTCGATTGCGGCGGCGGGCAACTCGTGGTCGATTCTCCAATCGAATCCGTGGGCGAGCCATGGAGCGGGCAACCCGGCGGGAGCGGCAAATATGCGTCTGCCGCTGGACGCGAGTTGGGAGGCGATGGCGGCGGGCAAATCCTGCGGTGCGCACTCGGCGACTTCGGCCCCGTATTCGAGAAGGCGCTCCACCATGAGGGCCAGGCAGGCCGGGGTGTCGAGCGCGCCGCGACGGATGTACGAGCGGGGCAGGTCAGCGTATACGGACGCGCCTTGCGGCAGATTGTTGGTGGCCATGCGAATGCGGTCGAGAATGAGTGCGCGCGATGAGGCGGGGTTGCTCATTGCGCCTCCTTGCTGTGCCGGGCCCACCACTGACGGAAGGTCTGGCGGGGCAGGCCGCGGAGATCGCGGGTGACGGTCCAGCGGGCACCGAGGCTGGGCAGGCGATGAATCCAGCCGTCCTTGCCGGTGAAGAGGAGAAGGCCAAGGCGGCCCAGCCACTGGGCTGCGCGGAAGCGGGCGGCGCTGGCGAAGATGAAGTTGGCCATCCTCATGCCGAGATACATGGGATCAGTGAGCCGGGCGGACTGGATGCGTTCCTGGTCCACGACTTGCGCGCGCAGGTCGATGAGCACTTCAGGAATATTGATCTTGACCGGGCACACCTCATAGCAGGCTCCGCAGAGCGATGAGGCGAAGGGCAGCGATTGCGCGTGCTCCATGTGCATGAGCTGCGGGGTGAGAATGGCGCCGATGGGGCCTGCGTAGACCGAGCCGTAGGCGTGGCCGCCGGTCTGGCGGTAGACGGGGCAGGTGTTCAGGCAGGCGGCGCAGCGAATGCAGCGGAGGGTTTGCCGCTCAATGGGCCGGGCGAGGATGGAGGAACGGCCGTTGTCGAGCAGCACGACATGAAAGCGCTCAGGGCCGTCGCCGGGAGTGACGCCGGTCCAGAGCGACGTGTATGGACTCATGCGCTCGCCGGTGGCCGAGCGGGCCAGCAATTGCAGCATCACTTCGAGATCCTGGAAACGGGGCAGCACCTTTTCGATTCCCGCAATCGTGATCATGGTGCGGGGCAGGGTGAGGCACATGCGGCCGTTGCCCTCGGACTCGACGACCGCAACTGCGCCGGTTTCAGCGACGAGGAAATTGGCTCCGCTGATGGCCGTGGGGATGTTGAGGAATTTTTGACGGAGGTAGGTGCGGGCCGCGGCGGTGAGCGCCTGCGGGTCGTCGGAGAGGTCTTTGAGGCCCATGCGGCGGGCAAAGATTTCGCGCACCTGGCTGCGGTTGACGTGCAGGGCAGGCACGACAATGTGCGAAGGTTCGTCCTCGCCGAGTTGCAGGATGATTTCGGCCAGATCGGTTTCGTAGGCGTGGATGCCGGCGGCTTCAAGCGCGGGATTCAACTGAATCTCGGCGGAGGTCATGGTATTGATCTTGATGACTTCGCCGGCCTGCTCCTGACGGATGATGTCGAGAATAATGGAGCGGGCTTCGGCCGCATCCCATGCCCAGTGAACGACGCCTCCGGCGGCGGTGCAGCGGGCTTCAAACTGTTCGAGATAGGTGTCAAGGTTTTCAAGGGAATGGGCGCGAATGGCCGCGGCGGCGGTGCGCAACTGTTGCCAGTCAGTCTTTTCTTCTACCAGCCGCGCACGCTTGGCCTGGATGATGTCAGTGGCGTGGGCCACGTTCTTGCGGAGTTGCGCGTTGCGCAGCACGGGCAGGGCAGCCGTTGGAAAGGGCGGCGCAGTGCGCGGGTCGAGAACGGGGTGCTGTGCGCCGGCGGGGCTCATGCCATCTCCTCGGCCGGATCGCTCTCGGTGCTGGCGAGAATTTGTGCCAGGTGAATGGTGCGCATGGCTTCATATTGGCGGTGGAGCGCGCCGCCCAGGTGCATGAGGCAACTGTTGTCGAGGGCGGTGCAGTACTCGGCGCGGGTGGAGACAAGGTCGTGGAGCTTCGAGGCGAGCATGGCCGATGAGACTTCAGCGTTCTTGATGGAGAAGGTTCCGCCGAAGCCGCAGCAGCGGTCGAGATTTTCAAGAGGAACGAGTTCGAGGCCGCGCACTTTGGCGAGCAGCCGGAAGGGTCGGTCGCCCACGTGCAGGCCGCGCAGGCCGTGGCAACTGGCGTGGTAGGTGACGCGGTGAGGGAAGTAGGCACCCACGTCGTCCACGCCCAGGCGGTCAATGAGGAACTCGCTTAGCTCGTACACCCGGGGCAGGAGCGCGGCGAATTGCTTGCGCAGGGCGGCGTTGCCCAGCTCCTCAAAGAGGCCGGGGTACTGGTCACGGATCATGGCGACGCAGGAGGATGAGGGGATGACGACGGTTTCGGCGTCCTGATAGAGGCGCACGAAGCGCTTGGCCTGGGAAAAGGCTTCGGCGCGGAATCCGGTGTTGGCGTGCATCTGTCCGCAGCAAGTCTGCTGGGGGTGAAAGTCGAGTTGGACTCCGAGCCGCTCAAGGAGGCGCACCACGGCCTGTCCCGTTTCAGGGAAGAGCGTGTCGTTATAACAAGTGATAAACAATGACGCGCGCATAATAGGCCCGAATTCCAGAAAGCACGGTCTGGAATGGTTATTGTATGCGATAGACACAAGAATTTTCTATTGCAATTCCCGTGCTGGCTGAAAGGCTGTACCATCCGCTGGAAAGAGCTTGCCGCGGCCGGTCAAGCGGCGCTCGTTGAACAGAGACAGGCGGAGGGTTGAATGCCTCTTACAGATTCAGATGCATCTAACGCGGTTCCTGGCCCCAATCGCAGACCACATCGCGGTGCTGCCGGGAGCTTTCCGCGGCCCACTCCAGCAGGCGGGCGACGCGCCAGGCAGCCACGGCTTGAACAGGAGCGGGCGCGTGGCCCAGTATTGCGTCTCGGACGCCTGCGTAGTAGAGGCGGTAGTCGCCGGGGATGGGCGCGATGGGACGCGTGACCATGCCGCCTTCCACGTCCACGCTGAGGGTGCCCCAGTGGGCGGGGGGCTCTTCGCCCCAGTGGGGGTGAGAGATGCGGGTGATGTGGTTGAGCGCTTCTTCCTGCGGGTCGAGACCCCACTTCCAATAATTTCCTTTGGTTCCGCGGAGGTGGAAGCGGGGGCGCACCAGAGAAGAGAGGCAGTTGGCGCCGAGCGTGACGGTAAGGCCCGGATAGTGGAGCCGGAGGGTGAAGGCGTCGTTTGCGCCGTTGCCGGGGCGCTCGCGGCGGACCTCAGCGCCGACGGCCTCGGGGTTGCCGAAGAGCGTGAGGGCCTGGTCGGCAATGTGGGTTCCGAGATCGAGCAGGATGCCGCCCTGATCAGGATCTTCTTTCCACACGCGGGTGGAGAGGCCGGGCCGCCAGCGGTCGAAGGTGGACTCGAAGTGCACGAGGCGGCCGATCAAATCTTCGCGCAGGAGTTTCTGGATTGTGAGGAAATCGCTGTCCCAGCGGCGATTGTGAAAGGGGATCAGGTGCAGCCCCTGGGTTGCCGCCACGCCGATCAACTGGGCGATTTCTGCTGAGGTGACGGAGGTGGGCTTATCGACGACGACATTTTTGCCGGCTTCAAGAACCTGGCGAGCGACCTGGTAGTGGGTGCTGTTGGGAGTCGCCACGACGACCAGCTCGATGGAGGAGTCGGCCAGCAGCTCTTCGAGCGAGCGGTAGGTGACGATGCCGGGGTAGCGCTCGGCGGCTTTGCTGGAGTTGCGCTCGACGACGGCGGCGAGTTCGAGCCCGTCCACGGAAGAGAGCAGCGGCGCATGAAAGACGCGTCCCGCCATGCCGAAACCTACCAATCCTGCACGAATCATCTGTCTCACCCCCGCGTTACGGCCGATTATTGCCGAGACCGCTTTAGCCTTCGAGTTTATATCGCGTTTCGGCCAGGCGGTAGAGTCGGCGCCAGACCAAGCGGTTCATGGTGACGACCATGGTGGCCATGAGCACGGTGGCGAGGAGCAACGTGGAGAATTTTCCGCCGTCGGTGGCCGCGCTGATCTGTGCTCCAAGGCCCAGGGTCTGCATGGGCTTGTCGCCGATGTGGAAGTATTCTGCGATGATCGAGGCGTTCCAGGCGCCGCCGGATGCGGTGATCATTCCGGTGACGAGGTAGGGGAAGATTCCGGGGAGAATCAGCTTGGTCCAGCGCTGCCAGCGGGTGAACCGGTAGAGGGAGGCCGCCTCCTTCAGGTCCGACGGAATGGCCATGGCTCCGGCGATGACGTTGAACAGGATGTACCACTGCGTGCCGAGCAACATGAGGGCAATTGAGCCGATACCGAGGCCGCCGCCCAGTCGGATGAGGCCGAGCATGAGGACGGGGAAGAGGGCCGTGGCCGGGACCGAGGCCACGACCTGGGTGATTGGTTGCAGAATCCGGGCCAGCTTTGGATTGAAGCCGATGGTGACGCCGACGGGAATGGTCCACGCAGCGGCGATGAGCAGCGCCGCGTTGACGCGCAGAAAGGTGGCTCCAGCGCCGAGAAAGAGGAGGCGCACGTCTGCCCAGGAGACTCCGTGGAGCAGTTGGCGGGCTTCAAGGGCACCCCACAGGAGCACCAGTCCAGCAAAGACAGCGAGGCCGATCTGGAGGAGCTGGCCGCCGCTTTTGCCGTCGTCGTCGATGGGCTGGACGACGCGGTTGCGGCGATCGGCGGAGAAGCGATGGACCATGCTCTCGCCCAGCGAGTCCCAGATGCGGTGCGGCAGATTGGCCAGAAAGCTGGAGCGCTGCAAGAGTGCGAGGATGGGCGAGGTGACGCGGCTGGCGGACTCCACCTGCTCGAACTTGAACTTGTCGCTCCAGGCGATGAGGGGACGCCAGATGAGCTGGTCGGCGGCCACGATGATGAGCACCAGAGTGATCAGGCCCCAGAGCAGGGCGTGCACATCTACGGGGTTTGTGGAGGCGGCGGTTTGCAGATAGCTGCCGAGGCCGGGCAGGCGGAAGTGACGGGAGCCGAGCGGAAACATTTCACAGGTGATGAGAAAGAACCAGCCGCTGGCGACCGAGACGATGGAGTTCCAGATGAGGCCGATGGCGGCAAAGGGCATCTCAAGTTGCCAGAAGCGCTGCCAGGCGGAGTAGCGATAGATGCGCGAGGCCTCGATCATTTCGCGGGGAATGCTTTTGAGCGAGGAGTAGAAACTGAAGGCCATGTTCCACACCTGGCCGGTGAAGATGAGCAGGATTGAACCGAGCTCGATGCCCAACTGATGTCCAGGCACAAGCGCCATCATGGCCAGCATGACGCCGGGCAGAAAGCTGAGCACGGGGATGGACTGGAGAATATCGAGCACAGCGATCATCCACGCTTCGACGCGAGGGTTGTAGGCGGCGATATAGCCGTAGGCGATGGCGAAGACGAGGCTGAAAAGGTACGCGATGCCGATGCGCACGATGGAATAGAAGGCATAGAGCGGCAGAGCGCGGACGGAGTGGGAGATGGCCACTTCGGGCATGGGGCTGGTGAGCCAGTAGCTGCCCATGCGCATCATGCCAAAGAAGAAGGCCAGGCCGAAGGCGGCCACTGCCAAGTCAGTGAAGAAGGGCCAGCTGCGCACGGCCACCAGGGAGCGGCCAAATGTGTTCTGGATACTCACTTGGTCTCCTCACCGGTGGCGATCTCGTCCTCCAGCGCGTCGGGCATGACGAAGCGGCGACGACCGGCGTCGAAGTCGAACAGCTCGGCGTAGCGGCCCCAGGTGATGGCCGTTTCCATCTGGCGCAGACATTCCTCCTCGCTGAACTGCTCGTCGAGCATGTCGAGGAAGAACTCCTCAGGGACGGTGTGGTCACTTTTGCTTTCAACGGCGCGGCGAATCTGGCGGAGCAGCAGAACGTGCTCCAGGGCGGCGTCGCGGAAGAGCTCTTTCTGGCGGAGAATCTCGGAATTAGCGAACTCTGCGCCGCTCTCGGTGATGGCCGCGTCGCCTTCCTCGATGCTGAGGAAGCCGAGCAGTTGCGCGGCGTCCACGGTGGGCAGCAGGTCGTCGATCTCAAAGGCGAGGTCGTCGGCGAGGCGGTAGATGTCGTCTCGGCCGCCCTTGTCGAGGAGCAGTTCGAGGAGTCCGGCCATGCCGCCGGGCCGGGCGTGGGGCAGCATCTGGTAGCGCATCTGGCGCTGATCGCGCACGCGGGGCCCGGCTTGCTGCTCGGGCGCGGACGGAACGACGTCAGGGCGGGTGAGCACCTTGTAGATGTAGTCGACAAGTTGGGTGAAGGGCTCGGACTTGCGGTCGCGGGGCTGCGGCAGTTGCACGCGGAAATCAGTGCGGATGTGACCGGGGTTGCGGCCGAGGACGATGATGCGGTCGGCCAGCAGCACGGCTTCTTCGATGTTGTGGGTGACAAGGAAGACGGCCTTGGTGGGCATGGTCTTCTTGGCCCACAACTCCAGCAGCTCGCTGCGGAGGTTCTCGGCCGTGAGCACGTCGAGTGCGGAGAAAGGCTCGTCCATGAAGAGCACCTCAGGCTCGACGACGAGGGCGCGGGCGAAGCCGACACGCTGCTTCATGCCGCCGGAGAGCTCTTTGGGGTAGGCCGCCTCGAAGCCGTCGAGTCCCACAGTGTCCAACATGCGCATGCTGCGCTCGTGGCGTTCGGCGGGGGGCACGCCGCGGGCCTGCAAGGGCGCTTCTACGTTCTCAAGCACGGTGAGCCAGGGGAAGAGGGCAAAGCTCTGGAAGACGATAGAGACGTTGATATCGGCAGAGGCGATGGGCTTCTGATGCCAGTAGACCTGTCCCGCGGAGGGACGCGAGAGGCCGGTGAGCATGCGCAACATGGTGGACTTGCCGGAGCCCGAGGGGCCGAGCAGTGCGACGATTTCGCCGGGCACGATGCTGAGGTCAGTGGCCGAGATGACCTGGATGCGATTTTCGCTGGGCTGCGCGTAGTATTTCTCGATTTTTTCAGCGCGAATGATCGCGTCCGCGCCAGGGATTCCGGTGCCGCCTTGGATGACATCTTCCTGCATGGCATGATTCTCCGGTTCGAGGTCCGCCTGCCTCGGCGGCGGCCAGTTGCTGTTGCAAGTGTAGGGTTGCCGAATTGCTTTCAGATGAATAGCCGGCCGAGATGACAGGCCGGACCGACGGAATCGAGCTTTGCCCGGAGGCCGCAACAAATTGCCGGACCGTGGGTTATATAGAATAACGAAGAATCAGTGTGCCGAGCGTATCATTCTAAGTAAGAGCCCAGCGAGGGAAGTGCGCTGCAAGTGAACGTGCCGCGCCTTGTATTGCGGAGCGTTCACCGGAAGTACAGGCCCCAGGAGAATATGCCCGAAAATCGCGACAAGCCCAAGGTTCTTGTGGTCGATGACGAACGGGTCATCGCGGATACACTAGCCATGATTCTCAACCAGAGCGGCTTTGATGCCAGCGCCGTGTATTCCGGCGAGAAGGCTCTGGAACTGGCTGCAACCCTGCAGCCGGACATGTTCATTTCCGATGTGATTATGGCCGATGTGAACGGCATCGACGCGGCCATCCGGATGCGGGCCATGCTGCCGCACATTAAAATTCTGCTGTTTTCCGGCCAGGCCGCCACGGCCGATCTGCTGGAAAAGGCGCGTTCGCAGGGCTACGAGTTCGAGATACTGGCCAAACCTGTTCATCCGCAGGACCTGCTGACCAGGCTGCGCGGGTAGGGTGGCCGGAGGCGCGTCCCGGGGGACCTCTGCACTCTTGCGGGGGCTTTCAACAGAACAGGTTTCAGGGTTTCAGCTCGCGGCGTCCTTCCATGGCGCGCGCCATGGTGACTTCGTCGGCGTACTCGATGTCGCTGCCAGCGGGGACGCCGGTGGCGATGCGGGTGATGCGCACGCCGGAAGCGCGCAGAGCGCCTGCCAACCAACTGGCGGTGGCTTCGCCCTCCAGGGTGGGGCTGGTGGCCACAATCACTTCATCCACTTCGCCATGCTCCACGCGGGCGATGAGGGAGCCTGCACGCAACTGGTCAGGACCCACACCGTGCAGGGGCGAAAGGGTTCCGTGCAGGACGTGGTAGACGCCCATGTAGCCCTGGGCCCGCTCGACAGCGGCGATGTTGCTGGGCTCCTCGACCACGCAGACCTGGCGCTGGTTGCGCGCGGGGCTCGAACAGTAGGCGCAGGGATCGACATCAGTGACGTTGTTGCAGATGGAACAAAGGCGCAGGCTGGACTTTAACTCGCGCACAGCCTCGGCTAGCGCGGCGGCGTCCTCGGTGGTGGAGCGCAGAATGTGGAAGGCGAACCGCTGGGCGGTCTTGGTCCCGACACCGGGAAGCTTCTTTAACTCTTCAATGAGCCGCGCCATCGGCTCGGCATAGCGTGACACCGCGGTGCCTCCCTCAGCTTTTTCTCAGGCGGTGCGCTGCCTTGCACCGGTTAATGCGCCCCTCAACCCTTGGGAGACAAGGAGGGGGTTCATCCCAAGTCGGGGAGATTGAGCCCGCCCAGCATGCCCTGCACGCTGGATTGAATCGCCTCGTCCGCCTTGCGACCCGCCTCGTTGACCGCAGCCACCACAAGGTCCTCGAGCATCTCCACATCCGGCTGACCGGCACTGAGGCCGACCACCGCCGAGGGATCGATGTGAATTTTGAGGACTTGTTTTTTGCCGTTCATGGTCGCGGTTACAGCACCACCTCCGCTTGCTCCCTCCACCACGGTTTGGCCGAGTTTGCGCTGCACATCCTCCTGCATCTGGCTGGCCTGGGACAGCATCTGCGAGATTTTGAGCGGATTAATCATGGTTTATCTGCTCTCGGCGCTGCCTATTTGATGCGCAAGTCAACCACGCTGCGCACCTCAGCGTGGAACATTTCTTTGGCACGCTGGACGAGCGGATGGGCCAGCGCAGCCTCCTGAATGCTGCCGGCCTGGGGCGCGGCCATGGTGGCCACGGCGGCGCCGGTTGCCGCGCCGGGAACGAGGAGGAAGCGTGTGGGCGCACCCAGCCGCTGCAACTCCTGGCGGATGATTTTTTCGGCGGCAGCGTTCACGGTTAAGCTGAGCATTTTCTTTCCCATACCGGCCACTTCAATGCGCAGGCTGGTTCCTTCAAGCACCCAATTCCCGGAACCCAGCAGTTGCGCGGCGGAGGGGTGGCCAGCGGTTACAAGGGCGGAGCCGACGGCGTGGCGAATGGACTCGACGGCGGGAGGGCCGGACGCGGGAGATTGAGCGAGAGGCGCTTTGGCCAGCGCGCCTTCAGTGAGCGATTCAGCGGCGGCGAAGCCGGTGGCCGGGCTGGAGGAGGCGGGAAAAGGCGTGGCTGCCGCAAATGCGCCGGCCAGGGCGGGTGCGGTCTGCGGCGCGGGTGCGGGAGGAAGAGACGGCCGCTCCATTTCCGCAACAGACACCGCAGAGGGGCTTGGCTGGAGGACCGCTTCCATTTTGGGCGCGGATTTGGGCGCGGAGTTTGAGGCGCTGGAGCCGGAAGGTGCGGAGTTCCAGCCGCCGCCGGAGGGTGCAAACGGCGACATCGTCGAGGCAGGAGACGGAGTTGGAGAAGCAGGCTGGGCGGCCGGGGTGCGCGGCGCGGTGGCCGCAGGGCGATGGCTGGAGGCGGATGCGGCGCTGCGGGGGGTGGCGATGGCGCCCGCTCCGCTGGCCACTCCGCTGAGCAGTTCTTCCAGCGGGAGCAGGCGCTGCGCGTGGATGAGCTTGAGCAGGCCCAGTTCCAGGTGAAAGCGCTGCTCCTGGCGGTAGTTGAGGTCGTCGAATGTGCGGAGGACGATCTGTAGATTGCGGGTTAGATCTTCCTCAGTGAACAGCAGGGAGGTGCGGGCGGCGCGGGCGCGCTCGTCGCCGGAGATTTGCAGCAGCTCAGTGTGCTCGCCGCCCAGCTTAGCCATGAGCGTGTTGCGCAGGTAACGGACCATCTGTCGGGCGAGCGACGAGGGGCTGTGTCCGGCGTTGAGCAGGAGATTCAACTGCTGCATCAACTCGGCGCTCTGGCCGGCGGCGACGGCCTCCAGCAGGCGCTCGAAGACGGCGTTGGGCACCGAGCCCATCAGCTCGCGAATCTGCGCTGCGGAAAGGACCGGCAGGCCGTTTTCTACGGGGGCTGAGGCGATGGCCTGATCCATGATGGAGAGCGCGTCGCGCATGGAGCCGTCGCCGGCCTCGGCGAGCAGGGCGAGGGCGGCGTCTTCTGCGACGACATCTTCCTGGCCGGCGATCATCTTCAACTGGGCCAGGATGTCGTCGAATTTGACGGCGTGAAAACTGAAGTGCTGGCAGCGCGAGCGGATGGTCTGGGGGATGTCTTCAGGCTGCGTGGTGGCCATCATGAAGATGACGTGGGCGGGCGGCTCCTCCAACGTTTTGAGCAGGGCGTTGAAGGCAGCTTCGGTGATCTGGTGCGCCTCATCGAGGATGTAGATCTTGTAGCGGTCGCGGGCCGGGGCGTAGCGGGCGGCGTCGCGCAGTTCGCGAATCTCGTCGATGCCGCGGTTGGTGGCCGCGTCGATTTCGATGACGTCCACGGCGTTGCCCTGGCGCACCTCAGTGCAGGACTCGCAGACGCCGCAGGGT
>VFSW01010938.1_pt1 | contig 12807 bp, 14 predicted proteins | sample 5358111 | NCBI WGS metagenome assembly VFSW01 (sample SAMN11554181, study PRJNA540505) | mine drainage metagenome | isolation source: sediment from site ElyBrook_90M | place: USA: Ely Copper Mine, Vershire, VT | collected 2017 | reverse complement strand
CCATACTCCCACACTCCATCACTCATAAAGTTACGGATTATCGCGAAAGGAGAAGTAGATGGCAAACGCCGACGTTGTCGTCATGCCAATTCCCCGCAAGCGCCTCAGCACCTTCCAGCAGGCGATGCTCTCGCTCTACTGGTTCTCCACCTCGCTTCATTGGGCTGCCATCCTCATCATCACGCTCCCCAGCCAAGCCGCGTTTATCGCCGGCGATGAATTCAAGGGGCGCGGTCTCGGTCTGATCCTCGCGGTCGGCGCGCTCGTGTCGATGATCGCCGCGCCGTTCCTCGGCGCATACAGCGACCGCATCCGCACGCGCTGGGGACGCCGCGTGCCGTTCATCGTCATCGGCGTCGCGATGAATGTTCTCGGCTTGATCGCGCTCGCGTACATCCCGCGCGCCGGCGATTACTCCACGCTGCTGCCGTACGTCCTCGCCTTCATGTGGGTCGAGTTCTGGAATAACGTTGCGTCCGCGCCGTACTCCGCGCTCATCCCCGATATGGTTCCGCCGGAGCAGCGCGGCAGCGCGTCGGGCTGGCTGGGCTTGATGACGATGCTTGGCAATTTCGTCGGCGGTCTGGCGGGATTGCTGATGGGGCTGATCGGCGGCATCACCGGCATCTACTGGCTCATCATCGTCGCGATGATTGTCGGCGCGGCGGGCACGGTGATCTTTGTCAAAGAGCCGCCCGCGCCGGAACGCAAGCCGTTCAACTATCGCAACTTACTGGGCGTGATGGTGGTGTTCGGCTTCGCCGCGCTGGGATCGATCATTCTCAACGCGCTCGCGCTGATCCGCGTCGCGCCGAACGATGCGCTCGCGCAGCTTTTTGGCACGGTCGCGTGCAGCGCAGGATCGCAGCAACTGTGTCTCGACGTCTCGCCCGGCTTTGCGATTGCGGTGACGATTGGCAGTCTGCCGCTGGGCTTGATTCTGGTTTGGCTGGGGGCGCAAGTCGCCGGGCGTTGGGAACAAATCTGGGCGGCGGTGCGCGATTGGTTCCAGCGGTACAACGATTTCGTTTGGGTCTTCCTCACGCGCTTTCTCGTCACGATGGGCGTCTACACCGTCCAGGAGTTTCTCCAGTTTTATTTGCGCGACGCGATCGGCGTCTACAAACTTTTCGGCATCCAGGTCGCGGACACTTCGGAGACCGCCGTATCGTTTTTTCTCATCACGCTGCTGATTGGTGCGCTCATCAGCACGCTTGCCGCCGGCATGTTGTCAGACAAGTACGGGCGCAAGTCGATGGTGTATATCTCCGGCGCGCTGCAAGGGCTGGTCGCGCTGATTCTCATTCCGTTCCACGATTTCACGCTGGCGGTGTTGCTTGGAATTGTTTTCGGACTTGGGTTCGGCGCGTACCAGAGCGTCGATTGGGCGCTCGCTGCCGATGTGCTGCCGTCGGAAGATTATGCGAAAGACATGGGCGTGTGGCACGTCGCGCAGGTGCTGCCGCAGATGATCGCGACGCCGTTCGCCGGCTTTTTCCTCGACGCGTTCCAAAAAATCGGCAAGACGCCGGCGGTGAATCAACCGACGCTGGGGTACACGGTGATCTTCTTGATGTCGGTGGTGTATTTTGCGCTTGGCACTGTGTTCGTGTCCAAGATCAAGAAGGTGCGATGAGGGATGACTACAACGAATTGAGGAAGGAACGAATAAAACAGAAATGACTACAACGACTTTGGGAAGAAACGAATTTGCTACATTCGTTCTTCCACTAATTCGCTGTAGCCACATGAGATTCCAATGTCTCAACTGATCCATCCTGAACTCAGCTATGCTGTGCGCGGAGCGTTGTTTGATGTTTACAATGCGTTGGGTCCTTTGCTCAAGGAAGAGTTTTACGAAAGCGCGATCGCCATTGCGCTGGGCAAACGCGGCATCCGCTGTGTGACGCAGAAAGAGTTCGAGGTTCATTACGAGGGTGAGCGCGTCGGGCTTTACTATGTGGATGTGTGGATCGAGGACGGAAAATTTTGCTCGAATTGAAAGTCAGTTCCGCGATTGAGCCGATTCACAAAGCCCAAGCCATTTCTTATCTCAAGGTTACCAATGCTGACCTGGCGATCGTCGTCAACTTTGGCGGCGCATCGCTCGAAGATGAACGATTGCCCAATTTTTTGCGTGACAAGCATCCAGAGTTTGCCTGGCAGGCTCAGCCCGCAACCGAAGGGTTGCTCCACCCGGATTTGACTGATACGATTCTGCGCGCTTGCCATCGTGTTCATTTTACGTTGGGTCCTGGCTTTTTTCATCAAGTGTACCGTCGCGCGACGATGATCGAATTGCGGCGCAGCAATCTGGCGTACGAGTACATCAAACGATTGCCGGTTGAATTTGAGGGACAGGTGTTGGGACAGCAAGACACGCGCTTGATTTTGGTGGAAGGCAAAGTGCTACTTGCCACCTTCGCGCTGCGCGAAATGGACGCAGTGATGGCAGAATTTCTCAAGGCATACATGCGCCGGCTGGGTGCGTCATTGGGGTTTCTTACGAATTTCCATGATGTGAAACTGGCGGTTACTCCTGTGCGCCTGAAGGACTAGGCGAATTGGGAAAATAACGAATCACGCGCAAACGATTCGTTTGTTCTCCAATTCGGTGTAGTGGGTTCTCACATGTTCCGCGTCTCCGCCGTCCAACTCGCTTTCGCCTACGCGTCCTCGCCGCAGGAATTTTTTGACCGCGTCGGCGCGCCGATCGAACGCGCCGCGCAAGCGGGTGCGCAGTTGATCGCGCTGCCGAACTATACCGGACTCATGCTTTTGGGCGTTACGCTGCCGGTCGCGCACGAGTCGATGCAGCTGGGCGACATCGCGCGGGCGCGGGACTATGCTACCGTCGCGGCGATGCTGCACGCGGCGGCGCCGACGATCCGCGATTTTTATCTGCATTTGTTTTCAGCGCTTGCCGCGCGGCTGAACATCTATCTTGCGCCGGGGACGATGATCGAAAGCAGCGGCGGCGCGCTCTTCAATACGGCGTACCTCTTTACGCCCGACGGCGCAGTAATTGGATCGCAACGGCAGACGCATCGCTCGCCGCGCGAGATCGGCTGGGGGATCGCTCAGGGCGGAGAGCTGAACGTATTCGACCTCGGCAGCGCTCGAATCGGTTTCGTCGTCGGAACGGACGTCGAATATCCTGAGGTCGCGCGTATCCTGGCACTGCAATACGCGAATCTGGTGATTCACTCCGCGGGGTACCCGCTGTGGCACGATGAATATTTTTTGCTCGATCTGTGGCGCGACGTTCAGTCCAATCAGGTCTTCGGACTGCAATCGTGTTTGATCGGCAGCGATTTTAAGGGCAAGTCGGCGGTCTACGCGCCGGTGGAATTGACAGACGATCACCGCGGTTTTCTTGCGCAGGCGGCGCGCGCGGACGCGGAGGAGATGATCACGGCGACGCTCGACTTCGACGCGCTCCAGCGCGTGATCGATGGCTATTCAATTTTTGAGTCGTTCAATTACGATTTCTACGCGCGCGAGTTTCCCGGCGTGTATCGAGGCAAGCCAGCGTGAAGCTTCCAGACTGGTTGCTCGGTCAAGCGGTTAAGGCGTTGCTTGCCGCCAAGTCGCGTCCGAGTTCAATTCGCGGCACGCTCGCGCGGCACAAATACACGCGCGCGCGTCTGCCCACCGCGGACGCCGTCGTCGTCGGCGTCGTTCAGATGCAAATTGACCTGGTCGACGACGGCGCGGCGTTTGCGGGAAAGTATTTTGAGCTGGTGCGGCAGGCGGTCGAGCGCGGCGCGCAGTTGATCGTCTTCCCCGAGTACGCCGGGCTGCCGATCCTAGGTTTGCTCCCGCCGGTGCGCGAGATCGCCGAAAAAGGTATCACGCTGCAAGCGGCGGTGGACGAGCTCGCGCCGAGTGGGGGCTTGACGATTGAAAGCGTTTTCCGTACCATAGCGCCGGCAGTCCGGCGCATTTTCGAAACGACCGGCAGCGAGCTTGCCAAACGCTTCGGCGTCTACCTGATGCCAGGCAGCGCGCTGATCGCCGACAAACAAAAGCGATTGTTTAACACGGCGTACCTCTTTGATCCCGATGGCGCGCTGATTGGGACGCAGCGTAAGTTACACAAGGCGCGGATGGAACAGGACTGGGCGTGGCTGTCGGTCGGCAATGAGTTGAGCGTCTTCGATCTCCCGTTTGGCAAGGTCGCCATGCCGGTGTGCATGGATCACACCTACTGGGAGACCGCGCGCGTCGCCGGGCTGCGCGGTGCGGACATCCTGCTCGGTTTTTCCGCAGAGGAGCAGGGAAACGATTACTACATGGCGATGCGCGGGGTCGCCGCGCGCGTCCAAGAAAGTTATGCGTACGGCGCGCAGGCGTACGCGGTGACGAAATTGTTCGGTCTGAATTTTTGTGGACCCAGCAATGTCGTCGCGCCGCTCGGCGTGTGGGACGACGAAACGATTTTTATGGCGCAGACGAAGACGCACGACCGCGAAGAAGTGATCGCGGCGAAGCTCGATCTGGCGCACTTGCGCCGGTGGCGTGCCGCACACCAGCGCGATTACAACGCCGCGCTGTATCGGAAATATCTGCCGCGTGCTTACGAAATGTATCGCGTGAGAGCCGCGCAGCACGGTAAGCGAAAGATGACCTAGCGCGGCGATCTCAACTCGGAGTGATTAGATGAAGTGGTTTGTGGGTCAGGCGAGCGAGATAAAAAAATTCTCAAGCGAGGAACTGGTTAACGTCAACCTGTTCGACGGCGAGGCATTCTTTGGGCGATTGCTCTGCTTTTCGCGCGGGCAGGTCGTGCCGTACCATCGTCACGCGCATACGGACGAATGTTTCGACGTGGTGGACGGCGAAGGGACATTTCTGATTGACGGACGCGAGATGCGCGGCACGCCCGGGGTGACGCTATTTGTGCCGGCGAACGTCGAGCACGGGTTGCGCGCGGACGGGACCGCGCAGTGGGTGGTTCGCGAGACGGTGCACGAGCGGGTCTACGCGGGGCGCGCGGCGAAGATGGTACTGCGCGCCGCGCTCAAGCGCTTACCCGGGATCGGCGCGAGGTTCCGCGGTGGCGAGTGAATCTCCGGCGATCCGCGCGCTCAAAGCGCAGCCGTACTTCAAGGCGCTGGCGGACGAAGATATCGCGCGCTTGGCGCGCACGGCCATCGAGCGGGAGTTTGAGAAGGACAAGATCGTCTTTCTCGAAGGCGAGCCGTGCCAGGGGCTGTACATCGTGCGCGCCGGCAGCGTCAAGATCTACAAGCTTTCGCCGGAGGGACGCGAGCAAATCCTCAGTTATATCAAGCCGGACGATTCGTTCAACGAGGTCGCGGTATTCGACGGCGGACCGAATCCGGCGAACGTCGTCGCGGCGGAAGCGACCGCGCTATGGATCGTGCCGCGACCGGCGATTGTGGAATTGATCCAGCAGCATCCGGCGGTGGCGCTGGCGGTCATTCAAAATCTGGGCGCGCGCCTGCGGCACCTCGTCGGCTTGGTGGAGGATTTATCGCTCCGGCAGGTGAGCGCGCGGCTTGCCAAGCTTCTGTTGGAAACGGCGACCAGCGGCGAGCACGCGCTGACCCAGCAGGAGATGGCGGCGCGGCTCGGCACGGTGCGCGAGATGATCGGCCGATCGCTCAGGCAACTTGAAACCCGCGGGCTGATCAAGACCGAGCGCGGTCGGATCGTGATTCTGGATCGCGCCGAACTAGAAAAGCTGGTATGAACAAGATCAGACCCGAAGGGTTTACGCAAACCCTTCGGGTCTTTGGTTTTTGCTAGTGGGACATTCCCGTCATGTCGGCTTGAGTATTGCCGACGTTGAAGAATCCCAGCGCGCCTTTGCTCGCATCGGCGAACGAGTGGGTGACGAAGGGATAGAGTCCCGCGTCCGGTATTTTCAATTCGACCATGTAACCGCCGCCCGGTGGAATCACGACGGTCTGTCTTCCGTACTCAACGTTCTTCGGGTTGCCGTCGGGATACGCTTTGTCGAAGAGCGCGCCGATGACGTGGAACGCGGAAAACTCTGAAGGTCCCGCGTTGACGATCCACACGCGGATCAGTTCGCCCGGATTTGCCACCAGCGGAGTGTCCTTGTATTGGTTCGCGTACCCGTTGAAGACGGTATAGTCTGGTTGGACCGCCATCGCTTTCGTGCCATCGTATTGATACGCGCCGGCAGCTCCCAGTTTGGTGTAGAACTCGCCTTGCACCAAAGCGTATTCGCGCGCGGGCGGCAATCCTTCCGCCGGCTCGACGATGATCGCGCCATACATTCCGTTGGCAATGTGAGCGATGACGGGCGGCGTGCCGCAGTGATACATGAACACGCCCGGATAGTTCGCCGTCCAGGTGAAACTGAATTGCGTGCCGGGCTTGACCGCCTGATAGTTTACGTTCCAGGCGGTCTGCGCGGCATGAAAATCGATCGAGTGCTCCATCGTTCCGTTGTTGATCAGAGTGAATTTGACCTGGTCGCCTTGACGCACGCGCAGCGTTGGACCGGGCACCGTACCGTTGAACGTCCATGTTTCGTACGGAATCCCCGGCGCGATTTCGGTCGTCTTGTCTTCCACCGTCAAGGTGATTTCCTTGACCTTGTCCGCGGACGCCGGTTTCGTCGACGCGTCGTAGAGCGGATGGGGCGCCTTGACCAGCGGCACGGTTGGCGCCGCGGTGGGTTGCGCTGCCGCCGGCGCCGCGCCGTTACACGCGGTCACTGCCGCCGCCGCGCAAAGGAGCGCGACAAGTGCCAGCCATTGCAATCCTTGTTTCTTCACTGTTCCTCCTTGCCAATTCATTCAATTGTTTTTCACGTCCATTCTATATCGATCCGACGCGTCCGTATGCGATAAAAGTCACGTTCATATCCGATTCATCTGTCGTTAATCTGCCTTTGAGATGATGACCAGACAAATCTGATTGTCGTCACGGCTTGCCTGTGTTATAATTGCGCCGCTCCGCCACCCACTCACGGCAGAAGAGGATAACGATGACCCGAAAATTATTGATTGCGCTGATCGCAGTGCTCGTCGTTTGTTTGTGTCTGGCGATTGTTGGCATCGGCAGTTGGCTTGTGCCCCACTCGCCATTCGTTGTGCAGACCATCGGCGCGCGGCTCGCGAATTCAACCGCCACTCCGACCGCGCTCGCCAACCAGCCGCTGCCGGCGGAAACGCCGCTCGCGAATGTCTCCACCGCGACGTTCGACGCGCTGCAGCGCGCGCAGATCCCCGAGCGCGACCTGTATCAGATCGTTCCGCGGCTGCGAAAAAATCTCGCGCTGCTGACGCCGGCGCCGACTCCCATCGCGCGGACGCGCCAAGTGGGCGATACCGATTCGTTCTTCGTGGTCGAGAACGCGACGACGGGGAGTTATCGTACGATCACCGCGACGCTGCAGGTGGTGACGCCGCATTCCTACTATTGGCTGGAAAACGGCTTGAAGACCGACCCCGCCGCGCTGCAAAAAGCGGCAGACTATTTTGAGCAATCGATCTATCCGACGAACCACAAGTATTTTGGGAACGAGCAGTCGCCCGGACCGGACGGCGACGTTCACATCAATATTCTCAACACGCGCTTTGGGGATGCCGCGGGCTATTTCAGCACCGAAGACACGTACCCGCGCGCGCTGGTTCCGTTCAGCAATCAGCGGAATATCATCTATCTCAACCTCGATGCGCTCCAGCCGAGCAACGACCAGTACAGCGCGGATACCGCGCATGAGTTTCAGCACCTGATCCATTCGTACGAAGCGCAGCACAAAACCGGGTGGATCGACGAAGGGATGGGCGACCTCGCGATCAAGGTCAATGGCTTCCCGGTCCTCGGCGTGATCGATACGTTCGGGCGGAATCCGGATACGCAGCTCAACACTTGGGCGACCGACCCGCGCGCGTCCGCGGCGCACTATGCGGCATCGTACCTCTTTTTCGATTACACCGCGCAGCGCTTCAGTCCCGCGTTCACCCAGGCGGTGATTCACGCGCCGCAGGAAGGCATCAACGGTCTTCAAGCGGTGTTGAACGATCGCGCCGGCGGCATGCGTTTTGAGGACCTTTTCGCCGATTGGGCGGCAACAAATTATCTGAACGATCCGTCGATTGAGAATGGGCGTTACAGCTACAGTAACGAAACCACGTTCCACATCTCGCGCGAGCCGGTGCTGGGACAGTTTCCGATCACGCGGACGATGCAGATGAGCGAGCAAGCGGCAAACTATTTTTCGTTGCAGCCGGCGAACAGAGATGTCACGCTCTACTTTACCGGAACGACGACGCAGAAACTCTTGCCGGTAAACGCGCACAGCGGCACATGGATGTGGTACTCCAACCGCGCTGACCTCGCCGACACGACCTTGACGCGTTCGGTCGATCTATCGAAAGTGAACAAGGCGACGCTGAATTTTTGGACGTGGTACGATATCGAAAAGAATTTTGACTACGGCTACGTCGAGGTCTCGGTGGATGGCGGCAAGACGTGGGACATATTGCCGGGCAAGAACAGTTCCACCGAGAACCCGAATGGCGCGAGCTATGGTCCGGCGTACACTGGACGATCCGGCGTCTCCAACGACAATGCCGCCGCGCAGTGGGTGCAAGATCAAATCGATTTGACGCCGTACGCCGGCAAACAAATTCTGCTGCGGTTTGAGTATCTCACCGACGACGCGTACAATGCGCCCAGTTGGGCGATCGACGAAATCTCGATTCCCGAAATCAATTTCGTCGACGACCCTGCCAGCGGAAATTCCGGCTGGGACGCGCAGGGTTTCATCCGCACGGACAATGTTCTGCCGCAGCGCTTTATCGTGCAAGTGGTGGAGAAGGGCAGTACGACCCGCGTGGTGCGCGTTCCGCTGGATTCGCAGAATCGCGGCACGCTGACGCTTGCCGGTTTCGGCAAGGATATTTCACACGCGGAATTGATCGTCACCGCGTTTGCCACAACGACGACCGAACAGACGCAATACCAATTCGCGCTCGTGCCGCAGTGAAAGCGCCGCTTGCCGGGAGTCGTGTGACGCAAACGCAAGCCGTCATTCTTGACCTCGATGGATTGATGGTCGACAGCGAGCCGGTGCATCAGCGCGCGTTCGAGCGGCTGCTGGCGCGGCATGGCATCGACCGCCAATTCACGGTCGAAGAGTACGGTCGATACTTTGTCGGTATCCCGGTCAAAGAGAATGCCCAGTGGCTCGCCGCTCATTTTGAGTTGAAGGCAGCGCCGGAAGATTTCATCGCCGAGCGCGAGCAGATTTACGAGGAATTGCTTGAGCAGCCGGCGAATTTGATTCCGATGCCGGGCTTGTTCGCGTTGCTGGACGATTTGGGCGCGCGCGGAATGCTGCTTGGCGTCGCATCCGGTTCGCCGCGCAATCAGGTGGACACGATCTTGCGCGGGCTGGGAATCGTTGCGCGGTTTCGCACGGTAGTTGCGGGCGACGATGTGCCGCACACCAAGCCCGCGCCGGATGTCTATCTGCGGGCGGCGCAGGAACTCGGCGTCGCGCCCGCGCGCTGCATCGCGATCGAAGACAGCGTGACCGGCATTACGGCGGCGAAAGCGGCGGGGTTGCGCGCGATCGCCGTGCCGAATCGGTACACCGCGCATCAGGATTTATCGGGCGCGGACGCGCGGGTGGCAAGTCTGGGCGAGGTGATGGAATTGATCGCGTAGAGACGACCCGCCGGGTCGTCTCTACGGAAAAACAAAACGCGCGGGCATTTTTGCTCGCGCGTTTTGAATTGGTTTCTATTTCTTCTTCTGTTTTGCTTTTGCCCGCTTCATGTTTTCCTTCACCCTAAACTTTACAATTCTGCTGATCAAGCGGTATGGAATTGGTTTATCCAATGGAAACTGCACCGAACCCTTTGCGGTTTTATAGACCGATAGCGCACGCTTGAACTTTTCAATTCCGGTCGGCACAGGGTAAAACCCGATATGCTTTTTGAAAGCGGCAAAATGAACCAGATTACCATTCAGAGTGAAGGTCGGAATTCGATACTTGATGGTCTCTTCCGCGTCGGGCGCTGCTTTTCTAATCGTCTTTCTTATCTTTTCCAGAATCGCTTGAACATCATGTGGAAAGCCCGCAATATATTCATCTATGGTCTTGGGCGCTGTTTGATCGGTTTTCATATTTCTCCTTTTGTCATATCCTGAAAATATTGAGTCGTGCAACGCCTGATCGAACAGAATGTCTGGAACGCTACCACCGCTGACGCGGTTTTTGTGCGACGGTCGGCGGGCGATAGTTTCCAGGCGCAAGTCATCGCTTCTCCATTTCGAAGAGCCTTTGGAGCATTAGGATGACCCATGTCGCGCAGCTTGCCGAAACACGATACTCAGCAGCACGCCTGAAACGATCAGCACGATCCAATTGATCATGAGGATCGTCACTTCGAAGGCGATTAGGTCATTCTTCAAGAGCCAGAGGCCGACGAACGATACGACCGCCAGGACGAAGCTCAGTGCAAAAAGCCATCGTATCGCGCGCTCGGCTCTCCCTCCGGCGAACAAGGGAGCGGCGAAGAGGAACGCGACGCTCATCATCAGATAGCCGAGCGCCTCTCCCGCAATGAAGAACCCGTGGGGGTTGTACTGCGTGAACAGCGTGAGACCAGCGGTCTCCCCGCTCTGGAGACTCGGCATGACAATCGTGAGCTGACTGAAATAGTCCGCGACGATGACCACCGCGTAGGCCACCGCGAACAACAACGCGATTCGACTGAAAAGTTTCTTCCCTTCCGGAGCGAAGGAGTGGATGCACGCGAAGAGCACGGCGAAGATCGGAGCCAACAGAATTCCGGGAACTAGCCAGAAGTAGTCGCCTGGGATGAACTGCGCCACATCCGTGTATGGGTAGGCGATACAACCCCAGGTCGCGCAGAACGGTCCGCTCCGGGCGGGAGTTGCGATGGCGATGACGGAGAACAGCGCAGCGAAGATGGCTGTCAAGACAGCAGACCACCATCCAAGTTGACTCGCCGTCTTGTGGACCGAGTCTGTAGTTTCGGCATAAGGAACTTGATTCATCATGTTCATTCATCCTTTCCGTTTGCGTCGAAGAGCGGCTCGCGTCGCTTCTGAGCGAAATGTCTGGAAACGCTGTAGCACCACGCGACGGCGGACGAATCGAAAGCACATTCCATTTACCAGCCGCCCCGCCGTTGTCGTGGTGCGTGTGTTTGCAGCCGTTCGAGTCCTTCATTGCCTAACGGCTTGCGTTACTGTCGGCGGGGCTAGCGTGGACAATGTTCAGGAGCAGAAAAAAACGAAGCGAGAAATATGCCCGAAAACGGCGACGAATCCCAGCCGTGCAGTGCACGCTGTGTTATCCGCCATCCGATACCTTGCATTACAAAACGCATGTCAGTATTCATGTGTTACTGGCTGGGTTGCCAGCCGCTTAGTGGTGTTAGTTGTATCTGCTTCGAAAGATCATAGGCAGTTGCCAGGTCGCTGTCGCTTTCCACGAGCACGCGTCCGAACACGAGCACCGAATTGTTCGGCGAGGAGATCTGCGTCATGCCGCTGGGCACCTGTCCTTCCCAGCCGGGGCCGCTCACGAGGTAGTCGCCTGCCTGCGTGCCGGTGGCGCGTTTGCCGACGTAGGCAAAATTAGTGTTTTTCGACGGATCCGTGAACTGCACGCTGTAATAGCGACCAGCCATGTCCGGAACATGCAGAACTTGAGGTCCTTTTGAGAGATCGAGCCAGCCAGCCGTCATGAGCGTGTCGCGGTTCACACCAGTAGTCGCCAATTTTGAGGCCGAGGCGGGCGGGTGGATAGGATCCGCAAAAAGCGCTTGGGGCTCCGTGTAGAGCGTATTGACCGGGATGGGGCCGTCGCCGAACCCTTTAACGAGAATCGCTCTTTTGAATACGGACAACAACAAGCTCGGCCAAAAGTAGATGACCAGGAACCATACCGGGATCATGACCAAACCGAATATTAGCAAATGCTCGTAATCTATATTCATCATTTCACCTCCACGACTGGCGGCACCTGATACTTGCCGTCCAGAATGGCTTGACCGGGTATGTACACGCGCAGCCAGAGGATGAAATTGCCCGAAGGCGCAGGCAGCCAGTTGGACTCGTGCCCCGCCGGAGCAGCGTTCTGAATGAAAATATCGACCGAACCATCTGGGTTTTGTGCGAGACCCGTTCTGTCGCTGACGCTGTACCGATTGATCGGATTCGCCACAAAGTGATTTCTCGCATCACCCATCGTAATCGACCAGAATGCATGGTTCGGCGGAAGTTGTCCGGCTGAAAAGTGCATGACGTAGTGGTGCACTCCGGAAAGCGCATGGCTCGCGCCATCTGTGTTCGTCCACCAATACATCGCCTCCTGCGGGACGTTCACCGGGCCGGGAAATAACTGGGCGTGCGCGGCTCGCAGCAACATGCCGTTGCCGGGCTCGCCTAATCCGAACATGGTGATCCAGCCGTTGACTCTCACGGCCTTGATCCTCGCGTAAATCTGGGCCGTGACAAACGCCAGCCCGAAACCGATGAGGATGCCTTGCACCACATCGCTCTGCACAGTTCTCGAACTCAAATCGATAAAGAAGAATAAACGAACGACGAAATAGACGCATATCACGCCGACGAGTATCGCCAGGTAAGTGGTTGTTCTGTTCATATTATTTCTATTCCTTTACCGTGATATACGCCAGCACGCCGCCGACGATGATTCCCTGGACTATGCCGCTGAAGATGGTTCTTTCTGGCAGCAAGGTGAAAAATCCTATGATCCGATTTGCCGTGAAAGATGCCAGCAATCCCCAACGATTATTC
>VFSW01010937.1_pt1 | contig 12807 bp, 7 predicted proteins | sample 5358111 | NCBI WGS metagenome assembly VFSW01 (sample SAMN11554181, study PRJNA540505) | mine drainage metagenome | isolation source: sediment from site ElyBrook_90M | place: USA: Ely Copper Mine, Vershire, VT | collected 2017 | reverse complement strand
ATCAAATATAAAGAGAATATATTAATGAATATTTGAATGAAATATTATTTTTTTTCTATGTTTGCCAATATTTGTGGAAATGCCTTCCATGACAACTCTTGAGCAACGCCCAGCCCTCGTCATCATCATCCTGCATTATGGCGACATCGCCGATAGTCGTGCCTGTCTCGCGTCGCTGCGCCCTAATTTTCCGTCCGATTGGCGCATCTTATTGATCGATAACGGCACGAACAGCGCCGCCGCCGCAACCCTGCAAGCCGAATTTCCCACCATCGCGACCATCACCCTCGCCACAAATCGAGGGTGGGCCGGTGGCAACAATGTTGGCATCGCCTGGGCACAAGCCCAACACGCCCGCGTCGTGTGCCTGCTCAATAACGACACGCTCACCCCCGTCGCCGCGCTGCAAGCCATGCTCGACGCACTCGACCAACACGGCCCCTGCCTGATGCATCCGGCCATCGATTATGCCGACCCGTCCGAAGGCGCCCAACTCGACCCCGCGCTCGACCCCACCAATCAGCCACGCACAGATTGCACCGCCCTTTACACGCTCAATTTCGCCTACGGCGCCTGCCTGATGCTTCCCCTATCCGTGATCGACCAGATCGGTAATTTCGATGAGCGGTTTTTCCTGCAACTCGAAGAAACCGATTTTTTTCTCCGCGCACGGAACGCCGCAATCCCCGCCCTATGTCTCAACACCGCGCGAATAACCCATTTCGAATCCCGCGGCTTCGGCGGCCGCATGACGCCACGAAAGCTCTATTATATCTCAAGGAATAAGCTGCTATTATGGGAAAAGCATGATCGTTCGGTTCGCGGGCTTCGGCAGGTGATTCGCGAACTTTACTGGCAAGCGGCGAAGCAGTCGAATTCACCCATCCGGTGGCTTTTTTCTGAACAAGCCGGTGCCTGCGCCATGCGCGCAGGCATTTTTGACTATTGCAGACGCCGCTTTGGCGCGGCAACCGAGCGCCCATATCTTCGATAAATGTCTGCGCACTGGTTGCGCCGATAATGTTCGCGGTTTGTCAGCTTGAATCGCGTGTCCAGCGTTCTTGCCACCCTAATGGCCAACCCGGTCAGGGCGTCTCATGTCCTTGCGCGAAAGATCGTCGCCTTGGCCCGTCGGAACTTATTATATTGACTTGTCTCTCTCTTTGTTCGCAAACGGACCCAAATTCCTTTTCAGCCTCAGGCACATCATGAATAAGCCGACATCAATTTACCTGGATCTCATCCGTTTTGCCGCCGCCTTCGTTGTCTTTTTGAGTCACGCCTGTAGCGATCGACTGTCAGGTGGCTTGTTCTGGCAGATTGGGCCATATGGTTCTGAAGCCGTCGATGTTTTTTTTGTGCTCTCGGGATTTGTCATCGCGTATGTGTATGACACACGTGAGCGTGATTGGACCGGCTACGCCGTCAGTCGGTGCGCTCGGATCTATTCGGTGGCCATCCCGGCTTTGTTGGTGACGTTTTTTCTCGATGCGTTCGGCCGAATTGCGGCGCCCGGCCTCTACAGCGCCGCGTGGGGATACGCGTGGGATGGCCGATTATCGCAGTTCCTTTACGCCATAAGCTTTACCAACCAGCTTTGGTTCAATCAGGTGCCCCCCGGATCAGATTTGCCGTTTTGGTCATTGGGGTTTGAAATCTGGTATTATATCGTCTTCGGCATTGCGATTTTTGCGGCTCGATCCTCGCGCGCACTCGCGGTGATCGTGGCGCTCTTGATCATGGGCCCAAAAATCGATGCGATGTTGCCGATCTGGCTCATGGGCGTTGCCGCCTATTATGGGTGCAGCAAGGTTGTCATCCCAATCGCCCTCGGCTGGCTCATGTGTTTTGGCGCAATACTTGTCTGGATCCTTTATGAAGTGATCGCATGGCATTTCGGCAGACCGATCGCACCAAATTGGATTGGTCGCGCCCACATCATTCAGGATTACATCGTCGGCACCCTTTTTATGGTTCACCTAGTCGGCTTCCAACGCATTTCCCACATCCCGGCACCGATACTGGCGAAATTTAAGTGGCCAATTCGTTGGGCCGCTGGTTCGACCCTAACACTATATCTTTTTCACCTGCCGCTGTTACAATTCATCGTGGCGGAATCCATCTGGCCCGTGACCGCATGGCAAACCCGTTCAATGGTATTTTTTGGTGTGCCAATAATCATTTTTGTCATCGCTCAATTCACGGAAAAGAAGAAAATATTTTGGCGTGATGGTTTTCGAAATCTGTTTCAAAGCCTGAGTGTGCTTTCAGCCAAATAAAATTTCTTAACGCACTGATTGTAAATTATTATCCACACAAAGCAGTGCCGGGGATGTATTTGATTTGAGCTTTGCTGTTCGCGGTCAAGTGCTCGAAAGCCTTATCAGGCGGCTGATCCCGGACCCAAATGTGATACTTCAGGTTAAACTGCCGAGAAATACGCCTGGAGGTTGCATTTAAAACAAATTTATGAGATTCATCTCACATTAGCCAATCATTAATCATTGGTTGGCTATGACGGGCTCTCACTCTGGCAAAACGCCTGATCCAGCGCTGTCTCGATTTCTCTAAGCTGTGCCTTCAGGAGTTCAAATGTCGTCGAATCTCACGCCGCCCGGTTCTCTCGCCGCCCCTGCGATTGTCCCCGCCACCAGCGCGGGTCAGATTCTCGGCTTTAACCTCCAAAATACCGGCGCAACCGCGCTCGCCGCGCAGCCCGTTACCCTCAATGAGGTGTTCAAGCCCGGCGCCGTGCCCGCAGGCTCCAGCCTCACCGCGACCATTAATGGTGTCACCTATCAGGCCCAGCTCGACGCCAAAACCTTCAATCCTGATGGCTCAGTCGCCAGCGGCGTGGTCACCATCCTCGCTCCCGCCCTGGCCGCCGACAGTTCCACGCCGGTCATGCTCAGCCTCGCCCCCGCCAACAGCACGGACCCGCTCAATCTCGCCTCCGCCCTCAAAAATTACAGCCTGACCGCAAACCTCGACATCACCGCGAACGCAGGCGGCAGCATCGGCGCGCAAACCATCGACATCGCCAGCCTGTTCCGCAGCGCCCTCGCGGCAAACACCGCACAAAGCTGGCTGTCCGGCCCCCTCGCCAGCGAGGCCATCGTCAGCATCCCGGTCAGCGGCTCGTTGCGCATCGAGGCCGACATCACCGCCTATGCCAACGGCCAAATCAGCGCCACCCTGCAATTCAACAATGACGCCGCCATGCAGGCCAGCGGCGGCACCATCACCTACAGCGCCACGGTCGTTCAAAACGGCACCACCATCGCCCAACAATCAAACCTCACCCAATATCAATATCAGGATTGGAGCCTTACTACCGGCACCACCCCCTCCGCCGTCGGCCTCAACGTCCAGCATGATATCGCCTATCTCGAAGCCACCGGCGCGATCCCCAATTACGATATCCAATATGGCGTCTCCAGCAGCGCCATCGCCAACGAAGCCGCCGCCATCGCAGCGCCCGGCTGGAACGCCCCGCTCGGCACAGATCAGATCACCCAATATATGCCCTCTACTGGTGGTCGCGGTGATATCGGTCCCACCACCCAAGCCAACGCCACCTGGCTGATCACCCAAAACGCCACCGCCGCCAGCTACGCGCTCGGCCAAGCCAGCGCCGCCGGGTCAGTGCCTTGGCATTTTTACGATCCAACCAGCAACGGCACTTTTCTCAACACCGCTGACGCGGCCAATATCTGGACCGACATGCGCGGCGGCCCACACTCCTACACCACCGGCCTCACCCAACAGGTCAACACCACCAATACCGGCTGGACCGCCGATCCCGCCCACATGCCGGACCTCAACTACGTCGCCTATATGATCACCGGCAATGTTGTTGACCTCGAACAGCTGAACGCCGCAGCCTCCTTCGCAATCGATAATTTCTGGCCCTCTCCGCGCAATGGCGGCCAAGCCATTGTCGCGAGCTTTGGCAACCAAATTCGCGCATCCGCTTGGAGCCTGCGCACCGTCCAGGAAGCCGCCTACGCAAACCCCACCGGCTCGGCCGACAAAGCCTATTTCTCCGCCGTCACCAACGCCAATTACACCTATTTGGTCTCACTAATCCCGCAACTCACCATCGCCGAAGGCCAAGCTCACGGCTATTTCCCTGGCGTCTATGGGAGCACCGGCGCCACCCTGCCGCCCTGGCAGCAAGATTACTTCGCCAGCACGGTGATCCAAGGTGCCGAAATGGGCAACGCCAATGCGTTGACGTTCCTCCAATGGGAATCCAACTTCCTGGTCGGCCGGTTTTTTGCCAGCGCACAAGGTTTTTCGCCGCAAGACGCTTTTGCCTATAACCTCACCGTCGGCCCGCAATCCGATGCCGGGCTCAGCGCGGGCGGCCCCTATTACCAAACTTGGGGGCAAATCGAACAAGCGAGCCAAGCAAACGGTCAATCGAATATTGCCGGCACCGGGGTCAATGGCGGCTGGGGCCAAAGCCAGGGCGATTACGGCGCCTTGGCCATGCAAAGCCTCGCTGGCATTATCACCGTCAGCGTCGCCAACCCAACAATCATGGGCAATTACCAATATCAGGCCATGCAGGCTTTCGGCTGGATCTTAAATAGCGGTGCGCCCTACACCACCCCGGCCGAAATCGCCGCCGGCAACCCACAATTTCTGATCGTCCCGCGCCTCGCGAACGGCCAATTGCTCTCCTTCGGCAATATGGTGATCTCCCATGACAGCGCCGCCACCGCGACCGCCCTGGCCCCGATCAATCTCGCCGAAAATGCCCTCCTCTATGCGGGTAGCGGCACCGATACGCTGATCGGCGGCACCGGGATCAATCTGCTCTTCGGCGGCGCTGGCAATGATGTCATTTTCGGCGGCCCGAACGGCAACGATATTTTCGCCGGCGCCGGTAATGACACCATCATCGCCGGCGGCGGCACCACCTATATCCAAGCGAGCAGCACTGCCCAACTCGCCGCCGGCACCGGTCAAGATTTATTCGTCTTGAATAGTGGGGCCTCCGGCGCTGTCACCGTGGCTGGCTTCAACCCGAGCCTTGATCGGCTGGACATCGTCAACGCCTCCGGCACCGCGCTCACCGCGGCACAACTCAGCGCCATCGAAGCGACCGCCACCACCATCAATGGTGGCACCCAATTCACGCTGTCTTCCAGCGAAACCTTGTTCGTCGCGAGCGTCACGGGCGCGAATGGCGCTTGGTTCACCCAGCAAAACCAGGCCATCACCGCCCCCGCCAGCCTGCTGGCCACCGCAGAAGCAAATAACACCGTTCCCGCATCAAGTGGCGGATCAAGCAGCAGCGGCTCATCGGGCCCCTCATCGAGTCCCGCTCCCGCCCCCACCAATCCGCTGCAAATCATCACATCCGGCACCGCCCAAACCATACTCGGCGGCAGCGGGGGCTCGGCGGTTGATTCCATCAGCGGCGCCACCATCGACGCCCAACAAACCGGACAATCCGACTTCGTGACGATCTCCGGGGCCAACAACATCATCAACGCTAAGGGCGGCGCTGGCAGTTTCCCCACCTACGGGAACATCACCACCACCGGCGCGAACAACCAAGCCACAGTGACCGGCGGCGTCTATACCGAAACCGGGGCGAGCGATTCCGTCACAGCACCCTATAGTTTCGGCGCGCTCACCATCAATGAAGCCGGCACCGGCGAGTTTGCATCGCTCACCGGCACCAACGCCGTCAATATCGGCGGCACCGCGAACACCGCCTTCCTCACCATTCAAGCGGGATCGCCCGGCGCCGCCAGCGCCACCGTCGGCGGCTCCAACGATACCATCAATGCCGGGGTGTATTCGCCGATCCTGGTCACCGGCTCGGCCAATATCATCAACGCGAGTGGTGAAGCCGCCGTGACCATTGCCGCCTCGGCGCAAGCCGCCGCCGATACGGTGTTCGCCTCTGGTTTCGATGCCATCACCACCGAAAGCGGCTTAAGCTTCATCGCCGCCGTCGGTGGTGGCAATGTCATGGCCACAATCAATACGGCCAAGTCAGCCACCAGCACCATCTCGCTCGGCGCGAACGCGAATGTCTCCGTCACCGGCGCGGGCATCGCCACCATCATCGACTCTCTCCAAACCCAAGGGGCCGCCACCGTCGCGGGCTTTAACCCAACGGTCGACCAAATCGCCCTGCAAAACGCCAATGGCAGCGCCATAACCGCAGCACAAATTGCCAGCCTTGTGCAGAATGCCAGCATTCACGGATCAACCGCCACGCTCGGTCTCAGCAGCGGCGCCACCCTGACCCTCACCGACTTAACCGCAGCACCACAAGCCGCCTGGTTCACTGTCCCCGTTGCCCCGTTGCCGCCCCCGACCGTCCAGCCCCCGGCCCAACAGACCATTCTCGGGGCCGCCAGCGCCTTCATGTTCGATCCGCTGAGCAACGCCGCGATCAACGCCCAGCAACTCGGCCAATCGGATTTCCTCACCATCGGCGGTGCCAACGATACCATCAATGCTCAAGGTGGCCCCGGCGGCTACGCCACCTATGGCAACATCACCGCCGCCGGTGCCAATAGCCAAATCACCGCAACCGGCGGCGTCGTCACCGAGCTGGGCGCCAATGATTCCGTCACCTCGCCCTATAGTTTTGGTTCGCTCACCATCAATGAAATTGGCACCGGCCAGCTCGCATCGGTCACCGGCACCACCAATGTCAGCATCGGCGGGTCGGCGAACACCGCCTTCCTCACCATCCAATCCGGATCACCCGGCGCCATAATGGCCACCGTCAGCGGCGCCAACGACACTATTTTTGCGGGCACCTATTCGCCAATTATGGTCACCGGAGCAGCGAACATCATCAATGCCAGCGGTGAAGCCGCCGTCACCGTCGCCGGCGCCGCCCAAGCCGCTTCTGATACCATCATCGCCTCTGGCTTTGATGCCATCAACACCCAAAGCGGCAATAATGTTATTTCCATCCCCGGCGGATCATGGAATTCAACCATCACCAATGGCGCCGGTAATGACACTATCTTTGCCGGAACCGCCGCGCCGGGCGGTAGTAACCAACTCGCCATTAATGGCGGCAGCGGCACCCTCGTCATCACCGATATGGCCAGCGGCCGCACCATCACCATGACCGCAGGCTCCGGTGCGGTCACCGCAACCGGCGCTAACAATGGCAGCGTCTTGGTCGGCGGCACCAACGGAAATAATTATCTCGCGGCCAGCGGCAACAGCACCCTGATCGGTCATGGCGGCAGTAACACCATTCTCGGCGGCGCTGGCAATGAAATGCTCGTCGCGAGCACCGTCGCCGGTGCAACCAACAGCTTCCTGATCAATAGCCTCACCGCCAATAACGCAACCACCATCACCGGCTTCGGCGCGCCCGGCACCAGCGACTCCATCACACTGCAATCAGGCCTGTCGATCAGCCAAACATCAACCACCCAACTCCACGGCACAATACTCACCTTGAACGACGGCAGCAAAATCTTCCTCAGCCAGTTCACCGGCGCACTGCACAGCAACGGAACGAGTAACGGCATCATTGTCACGCCATAACGCCGAACCGCGAGGCCGAATCTGCCCAATACTCGCGCATCATCGTGTGTTCAGCGTGCCGGTTGCGTTCCAACCAACGACAGGTGGGCAATGCGGGGCTTTGTCAGATTGACGTGGTCATCGGGGGTCCGTAGCGATTTCGCATGATGGATTTGACGCTGCCTCTGCGTTTGAAGGGATATCGCTTTCCTCGATCGGTTCTACAATATTACAGTTAATCGACCCAGGCGAAAGACCGTTGCACAGCCTTTTTCCATGATTTGTAGTGATGCTCGCGCTTGTCCGCCGTCATTTTCGGCTCCCAGGTCTTGTCGATCCCCCAGTTAGCACGCAGGTCTTCGACATTTTGCCAGTAGCCGACCGCGAGGCCGGCGGCGTAAGCGGCGCCGAGTGCCGTGGTTTCGGTCATTTTCGGGCGGACGACGGGGGCATCGAGAATATCGGCCTGAAACTGCATCAGTAATTCGTTAGCGACCATGCCACCGTCGGTCTTCAGCGTCGCAAGCTTGATACCGCTGTCTTCCTGCATCGCTTCAACCACGTCACGAACTTGATATGCCGTGGATTCGAGCGATGCCCGCGCCAGATGAGCCCGTGTCGCGTAGCGCGTTAGTCCGGCAATAACGCCGCGCGCATCGTCCTTCCAGTATGGCGCATAAAGCCCTGAGAATGCGGGCACGATATAGACATCGCCATTGTCTTCCACGCTGCGCGCCAACGGCTCGATTTGCGCAGCCACATCGAATAGCTTCATGTTGTCGCGCAACCATTGTACTAACGCACCTGTAATGGCGATCGCACCTTCCAGGGCATATCGGGGTTTTTCGTCACCGAACTGATATGCCAACGTGGTGAGCAGCCCCGCTTTCGACTGTACCGGTTCCGTGCCGGTATTCATGAGCATAAAAGACCCCGTGCCGTAGGTATTCTTAGCCTCACCTGGGGCAAAACATGTCTGGCCGACGAGAGCGGCTTGTTGGTCACCAAGCATGCCTGCGAGCTTGGTTCCGCGCAGTGTGGCCGTTTTGATTTCGCCGTAGACCGAAGACGATGGAACGATTTTCGGAAGGCATGCGCGTGGAATGTTGAAGGTCTGCAGCATTTCCGCATCCCATTCGCAAGTCGCCAGATCGATTATCATGGTGCGGCTGGCATTCGTCACATCCGTCACATGGATACCACCATTGGCGCCGCCAGTGAGATTCCATGTCAACCAGGAATCGATCGTGCCAAATAGCGCGTCGCCCTTTTCCGCCCTCTGCCGTGCGCCTTCAACATTCTCCAGAATCCAAAGGAGTTTTAGCCCCGAGAAATAAGTTGCGAGCGGCAGGCCGGTTTTGGCGCGGAAGCGGTCCTGTCCGCCACTCCGGGTGAAGCGATGCACCAGCTGATCAGTTCGTGTATCCATCCACACGAGTGCGTTGCATAGCGGTTGGCCGGTGACCTTGTCCCATAGCACGGTGGTTTCGCGCTGATTGGTAATGCCCACTGCAGCGAGGTCGGCGGATGTTAGGTTTGCCCGGGCCAACGCTGCGCCGATAACCTCGTTGGTATTCGCAAGGATCTCCATCGGGTCGTGCTCGACCCAGCCCGGTTGCGGATAGATTTGTTTGTGTTCTTTTTGTGCTACCGATACGATAGCGCCTTGCTTGTCGAAAACAATAAAACGCGAACTTGTCGTCCCTTGATCTATAGCGCCGACATATTTTGTCATTTTGCTTTTCCCTTTTGGTATACGATATAGAAATCTAGTTAGTCGATCTTTCTCAAATTCTTTTCTGCCGCATCCGCCAATCCAGACCGTTGCAAATACGTAGCGAGCCGTGCCTCAGTTCCTTGTGGCACATGCAGAGCTAGTTTTGATCGGCGCCAGAGAATATCCTCGGATGTGCGCGCCCATTCGTGTTCGACTAAATAATCGACTTCCCGCGCGGTCAGCCCGCCCCCGAAATCTTCACCAAGATCGGAAAGATTGGCCCCATCGCCGAGGATCGTCGCACTACGCGTCCCGTAAGCGCGCACAAGGCGGTGCAAAAAAATTTCCGGAAAGCCGGGATATTTTGTAATGACGGTGGCGAGGAACGCGTCAAAATCAGCCCCCGGCATATCACCGCCGGGCAGCGGCACACTGGCCGTCCAGCCGCCCCCCACCTCGCGCCCCATCACCGGCAGCAGCTTTTCTAAGGCGTGTTCAGCGAGTTTACGAAACGTCGTGATTTTGCCACCGAACACCGAAAGCAATGCCGGTTGCCCATCCCCACCCTCTACATCCAGCACGTAATCGCGCGTCACAGCCGACGCATTTTTCGCGTGATCATCATAAAGCGGCCGCACACCGGAATAGCTCCGCACCACATCCGCTGGCTTCACAGCCTTACGAAAATAGCGTGACACGCTTTCGCACAGATAATTGGTCTCAGCCTCCGAAATCGTCACGGCGGCAGGATCACCGTCATACGGTATATCAGTGGTGCCGATGAGCGTGAAATCATGCTCATACGGCACCGTGAAAATAATTCTCTTGTCCGGATTCTGCAGAATGAACGCGAAATCGCCTTCATAAAGCCGCTTCACGATGATGTGGCTACCTTTCACCATACGCACCGCTTTTGCGTTATTGCGGCCCAGCTTCGCACTCAGAATTTCCCCCACCCAGGGGCCGGCGGCATTCACCATCGCCCTCGCCGCCACCGTCTCTTGCCGACCGTGTTCATCCTGGATCACCGCCTCCCACACCGGGCCCGAAGGTCGCGCGGAAAGCAGCTTGGTGCGGGTTCGAATATCGGCACCGCGCTCGGCGGCGCTCATAGCGTTCAGAACCACGAGTCGGCTATCTTCGACCCAACAATCCGCATAGGTGAAGCCCCGCCAATAGGTCGGCTTCAGAATGTTTGCCGCAGGGTGCGGCCCAAACCTCACCGCCTTCGAGGCGGGAAGACGTTCGCGTTTGGCCAAGTGATCGTATAAAAACAGTCCGAGCCTCACCAACCAGGCTGGACGCTGTTCCTTTGAATGGGGCAGCACAAATTCCAGTGGCCAGACGATATGCGGCGCCATAGTGAGCAGACGCTCCCGCTCCATCAGCGCCTCGCGCACCAGGCGAAATTCATAATATTCTAAGTAGCGTAACCCACCATGCACGAGCTTGGTGCTGGCGGAAGACGTGTGGGCCGCAAGATCGTGCTGCTCGACAAGCAATACGGAAAGGCCGCGCCCCGCAGCATCGCGCGCGATGCCGGCACCATTAATGCCGCCACCGACAATCAACAGATCGACCGGATTTTCCTGATCGGAACCAAACATGACAACTCTATCGTCCCCTTGGTTGTTGTTAAGCAGTGTAAACAATCGCCAAAATGCTCGCAACCGAAGGCCGGTTATCGCGATATCGCGGCGGCGCGGGACTCGCTTCTTCGATTGAGAATATGGAATATGAGCGCCGACGCGTGGTGAACCTCGCGGCCAAACAGTGTGTTATGATTGCAATGAATGGCGATTTTTGCTCATGTTTTTCGCTCAGGCTCGCCAGGTGCCGCCTTTGGTGATGGCGATGGTGGTATAGACTTTGATGATCGGGCCGTTGACATCACCGGCCCCTGAGTTCCGGGTCACCTGATCGACGAATTTGAACCTTACGAACCTCCGATCGCGGTTTGAGCTTGCTACGCAGGGCGCACCGCGCTTTTATGGTGCTGAACGCTATGGGCCAACCCGTAAGATCCTCCCGCACTCCGAGGCGGTCAAATAATCGCCGCTACAATGGCGGCCTCCCAACCCAATCACGACTCACGCAATAACGCCGCTGGAGTGGCTTGAGGCAAGAGGAACGGCTTGACCAAGACACCCAAATCAGAAAGGGACGCTTAGCATATGGCTGAGGCTGGGGTCGGGTTTGATCGTTCTGCAGGACGGAAAACCGAACGCAAGATCGCGTTCAAGCTCTTCGGCGATACGTTGCGCCGTGACTGCGGTGATCTGCATTTCTCCTTCGATAGCCGCATTGAGTAACAGGCGACCGCAAAGACGGTTGATGCGACGTGGAGCGCCACTAGTCGCACGATGGATGACCGGAAATGTTTCGGGATCGAACAAATCGACGTGTGTGCAGCCACCGGCGGCGAGCCGATGCAAGATATAGGGACCGATTTCGGCGAGCTCAAGCGGATTCAAATGATAGGAGGCAATGATACGCTGGCGGAGCTGATCGAGATTGGGACCGGCCAGCGTATGGCGGAACTCCGGTTGACCGAGGAGAACAACCTGCACCAGCGGTTTCGATCCATCCGACAGATTGGAGAGCAGTCGTAAAGCTTCGAGCGCTTGGACCGATAGTGCCTGCGCCTCGTCAATCACGATAATGGAGCGAAGGTCGCAAGCAAGATTGCTTCGCCAACGCTCGCGAATTCGACTTAGAAAGGCGACGTGGTCGTTACAGCGGTCGACACCAAATTCGGCGCCGATCAGACGGAGCAATGTCAGCCCATCGACCGCGGTGGTGGTAATCACGGCGGGTTTGTAGGTGGCGGGGTTGATGCGCGCGAGGGTGCGCTCCATCAGGGTAGTTTTACCCGCGCCAACTTCACCGGTGATCACCACGAAGCCATCGCCCTGGGCAAGGCCGAACATCAAATGCGCGATGGCCCGGTTATGCTCGCCGCTACCGAAGAAATACCGCTCATCCGGGGTAAGCCGGAAAGGCATCTCACGCAGATTAAAATAATCGAGAAGGAGATCCACTGGTCAGAATACCTTTTGAACGCCGAATGTAATACTTGTTTGGACACCGCTACCAGTTGTGCCAACCGCATTGCTGAAGCTATTAATTGATCTATTCGTGACCGCCAGTTGAAGCGTGAAATCGATTTGATGAGCCGTGCGATAATTTCCAGTGATCGCCCCGGCACATACGGGAATTTGGTTGGTGCATGACGACTGACCCGCGATAGGCTTGGTGATCGCGTTGTAATCGACATTAACCTGCATCTACCGACGATCTCTTTCGGTTTGAGAAAACTATCGAATGTTTCGATCGTATGTTCCCTTTACGGTGACCTCGCTACTCAACCCTTACCCTGTCTTGAATTGGGGCATCGAAATCAAGAATTCATATTGGTGATTTCTAGTTAAAATCCACGGTTAAATAAAACACTATTAGAAATCGACGCAGCTAATGGAGCAAGGCGTGCTCGTAATCGTTGTAATCTCAAAGGCTTAGCGCTGAAACCATATATTTCTTGGAAACGTTTTATTTTTAATATTTAATAT
>VFSW01010936.1_pt1 | contig 12807 bp, 9 predicted proteins | sample 5358111 | NCBI WGS metagenome assembly VFSW01 (sample SAMN11554181, study PRJNA540505) | mine drainage metagenome | isolation source: sediment from site ElyBrook_90M | place: USA: Ely Copper Mine, Vershire, VT | collected 2017 | reverse complement strand
CCCCAATCCTCTGCGCCCTCCGCCCCTCTGCGGTCCCCCTCTGCGGTCCTCTCCTCTCCGAGGGTCTCCCGCGCTGGAGCGTGCTAGCAACCGGGCCTGCTCGACGAGGTGACCGATGGAAGCGACAGCCACCGCCACGGCGTTCCTGGGCCTCGGGGCCATGGGCACGCCCATGGCCAAGCGCCTGGCCACCCGCTTCCCGGTGACGGTGTGGAACCGCACGCGCGCGCGGGCGGAGGCCCTGTCGGGCCAGGTCGCGCGCATCGCGTCCACGCCGTACGACGCGGCGCGCGGCGCCGGCGTGATCGTCACGTGCCTGGCCGACGCGCGGGCGCTGCAGGAGGTGCTGGCGGGCGATCGGGGCCTGCTCGCGGGGCTGGACCCGGGAGCCGTCCTGGTCGACATGTCGACCATCGGACGGTCCGCGGCACGCCAGGCTGCCAAGGCCGTCGAGGACGCGGGAGGGAACTTCGTCGACGCGCCCGTGAGCGGCAGCGTCGGGCCGGCCGAGCGTGGCGAGCTCACCGCGCTGGTCGGTGGCGCCGACGGGGACGTGATCCGCGTGACGCCGGTGTTGCAGGCGATGTGCGCTCGCGTCCTGCGCGCCGGGGGAGTGGGACAGGGGCAGGCCCTGAAGGTCGTGCTCAACGGCGTCGGCGCGCACCAGTTCGTGGCGTTCGCGAGCATGCTGGCCCTCGGCGAGCGCGCGGGCCTCGCACGCGAGACCCTCGTCGACGCGTTCACCTCGACGGTGTTCGCGACGCCCAGCTACGTGGGCAAGCGCGAGCGGGTGCTGGCCCGCCGGTACGAGGACCCGGACTTCACGCTGGCGCTGGCGCTCAAGGACGGAGCGCTCAACGTGGCGCTGCAAGAGGAGGTGAGCCTGACGCTACCCGTACACCGCGAGGTCGTGCGCGAGGTTGCGCAGGCGGTGAGCGCAGGCCTCGGCGAGCTCGACTTGTTCGGGATGGAGAAGTACTTCGCGGACAAGTGAAGGTGGCCCCGCCTACTGCCGCAGGTTCGAGGCGCTCGATCGCGTGACGTAGAAGTACATGGGCCAGTGACGGACGTAGGTGGCGTGCAAGACGTGGGCGCCGTCGCCGGGAGCCACGTCCTGCCCGAGGCTGCCCACGATGCGCACCAGCGACTTCTGCCCGACGGCTCTCGGCCCCACGTCGTCGTCGCCGCGGAGCGTGACCAGGGCGTAGACGACGCCGAAGTCCTTGTCGCTCACGGTCACGCGGCAGGAGTCGTCGTCGTGCTCGTTGCCGCAGAGGTTGCGTGGCTCGAGCCGGCGCACGCTCAGCTCGAGCATGGCCTGCCCCCCGGGGCCCGGGGTGCGGCTCTCCACGACGCCGAAGAGGGTGATGGTGCCCTTGCTCCACACGTCGGGCTGGCGGTCGATCATGACGGGGTCGTACTCGCGCGCCCCCGCGGCGGCGGTGGCCTCGTCGCTCAGCTCGACGTAGCGCGGGTCGTGTCCGTAGGGGCCGGCCGAGTGGCAGGCGGCGACGGTGGCCGTCAGACCGGCCAGGGCCGCGAGGACGAGCAGGCGCGTGCTCGTTCGGAGGGGAGTGTCGGGGGACATCGGGGACAGAGAGTAGGCCGTGTGGATCACGCGGCACAGCTCTCCCGGAGGTGGGCTGGTCAAACCGCCTCGACCTTGCGTCGCGACCACGCCCGCAGGGCCATTTCGCATGCCACGACGGCCAGCAGGAGCAGGGAGACCTGTCCGCTGGCGTCGACCTTCGCGCGCTGCTCCCCCACCCCCGCGCCCGCCGCGGACGCCGCTGCCGCCCGGGGACGCAGGTCGATCTCGCGCGCGACCGGCGCTGCGACGCGCACCTCGGTCTTGCCGTCCACGGTGACGCGGTAGATGCCCACGCGCGGCGGGACCAGCCGCGCCACGCCGTCGTCGCGCGTCGCCGTGAGGGGTCCCGAAGGGCCCTGGGCCTCGACCGTGGTCGCCCCCGGGAAGCGCCACGTCGTCCCGACGTCGCTGCGCTTGGGCGCCGCCCGCTCGCGCGCCGCGCGCACCCAGCCGTCGAGCAGGGCCAGGAACGCGGGACGGAGCGTGAGGTCGCTCGTGTCGACCGAGAAGGGCAGCGTGACCAGCCACGCCTCGCCGCGTCCCATCGCGCGTCGTGCGACCAGGGGGGCGCCGTCGGTCCAGCGCACCAGCGCCTCGAGCGACGCGGCGTCCTCGGGCGCGAGCGAGGCGCGTCGTGGTGCCGAAAGGTCGGTCAGGCTGCGCGCCGACTCGACGAGCTCGCCGGTCGCGCTGGCGGGATCGGCGCCCGTGGCCGTCGTGTCGCCCCACGCGACGGCGCGAGAGAGGACCGGCTCCAGGGTCGCGCCGAGGGGCGCGGCCGCCGCGTGAGGGCCCAGCGCGAGGAGCACCACGCCTCCACCGTCGAGGAACACGCCGAGGGCGTGGCGCTGCTCGGGCGTGAGGCCTGCCGGATCGTCCAGCACCAGCCCGACGTCTCCTGCGAGGTCTTCGCTGCGGTCGGGCATCGCGGGGATGGGCCGGAGGTCGACGTCGAGCTTGAGCGCCGACAGCGCCTGCTCGACGATCGGCGCGCCCCCGGTGACCACCGACTCCTCCGTCGCATCGGCCACGACGCCGAGGGCCGCGCGACCTGCTTCGGGCAAGACGGGCGCGACGTCGTCGGCGGCGATGGCATCGCCCGCCGCGAGGCGTGCCTGCACGGGCGCTGCGTCGTCGCCCGGAAGGGGCACGCCGACCTCGGTCTGCGGGCCGGTGCCCATGACCGCCGCGTGGCCGAGGACCTTGCCCGCGGCGTCCTCGACGGAGACCTCGCGCCCCGCAGCGCCACCGCCCGGAGTGCACACGACGTGAACCTGCACCCGGGCGCCGCTGCGGTCGGCGGCCGTGATGGCGCAGTCGGGGAGCGGACCTCGCAGCTCGGGCAGGGCGATCCAGAGGGGCACGGGCATGCCCTCGCCGAGGGCAGGCGCCTCGGGATGACCGTCGGCGAGGTCACTGAGCAACACGATGCGCCGGTCCACCTGCGGGAGCGAGGAGACCAGGCCGCGAGCCAGCGACAGCGCGCCTTCGATGTCGGTGGCGCGATCGCTCTCGGTCACCGCATCGACGGCATGGCGCACGGCTCCGAGGTCCGTCGTCGCCGCCAGCGCGACCCGCGCCGGCGCCCCGGCCAGCACCACGGCGATGGCGTCGCCCTCGCGCGCCGACGCGAGCAGCTCGCGCGCCCCGTCCCGCGCCCGCTCGAAGCGGGACGCGCCCCCCGTCTGCGCGCGCATGCTCATCGAGTCGTCGACGACGATGGCCATCGCCACCGAGGCGCCGCCAGAGCGCTGCAGCGACAGGCGCGAGCAGCGCACGAACGGCGTCGCGCCCAGCACGGCGAGCAGCAGCACCGCAGCGGCTCGCGTCGCGAAGAGGGCGCGGTCCTCGAGCCGCGATCGTCGGCGAGCTCTCGGGGGTGCGGGCGCGACCATGCGCGCGGGGGGGAAGTCCTGCTCGTCGGCGCGACGCCGTCGCAGCCGGTGCGCCAGGTACGGCGCGGCGACGAGCAGCGCGACGGCGAGGGCGAGGACGCTGAGGAAGGTCACGCGGCGCTCATCGTACGGCCTCGACGATCTTCCGGACGACCTCGACGGCTCCGTCTGCGCTGCTGGCTCTCAGGAACCGGCCGCCCCGCCGCAGGACCGCGTCGCGCCATTTCGCCGTCAGCGCCTCCATGGCCTCCAGGTACCGATCGCGCACCGTGTCCGCGTCGGTCTCGACGACCACGCCGCCCTCGAGAGCACGCAGCCGGACGTTGCCCGTGTAGGGGAAGTCGACCTCGTCGGGGTCGAGGGTCTGCACCACGACGAGCACGCGCCCCTGCGACGCGATGGCGCCCACGCGGTCGGCGGCCTCCCGGGGAAGATCGAGCAGATCGCTCAGCAGGACGACGATCGCTCCGCGTCGCGTCGCCCTCGCGAGCGCCTGCAGGCCGCGCTCGAGCATGGCGACGTCGACCGTGGCGTCGCCGGCGGGCGTGACCGCCTCGAGCGCGCCCACGATCCGCTCGAACTGCTCGCGTCCCACCGAGCGCGGCACGGGCGACGAGTGCTCGCCCCCACCGAGGAACGCGAGGCTCACGGGATCGCCGCTCGCCAGGGCCACGCGCGCCAAGGCCGCGCCCAGCACGCCGGCGAACGCCAGCTTGGCCCCGGGCGCACGCTTGCCGCGGAAGCCCATGGAGGCCGAGGCGTCGACGAGCAGGCAGAGCGCCCGGTCGGTCTCGGTCTCGAACTGCCGCACGACGAGGCGCTCGTGCCGCAGCAGCGACCGGCGATCGAGCCAGCGGAGATCGTCGCCGGGGACGTACTCGCGGTAGCCCCCGAACTCCACGCCCGCGCCCCTGCGGGCGCTGCGGTGCATCCCCGCGTAGACGCCCTCGGCCACCTGGCGGGCACGGAGGCGCAACGGAGCGAGCTCGCCCCAGTCGATGGCGCGCCGCAGGGGGTGGAGAGGACGGGCCGGATCGCTCACGGGATCGAGACGTCGGGCGGCAGCGGGCCACCGAGCTGCGACTTGCCCGGATCGAGCATGTCGCGCGCGAGGGTCACCTCGCTGAGCTGCAGGCCGGCCCCGGCCACCACCTGGCGCAGCAGGTCGTCGCCGCCCTTGGTGTCGCCGGAGGCGCGGTGGTCCATGGCGTCGTAGAAGAGCGCTTCGTACTTCTGGATGGGCGACGCCGCACGGGCGATGAGCTCGTCGCCCTTGAGCTTGCCCTCTCCGAAGCGGGCGAGCGTGGACACCCAGCCACCCTTGTCGGCGCCCTTCTCCGCGGCAGCGGGTTTCTCGTCACCGCCCCGGGACGCGAACACCCGGTCGGGCGAGCCATCGGTGGGCACGTGCAGCTGACGCTCGAGCAGGCGCACCCACAGCGCGAAGTAGACCAGGTCGTCGGAGTCGAGGTCGGCCGCGATGGCGTGCTGCAGGCCGTCCCGCGCAGCCGCGAGGTCGCCGCGGACGAAGGCCCGCCCGATGACCAGCTCGATGGTCTGGGCAGCCTGGTGTTTGTCGCCCGGGGCGGCGGCGTACGCGCGCTCGAGGGCGCGCTGGGCGGGAGCATCGGCGCCGAAGCGGTCGAGCACGCGCGCGAGAGTGCGCTCGACCCGGGCGCGCGCGTCGGCATCGTGCACGTTGCGGGACCCGACCAGGTCCTTGAGCGCCTGGGTGAGCGGCGTGCGCGCGGCGGCAGCGTCGCCCTGGTCGTGCGTGAGATCGCTGATGGTCAGCAGGATCTCGCCGCGCAGGGCCACGTCCTTGGCGGCGTCCGGGGCGGAGACTGCGTCGCGCAGGTGGTCGAGCGCCGCCTGGGCGTGGCCGTCGCGCCACTCGATGCGCGCCAGCGCCAGCAGCACGCTGCCCGCCTTTTCTTCGCTCACCGACTGCGTGAACAAGGCGCGCGCGTCGTCGATGCGCCCTTCGCGAAGCTCGATCTCGCCCATGGCCGCGCGGACGCGGGCCGGACTGGGACGCACCTTGCCGGTGAGGCTGGCGTCGCCTGCGATGGCGAGCAGGGGCTGCGTGGCGTGGTACGCCCGGCGGGCGGCGTCGGCGTCGCCAGCGTCGGCCTCGCTGGTGATGGCGTCGAGCGACAGCGCAAGTGCCTCGCTGGCGACACGCGTCTCCGGGTGCGCGCGAACGGCATCCGCCAGCACGGCCGGCGTGGCCTCGGCCATCCCGAGCTCCTCGAGCCCGACACCCAGGGTGAGCGCGACCTCCGGCACCGTGGGGTCGAGGCGGTAGCACTCCGCGGCGGTGCCGAACGCGGCCGCCCCGAACACGTCGCGATCGTCGGCGAAGTCCTCCGACTCGCGCGTGGCCTCGCGTCCCGCCATGGGCCGGAGCTGATGGAGCAGGTCGATGCAGCGATCGACGCTGGGCTCCTGCGCCGCCGCCTCGAGGGCGCTCGCGAACCCGGGGCGCTCCGCCGCCAGCAGCTCGCGAGCCTGTGCGCGGTCGATGGCAGCCAGGCCGCCCGACGCGTCGCCGTCGCGGAGATAGAGCGCCGCGAGGACGACGGGCCCGGTCTCGAGGGCGCGCCAGGCCTCGGCGCCCTCCTCTCGCGGGGGCTGGACGCGGTTCTTGCGGAACCGATCGCGCAGCTCCACCGCTTGCTGGATCCAGTCGGTCGCGGCAGCCGTGGCGTCGGTGAGAGCCTCCTTGGTGGGCTCCAGCATGCGGCGGTGCACGGCGATACGCTCGAGACTCCCCGCGCTCGAAACGGGCCCACCGGAGGCCACCGCATCGCGCGTCCAGACGTCGAGCGCGTCGATGTGCGAGCGAATGTCGGGGCGCTCGGCTTCGGGGGCAAGCGCCAGCAGCAGGTCGTAGGCCGCGCGAGCCCTGCCCTCATCGCCCTTGAGCGCGAGCTCGTGAGCCGCGCCGCGCAAGGCGTCGGCGCCCTGGGCTCCGAAGATGCCCTGCACCGGCTCACCCGCATGCAAGAGATAGAGGCCTCCACTGACGGCCGCGAGCCCGCGCTCGGGCGAACGCGACCTGAACCGCTCGCTGGCCCGGGCCATCTGTCGCGCCTCGACGGCGCCAAGGCGCATCGCGCGCTCCGGAGTCCCGGTGTCGGTGAGGAGCAGATCGTGGACTGCGGCGGCGAAGCCGTCGTCGCCGACCTGCGTGGTGGCGGGCGCGCGCTCGGCGTGCAGCGCGGGGCCGTGCACCCCGGCGCGCGCCCCGCACCCCACGAGCCCGGGAGCCGTGAGGACGAGCGCGGCCAACGTCAGGGAGAAGCCTTGAAGCAGGCCGGGAAGGGCGAAGCCGGTGCGCACTGTCATCTCCAGGTTGGAGTCTACACGGCGCGCCGGCCTGGGCGAGGCGCCTGGTCGGAAGAGCGCCGGGCGGCGTCAGAAACCGGCCGCGACGCCGATCCGGGCACCGATGAATCCGTTGTCGTTCGGGGGACCCGCCACCGGCAGGAGCAGCCCGGCATAGGGGCGCACCGGTCCGAAGCGCAGGACGACCTGCGGCTCGACGGCGGCCGAGGTCACCTTGTCCTCGTCGCCACCGGCGAAGCCGGTGTTGAACCAGCCGCGCACGGCCAGCTCGAACTCCTTGTGGATCCAGTAGCCCACGCGAAGGGCGCCCACGAGCTCGCCGACGTAGCCATTGGCCAGGCTGCTCGAGGTGCCCACGAGGTTCTCCACCTTCAGATACGGCTCGACGCTCAGCCCGTGGAACCGCCAGAGCAGGCCGACCTTCGGGACGATGCCGAAGCGGTTCGGCTCGAACAGCGCGTTGTCCTCGTAGCCGCGGGCGTAAGCGGCGGCCTTCGCCATCGAGAAGCGGTCGTAGGCGGCCTGGTCGAACGAGCCGTTGGGGGCGTTGACGAGGACGTCGGGGATCTCGTTGCCCTGCGCAACGGGCAGAGCCAGTCCGAGCGTCCCCACCAGGCGCAGGCCCCGGGCGACCTGGCCGCCGTACTCCCCCTCGAGCTCCACGTTGCCCAGGCCCGCGGTGGAGCGCGATGCGGCCCCGTCGGGGTTGAAGGTCGCGAGGGTCACGGGCACGCGAAGACCGACGCCGACGTGCGGGGCGACCTCGAGGCCGCCGCCGAAGACGAAGGACTGGACGTTGGACGGGGTCTGGTCGGAACGCGAGAACGTGAGCACCTGCGGCGCGGCCGGGTTCGGCTGGCCGTTCGGGACCACGAACGGGACCTTGCCCCAGCCCAGGACGAGGTCGACATCGAGCATCCCGACCTCCTCGTGCTTCCTGTGCTCCTTCTGGCCCTCGGCCTCTTTGCCCCCTTCTTCGCTCCCCTCCTCCGCCTCCTCCTCGTGCTCGCTCCCGGCCTCGGCCTCGGCGTGCTCCGGCTTGGCGCCCTTGTCGGGGGCCTTCTCCTCGTCGGCGGCGGCGAGCCCCGCGCGCGCGACGAGCACGCAGGAGACGGCCGACAGGGCGAGGAGCCACTTGCGCTGGATGTGTCCGCTCATCCCCGATTTGTCGCCCGGTCGGGCTCGTCTTGTCCAGAAAGTCCTAGACTGACGCGCACCCGAATGCCCCGAGCCCACCTGCTGGTCGTCGACGACGAGCCCTCCATCCTGTCCACCCTGCAGAAAGCCCTGTCGCTCGAGGGATACGCCGTGGACGTCGCCGGCGGCATCAAGGTCGCCGAGGACAAGCTGAAGAAGCGGGCCTACGACCTGTGCCTTTTCGACGTCATGCTCCCCGACGGGGACGGGGTCGATCTGTTGACGCGCATGCGCGCCACCAAGGGAGCCGGCGGAGCGAGCGGAGCGGGCAGCGACACGCCCGTCATCATGATGAGCGGCCACGCGAACATCGACACCGCCGTGCGCGCCGTCCGCGTGGGCGCCCTCAACTTCCTCGAGAAGCCCCTCAACACCGACGCTCTCCTCATTGCCGTCGAGACCGCGCTGCGCCTGACGCGCGCCGAGGCCGAGGCGCGTGACCTGCGCCGCGCCGCCGGAGCCACGGGCGAGCTGGTGGGCGAGAGCCCGCCCATCCGCAAGCTCGTCGAGCAGATAGGCCGCGCTGCACGCAGCGCGGCGAGCGTCCTCATCACCGGCGAGCGGGGCACGGGCAAGGAGCTGGTGGCGCGCGCCATCCACACGCTCAGCCCGCGTGCCAAGGGTCCCCTCGAGAAGCTCAACTGCGCGGCGCTGCCCTCGGAGCTCATCGAGTCCGAGCTGTTCGGCCACGAGGCGGGGGCGTTCACGGGCGCGACCAAGCAGCGCCGTGGCAAGTTCGAGCGGGCCTCCGGCGGCACGCTGTTCCTCGACGAGGTGGGCGACATGCCCCTGGCCATGCAGGCCAAGCTGCTGCGGGTGCTGCAGGAGCGCGAGATCGAGCGCGTCGGCGGCAACGAGACGCTCTCCGTGGACGTACGCGCCGTCGCGGCCACCAATCGCGACCTCGTGGAAGCCTGCGAGACGGGCGCGTTCCGGGCCGATCTGTACGACCGGCTCAACGTGCTGCCGCTCTCCATCCCCCCGCTTCGCGCCCGTCGCGAGGACATCCCCTTGCTGGCACGCCACTTCCTCGAGCTGGCGGCGCAGTCCAACGACCGGCGCGACATGAAGCTCGAAGAAGAGGCCCTCGGGGTGCTCTCCTCCTACTCGTGGCCGGGCAACGTCCGCGAGCTACGCAACGTGATGGAGCGCCTCGTGATCCTCACGCCCGACGAGGCCATTCGCGCCGAGGACGTCCGCAACTGCCTCCCCGGCGGGTCGGCCGCGAAGACCACGGGCCTGTACCGCCCCGGCGTGCCGTTCCGGGTCCTCGTCGAGGAGGCCGAGCGGGTGGTCATCACGGAGGCGCTGGCGCATCACGGAGGGCAGATGGCCGCCACCGCGCGCGCGCTCGATCTCGAGCGGAGCCACCTGTACAAGAAAGCCCGCTCGCTCGGTCTGCGTCAGGGTGGGAAAGGGGACGAGGAGGTCGGCGAAGACTCCTGACGGTGGGGGATGCAGCCGGCAGCGGGGGTCGATAGACTGGCGGCAGTGCACTCATCGCAGGGAGGCGAGTCGCGCACGGCCAAGACCTCGTCGCTGCGCCCCCTCGGCGAGGCGGGCAGCGCTGGCGCGTCCGGTCCCAGGCGCACGTGGAGCGACCGCACCGGCGACGCCGACGCCGAGGAGCGCCGCATCGCGCTGCCCAAGATGTTCGCGTTCGTCCTGGTCGGGTGGCTCGCGTTCATCCCGCTGGATCTGTTCGCCGCGCTCGTCGTCGACCGTTCGGTGTCGGTGCGTTGGCTGCTCGCCTGGCGCGTGGTGGGGACGATCCCGCCGCTCACCGGCTGGCTGGTCACGCGCAGGCGTCAGCCCGTGACGACGGTGAGCGCGCTGCTCGAGGTCGCGACGTTCTGCGGCGTGGCGTTCTGCCTGGCGATGCGCGCCACGGAGTTCGGAGGCCTCGACAGCCGGCTGGTGCAGGGCATCTCGCTGCTGCTCATGGTGCAGACGCTGGCCGTGCCCTCTCGCTGGCAGCGCATGGTGGCGCCCGTGGCCGCCACCTGGGTCGTCTACCCGGTCACCATGGCGCTGGCCTCGCTCGTCAAGCCGGCCATCGCGATGCAGTGGCACGGCGCTTCGCTGCAAGGGTTCATCATCGACTACGGCATCGTCGGCGGCTTCGCGGTGGGCGGCGTGATCGGCGCGCACATCATCTGGTCGATGCGGCGGCAGCTGTACTACGCGCGCCGCCTGGGTCGATACCGGCTCAAGGCCCGCATCGGTCACGGCGGCTCGAGCGAGGTCTGGCTCGCGTGGGACGACGCGCTACGCCGCGACGTCGCGCTGAAGATCCTCGATCGCACGGCCTCCAGCAACTCGATCGCCATCACGCGCTTCGAGCGCGAGGCCATGGCCGCCAGCGGCCTGCAGAGTCCGCACACCATCCGCGTCTTCGACTTCGGCGCGAGCGACGACGGCGTGTGGTTCATGGCCATGGAGCACCTGGAGGGCGTGGACCTGGCCACGCTCGTCGACGACGTGGGCCCGCTGCCCGTGGCTCGCGCGGTGCGCTTAGCGCGGCAGGCGTGCGCTGCGCTCGGCGAAGCGCACGACGCGGGCGTCGTCCACCGCGACGTGAAGCCCGACAACCTCTTCGTGTGCCGCATGGGCGACGAGGCGGACTTCCTCAAGATGCTCGACTTCGGCATCGCCAAGATCGAAGGCTCGGAGGAGCAGTCGGTCACCCGCGCGGGCTGGGTGCACGGCACCCCCTCCTACATGTCGCCCGAGGCCTGCAGCGGCGCCCGCGTCGACGCGCGCAGCGACCTCTACTCGCTCGGCGCGGTCCTGTACTTCCTGCTCACCGGCTCGCCACCGTTCACGGCGACCTCGGGCACGGCGGTCATGCTCGCGCACGTCAACGAGATCCCCGATCGGCCCAGCAGCCACGGCGTCCACATCCCGCGCGACCTCGAGGCCGTGGTCATGCGCTGCCTCGACAAGGACCCGGCGATGCGGTTCCAGAGCGCGCGTGAGCTCGACTCGGCCCTCGCGGCCTGCGGCGACGCCCTGGCGACCACGGGCGAGCGCGTCATCGCCGCGGGGGTCGCCGCCATGCCCACACGCTCGAGCCGGCCCCTCGAGGCCGCACCCCACACGGACGAGACCCGGACGCTCGAGCAGCCCACCACGGGCATGCAGCGCAAGTAGGATGGCCTCCAATTTGTGCGATTTCGGCGCGAGCCTCTTGATGGCATCATGTCCCCGCTCCCCATGGCGCTGACCGACACCCTCCGCTTCTACGCCGCCACCGACGTCGGCAAGGTCCGCGACCACAACGAGGACAACTTCCTCGTCGACAAGAAGCTGGGGCTCTTCATCGTGGCCGACGGCATGGGAGGCCACGCCGCGGGCGAGGTGGCCAGCGCGATCGCCGTGCGCACCGTGCACGAGGAGGTCAAGCGCGAGAAGGAGCTGCTGGACGACTACGCGTCGGGCGCCACCGGGGCGAGCAAGGTCACACCGAAGGACGTCATCGCGCTGCTGGAGCACGCGGTGCAGCGCGCGTGCTCGAAGATCCACGAGGAATCGCGCCTCGACGCCGCCAAGCGCGGCATGGGCACCACGCTTTCGTCGCTGCTCATCGTGGGCAGCCAGGGCTTCATCGCCCACGTCGGCGACAGCCGCATCTACCTGTCGCGCGGCGGAAAGGTGCAGCAGGTCACCGAGGACCACACGGTCTACAATGAGCTCATCAAGCGCGGAAAGCTCACGCGCGAGCAGATCGAGAAGGTCCAGCAGAAGAACGCCATCACGCGCGCCGTGGGCGTCTACGAGCGGGTCGAGGTCGACACGCTGGTCATCGAGCTGATCGCCGGTGACACCCTGGTGCTCGCGAGCGACGGCCTGCACGGCTACCTCGAGTCGCCCGAAGAGCTGCGCGAGCCGCTGTCTCTCGAGGGCGACTCGGGCGTCAAGGCCCTGGTGCAGCTGGCCAACGACCGCGGTGGCAAGGACAACATCACCGCGCTGGTCGTCCGCGTCGGTGAGGAGGGCGCGGTCGACGCCGCCCGGGCCCGCCGCCTGGCCCTCAAGCGCGACATCCTGGCGCACATGCCTCTGTTCTCGCGCCTCACCGAGCGCGAGCTCCTGCGCGTGATGCAAGCCGTCGAGGTGCGCGAGTACAAGGACGGCGACGTCGTCATCCGCGAGGGCGACAAGGGCGACGAGCTGTTCATCGTGCTCGACGGAAAGGTCCGCGTGCAGCGAGGCGACCAGGTCCTCACGCACCTGGGCCAGGGCGAGCACGTGGGCGAGATGGCGCTCATCCGCAGCGTGCCCCGGTCGGCCACGGTCACCGCCGTCGGCGGGGCCGAGCTCATCGCCATCCGCCGCGCCGACTTCTTCGAGATCCTGCGCAAGGAGCACGAGGTCGCCGTCAAGATGCTCTGGCAGTTCCTCGGCGTCCTGGCAGACAGGCTCGACCAGACCAACAGCCAGCTGCACAACGCCAAGCGCGAGCTCGCCGCCGAGGACATCACCGCCGACATCTTCCCGGTCGACGTCGAGGACATCCCGCAGCCTCCGCCGAGCGTTTCGCGCTAGCGCGCCGGTCGCACTCGCGGGTAAACGAACCCTCGATGATGCGCCTCGGAGCCGTCCCGCTGCTGTCGTTCGCCCCGCTCGTCCTCGCCGCGTCCCTCGCCCGCTGCGGCGCGTGCGAGCCCAACCGCACCCCGGAGCCCGGCGCTTCGGCCTCGTCGAGCGCCCCGCGATCGTCCGACGCCTCCCCCGGACCCGTGGCGTCCGCCAGCGCCCCCATCCTGGTGC
>VFSW01010935.1_pt1 | contig 12808 bp, 10 predicted proteins | sample 5358111 | NCBI WGS metagenome assembly VFSW01 (sample SAMN11554181, study PRJNA540505) | mine drainage metagenome | isolation source: sediment from site ElyBrook_90M | place: USA: Ely Copper Mine, Vershire, VT | collected 2017 | reverse complement strand
CGAGTCGCCCTCGGGGCGAGTCTAGCGGTACCAAAAATGCCCCGTCCGGGGTGCTTCCTATTCGCCTCTCGAGCTCGGCTTGAGCTTCGGTTCCCGCGAAAATGACGACCCGGTGGCGGCGGGAACAACGGGTGAGGCCGCGCACCAGGCCTGCTGCATAGGTATTCAGCCCCCCCGCATATGTCGGGTCAAAGTCCATGAGGTACACGCCAATGCGCATATCCGATCTGCCGCTCTCAGCGCCGCACCGCGGCAAGCGTGTCGCACACTCGATCGATCTGCGCATCGCTCATGCCGCTGAAGGTGGGCAGGTTGATCCCCGTGGCCGAGAGCCTCTCGGTGTGGGGAAGATGCAGCGGCTCGCGTCCAACGGTATAGGGAGGCAGATGGTGCACCGGAATGAAAAATGGACGGGTCTCGATTTGGTTCCTGAGCAGCAGGCTCATCACTTCGTCTCTCGTCCGGCCGAATCGCCCGGCATCGACCGTCACGCAAAACAGCCAGGGAGTGACCTCGGCCCATGGCGCAGCCGGCTGCATACCCAGACCGGGAATTCCCTCGAGGCGTTCCCGGTATCGTCGGTAAATCTCGCGGCGGCGCGCTATCAGCGGACCCCGCCGCTCGAGCTGCGCGCACAACAGCGCGCAGGCGATATTGGTGAGGCGATAGTTGTATCCGATGACCGGAAAGAAATACCGCCTGTCCGGATCCATGCCCTGGTTGCGCAGCAGTCTGATACGTCCGTCGAGCGCCGAGTCGTTCGTCGTTATCGCTCCACCTTCGCCGCACGGGATTATCTTGTTGCCAAAGCACGCGCCCCCCGTCATGTCGGCAAGACCACCGATCACCCGGCCTTTGTATCGGGCGAAATGAGCCTCAGCCGCGTCCTCGATCACCCAAAGATCATGCCCGGACGCGACTTCCCTGATACTGTCCATGTCGGCGGGATGACCGTAGAGATCGACTGCGATGATCCCCTTTGTTCGCGGCGAGATGGCGTCCTTGATCAGGCTCGGACTCAGACACCAGGTACCGGGATCCACATCGACGAACACCGGTACCCCCTGCGCATAGCGCACGGCATTGGCGGTCGCGACGTAGGTGAGAGACGGAAGAATGACTTCTTCGCCCGGTTGCAGGCCGATCGCCTCCAGCGCCAGATGCAGCGCAGCGGTGCCGTTGACTACCGAAGCGGCGCTCTTTACGTTGCACGAGTCAGCGAATTGCTCCTCGAAGGTCTTGACGTAGTGTCCGGAAGAGGAGATCCAGGTGCTCCGGATCGCATCGACAGCGTAACGCTCTTCCAGGTCGCTCAAATCCGGAGCCGCCACGGGAATGAAGTCGTGCTTAATCTCCAATCTTCTCTCCTGGGTGAATCACCGAGAGCATCCGCTTGAGCCTGCGGGCGACACGATTGGCGAATGTGCCCTTCGAGACGCGAAGGAACGCCCGCATGCGCTCGTAGAACAGCATATCTTCGGCGAGCACGCGGGGCCAGTTCAGGCTGGCGGTACCGAGCGCCACATCGAAAGTCGAGGTGACGTCGCAATGGACCCCGCTCCTGTCCATGCCACTGTTCACGACCTGCGACACATCCGGATAGAGAGCCAGGCCTCGCTCAAGCAATACGGAGGCGTACCATCGGATGGCCCACGAATCCACGCGACCTGCAACCTGGTGCTGCAGCAGCTCGTAATAGGCGGCGGCACCGTCAAAATCCATCACCGACGCCAGATTTGCGCCTCGGATTCGCGCTTCCAGCTTGGATGCGTCGGGCTCGAATGATCGCCACGCGCGCTCCCAAGTCGCCCATCCCCACGATGAGGGCAAACGGGAAAAGCACAGGCCGGTGAAATCGCCGATCGGATATCTATATGCGTTGATGTGATACACGCGGCTCTCATCGGCGTAGCGCTCGAGCGCGGCATTCAAGAACGTGACACACCCCGGATGAAGCACCAAGTCATCCTCGAGCACTATCACCCGACCGTACCGAGCGCAAAGCTCGGTGACCCCCCCTATTATAGAGGCCGCGAGTCCAACGTTGGCGGTTCTCTCGATCAGCTCGCCATGAGGGGCAAGACGCTCGCGAGCGAGACGACGCGTCTGCTCGACTGCCGGCTCGTCGTAGCTGCCGCGCGGCCCATCGCAATAGACGAAAAGCGGCGATCCCGCAAACGAGTCGTTGGCGAGCAGGGTATCGATAAGACGGGCGGTGTGGCGGGGACGTCTGTACAAAAACACCGCGATCGGCGCCAGTTGAGCAGCGGCCTTCGCTGTCATCAGGAGCCTCCACCACTGCGGTTTCCGGACGTGAGTGCGATGTAATCCTTTTCGGCTCCCCGCGCGCGGCCCATGAGGGAAATGGCGCCCGCAATACGCAGAATCCGCGGTCGCAGGAACCGCGACAGCACGAGCCGCTGCAGGCTGCTGAGTGGGTTGCGGCTGAAGAGGAAAAAGCTCTTCCCGATGAGCACCTCGTATTGATAGCGAGCGGCGATCAGATTGATCGCTCGCTCGGTGTAGAAAAACACATGTTGACCTTCCTGCGGCGTCAAGTACCACCACTCGGCATTCTGCCCCGCATACAGCTCCGTCGATGCAATCACGACGCGCGGTCGCGCGCCGAATATCCGCTCGAGATCCTTCGCAGGGTGGGAAAAATGCTCGATAACCTCGAACGCACTTACGAGATCGAACGAATCGGATGGAGTACCGATGAATTGCGGCGCATACATTGCCGTCACATGCGGATCGTAGGTGTAAGCGTCATGGCCACGATCTCGAAGCAGTCTGCACAGCAGCCCGGTATTGCCGCCGAAGTCGAGCGTTGTCCGACACTTGAACAGGCGCGCGACGGCATGGACAAGCGCGAAGCAGTCGAGCGTACGACGGGCCGAGCCGGGATCGATGGAGCCGTGGGTCGTCGAGTACGACTCCGCCAGCCAGTACGGCTCCTGCGCCTGGAGAGAGCCGCAATCACGACAGACATAGAAGCCTATCTCGTGCTTGCCCAGAATCAGGGTGGAAAACGCCCAAGTGGCGATTCCCGGGCACAACCTGCAGCCGATCGTAGCACACCTTGCCGAATTGGATTCCCCGCCGCGCCCCTCGCCAGTGCTCTTCACCATGCAGTTCTCCGTTGTTCCGGGGACGAATCTCACTTCACTGCGAGGGAAAATACCGGGTGACGGGAAGCATCGAGCATGGCCCGATGCAACATCTCCTTGGTGGAGAGCGGTTGCGATCTCTCAATCAGCGGGAGAATCGGCACGTTGCCGACGAAGGCTGCGGCGGCCGAGAACGTGCTCGGCGGACTCACGATCAGATCGCAAAGCGAAAGAGCCAGGAAACTTTCGAACCAGTGCCCCCCCTCGTTGACCGCGCCCCTTGAATAATAGTAGGGCAGTCCCACCAGGGCGTTCGGGTCCTGATACTCATCGGACGCAATGACGAAGGCGGGCTTTCTGCCCAGGCGCAGATCCAACAGCTGCTTCATCCACCCCGAATATTCCTCAGTCGAGTAACAGAAGCGACCTCCGTGCCACTGGCGGTAATCGGTTTGCCTGATCAGCACCGCGATCAGGTAATCGTGTCGCTGTCTGAGGTCCGCAATAAAACTGTCGTTCCGCTCACTCCAGGCTCTCGCGGGGTGGAAGAACTTCCGCAGACTCCCTTCGTGGGCGTCGAACAGCTTCCAGCTCGAAATCTTCCATCCGGCGCAGGTCGTCACTTCGCGAGCCAATATTCGCTCCAGGAACAGCGGGTCGTCCAACTCGATGCTCTCGCCCGCCGTATCGTCGAGCTCTATCGCCTGCCAGCCGGGCCATCGCCGTCCGAGCTGATGCAGCAATCGTGCGACCCGCCTTCCACCTTGGATCCGACGTCTGAGGAGCAGTGGCAACAGATCGATCGTACGAGCGAGACACGTGATCCGGCTTCGCCTCACGGGAAACCCGCAGGCAGGATATTCGCTCCATTTCGCAAACAGAGCCGCGTACGGCCAGAAGGCGAAGTTCAGAACCTGTACCTTCTCTTCGTGCTCATGCGCCCACGCGATCCAATGAGCGAAGCGGATGAGCTGATTGCCCAGTCGACCACCGCCATGGGTATACACCACGGTCGACCGGCTCATGCGGTCTTGGTCCGACCCCGTCCCGCGCCCAGCCGGCGTGGGGAAACGGCGACGAAATTACTGTATGCGTAGTGCTCCATGCCCGGAGAGTAGGGACGTATGTCGACCGCGTGCGGCAACAGCTTCCCGACCACATATCCGCGGCGGGAAAGCAGGTCATAGAGATCACGGAGTGTCACCCGGGCATCGAGCGTGGTCCCGCCGTACTCGAACTGGATGGTTTCCACGATTTCCGGATTCAATTTGACTCCGAGCCCCTCCAGCGCCTCAAATTCGGATCCCTCCACATCGAGCTTCAAGAGCTGCACCCTGTGGATGGACTGCTCACTGAGATAATCGTCCAGACGAGTCATCTTGACTTCGACCGATTCGCTCCCAGCGAGCACCTCACGCTGGATCAGCGATGCCAGGGAGCTTCCGCGTTCGCCGAAAAGCCTGGCGGTGCCGCTTTCCCTGCCGAGCGCCGCCTGGACGATCGTCACTCTCGGATCATTGGCGAATCTCGACCTCAGCGAGGCCGCGGCTCGATCGCCGGGCTCGAAGGCGCGCACTGCGACTTCGCAGCCTCGCTCATCCGATTGTCCGAGAACAGCGGCGGTGTAATCCCCCGCATGCGCTCCGGCATCTATGACGGAAATGAGACCTCGTTCCGCCTCGGCCGCATGCGCAGCCATCACGCTGCGGATGAGCCACAGCTCGCCGTTCTTGGACATCCTCCACACGTTGTTGTTGTCGGCCTTGTCGAACAGAAGGCGACCGGCCTTTCGCACCGCTCGCCGCCACAAGGGTGTGCGCGTCAACAGCTTCATTGGCGTCTGAAATGATACAAACCGGTGCCGAATCCGGCAGCGGGTCGGTATTCCGGTGTCAGCGAGCGCCCATAAATGTACGATTCGTCCACCAGGCGCAATTCCGAAAAGAGCTTCAAGACGTACTCACGGGTAAATGCCCGGTGCGCATTGAAATACACGCGGCAGATATCGTCCACCGGAAGGCTGATATACAGATCCCCTCCCCGCCAGAGTACCCTGACGAGTTCCGCGGCCGCCTTCTCCGACCCCTGCGCGTCGAGGGGATCACCGTACCGCCCCAAACCGATGTGCTCGATCACGCAAAGCGACGACAGGCTCTGGAGCGACTGGTTTTCAAACGGCAACTCGAGAATCGAGCCCTGCAGGAAACTGAGATTCCGGACGGGTATGTCCACACGCCGGATATCCACGAACGTGACCGGAATGAACTGCGCGATCAAGGCCATCGCTCTTATCGCCGAGCCCACATCCACGTGGCTTTCAGGTCGAAGGGTCGCGATCTTGCCTGCACACCAGGTATCCTGCAGAAAGTAGATGGGCTCAATGGGAGTGGCCGAAGTCCGGTCGGTAAGCTGAGGACATATATCGCCGCCGCGAAGCGTGAATTCTGACGTGGCGTTCAAGCTGCGGTACTGACGATACTCCGCGCCAAACGCCGATAGCGACTTCAGCCCGGACAACCAGCGGAAGCTGAGCCCAAACTGCCCGTTGAGCGGGCGCCAGACGGCCCCGGCAATCCTCAGAGAGGTCGACCGCGTCTTCATCCGCGACCACCGGACCATCCGGACGGCTCTCGGCGGGTGGACCTCATATTCCCCCCGCTTCCTGCACCGGGAGAGGGCGCCAGGGCATGACAACCGCGCTGATCATCAGCTTGAAGTTCGGGCGCGCCCTGCGATCGAATGCATCGAGCGCGAACGTCGTTACGGCGAACGATGTCAATGAGGAGACGATCGCACCCATGATTCCCCAGCGCGGCACCAGAACCAGGTTCATCGCGACGTTCGTCACTGCGCCGGCGGCCGCGCTCGACAGCGCAAATCGAAAGAGACGGTCGTTGGTGATAAACATCGAGCGGGCGATGCCGAAATTCGAGAAGAACAGGCGAAGCGCCAGCCAGGGCAGAAGGCCCGATGCGGCATAATAGGCTCTGCCGTACAACACGCGAACCACTTCAGGTCCCAGAAGCATGAGCGGGAGGGCGGCCATGAGGAACAGTAACATCATTACGCGGTACACGTCGTGCAGGCGCCGCAGGTAAATGCGGTCGCCGCTCACTTTGGCCCGTGCGATCTCGGGAGCTGCAACGATCTGCACCACCATCGGCAGAAACGCGAATACATTGATCAACCGCATTGCCGCCGCATATTGACCGAGCTCCCTGCCGCCCAGCATCGAGCCGACAACGAGCTGGTCGGCATACGCCTGCGTGTATACGGCCAGACCCGATATCGCTACCGGCCAGCTCTCCCGCATCAGAAATCTGATTCGGCCCGGGACCAGGCTCCATCGCGAGATCCTCCATCCCCGCCGACGCCCAACCAGCCACCACCCCAGCGCGCACAGCCCCAGTTCACAGACATTCATCACCGCGAATGCCTCCACCGGCGCACCGAGCACGATGAGCGCGAGTTTCATGGCGGTGACGAGCGTGTTTGCGGCGATACGTATCCAGGCCGTGATGCGGGGAACACCACTGGCTTGAAGCAAAAGATCGAACAGATCGAATACCTGGAAGATCAGGCCCGAGCCGAGAACGGCCATCAGCACGCCTTCCGTGCGCACCGGCAGCACACCCCAAACGGCGATCACCACACAAGCGAGCAGGCCCAGGAGCGCTCCCGATCCGCGCAGAAGCAGCGCCGCCCCCATCAGTTCGTTGGTCGCTTCCGGCTCTCGCACGAGCTCGCGCACCACGATGGAATTGATGCCGAGCTCCGTGAAGGAGGTAATCATCGTCACCGCTGCTATGGCGAAGGCGAGCCAGCCGAAGCGGGTCGGCCCGAGATATCGGGCGACCAGTACACCGGCCACCATCGCCGTGCCCATGCGATAAAGGCGATCGATCGACAACCACGTCAGAATTCTCAGGGCGAGTTTCAGCGCCTGCTTGCCGCGCAGCTCGTGCGGTATTGCCCTGCTTAGGAACCGGCCCCACATGGCGTTGATCAGTTCGTCCCGCTCTCAAAATCGCTCTTGCGAGCAGTGATTTGCTGATTCGTAGGGTAGCGACCCGGATCGACTGTCACCGTTGAGCGCGTCCGTGGAGCAGAGCCGGATCGTTGCAAGACTCCTGCCCTATTCGCGCACTCGCTCCGGATGCTCGCAGAACCAGCGATACGTCTCTGCGATGCCCGATTCGAGGGGGATGCGTGGCGTCCAGCCGAGAGCCGTCAGTTTTGCGCTGTCGAGCAATTTTCTGGGTGTGCCATCCGGCATTTCGGGATTGAATCGCAGCGTTCCCTCGTACCCCACCACGTTCGCGATCATCCTCGCCAACTCCCCGATCGGCATGTCAGCACCACTTCCGACGTTGACCCAAAGGTCGCCGTCGTACCGCTGCATCAGGAACAGGCACGCATCGGCGAGATCGTCGACGTGCAGAAATTCGCGGCGTGGAGTTCCGGTGCCCCAGATCTCGACTTCGCGCTCACGACGTCTTTTTGCTTCGTGGAATTTTCGGATGAGCGCCGGCACTACATGGGAGTTCCTCAAGCTGAAATTGTCGCCGGGCCCGTAGATGTTCGTCGGCATCGCCGAAATGGCGCGAAAGCCGTATTGACGCCTGTAAGCCTGGCACATCTTGAGTCCGGCAATCTTCGCGATCGCGTACCATTCGTTCGTCGGCTCGAGAGATCCCGTCAATAGACTCTCTTCCGGGATCGGCTGCGGCGCATACTTCGGATATATGCAGCTCGAGCCAAGAAACAGCAATTTCCGGGTGCCCGATCGGTATGCCGAATCGATTACGTTGGTTTGAATGGCCAGGTTGTCGCGAAGAAACTCTGCCGGGAAGCTGTCGTTCGCCAGGATGCCGCCCACCCGCGCCGCCGCCAGGAATACGAATTGCGGCCGTTCGCGCTGGAAGAAATCCTCGACCGCAGCCTGATCCCGCAAATCGAGCTCACCGTGCTCGCGCGAGATGATTCTCCCGAAGTCCGCATCCCGAAGCCTGCGGACGATCGCTGAACCGACCAGTCCACTCTGGCCGGCAACGAATATCGACGCCTCGGGAGTCATTCGCTATACCGGAAGGTCTTGAACCCCTGGCGGGCGATCGCCGCATCGCGCTTTGCCAGCTGCAGGTCCTCGGTCACCATTTCGTCCACCAACTCGGCAAAGCTGCGCTCTGGCTGCCAACCGAGCTTGACGCGAGCTTTCGTCGCGTCACCGACGAGAGTGTCGACTTCCGTCGGCCTGAAATAGCGTGAGTCGATTCTGACGATGGTGCGACCGTTCGCGGCATCCACGCCCTGCTCCGCGAGACCCTGGCCTTGCCACTCGATCCGCATCTGCAGGCGGCGCCCCACTTCGGTCACAAACTCCCGTACCGAGTGCTGCTCGCCGGTTGCGATGACGAAGTCCTCCGGTATTTCCTGCTGCAGCATCAACCACTGCGCCCGGACGTAGTCCCTGGCGTGGCCCCAATCCCGAAACGAGTCGAGATTTCCCAGGTACAGACACGTCTCCAATCCCTGATGGATGCGTGCCAGCGCGCGCGTGATCTTCCGAGTGACGAACGTCTCTCCGCGGATTGGAGATTCGTGATTGAAGAGGATTCCGCTGCAAGCGAACATTCCGTACGCCTCGCGGTAGTTGACGGTGATCCAGTGGCTGTACACCTTGGCCGCCCCGTAGGGCGAGCGCGGATAGAAGGGCGTCGTCTCGCGCTGCGGCTGCTCGACCACCTTTCCGAACATCTCGGAAGTCGATGCCTGATAGAAACGCGTACGCTTCTCGAGCCCGAGGATGCGGACCGCCTCGAGCAGTCGCAGCGTTCCCAGAGCGTCGGCATTCGCCGTGTACTCCGGGGTCTCGAACGAAACGGCCACATGGCTCTGAGCCGCGAGATTGTAGATTTCGTCCGGCTGCACCTGCTGAACGATGCGAATCAGGTTTGTCGAGTCGGTGAGATCCCCGTAGTGCAAGTACAGACGGACATCGCGTTCGTGAGGATCCTTATAGAGGTGATCTATCCGATCCGTATTGAAGGATGACGCACGGCGCTTGATCCCGTGCACTTCGTATCCCTTCGACAGCAGCAGCTCCGCCAGGTAGGCGCCATCCTGTCCCGTGATACCGGTGATCAAAGCTCGACGTGTCATGCAGCTTCACCGCTACAACGCATGAACCGCAGCCGCCGCGATGGCCACGTTGTACATGATTCCGGTCACGGCCTGCCAGAACGGCAGTGGCAGCATCTGAGTCGCATTGATGGGGACCACTATGGTATCTCCGGGATCGATCTGGACATTGCCTCCCCGGCTAAACCAACGGCTGCCCTCGTTCGCCACGACGCTTCCGTCGGCTCGGACCACATAGACCCTCTTTTCGTCGGCTTGAGCGGTGTAGCCGCCGCTCAGCTGAATGTAGTCCTCGCGCGATAGATTGGGATTGTAGAGGTGCGAGGTGGGGTCCTGCACCTCGCCGATCACGCTCACTTCCTGCTCGAACTTCGGCACGATGAGCTGGTCTCCGCTGCGAAGCACGACGTCATAGGGCGAATCCGCCGGCTCGCGCATGATCCTCTTCAGATCGATGACGAGCCGTCCGACCGCCTTCTCGGCTTGCAGCTGCGACAGAAGGGACCGCCCCACGATGAGCGCGTTTGTCGCATTACCGACGCTGCTCCCCTGGGTGGTCGCTACCGCTCTCAAGGCCAACACACCGAGCTCGATTTTCATCCGCTCGGCCAGCAGATTCATCTCCTGCTGCTCGCGCCGTTTCAGTTCCACTCGGGTGAACACGGCGCCTTGAGGGAAAGCATACCGCGTGAGGCCGCCGGCTCGCTGTATCACGGACTTGAGGGTTTCGCCGGGCTCGATGGTATATGTGCCGGGAAAGCGCACCTCGCCCTTCAGGGTGACGCTCTCCTGGTTGGCCCATTGGGAGACTTCCTTGACGCTCAGCACATCGTAGGGCTTCAGTTTCACGTTCGCGGTCGGGTTGCCGCGAAGAGCCTGCGCCAGATCGATGTCGAAGATCTGAGTGTGACGGGTACCATCGCGAGCGACCACGTACCGCGTGAGCTCGGCTTTTGAATACGCGGAGTCTGCGAGACCCCCTCCGGCCCGTACCAGGTCAGCCACGGTCATGTCGGGCTCGAGCGGATATTCACCGGGGATATTGACTTGACCTTGAACCGAGACCACCTGCTCCGGCTGCTGGGCGGTCGACTCCGTCCTGAGCTCGTTCAGGATCGGCTGGATGATCCGATCGCGGCTCGACGAGAGATCAAAAACCGTGATTTCATCGCGTGGCATCAGCACCGGATCGGCCGCAGTGTCCGGGTGCGCCCAGGCGGAGGCCAGATTCGCCGAGATCGCCTCGATGCGGCGGTCGGGAGGCAACTCGCGGCGAATGAGAATGTAGTGAAGATCGGAATTCGGCTTGAGCCCGCTCACGGAGGCGATCACATCCGTCAGCCGCATGCCGGAATGGTATTCGTACGCCCCCGGCGTGTAGACATTCCCCCGAAGCATCACGACCGAATCGAGGGCAGGCTTCAGGCGCGGGATGTCGATGTAATCGCCGGTCCGCAGCCCTTCTGCCTTACCGCCCGAGGCCGCGAGGTCGAGAGGCAGTACGACCCGCCGCCCGTTCGGCTCAATGCGCGTCAGTGTGGCCTTGGACGTATCCGCATCGGGCGTGAAGCCACCGGCCAATGCGATCGCTTGCGCGGGGGTAGCCTCGTCCTTGAGCTCGTATATCGCTGGCCGCTCCACTTGCCCCCCGATCGCCACGGTCGGCCCCACCGGGGGAACGAAGACCACGTCACCTTCCTGCAGCTTCGCGTCGTTGGCAGTGCTTCCGTGAATCAGCAGATCGTACATATCGAGTTTGTCGACGATGACTCCATTGCGCTTCAACTCGATGTCCCGCAGCGACCCGGTCTTGCTGATTCCGCCGGCTGCGTAAAGTGCGGACGTGATGGTTCCCAGGCCGCTGATCGTATATGTGCCGGGCACGAAAGCGTTGCCCATGACGAAAACCTGGATCGAGCGTGTCTGCGCCATTGCGACACTGGCGCGCACGCCTATCAACTGGTGCTGCACGCGGGACTGGATTACCGCCTGTACGGCGCTGAAAAGCTGACCGCCCACGCCGATTGGTCCCAGCTGCGGGAAATTGACGCGCCCGTCGCGACCAACCACCATCTGATACGCTCGGTTCTGGTTACCGTAGAGCATCACATCCAGCACATCGCCCGGCCCTACGATGTAGTTCGGAGGTACGGGAGTGTTCGTCAGTGGAGCAAAGGTTGCAGGATACTCTGCAAAAATGTCATAGCCGAATGGCCGAAGTGCCGCCTCCCCCGTTTTCTCGAGAGGCAGCAGCGTGACGCGGACCGCGATGTTCTGCAGGGCCGGGACGACCGACAGTCGCAGTGTTGCTTGATTCTCAGTGAGTCCCAAAAGGGGGATGGGCGCAAAGCCGGGAAGCGTCAGCTCGCCCGTCGGGGAAAGCTGGTACGGGTTATGGGAGCGGATGACGTTCATGAGCTCCGTGAGGCGCTCTGTCTCCGCGGCAGTGAGCTCGGAAGCAGGGATCACCGGGGTAGAGGCCTGGGCCAGCGCGGATGCGGCGTTGCCCGCGCCGCTCCCACCCTGCAATGACTGCAAGGTTTTGAGATTCTGAGGCGACGGGGTGAGCAGCTGGCCCGTTTGCGGCCCTCCTTGCGCCGCAAGCTCCTGCTGCAGCGCACCGGCGGTCGGGTTGTTCTCGTGCCTCGGGGCCAGCGTGAACCCGACCTCGATGATGATCCAGTCGCCTCCCTTCAGGATCGGAATCAGCGGCTGACGCTCCGCCGCTGCGCGCTTTGAGCGCACGGCCAATTCCTGTTCGAGCTGCTGGAGCTGAATCTGGCTCAGATTGCCGACCGACTGCCCGAAGCCGACACCTGAAGTACCCGAACCGAACGCTCCGCCGGATTCGAGCTGATTCATGACAGACTGCTGCTCCGGGGACGAAAGGCCCTGGAACATCTGCCGCAGGCCGCTACCGCCTGAGAGCGACGTCGTCTGGGCGTAGGCAGCTACGGTCGCCAGCCAGAAACCGAGGAGCGCAATTCCGCAGCCGACCAGCGGCCGCAACGGGCCTCGCAACGATCGCATTTGCAACCTTTTCCCATTTGCACGATGCAGTGCACGGCTAAGCCATTGGGACCACCCCCCGGCTCCTTCCGTGCAAGCTGCCAATTGTAGCGGGAGCCCTGCCTTTTTGGAGCCGAATCTGCTGCCGAAGGCTACCGCTTCGGGCCCGGACCTCACCGTCACCTCGCGCCGCCCTTGCGCCACGCTGCAGACCGCGGTAATGATGCCCCAATCCGAGCGCTGCCGGCGATTTAAGATACAGCGCCTCTCATCCAGCGTAGGTCGCATCCGAGACCCAACTCGAGGCTCGTTGCCGTGGTCGAGAGGCGTCGACCCGGCGCACGGCCGTGTCCGGAGCAGCGAACAGCCAGGCAAGCGCCGCACCCGCGCTCCCAGCATTCGGCCGGCCCGCTTTCATCCGATCGCTCACGGGCTTGCGAAAGCGGCTGCCTCGGGCCGACTTGTGGCTGCCGATGCCGTCGACTAGACTCGGACGTCGACTCTTCAGGGCGTTTGACGCCTCGGAATTCATTACAGAGTGCAAACAG
>VFSW01010934.1_pt1 | contig 12808 bp, 15 predicted proteins | sample 5358111 | NCBI WGS metagenome assembly VFSW01 (sample SAMN11554181, study PRJNA540505) | mine drainage metagenome | isolation source: sediment from site ElyBrook_90M | place: USA: Ely Copper Mine, Vershire, VT | collected 2017 | reverse complement strand
CCTTCTCCACTCGGTGGTACAGGACCTTGATCTCCTTTTGGTCGAGGAAGCGCAGTACGTGCTTCTTCAACTGTCCACTGCCCTTGCCGGGAATGATTTCGACGAGGCGCACGCCCTTGTCAATCGCCTCGTCGATCACCGCGCGCAGCGCCCGATCGATGTCGCCACCCCGGTTATAGATATCGTGCAGATCGAGTTTCAACTTCACTGACTGCTGTCTACACCACGAACCGCGCCAAGGGGTGCGACAACCCCGGAGGCCAGCATTTCTGCGGGTCACACCTTCGCCGAGACTCCACCGCGACGCGAACGTGAGAGTGGTCGCAGTGAGTTGAAGATGGTCGCACTGATGCCGGGGCAACTGACGACACGACGCTGCGCGTGCTGCTCCTGGTGAGCCTCGCCGACGGCAACGGCAACGGCAACGCCAACGGCAACGGCGTCCGAGCATCTGGCGTGACTTTGGAACTACCGCAGATCTCTCGACAGCTCGTCGAGGTCGTCATCGGGTTGGGTCGTGATCAGCCAGGTTGAGATGGAGACGGAGTTGGCCGGCACCTCCTCGAGGACCTCGAAGACGGTGGCGTTCATCATGTGCAGCAAGCGCAGTGTCTTCACGCTGCTCGTCGCGGCGAACCACCAGTTGGGTTGGGTCCCGAGACCGGTTCGCGAAGGCCCAGTTCGCGCAGTCGCCGCTCGCCTCGGGGGTCCGATTTCCTCGTCGTCACGAAGTTGAGGCTGGCGACGACTTCGCCATTGGCTCGACCATCGGTCTGGGACCAGAACTGCACGTAGCGCCGATCAGAGAACTCACGGAGTGCGACGGGAGAACAATCGTCGTGGAGCATGGCCTGAATCAACTCCGTGAGATTGGCTCGCAGTGAGGCAACCGTCGAACGAAACCTCTGGTCGTAGCCGGTCAGTCGAATATTCGTCACTGCACCAACGTAGAAAGCAAGTGTGACGCGGGCAACTACTCGGCCCAGTCTCGCGACCTCTCGAGAGCGCGACTCCATCGCGAGTGCAGTGCGTCGCGCTTATCAGCACTCATCGTGGGCTCGACCCGCACACCTTCGCCGATTAGCGACGAGAGTTCGTCGTGTCGCGACCACACCCCGGCGCGGACGCCCGCGGCGAACGCGGCGCCCAGGGCCGTCGCCTCCGCGTGGGGAGCGACCACCACCGGCACACCGAGTACGTCGCTCTGGAACTGCATGAGCCAACGATTGACGGTCCCTCCGCCGTCGACCTTGAGTTCGGTCAGCTTCACCCGCGACTGGAGATTCATCGCGTCGATGACGTCGCGCGTCTGATAGGCGATGCTCTCGAGTGCCGCGCGGGCGAAGTGAGCGCGGGTGGTTCCGCGCGTGATGCCCACCACGGTGCCTCGAGCGTGCGGATCCCACTGGGGCGCGCCGAGACCGGTCAAGGCCGGCACGAACCACACGTCGCCATTGTCCGTTAGCGACGCCGCCAACCCTTCACTCTCCTCGACGGTGTCGATGATGCCCAGTCCGTCTCGTAGCCACTGGATGGCCGCGCCGGTGACGAAGATCGACCCCTCGAGGGCGTAGTTCTGCGCCGCACCGTCGTCGGTACCGACCGCCGTCGCGAGGAGCGAGCCCGCCTCCGTGAGGGCGTGCTCGCCCGTGTGCTGGAGTACGAAGGACCCAGTGCCGTAGGTGCTCTTGGTCTGACCGGGGCACACGCAACCCTGACCCAACAGTGCGGCCTGCTGATCACCCAGGATCCCGGTGATGGGGACCGCAGCGCCTAGTACCTCGACGTCGGTCTCGGCGAAGAACGCTTCACTTCCTTCGATGGTGGGTAGGACCTCGTGAGGCACGTCGAAGAGGTGGCAGAGCTCGTCGTCCCAGGCCACGCGGCGCAAATCCATCAACGACGTCCGTGAGGCATTGGTCGGGTCCGTGGCGTGCACGCGTCCGCCGCTGAGACGCCACAGGATCCATGAATCGATGGTGCCCACGCAGATCTCCCCACTCTGGGCTCTCGCGCGAAGTCCCGCCACGTGATCGAGGACCCAGGCGATCTTGGTGGCCGAGAAGTAGGGATCGAGGTGCAGTCCCGTGCGTGCCTGCACCCAGCCGCTCGCTCCGTCACGTTGCAATGACGCGCACACGTCGGTCGTGCGCCGATCCTGCCACACGAGGGCGCGGTGCACGGGCTCGCCGGTGCGTCGCTCCCAGACCACGACCGTCTCCCGCTGATTGGTGATGCCGATGGCGGCCAGGTCGCGAGTGCGCAGGCCAGCGCTCCGCAACGCGCGCCGCATCGTCGCGACGACGCCGAGCCAGATCTCCTCGGGGTCGTGTTCGACCCAACCGGGCTGAGGGAAGTACTGGGGGATCTCCTCACTGGCGCGCGCGAGGACGCGTCCTTCAGGGGTGACGACCATCGACCGAGTGCTCGTCGTCCCCGAGTCAATGGCCATCACGCAGCGATCCACTCACTCCCCCTTCGCGTCACCTCGCCCGTCTCAATTCCTCGTGGATCACACGAGGACCTTCGACGAGCGATTTTGCACTAGTCAAGCAGGGTCTGGTGGAGGAAGACATCGACGGCGCTGATGCCTCGCCACCAAGGACACTCAACACTGCGGCCCTGACGGTCGCGACGGCGGCCACGGCATTGACATACGGCGCAACTCCGACGTCAAACCTTGTGCCTCGAAGAAGCGATGCGCGTCGGTGTTGAAGTCCCACGTCGTGAGCTCGATGCGGTCAGCCGACACCTGGTGGGCCAGGTCGCGCACCGCCTCGAGGAGTTGGCGACCCCGACCGCGTCGCCGTTCCTGGGGCGCCACGCCGATCTCGTCGATGCTGATCACCCGATGACGCCAGTTTCGCGGCGTCTCAGCGCGGTCGCTCACCGTGACCAGAACGTAACCGATCACCTCCACGCCCTCCACGGCCACGAAGGCGACGACGTCGGGACCCACGAGTACGGACTCGTACAAGGCCACGCCCTCGGCCACGTTCGCCGGCTTGAACCACTCGGGGTGGCGCGCGTGGTGAAGTTCCTGAACGTAGGCACCGAGCGCAGCGATTCCCGCCGCGTCATTCACCGTGGCTCGACGTATCTCCATACCCCCATTGTTCACCCGTTCGATGACGCCACAGAGTCCACGTCGGACGAATTCTCGCGCGCGTGCCACGAGGCATACCGTGGAGATTCGCGAGGCGCACAGCAGCGACTCGTCGAGCATTTAGCCAATGAGTCATCGAATCGGGCACGACGGGACCACCGACGCGTTGCCCGAACCGTTCCACGAGATGAGGCGTGGTCGTGGTGGATGCCCCGGGCACCCGACACCGCGGTCGTTGCGGTCGTTGGTGATCACGCGTGTGGTGGCGCCACGAGGGGAACCCATCGCCCCGGTCGTGGGCCGCACGCCGCGACCGCGAGTTTCCTCGCCGTGCACCTGCGGCGACAATTGAAATTTGAGATCCTCGCCACCGTCCCGGCGGTTTTTCGCCATCGCGCACTCGGGTTGGTGGGCGTACGTGATGTTGTTGTCCCTCTCGCCCTTCGCTCGATCCCGTCGGTCCCTACCGGGGGGACGCGTAAAATCAGTTGATGGATTCAGTCATTGTCTTCGTCGCGCTGTATTTCTTGTACCTGAGTGTGGCGGTGACCGTGATCTTTTGGTGGCGTTGCTCGCGACCCACCCAGATCGAACTGTTGGTGCGCCTGATAACGGGAGGCCTGTTGGCCCTGGCCCTGGCCACCCTCGCCGGTCACCTGTACTACGACCCGCGACCTTTCGTCACCGAGCACGTCGCGCCCCTCTTCGCGCACGCCGCGGACAACGGCTTCCCGTCGGATCACGCGCTGCTCACCTCGTTCCTCGGATTCAGCGTGGTCGCGTACTCCAAGAAAGTCGGTGCGTTACTGCTCGCCCTCGCGATCGCCGTAGGCTCCGCGCGCGTCGCCGCCCACGTACACGCTCCAGTGGACATCGTGGGTTCTTTCGTGATATCGGCCTTCGCCGCCGCCGTCGTGCAGCGGGTCACTAGTTCCCCCCGCGTTCGCGCGCGGTGGGGGCGTCACTCTCCCCAGGGGTGAAATTCACTCCAGAGCTGTGCGCTGATGCCCGCCATCGTGACGATGCGCCCCTCACGCACGGTGTAGATGTACACCTTGTCGATCACCGTGTCGTCGGGCAGATGGGAGTAACCGCTGATCTGCTCGTGGTCGACCACCACGTCACCCACCGCCATACGTTGGGCGATGGCGACCGTGATGCCGGGGTGGGTCTTGATCAGTTGCTCGTACATCAATTCGATGTCGTCGCGACCCGTGACGACCGCGGGCACACCCCACTGCGACGACTGGGCGTCAACGTGGAAGCATTGAGCGATACGGCTGACGTCACGCTCAGCGACCGCGACAATGAGACGATCGACCGCATCAACGGCTGTGGGCATCACTCCTCATTTCTGATCATTCGTGGCTCTGGATCACTCAACATGACTCCCGCCACGACCCGTGAGTAGAACGTTACTGCTCGGCGAAGATGAGTGCCTTTCTACTCCGGTCCACGCGCACACCGCGCCCCACAGACCGGCGCAGTGTGCCTTGAACTACTGAACAACCCCGGACGACCAGTCGTGGGGGATTCCTCGCGCTACTCCCGATCGCCTTCGGCGAGGATGCCGTAGAGGGCTCGACGCGCGTCGGCCAAGATCGTGGTCGCCTTGGCTACCTGGGTCTCGGATCCGGCTATCAGCACTTGACGGGCCGCGAGTACTACCTGACGTCCGGTGAACATCAAGTCGCGCGCCGAGACGTTCGCCCCACCTTCGGTGTTCTCCCAGGGTCGACCCAAGTGCTCACGCTCCTCGTTCACGAGCGTCCGTCCGGCGCTGGTGAGCGCGTACGTGCGCCCCGTACCAGAGGTGCTCGCCTCCACGAGACCCTCGTCCTCGAGTTGCTGCAGGACGGGGTAGATCGAGCCGGGACTCGGTCGCCAGGTCTCGTTGGATCGCTCGGTGAGTTCTTGAATGAGTTGATAGCCGTTGCTGGGCTTCTCCTCGAGCAGGACCAGGACCGCGGCGCGCACGTCGCCTCGCCGCTGGCGGCGTCCGTCGCGTCGCATCGGTCCACCACGAAATCCCCCCTGGTGACCGGGGTGCATGTGCCCAGGACCCCGACGACGCTGACCGTCACCTCGTGATCCTCGTTCACTCTTAGAAAATTCGTCTTCGTTAAACATGCGATTCCTTCACGGTTCTGGTAAGCACTCGTTTGGTACTTACGTTGTAATATAACGATATATCGTTAGTGTTCGACTGTCAAGTCCCATTTCGAACAACACGTGCGACGGTACGCCAGCACCCGACATCCGGCAACCGACACCCGGCGGGACCATCGTTAGGCGAACGTCGTCCGGTTCCTAGGCGAAGTGCGTGGCGGGTGAGCGTCGGCGGGTGACGCTACGGGCGAGGACCGAGCAGGTCCCACCGATTGCCGGCGACGTCACGAAAGATCACGACCCTGCCGTAGGGCTCGTCGCGCACCGTGGTGAGCAACTCCACGTGGGCCGCCACCATTCGCGCGAGCGTCGCATCGAAGTCATCGACGCGTAAGAAGAAACCGACGCGCCCGCCCGTCTGGTTGCCCACCACCCGTATCTGCGTCTCACCATCGCCCTGGGCGAGCAGCATGCCCGTCTGGGCGAGCGGAGGACGCACCACCACCCATCGCTTTGGCCGGCCGTCATTGGTGAGTGAGGCGACATCCTCCACCAGTTCAAAGCCGAGGACGTCCACGAAGAAGGCGATCGCCTCGTCGTAGTCGTGCACCACGAGGGTCATCAGGTCGATGTGCATGGCCTCAGACTAACGAAATCAGATACCCCCCTCGTCGGTGCAACGCCTCGCGAACCTGCGCTCGCTAGCGTGAGCACCATGAGCGCTCTGACATGGGTGTGGTGGGTGGCCGGGGTCGCCTGCGCCTTCGCGTGGGTGGCCTCACTCGTGACCAGCGACACCTCCTGGGTGGACCGCCTCTGGTCCGTTCTGCCGGTGATCTACCTCATCATTTTCGCCGCGCACGACCGATTCAGCTCGACGCGACTCGACGCGATGGCCGTGCTCGGTACCCTCTGGGGCGCTCGCCTCACCTATAACTTCGCGCGCAAAGGTGGTTACGCGGGGGTCGAGGACTATCGCTGGCGAGTGCTTCGTGAGTCGATGACGCGCTGGCAGTTCCAACTCTTCAATCTGTTCTTCATCGTCCTGTACCAGAACGCGCTGCTCGTCTTGATCACACTGCCGGCGCTCAGTGCCAGTCGGAACCTCGCCGCCGCCTGGGGTCCCTTCGACGGCGCGCTCACGCTACTGTTCCTCGTCTTGCTGATGGGTGAAACCGTGGCGGACCAACAGCAGTGGCGATTCCACCAGCGCAAGCGGCGACTCCTCGCGAGCGACCAGCGCGTCGAACCCGGTTTCTTGCGCGAGGGCCTGTTTCGCTACTCGCGTCACCCCAACTATTTCTTCGAGATCACCCAGTGGTGGGTTATCTTCGCCTTCGCCGTCGTCGCGAACCGTTCGGTTGCGCTGTGGAGTGCGCTGGGCCCGATCCTCCTCACCGTCTTGTTCATCGGTTCGACGAGGTTCACCGAGCGAATCAGTGCGGGCAAGTACCCCCTCTACGCGACGTACCAACACGAAGTGTCAGCCATCATCCCGTGGCGCCCCCGACGCGACACCCGCGAAGTGAATCCTGGCGTGACGCCACCCCAGCGCGAATTCGATTCCCCCGAGTAGTTCAGACCGCCGCGACGTGAACCTCGTGGCGACGCGGGCAATGGAGCACCAACCCTACCTACACTGAACGGATGAATGAGCCGGACCGCGAGTCGCCGTCGCCCCGCGACGACGTCATTTCGAGCCGACGCCTGGAGTCATTCTCCGACGGCGTCATGGCGGTGATCATCACCCTGATGGCGTTCGACCTACGCCCGCCGGCGGGACAGCACTGGAGCGAAGTCGTCCAACGCCTCCCGAACCTCTTGATCTACATCTTGAGTTTCACGGTAATCGGGATCTACTGGAACAATCACCATCACTTGCTGCGCCTCACCACCACCATTAGTAGCGGCGTGATGTGGACCAACCTGGCGCTCCTCTTCTCTCTCTCCCTCGTGCCCGTGGTGACCCAGTGGGTGGGCGAGGCAGCGAACTCCGCGTTCCCGGCGGTGGCCTACGGCATCGTGTCGCTGACGAGCGCCGTGGCCTACTTCACCCTGGTGCGCGCTATCTTGCGCGCGAATCACCACGACGAGCAACTCATCGGCGCACTGCGTCGAGACGTCAAAGGAACCATCTCACCGCTTTTCTCATCAGTAGGGATTGCGCTCGCCACGTTGAATCCTTACCTCTCCTACGTCTGCTACGCCTCGTTGTCGCTCATGTGGATCATTCCCGATCGACGACTCATCCGAGAACACCGGCACTGAGCGCTCTTCGATCATCGCGCGGCGCGCACGAAAGAAGGCATCGACGCACCACCCACGTCGAGCGCGCGCCGGGGCCAGCGCACCACCAGCGTCGGTACTCGCAGAATGCGCCGCGTCGACGTGGCGACGGTGGTCGCGAAGTGCGACCGGGGCGGCCACGAGAGACACGTCAGGAATTCACCCGCTGGCTGGTCCACGGTCAATGCCCACTGATGCGGGACTCGCGCACTTGCACCTTCACCAAATTTTCATCTGGTGACGACTCCTCCGTCGGGTCAGGGGGCATATGGTGAACAAGGCGCTGGTTCTGCTTCACCTTATGCGCTATAGTTCTAACCCCCTGTAAAAATTCTGAGCGGACCGATCTGAGGCGATGCTCCCCGACCGAGAGGACTCCGCGATGAACTCCTTCGACGCGCTCGAATCAAATGTACGTTGGTACTGCCGACGTTGGCCCACCGTGTTCACCTCCGCGTCGGGCAGTGTGATCACCGACGACAACGGGGTCGAGTACCTCGACTTCTTCGCGGGCGCGGGCGCCCTGTCCTACGGCCACAACAACCCGTTATTGGTCGACGCCGCGATTGAGCACCTGCGCTCGGGACGACTGATGCACTCCCTGGACACCTTCACCGCCGAGAAGCGCGACTTCCTCGACACCATCTCGCGCACCATTCTGCTGCCCCGCCAGCTCGACATGGTCATCCAGACGGTCGGACCCACCGGGGCCACCGCCGTGGAGGCCGCCCTGCAACTGGCCCAGCGCATCACTGGGCACCGCGCCGTACTGGGCTTCGAGGGTGGTTACCACGGCATGAGCTACCGGGCCGCGTCGATCTCGGCCTCGATGGCCGGCCGCGAGACCAGCGCGCACCTGAAGGACTTCGTGGCGCTGCCCTACGTGCGCCACGTCAGTGACGCCGACATCGAGCTGCTCGACACCACGCTGCGCTCCAGCGTGAACGGTCAACGCATTGGTGTGGTCATCATTGAGCCCACCCAGGGTGAGGGTGGGGCCCGCGCCTTCGACCCGGCCTACCTGGCCGCCATTCGTCGCATCACTCGCGAGCTGGACATCCTGGTCATCGCCGATGAGATCCAAGCCGGCGTCGGACGAACCGGGCCCTTCTTCTCCTTCGAGGGTTCCTCGCTGAACCCCGACATCATCTGTGTGTCGAAGTCGATCAGCGGACTGGGACTGCCCATGGCCATCAATCTGGTTCGCCGCAGTCTCGACACCTGGAACCCGGGCGAATTCTCGGGTACCTTCCGCGGCAACAACCTCGCCTTTCGGACCTCGGCCACGATGCTCAACCACTACTGGTCGGACTCGACCCTCGAGAAGAACACCGAACTGTTCGGTCACACCACCCGAACGGCACTCGCCTCGATGGCCGAGAACTTCGGCGCGGGTGCTTTCGACGTGCGCGGGAACGGCATGTTGAACGGACTCGAGGTGCGCGAGACGGAGCTGGCCACCGCGATTTCGCGCCACGCCTTCGAACGAGGGCTGATCGTTGAGACCTGTGGCCCCGGTGACACCGTCGTCAAACTCCTCACCCCCCTCGTGATTGAGCCCGCCCAACTCGACGACGGCCTGAATCGTCTGGCCCTGGCCGTCGAGCAGGCCACTGCGGCGCGTTGAAGGACGCCGCGGCGTGGCGTGACTACTTCGTCGCCACCGACGACGAGGGTCTGATCGCTCTCGCCGCAGCGGCGTCACGCGCGGTGCAGTCATTGGACCAGCCCCGCCCGGGACCGCGCACGAATCTCACACCGGCCGAGTTGCGAGCGCGAGTGCGGGCGCTCGACGTCTGCCCGTACGAAGGAGTGGACCTCTCCACGGTGCTCGATGAGTTGGGAACGGCGGTGTGGGCCCACGGCGTGCGACCCCTCGACGTGGCCTGCGTCGCGCACCTGCACCCGCCCAGCGTCGTCCCGGCCGTGGTCACCGAATTGTCCATCGCCGCCGCCAATCAGTCAATGGATTCTTGGGACCAGGCGCCCGTCGCCACCGAGGTCGAGTTGCACCTCATGGACTTCCTGGGGGAGCGCATTGGTTTTCCCGCCAGCGCCTCGGGTGTCATGACGTCGGGGGGCACGGCCTCGAACGTCCTGGGACTCACCCTCGCACGTTCGTGGGCGGCCTCGAAGGTCGGCGTCGACGTCTTAAAGAGCGGCCTCCCCGAGGAGGCGCGCCGTTGGCGCTTCGTGGCCTCGGACCAGGCGCACTTCTCGGTCCAGCGCGCCGCCGGACAGCTCGGCCTCGGCCGCGACGCGGTCGTGAGCGTCGCCACCGACTCGGCGGGAGCGATGGACCTCGTCGCGCTCGACGCCGCGCTGGCCCGACTGGACGACCAGGGCCTCATCCCCATCGCATTCTCGGCCACCGCGGGCACCACCGACCTCGGTGCCATCGATCCCCTCGCCGCGATCGGCCAACGCGCGCGCGCGCGCGGCGCGTGGTTCCACGTCGACGCCGCGGTCGCGGGCGCCTTCGTCATGTCCGACGCGTTAGGACCGCGAGTGAGCGGAATAGAACTCGCCGACTCGGTCACCGTGGATTTTCACAAACTCTGGTGGCAACCCTTCAACGCGTCGGCGCTGGTCGTACGCGACGTCGAACACTTCGACCTGTTACGCGTGCGTTCGAACTACCTCGATCGCGGTGACGAGCTCGAGGGCATGATCAACCTGGTCGGGCGCTCACTCGACACGTCGCGACGATTCGACGCCGCCAAGGTTGTCGCGTCACTGCGCACCATTGGTCAACGCGATTTCGCCGCCATGCTCGAACACCTGGTCGAACTCAGCGACTACTGCGCCCAGCGGATCGAACAGAGCACCGACTTCGCCCTTCTCGCGCCCTCCTCGGCGGTGACTTGTGTCTTTGACGCCCCCGCGGCGAGTGCGTCGGACCTACGGCGAGTCCAACAAGAACTCCTCGCCGAGGGAGTCATGGTGCTCGGCCGTACCGAGATCCGGGGACGTGCGGCCCTCAAGTTCACCTTCATGAACCCCCTCGCCACCCGCACGGACGTCGACCAGTTGTTGGACATCGTCGCCGAACGTCTCCGCGCAGGTTGACGTCACGCTCGCGGCTACCATCGGCAATGACATGTCAGCGACGCTCGCCCTCGAGGTCTCCCAGTTGCGAGTGGTCCGTCAACACCACGAGATCCTCAAGTCACTGAGTTTCTGCGTGGACTCGGGGGAACTCGTCGGACTCCTCGGCCCCAGCGGCAGCGGTAAGAGCACGCTGATGCGCGCGCTCCTCGGCGTGCAGGCGATCACCAGCGGCTCGGCCCTGGCCCTCGGTGAGACGGTCGGTTCTCCCCGGTTACGGCGACGCGTGGGCTACATGGCCCAGAGTTCGGCGATCTACACCGACTTGAGCGTGCGTGAGAATCTCGCGTACTTCGCCGGTGTCCTCGGCGTGAACCGTTCCCAGGTCGAACACGTACTCGAGGTGGTGGACCTGCGCGCCCTGGCGGGTCGCCTCGTCTCTTCGCTCTCGGGCGGTGAACGGAGCCGGGTCTCGCTCGCGGTGGCGCTGCTCGGCGCTCCGCCACTCTTGATCCTGGATGAACCCACGGTGGGGCTCGACCCCGTCCTGCGCCAGGACCTCTGGACCACCTTTGCCCAATTGGCCGAGGACGGCACCACGGTGCTCGTCTCGAGTCACGTCATGGACGAGGCGGCGCGCTGCGGACGACTCCTATTGCTGCGCGAGGGGCACCTGCTCTTCGACGACACCCCCGCGCGGTTGCTCAGCGTCACGCGATCCAGCGCCTACGACGACGCCTTCGTGCGCCTGATCGAGGGTGCGCCGTGAACCTGCGGCGAACGTTGTTGACGTTACGGCGCATCATGCAGCAATTGCGCCACGACCCTCGTACCGTCGCGCTCCTCCTGGTGGTGCCCTCGGCACTGGTGGGGTTACTCGCGTGGAGCCTGCAGAACCGACCCGGAAACTTCGACGTCCTCGGCCCGCGCCTGCTCGGTATCTTTCCCCTCACGGTCATGTTCTTGGTGACCTCGGTGACGACCCTGCGAGAACGCACTAACGGGACCTTGGAGCGACTACTCACGATGCCCCTCGCCAAGGGTGAGCTAATTCTGGGCTACGCCGGGGCCTTCGCCCTCGTGGCCATCGTCCAGAGCGCCCTCGTCTCGACGCTCTCCTACACGTGGTACGGCCTCTCGCACCAGGGAATTCCCTGGCGCGTCAGTGTGGTGGCTTTGTGCGCGGGCCTACTCGGCACGTCCTTCGGTCTGGCCCTGAGCGCGCTGGCGACGACTGAATTCCAGGCGGTGCAGTTCATGCCGGCCTTCATCTTGCCCCAGCTCTTGCTGTGCGGGCTGATGGTACCCGTGGCCCAGTTGCCCGACGCCCTGCGTTACGTGGCCGACGTCTTGCCGATGACGGCCGCGGTGCACGCCATCGACGCGAACCAGAGCACGACCTACTACGGCGCGCAGTTCGCCATCATGGTCGGCTACATCGGCGCCGCGCTCGTCGTCGGCTCGACCACGCTGCGCCGGCGCACCAAGTAACTCGACCCTTCGGCGGTAGAATCCTCTGGTGAATACTGCCCGCAGTGAGGCGCCGCGCGGTGCGGTGCGTGAACCCAAGGTGATCCTCTACTACCGATTCACCCCCTTAGAGGACCCCGAGGCGATACGCCTGTGGCAACACGTCCTCTGTGAGTCGCTCGGCCTCACGGGTCGGATTCTGATCTCTCGTCACGGCATCAACGCCACCCTGGGCGGACCGATGGCGGCGATGAAGAAGTACGTCAAGGCCACCAAGACCTACCCGGGCTTTCACGACCTGGACGTCAAGTGGTCCGAGGGCACCGGCAATGACTTTCCGCGACTGCGCGTGCGCGTGCGCGAGGAGATCGTCTCCTTCGGCGCACCCGGTGAACTCACGGTCGACGAACGTGGCGTCGTCGGCGGTGGTGAGCACCTCACGCCGCGACAGGTGCACGAACTCGTCGAGCGACGAGGTGACGACGTGGTCTTCTTCGACGGACGCAACGCCTTCGAGGCGGCCATCGGCCGCTTCGACAACGCCGTGGTCCCCGACGCGCAGACCACCCGCGACTTCGTGCGCATCCTCGACAGTGGCGTCTACGACCACCTCAAGTCACGTCCCGTCGTGACCTACTGCACCGGCGGCGTGCGCTGTGAGGTCCTGAGTGCGGTGATGCTCTCGCGGGGCTTTAACGAGGTGTATCAAATCGAGGGCGGCGTCGTGCGCTACGGCGAGGAGTTCGCCAACCGTGGTTACTGGCACGGTGCGCTCTTCGTCTTCGACGA